>WNFJ01194724.1_pt1 | contig 20038 bp, 18 predicted proteins | sample 5400461 | NCBI WGS metagenome assembly WNFJ01 (sample SAMN13153349, study PRJNA577476) | soil metagenome | isolation source: 115 cm saprolite on Douglas fir-dominated hillslope | place: USA:California | collected 2013-09-17
TTGGTCAAGCCGAGGAACATGGAGACAATCAGGGCTAGGAACAGATAGGTGGGAATGTGAAACGCGGAAGCGAAATTGTAACTTTCATTTTCCGCGTAACGCAATACGAACCCGATCAGGGCAGCGAGAAGAGGAGCCTCGAAAAGGGTCATCCATACATTGGTACGATTTCGAAGCTTGCTGATGAATGCTCGCTTGAAAATCGTAGTAAATCTTACCCATTCATCCTTCCATCTGATCGGATCTTTTCGTGCGGCCGGGATTGGAAGTGCCGTGGCGGTTTGATGCACCACCGGGACCTGGCGCATCTCTTGGATCAACCGAAACGATTCATACTTGTCGCGCCAATAGTCGGGCGAATAACGGCGGGACGCCACCAGCTGACCTTTGCTATTTTCTTCGTAAATAACGTCGCCACTCAGATCGCGCAGTGGTGTTTCCAAGACGTCAAAGATAAACTCCGGCCGAGTGGTCCCACACGAAGGACAGCTGCCCAGTTCGGTGCCGAAATGTTGTTGGTGCTCGGCCGAAGCAAAATATTGCAACATTTCCTGCGGCGTGCCGAAGAAGACTAGCCGGCCGCCTTTATCCAAAAGAGCCGCCTTGCTGAACATCTGAAAGATCTTGGAGGTCGGCGTATGGATCGTCACCAGCACAATCTTGTTGTGAGAGAGACCGCGAATGATCTCGATGACATGCTCGGAATCCTTGGACGATAGGCCGGAGGTCGGTTCGTCGAAGAGATAAACGTCGGCCGAACTGATCATATCGAGGCCGATGTTCAACCGTTTGCGTTCGCCGCCGCTCAAATATTTTTTTACTGGAGTCCCGACAACACTGTCTCGTCGCTCGGAAAGACCGAGCTCGATAAGTTTGCTATCGATCCGGCGCATGCGGTCCTTCGCGGAAAGATGGGGAGACCGGATCGCTGCCGCGTAGTCGAGATTCTCCAGGATTGTCAGGTGTTCGTCAAAAGCATCATCCTGTGGAATGTAGGCTACGTATTCTCGCAGCGATTCGCGGTCTTCGTAGAGCGATTGGCCATTGAGCAGCACTCGGCCGCCGGTTGGTTCATTCTGGCCACAGATCGCCTTGAGCAAAGTACTCTTACCGGAGCCGCTCGCACCCATGACGCAGACCATTTCGCCGCGACTGACCGAAAGCGAGATTCCGTCGAGCGCAACCTCTCCCGAGGAAAACCGAAGCGACACATCTCGTACCTCAAGATGGCGGATGATGTTTCGTTCCTCCTCGATGATCCGCTCCGAAAAATCACATCGGAGCACCTGGCCGGTATCGATTCGGATAATATCACCGTCAACCAGATGTGCGGTATTGCGCACGATCATATCGCGCACGATCATATCGCCCACCATGATCGGGCGATCCGCTTGCAGAACCTGCAGAGTGCCAACCCGATGTTCGTAATCGCAGGTAATTTTGAGTAGCACTTCTCCAACCGTGCCAGGGCTTAGCAGGATGTCGTCCGCTTCCAGCAGGGATGGATTGTTCGACACCAAGTAGGTGATTTTGGAAGCCTTCAGCTGAAATCGTCCGCCCAACGCCCGAGCGCGCCGCCGCAAATCGGAAAGCAGTAGCTCGCTGGAATTCTCGAAAACAATCCGGTCTTCCAGTGTGCCCACCGCAGTCGTTCCCGCTTTCAACTCGATTTCATTAAGCGTGGCGGCTACATTTTTGAGGGCGACCACCTGGACTTTGAGGCCAAACTGCACTTCTAGACAGCTGTCGCGGGTCCTGGCCTTTTCCAGCTGCACTTCGTCGTTTTGAGTAACCGTGACAAAGATGTGCGGAAGCGAAACGTTCTTCTTCGCATTGAAATAGAAGAGAAGATCTTGATGAGTAATGACGTGCTCGCCCATGATGATTCTTTGGCCCGGATAAATCCGGCAGAATTCGCCTGGCGCCAACGCTCGCCCTCGAACGACCACCGGCCGCGAGCTCAGATTTTTGAAGAGAATCAGTTCATGATAACGGTACGCCATCAACCGGTCGCCCTCTTTCAGTTCTTTCAGCGGCACGTCGATGGTCGGGCCGTCTCCGAATACAATCGACTCGAGCGGTGACGTTCCTTTTTGATAAACTGAAGGATCGGCCAGATCGGCGGCATTGAGTTGATAGACAATGTCAATCGCTTGGGCGGCCATACCCAATTGCGACATGAACGAATAGTAGGCAATGACCTGCTCCTGCTGCATGCCGGCCTTGGCAATTAAATCGTAGAGCTGAACCCCGAGCATGATCTTGCGATCCTGGCTCAGTTCTTCCGCGAGACGCTTCGCCATCGCGGACAGATCCTGTGGTTCCTTTAAAGCCTTTTGAAAGAGTAAGCGAAGCTCGGAGTAAACCGCTTCCGGATAGTCATAGCGCAGGAAACCCAAGCTCGAGTCGATCTCCTCTTCCAGAATCCGCCCGTCCACCTTCGAAAAACCGGCCAGGACTTGGATCAATAGCGGCAAAAGATTCCGGTTGTCCGTCTTGGCCCGCCGGTTCCAGGGAAATCGTCGCAGCGTGTGCGCGGCAAGGTGGCGAGCCCTTGCACTAAACGACCCGTTGCGGGCTCGTGAAACATCTAACGATTCTGGCATTTGCGCTTCCGGAGACTAGTGCACTCTACCATAGGGGTCTGCTATAGGGCTGCAAACGATTTTGGCCCACCCCGCAATAAGTGCGTGAATCCAAATTGCGCGTGAGTTTTGCGGCTGAAGGGTGTCTCAATAGCATCCCGCGCAATATGGGTCCACGCACTTATTGCGGGCTAAACAGTTTTCCCTTAAGATAACCATGGTGTAATCAGTCTTTGGGTTATGGCGCTGCTATCGAGCTTTAACGAAGATCGGCCGGTTTCGTACTTTCGGGGCCATCCGATCTACTGTGCTACGATTCTCACAATCGCCTACGCGGTAGGTGTTGTGTTGACAACCCTCCTCGAAGGGTTGATGGCGAACTTCATCTTTTTTCCGAATACGGCCTTCTTCCGCGGCCAAGTCTGGCAAATCTTCTTCTGCACGTTTGTCAACCGGCCTTCCTTCTTCATCCTGTTCGGCCTGTTCTTTCTCTATGTCTCTGCGGTCGAAGTGGAAAAATATATCGGTCGTTCCCGTTTTCTTGTTCTTTATGGGATTTTGCTCTTCGCTCCGATCTTCACTTTGACCGCATGGATGTTTGCCACTGGCCAATCCGCTCCCTATTTCGGCAATATGGAAGTGGCGATCGGATTTTTCATCGCCTTTTGCACGCTTTACCCAAGCTTGCAGTGGTTCGGAATGTTTCCACTCAAGTGGATTGGCATTATTTCTTACGCCCTCTGGCTGCTCGTTTTATTGAGCCAGCATGATTGGCTTAGCGCATTGGTCTTCACGTTAGTTTGCGCGGCTTCATTCGGATACATCCGATATTTGCAATATGGCGGTGAACTTCCGCGCATCCCCAATCCGTTCGAGTTCTGGCGCCGACCGAAATTTAAAGTCGTCGCTCGGCCCTCCTCATTTACGAAGCATGCGGCTCGCGATCAACAGACTAGTGATCTCAATGAGATGGATCGGTTGCTGGACAAAATTTCCAAGCATGGTCTAGCCAGTCTCACTTCCAAGGAGCGAGAGAGTCTGGAGCGAGCGCGCGCAAAATTACTGGAGCAGGATGATAAGTGAGACGGCAAAGTAGCCTGCTGCTTCCTACTTCGTCTCCCGTAGCCTCCGAACTTCGGAGGACAGGCCGGCCTCAGGGTAATCAAACGTGATTGGTGAAAAGTGAGAGGTGATTGGCGATTCGTAAGCCACTTATTGCAAAATCCTCGCGGAACAACTGATCACCAATCACTATTCACCTCTCACCAATCCAATTACCCTGAGCCAGGAGGGCCAGACTACTTCGCTCTATGAATTCCTCTATCGATCGCCTACGGGAAATAGTAGCCAAATTGCGAGCGCCAGATGGATGCCCTTGGGACCGCGAGCAGACTCACGCAACGCTCAAGATCCATTTGCTGGAAGAGTGTTACGAGCTCATCGACGCGATCGATGATCAGGATGACGAAGCTCTTCTCGAGGAACTTGGTGACGTTTTGCTCCAAGTAGTCCTGCACGCACAGATGGCAAGTGAAGAGGGCCGATTTCATTTTGACCAAATCGCCGATCGGATCGCCGATAAGCTTGTGCTCCGGCATCCGCATGTTTTCGGTGAAAACAAGCTTTCCACCAGTGACGCCGTCTTGCGCCAATGGGACGCAATTAAGCACTCGGAGAAGCAAGAGCGAAAATCGATCATTGATGGAATACCGCGAACACTACCGGCGTTAGCCAAGGCTCAGAAAGTGCAGATGAAAGCGGCGCGCGCCGGCTTTGATTGGCCGGAGGCGGGTGACGTGTTGGCGAAGATTCGCGAGGAAATCTCCGAAATGGAAGTGGCGAAGAATACCGACGAACTTTCGGAAGAATTAGGCGATCTTTTATTTTCGATTGTGAATTTTGCGCGAAAACGAAGCTTGGATACGGAGGGCCTCTTGCAAAAGGCGACCGAAAAGTTCACTCGAAGGTTCCGCGCGATAGAAACGCTCGCAGCAGAAAGGGGCACCCAACTTTCGGCGCTTTCTTTGTCGGAGCTGGATCGGCTTTGGGACGAGGCAAAGCGATCGGAACGGTAGTCCGCACGGTAGGGACGCGCTTTCGCGCGTCCGTTCGTAATGGCGTAGCCTGATCCTCCTGGCTCAGGAGGCTGGAGCATGAGGCTAGTTTGCGAAGAGTGAACGCGCTGCGGTGCCTTCTGCCGCAAAATCTGGGCTAAAGCCGCGATATATTTTGCCGTTGATTGAGCTATGCCCTCGAAGCTGGACAACCAAGCTTGCATCAATGCCCTCTGGGGGGCGCTGGACCCAGAAGACGCCGAACGCCTGGAATTGCACCGACTCATCAACGGACTCAGCCGGTATGACTACCTGATGGAGCTCCTCAAGGAGTCGTTGCGTAGCCAAACCGATTACGAGGCCTGACCAGGAATAACGCCGGAAACGCCGAGAGCGCGGTTCAGTTCACGGCGATGACGGCGTTGTCGGCGTTATTCCCGATGGTAGGTCGCGACGACCTCCGCTTTGCCCAAGACTTCTTTCCGGAACTCAGCCGCTGCAGTAATCGGGGCGGTCCGTTGATCGATTGGGAGATGTTCTGCCTTAAGCGCGAAGAGTGCAAAGTGGTAGTGATGGAGCTGATGTCCCGGTGGGCAAGGGCCGCCATAGCCGGGTTCCCCGTAATCGTTCTTCAACTGTACGGCTCCTGCCGGCGCCAGCCGTTTATCGAGGTTTCCGGCTCCCGCCGGCAAACTATGAGCTGAACCCGGGATGTTCACGATCATCCAATGATAGAAACTGCTCGCCTTGGGAGCGTCCGAATCCCAAACGGCAAGAGCAAAGCTCTTGGTCTCGGCTGGAGCGCCGCTCCAGCTAATCTCCGGCGATACATTCTTTCCGTAACAGCCAAATTGGTTCAAAGCAAAGTCGTCGGGAATTTGGCCGTTCGGCCCAAGGCCAGAAACCCGAATTTGGAAATTCCCTTTTTGGTCGGCGAAGGCTGCTGTGACGAAGCAAGCAACGAGCAACACTGCCAAACGTATGGGTTTTGGGGGGAAGATCGTCATAAATGGAAAGCTAGCTCGGATACTGCATCCAATGCAAAGGGCTCTGCAATCGGGCTCGGTTATCGGAGAAAGGCCCGATTGCGAATTTCGGATTTCACGCTCCGCAATTCGCATTCCGCAATTGAGGTGAAGGGTATCTTGCGGTGCGAAATCGCTCAGTTTAAGCTAATCAATGGCAGAAACACCATATCCGTCGCCCGAAGAGCTGCAGAAGAAGATCCAGGAGTTCATGAAGGCGAACTTTGGCGACAAGGTGTCCGTTGCGGCGACTTTGGCGACAAGGTGTCCGTTGCGGCGTTCACCCAGCCGGAGACGACCGAGGAAGAGCCCCCGGTCCAGCCGGCACAGAATTTTGATCCGCTCGAATTTCGTCTCACTCCAAGGCAGGTGAAAGCCCATCTCGACCGCTTCGTTATTCGGCAAGACGATGCGAAAAAGACTCTGGCGATCGCGGTCTGCGATCACTACAACCACGTGAATTTGATTCGCCGCTTGGAAAAAGAGGATCCGAAGGCCGCGGGCGCGATTGAATATACCAAGAGCAATGTCGTGATCTTAGGGCCTACTGGAGTTGGCAAAACGTATTTGGTCAAACATATCGCCGAGCTGGTCGGTGTTCCGTTCGTCAAGGCCGATGCGACTAAATTCAGCGAGACCGGTTACGTCGGAGGAGACGTGGAGGATTTGGTCCGCGAATTGGTGCAGCGGGCAGATGGTGATCAAGATTTAGCTCAGTACGGAATTATTTATGTCGACGAAATCGACAAACTCGCGACCAGCGGCAGAATGATTGGCCGCGACGTGAGTGGTCGTGGCGTGCAAACGACTCTCCTTAAGTTGATGGAGGAGACGGAAGTTCCGTTGCGCAATCCGATGGATATCCAATCGCAGATTCAGTCGGCTCTGGAATTTCAGAAGAAAGGAAAAACAAGAAAAGAAGTCATTAACACCCGACACATTCTTTTCATCTGCAGTGGCGCTTTTGATCGATTGCGGGAACAAGTCGATCGGCGCCTGCGGGCAGCGAGCATCGGGTTTGCTGCGGAACCGGCACCACGCGACTCCGAACAAATTTTTCGCGCTGCCGAAACGCAGGACTTCATTGAATTCGGATTAGAGCCGGAATTTGTCGGTCGGCTTCCGGTACGCGTAATCTGTGAGGAGCTCGATGCGAATGACTACTTTGCGATTCTAAAGACTTCTGAAGGTAGCGTGCTCCGGCAGTATCGGCGAGCCTTTGAAGCTTTTGGCATTCAAGTTGAATTTCAGGACGATGCTTTGCGCGAAATTGCCGGACTGGCCGAGCCGGAGAAGACGGGAGCACGCGCTCTCGTCACGGTTTGTGAGCGTGTGCTTCGCGATTTCAAGTTCGAGCTTCCTGGCACCGGAGTTCGCAATCTGACGGTAGACGCCGCCCTGGTGCGCGATCCGGCAGGTACGCTGGAGAGGCTACTCGCCCAGGCCCGAGCCGAAACGGATCAGAACCAAACGAACCAAGTTCTGCAATTCGCGGAGGCCTTTTCTCAAAAGAACGGAGTGGAATTTTCGATCGAGCCAGGAGCGGTTTCCGGGATCGTCGCCCGGGCCCGTGCCGCTCAACAGGAGGTCAGCATTTTTTGCTCTGATCTTTTTAAGGATTATCCCTACGGATTGAAACTTCTTCGTGACCGAGATCGTAACTTGCAGTTCCGCTTTCCGGTAAGCGCACTGGACGATCCGGACAAGTTCTTGAGTGATCGAGTGGTGGAATTTTATCGAACCGAGCGCAGCGAGAAGAACTCTGCATAGCCGCCGTCTAGCCACCATAAATGCGTCTTTGAGAAATCCACGCTCAGATCCATGCCCAGAACGGAATATCCCACTCTGTTGCAGGAACTGATCCGGCAACTGCGCCGGATGCCGGGGATTGGTCCGCGCAGCGCCGAGCGGATCGCGCTTTGGATGGTTCAATCACGTGATGCCCGACCGGATGAGATCGCAGACGCGATTTTGCGGTCGATGAAAGGGATCACGAGTTGTCCGGAGTGCGGTTTTTTTTCCGAATCAGGATTGTGTATCATTTGTTCCGATCCGACTCGGGACCGAGGGACTCTGTGCATAGTGGAACAGCCTACTGATATACTGCCATTGGAAAGGACAGGCGCGTTTCGAGGGCTGTACTTCACCTTAGGCGGTAAGTTATCACCACTTGATCATATCGGTCCGGAAGATTTGCGTATTGACGCGTTGATTCAACGGGTCCGGCGTGATTTACCCCGAGAGGTTGTCCTTGCCCTTGGCGCTGATGTCGAAGGGGAAGCCACCACCAACTACTTGGCGGAACATCTGATCCAGTCAGGAATAAAACTTACCAGGATTGCTCAGGGACTGCCCGCTGGTCTCGGCCTTGACAGTGCTGACGATCTGACCATAGCCCGCGCTCTGACCGGCAGGACAACCGTCGCCGGCACGTAATGGCCTGTTACGGAGAGCAATATCCCTGGCTTCGAAGGGAGCTGCTTGCTGCTCCCGGCAATAATCCAGCAGGTATCGAGGAAATCGAGCCCGGGAAACTCGCACGCGTATTGTATCGGAGGCGTGGCAACGCCCCTCCGACCCATTTCGCATTCCGCAATCCGCATTCCGAAATCCACCTCCCCCGATTTGCCAACTGCCAGATTTCCGCGAAATTGCCGACTCGAAAAATGTCAGCTCAAGGTTCAGAGAAAGTGCTGGTTGCAATGTCCGGAGGAGTCGACAGCAGCGTTGCGGCTTTGCTTTTGGAACGTGCGGGTGTTTCAATCGAAGGCGCCTACATGAAGAACTGGATCAATGAGGAAAATATTGTGGGCGACTGTCCCTGGCAGACCGACATCGAAGATGCTCGTGCGGTAGCGGGCACGCTCGGGATACCATTCCGAGTCGTCAATCTCATGCGAGAGTATCGTACCAGAGTCGTTGATTACTTGCTGGCTGGATATCAGTCCGGCGTAACGCCAAACCCCGACGCCGTGTGCAATCGGGAAATGAAATTTGGCGTATTTCTGGAGTACGCACGCCAAAACGGCTTTACCGCGGTGGCGACCGGCCATTACGCGCGTCGGGTTCAGAGGTCGGACGGCAGCTGGGATATCCTGGAAGGAGTCGATAAGAACAAAGACCAATCGTACTTCCTTGCTTTGCTGCGCCAGTCTCAAATCGCCGCGGCTCGCTTTCCAATCGGCGAACTGCAAAAGCCGGCCGTACGCTCGCTGGCTGCCAAGTACCAGTTTGCCACTGCAGCTAAGAAAGATTCGCAAGGCATCTGTTTCATTGGCGAAGTCAAAATGAGTCATTTCCTGCGGGCATTCGTTCCGGACAACCCCGGATTGATCAGAAACCATTTTGGCAAGGTAGTTGGCGAACATCGTGGACTTCACTTGTATACGTTAGGTCAAAAAAGAGGGGTGGGCGTTCCCTCCAACACCCCTCATGAAGCGTATGTGGTGGTTGAGAAACGCGCGGCAACCAATGAGTTGATTGTGGCGTTTGATCGACCTGATACTTGTAGACTTTATTCTACCCGTTGCCGGATCGGTTCTCTGTCATTCACCAATCGTCCTCTGGATCAAAAGGCGATGCTTTTGGCTAAGCCTCGTTATCGGGCGCGGGCCGCAGAAGTCCGGTTTGAGCCGTTGGGAGAGGAGAAGGCGATGTTGGAATTTGGTCAACCGCAGCGGGCATTGACCCCTGGTCAGGTGTGCGCGTTGTACGATGGAGAAACACTTGTAGGTGGCGGAATTTTTGAAGAGGTAGCAGCCGGTTGAAGCAGCATTGCGACGTGATGATTGACTGGAGACCGGCTACTCATTTTTCAACCGCCTTCTACGATGGTTAGTCGATTTCTGGTCAGAGATTTTCGTTGCTTTACTCAGTTCGAACTCGACCTCCATCCCGCTTTTACCTGCGTGGTTGGTAAGAATGCTTTGGGAAAAACTTCTCTGCTTGAGGCTTTGGCAGTGCTCCTTCGCTTGCAATCGCCCCGTACCAATTCGCTCCAACTGGTGATCCGAAACGGCGCTCGCGGACTAGTCGTCGATGGAATTGTCCGCAACTATCACCTGCAATGCTACTATAGCGCCAGCCGCCGCAAGCTAGCTCTCGATTCGGTTGAGCAGAAAGATCCGACCGAGTATCTCAATGTTGGTCGGGTTGTTTTCTTTGCAAACTCCGACATCGATCTAATCCGAGGTCCCAGCGAAGGCCGGCGACGTTTCTTCGACTTTGTTGGCAGTCAACTGTTCCGCAATTATCGAGAGATTCTTCGTTCTTACGAAAAAGCGCTGCGCTCACGTAACGCCTACTTGAAAATGGTGCCGGCCCGGCCCAAAGAGGTTGCGGCCTACACCAAGCCCCTATTGAAGTTTGGCCATCAATTGACTGCTCTGCGTGCGTTTCTAGTCGAAAGGCTGGAACCCTACGTAATTTCCGCGTTCGCTTCGGTCAGCGACCGCGGAGAGGCCTTCTCGATCAACTATCATCCAGGCGCTACGGACGATTTCGAACGCGCCCTTTCCGAGAGTGGCGCCGAGGAGCGGCGTTTGCGCGCAACGTTGGTCGGGCCTCATCGCGACGATCTGAACTTTTTCGTGCAATCGCAACCGGCCGATCTGTTTGCATCTGAGGGGCAACAGCGGACAATGGCGATCGCACTGAAGATGGGTCAAGCGCGCGTCCTACAAGCGGAGTGGCGCCAACCCCCTCTTCTGTTAGTCGACGACGTTTTTGGTGAATTGGATGGGGCTCGTCGCAACCGGCTACTGGCGAGCTTGCCGGCCGAGAGCCAGCGAGTTGTTACTTCCACCAGCATTTCATGGCTCGCTGACGCGCCGATTGGCAAGCTGTATGAAATCATTGAGGACAAACAGCTAGGCCGGTCCCTGCGTTTGGTCAGGTAGCCCGCCAAACGATGACTGATAGGGCGAAACCCGACTCCGCCCGGCGGCTGCCCATGCGGGTCAACATAAAGATGGAGTCCGAGGCTGAAGGGCGCATGATTTTGGTAGCAGTCTGGCGAGGGCGGAGGTAGGGGGTGTCTCTCCGAGACCGCCGGATCGGGGACGTAGCTGCACCCCGTTAGGCCGAGAACCGTTGCTAGAGTTGCCCACAACTAGCGAAGCAGATGATGGCAAAAGCATTGGGCCTAACGGGGCGATGGTTTGCCGGTGATCCGGCGGTCTCGGAGAGACGCGCCCTACCCGCGCGGTCGCCAGACCGCCACTTTATGTTGACGCGCATGGGCGGCTGCCGATCGCGGCCGGTCTTGTGATTTTCTTCGACCGCACGGCTAGGGCGCGCCATAGCGCAGCGACGGCGGCACGTCATTGAGCGACCGCGAAGTCCGACGTGTGAGCCAACAACCGAGGCCTCACAATCGGTCTGCGCAAGAAAACTGTGTCGTGCCGAACTGAATCTCCCGGTTCCGCCAAGGCGCGCCAAAAAGTGTAACCTCCGCCTTCAATCGCGGGCCGAGACCCTTTCCGCTAAAAGCTCGCTCCGCAGCTCGCTTTCGGCGCGGACCCAATCACTGCGCTCGTCGCCTGCGATACTTAGGTTCCGCCGCTGTTCTGAAATGAAGTACGCTCGAAGCTGGATTTGCTCAAAAGTGGGCTTTAGCTGACTTTGGCTCTGTTCACTTCCTTTTAACGCGATGAGCTTCGGTTTTCGCTTGGCCTTCTTTTTCGTCGCCTCCGGCCGCGCTGAAACGCTGATTGAATCTTTCTTTTTCCGAGAGCCGCGTTTCTCTACACGTTTCTTTTTTGTTTTTTGGTCCATTGTTACAACTCTTATTGCGAATCTAGGTTGTCGCCGTAATGATTGTAATCGGCTTGTGAATTCAGTAAACTGGAAATGAGGAAAATCTTGGAAGACTCACAATCTGAAACCTCAGTGATAGGGAGGCCTAACGGGGTTGTTCCTCGCTTTCTGAGCGGAACGCGCGAAAGCGCGCCATTTGTTAAGATCTGTGGAATCACGAATCCGTTCGACGCAGAAATAGCAATCGAGAGCGGAGCCGATGCGCTGGGATTCAACGTTTTTCCAGACAGCCAAAGATTCATCGATCTGAGCAGGGCTCGATCCTGGATCGAGACTTTACCGGCCGGTGTCGCTAGAGTTCTGATCGGAGTCAATCCGTCGCTGACGCAAGCGCTCGAATGGATTGCGGACCAGACATTTCACGCGGTTCAACTACATGGTGAAATGTGGCATCCTTTCGTTTCTCGATTGGTGGAAGCCCGCGCATTAATTGCGGCGATTTCGGTGCAAAATCAGCGCAGCGTTTCTGATCTCGGTTGGTTTAGTGGTTTTGCTTTTCTTTTTGACGGCTATCGAGCCGGCGATTTTGGAGGAACGGGCGAAAGCTTTTCTTGGGAAATCCTTGATGGGTGCCGAACTGCTAAGCCGATCATCCTGGCCGGAGGACTCACTTCCGAGAATATCGCCAGTGCGATCCGAACCGTTGACCCGTACGCTGTTGATGTAGCTTCAGGAGTCGAATCCAAACCCGGAAAAAAGGATCGAAATAAACTTCGTGATTTTATTGCCGCAGCAAAGCACCGGTAGGGACGCGCTCCGCGTCCGATAGAACCGGGTATGAGATAATTTCGATACCGTCGAATTTCCGCCGGACAGCCGACCGGAAAGACCGCAAGAAGGAAAATAGCCGCAAAAGAATGCAGAGACCCCAAGAAATAATAGGTCTCGAATTGCCGGTCACTGAATTTTATCGTTCTTTTTCTTTGCGATCTTTGTGTTCTTTGTGGCTATTATTTTTCGGTCGGTCTGCAGTGCCGGTTGAGCAGACACCGGTCCAAACAAAGCAAAAGTCCTGAGTTTTATGACCCAAAAACTTTCTATCGCGGTGCTCGCCGGTGACGGAATCGGGCCCGAAGTAATGGCCGAAGCAGTCAAGGTTTTGCATGCTGTGGGTAACGGCCTGACCTTGGAAATCCGAGAAGCATTGGTCGGAGGCGCTGCCATTGACACTACTGGCCAGGCGCTGCCAAAAGAAACGCTGCAGATTTGTGAGTCGAGCGACGCAATCCTTTTCGGCTCAGTCGGTGGTCCCAAGTGGGAGGGACTGCCGCCCAATGAGCAACCAGAACGCGCCGCGCTTCTTCCGCTGCGTAAACACTTTGAACTTTTTGCCAATTTACGCCCTGCGATCTGCTTCCCGGAACTCACCGCCGCCTCTCCACTTCGACCCGATTTGGTGGAAGGTGGATTTGATATTTTGTGTATCCGCGAATTGACCGGAGGATTGTATTTCGGTCAGCCGAAAGGAAGCCGGGAAGAGAACGGCGAACGCGTCGCCGTCGATACGATGGTCTATCGTGCATCGGAGGTGGAACGCATTGGCCGCCTGGCTTTCGAAATCGCCCGAACTCGCAAACGAAAGCTGACGTCCGTTGATAAAATGAACGTTCTGGAAAACGGTTTACTCTGGCGATCGGTGATGAAAGAACTCGCCGCAGATTATATGGAGGTGGAACTCAATCATCTGCTGGTCGATAACGCGGCCATGCAGTTTATTCGAAATCCGCGCTCGTTTGATCTGGTCGTCACCGAGAACACCTTTGGCGATATTCTAAGCGATGAATTAGCCATGCTGACTGGCTCCATCGGGATGCTCCCGAGCGCCAGCCTCGGTACTCGCCGGAGCGGGGATTTTCGTTTCGGTTTGTATGAGCCAAGCGGCGGCTCGGCTCCCGATATTGCCGGCAAGGGTGTTGCCAATCCGATTGCCCAGATACTCTCTGCCGCCATGATGTTGCAATATTCCTTTGGGCTCGACGAATTAGCCCAGCGAATCGATCACGCAGTTCGCCGGACCATTAATCAACGGTTCCGTACTCGTGACATCTTCTCCGAAGGCCACAAACTCGTGGGGACTGCAGAGATGGGGGCAAAGATTTTGGAGAATCTCGACTAGTAGGGATGCGGCACCCCGCGTTCGTTTCGCTGGGTATTTCGATTACTTTCGTACGAGTGACCCTGATCACGAAGGGCAGATTTTTCTTGCGGCTCCCTGGAACCAGCCATCTACAGGTTTCGGGGCCTGTTCCTATCAAGCCTGAATCAATAGGTTGTTGTCTCCTCCGGTAACTAGGAATTGGCTGAAACTTGGGTGGTCGGATAGAGCTGGGTGTTCCTCAAAGCGCCCTACTGGACAGCTTTGACGCAGCAGGAGGTTGGTAATGCCCGTGACTACGCCTGGTATTGCGACCGGAACGAAGCTACTGGCGAACGCTCGGATACTCCAGAAAGCTCCACATTCCGAATTCTAGTTTCTGGATTCCAAATTCCTCATTTTTTTGGCCCCAAAATTCTGTGTACGCCGCATTTGTGCTTTGAGGAGTACAGTGTGATCAAAGTCACTATTTTCGTTATCTGGCCGTTGCTATACGCACATTCTGTCCCGGCAAGTGCAGGTCAGATTATCATCACCAAGGGCGACGACTGCACCTTTACGGTCGGTAACGCGAATCCAAACGTGCCGGCAGTCGCTATCAACACTACGGCGCAAGTCAATCTGCTCAATTGCCTGATCTTTAGCCTTGGTCAGGCGATTCAGACCGGATGCATTCCCCAGTGGTAATAACATAAACACTTAATGTATGTATCATACATTGAATGAGGAAAATCGCATGAAAGATCGACACCTGAAGAGATGCAAAACTCAGCAACGAGGTTTGACCCTGGTCGAGCTTCTCGTTGTTTTGACCATAATCGCAACGCTCGCTGCGATTATCTATCCGGCCATCATCGACACCATGAAAAAATCACAAGCGGCGATCATCGCCGACCGCCTGGATGCGATCCAGAAAGCGAAAGTACAATATCAGCTCGATGCGGAGGCGGCGGTTTCACCGTCGCCAACGCCCTTTTCTGACTCACATAGCGTCGATTTTCCTACTTTGCAGAAGTACTTATTGCGTTTTGGTCAACAGCTCCAGTCTCAGGGCGATCTTGATCAAGGTACGGGCGGAACTTTCCAGCTCGATACTTGGGGTGGAAGTCCCTGGTTTAAGCCCGACGACGGGACGAATAATCCTTATATAGCGAAATATAAGATTCCAACCAGCGCTCCTTCCCCTGCGCCCTAGCGTCAGTTTTCGGTCGGTAACTCAGAATCCTCAGCGCTGGAGAATGGCTCGCTACGATTACGTCACGCAGAAGGCAAAGGGCGCGCCCTACGTAACGTCAAGCATAGACGCTGCGTCGGCGGCCGAATTGAACCTTCGCCTTATCAACCTGAATCAGCCGGTTCTGCACATCGCGCCTCTCGAGAAGCCGAAGACAAAGAATCGAGAGATCCGAATGCCGCTCCGGACAAAGCTAACTTTTATCGAGCAACTGGAGACAAGCGCCTATCTGGGAATGGATTTCCGCACGGCGCTCACGATCTGTCTGAACACCACCTCGCAACGAACGAAAGTTAGCCGGTGCATGGCATCGGTGATCGCCGAACTCCGGGATCGAGTCTCACGAGGATCCGGCTTTTCGCAGGCGATAAGATTCTATCCTCGAATATTTGATGATGTTGCAATTGGCTTGATAGCGGCGGGAGAGGAGGGAGGGACTCTCAGCGAAGCGCTGACAAATGTGCGCAAGATCTGGGCGCGCAATGATGATCTACAACATCGCTTGCTCATGATGCTGATTTATCCGGTCATCGTTTTATTGGCGGCATGCGGAGTCGTCTGGCTCCTGATGACGAAAGTGGTGCCGCAATTCATTCATGTTCTCTCGGAAATGCATGCGGAGCTCCCCCTTCCAACCCGGATCATGCTACAGATTTCTCAATTTAGTTCACAGCATCCGATCGTTCTGTTGTTCGGAGTTACGGTAGCCGCGATTGCGATCCTGCGCCTGCCAGCGCTTGTGAAGCGGACGCCGCGCTCTCATGGCTGCGTGTTGCGCCTTCCCATATTTGGTAAACTTCTATTGTTACTCATTCGCGCAAACTTCAGCCGGACGTTTGCGCAACTAAAAACGGCTCGAGCAAAAACGACACAGGCACTGCTGCTCTGTCGGGAGCTCTCCTGGAATTATGAATATCGAGCTGCGGTGGCTCGCACCCTGGTGCGAGTTCATCGAGGAGAGTCGCTCGCTGCTGCACTTCGCGATGATGTGGAGATCTTTGGCGATTTAGTGGTAAATGGGTTGACCTTCATGGAGGCCTCCGGTGCTGGCAGCGAAGGTCTATTTAGACTCACGGAATTGCTTGAGCGACAACTTGATGGCTACCTTGGTACGGTTCGGCAAATCCTGGACCCACTTCTCATTATCATTCTGGGTGTAGTGGTCGGCGGGATTGTATTCGCGACTTTTCTTCCGGCCGTGCAAATCCTACAAGATATATAAAACTAAAAGAAAATCAGTTGTAAATATCAGCAACTTCTGCTAATCACCGGGCGTCATGAATTACTCCCTCGTTCATTATCTTAGGAATTTACCGCTACGCTATTACGTGGCCGGCGGGTTGCTTTCTCGAGATGAACCGGGCGTCTTATTTTTCCTCGCATCCGACTCCGCATCAGTACTAGTCATTCGACGTCACCGATCGGTAGCCTACGAAGATAAAATTGGTGAAATTGCTGATCATCCGCCCATACCCGGAGTTCCCCCTGGATCGCCTCCGATCGCGAAAACGTTTACCGCCAAACTGTTCGCGAGAAATCGGCTCCACGGATCGCCGAAAATCGTTCTCATCCCGGACTTTGGCGCCGAGGATCTCTACTGCAACGTTCACAATACTAAGAATCTCCGTGACCGTTCGGTCGAAAGTCTTCTGGAGAGTCTCCACGAAGAACCCCGGCAGGTCATCGGTGTCTGGGACGACACGCGGGAGTTCCGGTGGTCGGTTCTAGGTTCCGGTCTTCAAGAGGTGAGCGGACGGATCGATCGTTATCATAGTCATTTGATGATTCTGGGGATTCCAGGAGAGTACTGCGAGGAATGCGAGACGTGGGCCGAGACTCAAAAGGGATCATTACTCGGAATCATACCTGCCCCGATTGCATGTTTGCGGTGGCTTGTGGAGAAAATCCCTCTCGGCCAGCACACGGGGTTCTTTGTGCTCCACTTAAAGCAAACCATAGTCGTTGCAGCAGTTCAAAACCAGGCGCTGACATTAATTCGGCAGTACGAGAATGATGTCGATTTTGTAGAAAAGGAACTGGCCGCGATTGCTGCGGAATTAGACACGATTCAGCAACCGTATATCTGCGTCTGGTCCTCCGCTGAGTCGCCCAGACTCCTAGCGGCGCGATTAGGCGGGTTAGCATTGGACGAGGAAGCCTTGGAGAAGATTCACGATTCGGAATTGGCGATCCGCAACACCGGCGGAGCGCGACACGAGGTGAGAGACGCTAGGGCGTACCTATTGATGTGGTTGGAAGGCAAAGTTATATGAAGCACCTCTTTGTCTCTCCGGAGAAAATCCTACTGCAACGATATAAGCATGACCGAGGGTTTCGGGCCGCTGGATTTTTGCTGATGGCGACGGCATTTTTGCAGTTACCTCTAGGCGTTCTTGGCTGCTTTCTTTGGAACCGTTTCCAAGAGCAGTCAGCGATCCAATCACAAAACCGGATCCGAGCAGTAGATTTGCAAAGCCGGAACGCGAATCTTCACGATGTACGCCAAAAGCTCGGTCAAATCCGGCAATGGGAACCGATTTTACGAAGTCGTATCCCCAGCGGTGCTATTCTCTCGGCCATCCAAAAAGGAATCCCTCCGGATGTCGTACTTGACTCCGTCGTTATTGAGACCGGCAACTATCAGGTAGTTCCAGTTACTGGTGGTACCTATCGTGTACCGAAGGATTATATGTTGCTCTTGCAAGCAACCGTTAAGCCAGACAGCGCGAGTGCGATTGACCGCTTCAAGGATAGCCTAGCAAAGATACTCCCGCCGGGTACAGAACTTTTGCGGACCGCACACCTCGATAAGCGGTCAGACGGACTAATTCCTATTCAGATGCAATACTCGATCAAACCAACGGGCAACTACTTGAGTCTAGGGCTCACTAAGATCTCTGAACCTGATTCCTTGTGAGTCGTATTTAACGATGAAATCCGCTCTCCACATAGTTGCCTTGCTCGGCTTTTTGGTGGTTTTCCTGTTGGCCGGAGAGGTTTTTTTTCTCGTCCGAGGTTGGTCTGATCTCGAAGACCTAAGGGTGGCTAATCAGCTTCAGATCCAAGCGAATGGTCGGCTAGAAGCAGAGATTGATGGCCTGAAGTTAAGTCTGCCACGAATCGACGCTCTCTTCGCCCGCTTGAACGAATCGGTTGCGAAGACGAGGAGTTTGGAACTAAACCAGAGCTCAACCAATCGCTCTCCCGCTGCCAATCGAGAAGCGATCGAGCAGGAGCCCTTCGTCATTAGTCGCCTGGCAGAGATGGGCGTGGTAACTCAACCGTCTCGTGTTCCGAATGGTGAGATCGCCACAATCTACATCGCCGGGTTTTCGACTCTCGAGTTCACTAGAGCAGCTGCCCTAATCGCTGAGCTGGAAAACTCAAATGCATTTCTCTACATCGATAAGGTCGTTCTGAAGCGGCCTGCCGCGGTTCCTGCTTTTTCTACCGCACCGACGTATCTTGATGGCCGATTCACAGTGCGATTGCTGAGCGGAAAATGAAGGCCTACTGCACATTTGTGATGGTCGTTTTGGCTTGTTCTGCTGAATCCGCAAGGTCAGGCGAAGTAATCCTGCCAAGGTTACCGGATCTGTATGTGTTTCGTTACGTGCCGCAAAGCCGGGATCCCTTTATAAGTGCTGACGCCAAGCAAACTCTGGTCAGTGGTGAGACCGATCCGGGTGCATCATTTACAACGAAAGCCGCCCAACAGTATTTGGACACAATTATTCAAGCCATTAAAAAGGAACTCTTCGTTGAGGGAGTTAGCACTGGTGATGCGGCGACTCGGGGCATCGCACTGATTAATGGTGTTCCATTTACTCAAGGAGAGAAAATCCCTCTTTCAATCGGTCAGAACGAACTTCTGCAATTGGAAGAACTCGCTAAAACATATGGGCTCCCCCTGGAAAAGACGGATGGAAAGACAGAGAGCGTCTTTGTTGAGGTAGGCGAGATTCAAAGCACTGGCGTCACGCTTCTACTTCCAGGATTCAAGTCTGCACTCTGCAAGCTTCCTTACCTCGGTGATTATGTCTCGGGATCGATCCAGTTAGAACGAAGGAAACCTTCGGTCGAACACGATGAATAGAATCCTTTTTCTTGCCGCTTTAGTACCAGCGCTCGTCTTGGGTCAGAACCTACCTGATGTGACTCCCAGTCCAACGGCGGCTCCGGGCGTGAACACCAATGATCAGTCAATCTCCGGTGAAGGGAGTCAACCAAATGACACGGTTGTTGACCAGATCGAGAGACTCTTGCGGGAACGCGAGAATTCGGAAGCGGCAGCTGCTGCACAGATGCCGCCAGACAAACCGCGAACTCACCGGTACACCAATCAACCCATAGCGCGAGTGTTGAGGATTCTCGCTGAACAAGCCGGCGTGAACTACATCGAGCCTAACATTCCTGCAGAAGAGCGAATCTCAGTTACGTTGACCAACCTGACACCCATTCAAGCGTTTTATCAGATCGCGCAATCCCGTGGATTTCAAGTCGTCACTGATGGCCAACAGTACACCTTGCGTCGATCTGATATTGATAGTCCGAGTTTCTACGTCACGAAGCGCTACGTGATCCGAAACCAACCGGCGGAATTCCTTCTGCAATCCATCGCCAATTTCCTGGGAATTAAGGTGAATCAGGCGGCGTCTAATTTCCCGGCTTACCCCAAACCTGAGAACACCAACGTGACGCAAGATGCGTTGGCAGTCTCGAGCGGTACCGGATCTGACCAAAGTCGCCCACGCTACGAGCCTGGTTCTCCGTTCGACGCACCGCTGTCTAGCGGCGGGTTTCAAAAGAGTGGGCAGAGCTCGGTTTTTGTCGAGCGCAGCAGCAACTCTCTTGTGGTTCGAGCGACTCCGGATCAGCAAGAGCTCGTGAGCGCTGAACTTCAACGACTGGATCGCCGAGAGCAGCAGATTCTCATCAAGACATATGTGATCGAGGTAAATGATACCAATTCTATCGGCGGCGGAATTGACTGGAGTCAAACGCTTGGCTTGCAAAGTGGGCAGGGCGCCAAGTTCTCTCTGACCGGCAATGCTGGCATACCTCCAGCCAGCAATCTTCAGACGGTGACGGGAAAGCTTCTCGCTCCAGGATCCTTCTTTTCGAATGGCCTCGTATTGAACCTCTCGGATGTTCAAATTGTAGTCCAAGCGTTGCAAGCTAAAGGGCGAATCCGCAGCAATAACTCTCCAATGACGGTCGCAAAGAGC
>WNFJ01094847.1_pt4 | contig 20027 bp, 15 predicted proteins | sample 5400461 | NCBI WGS metagenome assembly WNFJ01 (sample SAMN13153349, study PRJNA577476) | soil metagenome | isolation source: 115 cm saprolite on Douglas fir-dominated hillslope | place: USA:California | collected 2013-09-17
GGGAGGTCTCGGCGGTATTCGCCGGCAGTGAACTTGGCGGCAATCGCTTTCCAGAACGCCACGCCGCCGCCGTTGTGCTCAACGATAACGTCGGTCAGATTGACGTGCGGGAGCGCGAAGCGCAGGTCAGGCTTGTCGTTTCCGTAAGATGCCATCGACGCTTCGAACGGCATCTGGGGGAAGCGCCTGCTGGGGTAGAGGGCGGCTAGGTCAACGCCGAGAGCTTCTCCCCAAACGCGGAAGATGAGGCCTTCGACGACTCGGAACACGTCATCCTGGTTGACGAAGGACATCTCGACGTCGATCTGAGTAAACTCGGGCTGTCGGTCGAGGCGCAGTGCTTCGTCGCGAAAGCACTTCACGATTTGAAAGTACTTTTCGAACCCGGCCACCATGTAAAGCTGTTTAAAAAGCTGCGGGCTCTCAGCCAACGCATAGAATTTGCCCGCCTGCATCCGCGCCGGAACGAGGAAATTGCGGGCTCCGCCCGGAGTGTACTTGACCATAACGGGCGTCTCGAGCTCGAGGAAGCCGTGCTCGTCAAAATAGCGTCGCGTGACTTGATTGATGCGGTGGCGCACTCGGAGCGTTTTCTGCAGCGGAGCGCGGCGCAAGTCGAGGTATCGGTACTGCAACCTCTTTTCTTCGTGCGTATCGATGGCGTCGGCAATCTCGAATGGCGGAGTCTCGCTCTTGTTGAAGACCGTGAGCTCGATGGCATGCACTTCGATATCGCCGGTGGCAATCTTCGCGTTCTTGTTGGAGCCCCGGCTCGTGACCACGCCGCGCACGCCGATCACCCACTCGCCGCGCAACGTTCGCGCCACGTCGTGGGAGGTGCGCGGCAGATTGCCGTGACCAGAGAGATCGGGATCAAAGACGAGTTGGGTGATGCCCTCGCGATCCCGCAAGTCGATAAATACGCAGCCGCCATGGTCGCGGTAGCTGGATACCCATCCGAAAAGAACGACCAACTTGCCTTCGTCTGCCGCGCGCAGCTCGCCGCAGTCGTGGGTACGCTTCAACTCGTCGATGAATCGGGCCATTTTGGGGCGACACTGTAGCAGCGGCGAGGTATGGTCGCCCAAATGACGGCGTCGACGGGACGACGCACCGACGCGAGCTTGACGCTCGTGTGCGCGCTCACGCCCGCCGGTGTTGCCGCGGCCTGCGTCGCCAACGTAGCCGACACGGCGCACGATGCCGGCGTAGCGCGCGTTCTTGGCGTTGCCCCCGTGCCTTGGCGCGCGCTTGACCCGATGGCGGGGGTTCTGCTCACGGCACTTCCGATCGGAACCCGGGCCGCCCGAGCGGCCCTTGGAGGAGCCCTGGTCGCGGCGGCGACTGGCGTTGTGCTCTACTCCATAGTCAGCGGACTTCTCGGCCTGTGCGCCGAGACAAGGAGGCTTCGCTTTGTCATCGCCGCCATTGCCACGAGCACTGCGCTCGTCGCGGCCCCTTGGCAAGTGGAGAGCGCCTCGGTCGGCGGTTCAGTGACGGGAGCGTTTCTCATTCTGCTTGCCGTCGCACTCACCGCGCGCGCTTGCGCAAGAGCCGGTGGGGAAGCTTGGGCCGCCGCGTTCGGTGCGTTGGGTCTTGCCATGGGCCAAGAGCCGCTGGCGGGGGCGAGTTCCCTCGGCGGTTGCGCCGTGCTGGTAGGCGCGAGCCCATCGGGGCGGCGAGCACTGGCCGAGCTGTGGAAGGACGGGAAGCGATGGATCTTGGGTCCAGTCATCGCCGGCCTCTCACTTTTCCTTCTTGCGCTGGGTCGCACTCTTGCCTCGGGGGCGTCGCTGCCCGCCACCTTGCGCACGGGCTGGAGTGGCGAGCGCGGCGCTCTCGGCGCCGGCTCTCTGACGGTTTTCGGCCACGCCGAAGTAGGACCCACGCTCGGAGCTCTTGCCATCGGCGGCATGACTCTGGGAATGCTCGTTCGGCCGGCGCGCCCCCTGACGGCTGCTCTCTCCGCTCTCGTTGTGATCGGCCTGGCCTGCGGCTCCGTTGGAGCCCCGCTGGGCCCTGCTCGATTCGGGTCGCCGTTGCTGGCCGCATACGCCGCCGCGTGTGCGCTTGCCGCCGTGGCGATGCAAGCAGCGGTGCGGGCCGTCGCTCAGGCGCGCGTGCCGTTCGCGCACATGAGCGCGGCGATGATTGTGGTCCTCGAAGCGGCGCTGCCCATGGCCGCCGCCGACGACGCGCTGGTCCGGTCTCGGACCCGCACGTCAGACGCGGTGGCGGTTTGGAACGATACGGCCTTGGGTTCGCTGCCACCCAAAAGCGTGGTGCTGGTGAGCGACCCGCTCATCTTCGAGCGCGCGGTTGTCGCGCGCGCCCAAGGATCGCTGCGCGGTGACTTGGTGCTGCTTCCGGCACTCGCTCAAGGCAGAAGCCAGTGGCGCGCATTCGAACGCGATGCCGCGCTAGTGCCGCTCTGGCGAGACCTCGCATTGAGCGGCTCGCCCACCGAGGTGTCGCTGTCTTCGCTCGCCTCGGTCCTTCCCGTCGCGATGGCTTACGAATCGCGGTGGGGGCGGGCTATCGGCCGCCACCTGGTGCCCCTGGCGCTGTTCGACGCCTTCGAGCCCGAGCCTCGTGGCGCGACCGATCGGCGCCGCGCCCTCGACATCTACGATGCAAGCCGCAAACGGCTTGCCGCCATCGTGGACGGCGAGCCTGAGCTCGCTGCCGCAACGATCGTGCTGCTCCGCGCACGCGCTCTTCTCATCGCCGACCTGGGCGGGGATCGAGGTCTCGCCGAGCGAGCCGCCCGCGACGTCCTCGCTTTTGAGCCGCAGCCTTAATAAGAAACTAGGTTCAGCATGTGCCTCACTCCGCCTCCGCTTCGCTCCGGCTCCGTTCCGGCCCAGGCATTCAGCCACGGCGGGCATGGGGGGAGCGAAGCCGCTCCCCCCACACCCCCCAGCTGGCAGGGTAGGATGCCTCGATGGGGCAGGGCCGTCCGCATTTCGATCTGCGCCGAGCCATCGCGCGCATCGGGCTCTCGTTCTCGGTCGGGTTCCTTGTCGCAGTCGCGGTCTCGACGCGTCTTCCTCTCGTCGCGGCAGGGCTCGTGGGCTGGGACGTCGCCAGCTTGGTTCTGCTCACCCTTTCCTGGACGGTCATCGCCAAAGCGGACGCTCGATTCACGCGCAACCGAGCCGGCTCGGAAGATCCTGGGCGCACGCTCGTCTACGTCGTCGTCCTGATCACTTCGGCGGCGAGCCTTCTCGCTGGGACGATTCTCGTTCGGGAGGCCCGGACGCTGCCCCCTGGGGTCTCGCACGCCTTGGCCGCTCTGTGCCTGAGCGCGGTTGCGCTGGCTTGGGCGACAACGCACACGGCGTTCGCCTTCCGCTACGCCCACCTTTACTACCGCGAAGACGCCGAAGGCGTGGGCGGCGTGACGTTGCCGGGCGACACGCTGCCGACGTACTTCGACTTCGCCTACTTCGCATTCACTATCGGGATGACCTTCCAGGTCTCGGACATCTGCGTGACCAGTCATCAGATTCGGCGGGCCGTATTGGTGCACGCGCTCATAAGCTTCGCGTACAACTCGGTCGTCCTCGCCTTTGTACTCAACTTGGTCTTCGGGATGGCGGCCTAGACCTTTTTTGCCAAGTCGACAGCGCGCCACAAATACCAGCTCGCTGCGGTGCGGAACGGACGCCACCGCTCGCCCCACCGTGCCAGCTCGCGCGGGGTGGGAAGTGCGCGGGGATGCTACATGCCGGACATGCTCACTCTGCACCTAGTGCGACACGGCGACACAACGCAGGCCGCAGATGGAATCTTCTGCGGCGATCTCGATCCGCCTCTGACCGAGCATGGGCACCTCCAAGCAGAGCGGGTGGCGCTCGCCGTCAAGTCGCTCGGGGTAAGCGCCCTTTATTGCAGTCCGAAGTTGCGCGCGCGCACAACGGCAGAACCGATTGCGCGTGTCTGCAACCTGCCGCCGACGATTGCGGACGGTTTGCGTGAGATGGCGTACGGGGCGTGGGAAGGCCGCCAAGAGATTGAAATCCGCCGCGACGAGCCCGAAGCTTATGAGGCCTGGCGCATGGATCCCGCGCTCGTCTCGCCGCCCGGCGGGGAGGGCGCTTTCGCCATCGCGGCGCGAGCACTGCCGGTCGTGCTCCAGGCGCGGCGTGAGCATCCGCAAGGGCATGTCATGCTGGTCAGTCACAAGGCCACGATTCGGGTTATCGTCTGCTCTCTGCTCGGAGTTCCCCTGGGGCGATTCCGCAGCCATGTTGCCTGCCCGACGGCATCGATAACGTCGTTCGAGTTCGGCGACCGGGGCGCGATGCTCGTCCGATTGGGCGACGTACACCACCTAGCGTGAGCGGCGCCGTCTCTTGTAGTAGAGTCCGGCAATGAAGCGCGGTGCGCCTCGCCGAGGGCTGCCCCCTGGTCTGGACCACGCCGCGACGCTCAGGTCCTGCGGCATCGCGAGCGATGCCGGGGCGCGGACGTGCCGTCGGGCAATCTTCACGGCCATGGCGTTCGCGTCGGTCGTCGCCCTCCCGAACGTTCAAGAGGCGGCTGCCGGGGGACCGGGCGCGGGACACCAACGGATCGTCCTCAACGCGCTGCGCGCTCCGGACTTGGTCGCCGTGCGAGCCGCCGACCCGACTGGCGACGATGCACGCTACGCCATCGACGGACGCGACGACACCGTCTGGGCGGGCCGCGTCGGCGAGATCCAATGGCGGTGGACCTCCCTTTTCGCACGTCCAGTGCACCTTGGACTGCTTCGCGCTCACTTCGGCAATTCGTCGACGAGCGGGGTACCCACGGCTTTCCGATGGGAGGCTCGGGCGCCGAGAGCGGGGAGTACGACGTGCGAGGTCTCGTCCGGGGCCGACAGCTGGGCAACGGTCGATGAGACGGACCAATCCCACTCGACGATGGGCGAAGAGCTTGCACAGCCCACTCGGCGCTCATGGTTCGTCGACGTCGAGGCGTGCGGCCTGCGTCTGGTGGTTGATCGGACGAACGCCGGGCCTCCCGTTGTTCGGGAGGTGCAGGCGATCGAAAGCGCGCGCGACATATTGCTCAGGGGCCAGGCAAGCGACGACGGCCAGTATCCCGGCTTCCACGCGCAGGCCGCCATTGACGGCACTTACGGAGGTCGCTGGGCCGGTGCGCCGGGCAAGTCGCGATGGGCCCTTCGAATCGATTTGCCGGCCCCGCAGACGATTGACCGCGTCCGCCTCGTGCTGGGCTTTGACTCGACGAGCGTGCCCCGGTTGGGAGGGGGCCGGAGCTATGCCGTGGCCTGGGCTCCCGCGCGCTATGCGCTCGAAGTGAGCGAGGACGGACGGCGCTTCGTGTCGATCGCGAGCGAACCGGTGCGCGCAGATGGGACCACGGTGCCCCTGCGCCGGCGCCTGGTGACCCTCGCGGAGCCTCGCACCGTGCGAGCGCTGCGCCTCGTGATGAATGGCGCGACCGGCGAAAGCGGTCTGCCGGAGGCGGGAGCGGTTCCCGTGGTGCGTGAGATTGCGGCGTACCGGGCGGACGACAAAGAGCCGGTGCTCGCCGCGCCATGGATCCTCAGCATCAACGCGAACCCGTCGGGTCAGTCCCATCTCACGCCCGGGGGCGAAGTCACGAACGACGCGTACCACGCAAAGTTCTTGCAAGGTCGACTGATGTCTCTCTTGCCTGCGCTTCGGAGCGATGACCGTTACGCGCGCTCGCTCGGCCCGCGCGGCGAGCCACTCGATGCTCCGCGCCGGGACACCGCCGGCGAGGTGCTCGAGGCGATCGAGGGAGACGATCCGCAGCTCGACGGTCAGCTTTTGACACAGAGTAGCCCGCCCCCGCTCGCCGTCTTGAGCGGCTCGAACGATTGGGACTACGCGCTCGAGACGGGGCCGGACCGAGCCAAGCCAAAGTTTTGGCATTGGGATCCGCTTCGCGACGCGCGGCTCGGCGGAATGGGACAACTTGCGCGCACGGTGCGCAGCCGGCGGGCTCCTTTTCTCGGCTTCTGCGGCGGCGCGCAGATTCTCGCGCTCCTCGAGGCGCGACGTGGTGAGACATCGGCAGAAGACGACCTGCGCACGATCGATCGCGTGCTCCGACGAACGAGCGGCCGCCCCATTCGAGGCTTCGCGCCCCCGGTCGACGTCGAGCGCGCGTGGCCGACCGACCCGCATCCCCTTCGCGCGAAAATTCAGTTCGTACCCAACGATCCTTTGTTCACGGACCTCGCGGGTCCCTTGCGGCGGTCCACGACGCAGGCTCTGCCCGAGCTGCACTCGGACGTCGTTCGACCCGATGCGTTCCTTCCCGGGGGGCCCCTCGAGCGCTTTGAAGTGGTGGCCACCAGCGCCTTCTGCGCCCCGGGCGTCGTCGCGGCCGGCCCGCGCGACGCATCGTTTCCGGATCCGAGCGGCGGTGGGCTATGCGATACAGTAGTCGAGGCGTTCCGCTCTCGCGATCAAGGGTGGCCGGTCATCGGCGCACAGTTTCATGCCGAGCAGAGGGACTTCACCAGCGCCGCGCCGGGCGATCCGCCCGAGTCGATTGCGGATGCGCGCCTGTTTCTCGCTGGCGCGTTCGAGACGATGATCGACGCGTACGTCAAACTTGCCCCGTGACACTGCGGTAGACTCGCAACTCATGGACGCCAAAGAGCTCGAGGAAGCGTTCAAACAGCACGGCATCCGCCGCGTGAAAGTGGGAGGCTACGACATCGACGGGATTCTTCGCGGCAAATACCTTGCGCTGGACAAGTTTTGGGGAGCGCTCGGTGAGCCGATCGGGTTTTGCGACGTCATCTTCGGTTGGGATGCGGCCGACGTCCTCTACGACAACGCGCGCCTCACCGGATGGCACACCGGCTACCCGGATACGGGCGCTCGCATCGACCCGTCGACCTTTCGCGTCTCGCCCTGGGAGCCAGGAACCGCAACGTTCTTGTTGGACTTCGTGGAGAAAGACGGGTCCCCGCACCCGGCGTGTCCGCGCGGTTTGCTTCAGCAGGTCATCGCTCGGGCACGAGCTCAGGGTTACGAGCCCACGGTCGGCGCGGAGTTCGAGTTCTTTGTCTTTCGAGAAACGTCCGCGTCTTTGCATGCGAAGGGCTTTCGAGGTCTCGAATCTCTCTCTCCCGGAATGTTCGGCTATTCGTGGCTGCGCGAGGGCCAGCACGCGGATCTTTGCCACGCCATTCTCGACGACATGGAGCGTTTCGACATTCCCATCGAGGGCCTGCACACCGAAACGGGACCTGGCGTGTACGAAGTCGCCATCAAATACGATGCGGCGCTGCGCGCCGCCGACAAGGCCGCGCTCTTCAAGACGACCATGAAGCTGGTCGCCGCTCGCCTCGGCTACAGCGTGACATTCATGGCGAAGTGGAACGCGGTCCTTCCAGGATCGAGTGGGCACCTGCACCAGTCCCTGTGGAAAGGCGACCGAAATGTCTTCTTCGACCCAAACGGCCCGCACAAACTGAGCAGCGTCGCGCAGCACTACTTGGGTGGGCAGCTCGCGCTCATGCCCGAACTCACGGCCCTCGTGTCCCCGACGATCAACAGCTACAAGCGCTACGTCCCGGGGGTGTGGGCACCTCTCAACGCAAGTTGGGGCGTCGAGAATCGCACATGCGCGATTCGCGCCATTCCTGCAAGCTCCAAGTCGACCCGCCTTGAGCACCGGCAGCCGGCGGCCGACATCAACCCGTACATCGCGATGGCGGCGACGCTCGCCGCAGGTCTCTGGGGCATCGAGCAGCACTCGGCTCCGCCACCTGCCGTCGAGGGGGACGCCTCTGCACGCGGCGATCTCGCAGCGCTCCCGCGTACGCTGCGCGAGGCAACGCAGCGCCTTTCGGCGAGCTCGCACGCGCGCACGCTTTTGGGCGACCGTTTCGTTGATCACTACGTGCGCACGCGCGACTGGGAGTGCCGGCAGTACGAACGTGCCGTCACCGAGTGGGAGCTTGCGCGCTACTTCGAGATCGTCTGACATGCTAGGTGTCCAGCCATGGCGAACTCCCTCGTCACCTGGTCCTTTCCGACCACCATCGTCTTCGGCATAGGCGCCGTTTCTACGGTCGCTGAGCAGGTCCGGCGCATCGGAGCACGCCGCGCTCTCGTCGTGTGCGATCCGGGGGTCGTCAAAGTGGGAATTGCCGAGAGAGTGCGCGCCCTTCTTGAAGGCAGTGGCGTCGCCGCCAGTGTGTTCGATCATGTCGACCCTAACCCCGTCGAACAGAACGTTCTCGACGGCGTTGCAGCGTATCGCGCACACGAAGCAGGATGTGTCGTGGCGGTGGGCGGCGGATCGCCTCTGGACGCTGGAAAGCTCATCGCGCTCAAGGTCACGCACGACCGGCCGCTCGCGGACTACGACGATGCTGCCGACGGCGGGAGGCTCATCGGCCCTAACGTCCCGCCCGTCGTCACGATCCCGACGACGGCGGGGACCGGCAGCGAGGTCGGTCGCTCGGGCGTCGTTACTTTGGCAGCTACGGGCCGAAAGACGGTCATTTTCAGCCCGCACTTGCTCGCGCGAGCTGCGCTGCTCGATCCGGAGCTCACGCGCAGCATGCCCGCGAAAGTGACCGCAGCGACCGGGTTCGACGCGCTCACCCATTGTCTGGAGGCATTCTGCTCGCTTGGTGACCACCCGATGGCTGACGCGATTGCGCTCGGGGGGCTCGAGCTGTGCGCGGCGAACTTGGTGCGCGCGATCGAGCATGGCGACGATCTGGACGCTCGAGGCGGAATGATGAAGGCGGCCATGATGGGGGCGGTTGCGTTCCAGAAGGGACTGGGCGCGTGCCACTCGCTCGCGCACCCGCTATCGAGCGAAAAAGGGCTGCACCACGGTCTGGCCAATGCCTTGTGCCTGCCGGCGGTGCTCGATTTCAACGAGTCGGCGGCGACGGCCAAGTTGGACCGCGTCCGCCGCATCCTCGATGAGGGTGCGCGCAACTGCGCGCACGCGGTGCGCACCCTTCGCAAGCGGGCTCACTTGCCCGAGGGGTTGGCCGCCGAGGGCGTCACCGAGGCGGATATCCCAAAGCTAAGCGACAAGGCCTTCGAAGACGCGTGCCGGCTGGGCAATCCGCGTCCTACAACGCGCGAGGATCTCGCGCTGCTCTACCGGGCCTCTCTTTAGGAGCCCGTTCGCCTTAGGAGCCGTTCAACCCCGAGGCGCATTCGGCGCCCGCCGAGCTCTTGGGCGAGCGCTGTAGCTGTACTGGTGTCGCATCGGGATTGTCGGTTCTTACCGAACGAGGTACCTCACTACGAGGTCGACCATCTCCCCCACCAGCGTCGCTTCGTCGAGCCCAGGAGGGCGCTCCAACAAAGCCGCGAGCATGGTGGCGCGAACGGACTGGAACGCGACGAAAGCCGCTGCGTCCACGTTCTTGCGGCGCACGGTGGATCCCGTGGCGGCGAGAAAGTGTCGGATGACTGCGATAACCCGCATGTCGAAGGCGTGGACTCTGTCAGGCTTGGCAACGCGCAGGCCCTCGATGGCAAGGACGCGGTGCAGGCCGGGGCTCTTCGAGTAAAGCGACATTAGCCCCTTCACCACGCTCGAAACGATTTCGAGCGGAGTCTTCCCCAAGTTTCGGTCGGCGAGCGCAGTCTCCATGAGGTCCAACGCGTGCTTGAACTCGCGGTCTTGGAGGGCCGTAAGGATGGCGTCGCGGTGCGAAAAGTACTGGTAAAGCGACCCTATGCTCACGCCGGCGACTTCGGCGATCCGTGTCGTTGTCGCAGCGTCGAGACCGTCTCGATCGAGCACTTGCGCCGTCGCCTCAAGGATTGCGTTCACGGTTGCCTGCGCGCGCGCCTGGCCGGGATGCCTGCGCGAGGCTTTATGACGACTACGTTGGGGACGAGCGGTCATGGGGCCGCAGCGTACGCCGCACGACCGATCTGCCGGGTGCGGAACCGCGGAAAGACCGAGCCCAACACATAGGCTCGCAGGCAAAAACCGATTACGCTCGGCTGGCACAGCTCGGGATGGATCTCGGACGCGATCTTCGCGTGAAGGGCTGGCAACCTGCTCCAGTGCGCTCCAGGGTGTTCATGATGCGCCGCATGGAAGCCATTGTTGAACACCAAAAAGTTCCCGAGCTTGGCGACGAAGTTGCGCGAGTGATTGTGCGACGACCAGGGGTCGCAGTGGACGTGCTGGACGAAGTTGACGAAAATCATCCCCCACAAGCCCATCGCGGCCGATGCGCCAAAGGTGCCGAGATAAACGAGGAGACCGAACCTCCACCCGTGCAGCGCTATGGCGAGCCCTAGAAGCCCAACGTGGGCGGAGACGAAGGCGCGCTTCTGGACGGTGATCTGCCGATAAAGGTGCGGCGCATTCTCCTTCGCACGGTGCACGAAGGCCCTAATTACCGCGTCCTGCCAGTAGGCGGAAACGAAGAAGTAGGTCGATGCAACGAACCACGAATTCTTCTTCGAGTACCGCCAAGTGATCGTCGCGTCCCCTTCCCGGTTTAGGAACCTATGGTGATTCTGGTTGTGGGTCGGGATCCACGCGAAGGTCGGGTGACCGTAGAAGACGGAGAGCCACGCAGAATGGAACGCGTTTAGACCGCGGTTCCAGAAGACGGGACAGTGGTTGTGGTTGTGCGCGCAAACGCCAGCGCAGAAACCAACGTAAAGCGCGAGGGGCCAGAACCAGCGAAGAACGTGCGGGGTCGCATACGGCGAGAGCGTTGCAACTGGGAAGAGGAGATAGGCCCAGAGTAGGGTTCGATAATCGGCAGCGACGCGAGGCTTCATGGCGGAAAACCATCGCGCTGGCGGCCCGTGCCGTCCATTCGCGTTCCGCTCACGTTCTGCAGGTCACGACTCTGTTCGACGCCGGGGCCTAGATGGAGCGAGTCTAGGCGCCAATGGGGAGCCTCGGCCTACCTGCGATCGCCGGAGCGCTTTCAGTTCCCGTGCTCATTGCCTGCACGTCGGGGGCTTCGTCTCTCAATTGCATTCCAGGACGATCGATTGCGTGTGTGGGCGCCGGAGGGTGTGCCGGCGGACAATCGTGCAAGACGGACGGATCGGGGTACGATCTCTGCGACTGCGGATTGCATCCCGCGAGTGCGGTGCCAGACGACGCCGGACACACGGATGCGATCTCGCTGGCTGCAGACGCGGATTCAGTGGGCATGGACATGGGTTCGCCTGACACTTCGATCGCGGGCGACGCGACATGCGGCGATCCTTGGTTGAGCGACATTCACGCGAACGACGCAGCGGGACTTCCCCCTCATGGCTGCAACAACGCCGCTCCTTCCGTCTGTACGAGCGTTGCGCGGGTTTCGTTCTCCTGTCCGGTCGTACGCGGCCCCGCAGATAGCAGCACGATCGCGCCCGGCGACACGATCACGGTGAGCGTGCTGTTGACCAACACGGTCGACCTCGTCGACCCATGCTTTGGCATAGGCGTTCAACCGGGCGTTCAAAATATTCTTTTCGACGTTCCCCGCGTGCATTTGCTGAAGGCGACCCGAGACGTTCCTCTCAATTTCACGGTGATACTGACATCGTCGCTGACGCCCGGTACCGTCCTCCACTTCGTGGTGTCCGTCCCCCTGTCCCCCTGCCCCGGGGATACCGGAGCCATCGAGTTCGACGTCACCGTGGGATGACGCCACGATCGCTGAATCGGAAGACCACCCTCCGGGCGCACCGCGACGCGCATCACTCGCCGCGGCCCTGTCCCGCCCGGACGCCCTCGTCCTCGCCACCCGGATGCAGCTGGTGCGCGGACGTCGTCCACCTGCGCCGGTGCTCAGTGCGGATTCGCGCCGATTGCGCTGTATAGGTATCCCGTGAACAGCGCCCCATACGCGGTGACTAGCGCGGTGCTGCTCGACGGGCTGGCGCAGCTCGTCGCCGATCACGGATTCGAGAACTTCGTTAGGTCGCGGCTTCTGGAGCCCGACAACCACCATTTTCCGGATCGCTGGGAACCGACGCTCGATGGCGTCCAGCGCCTCGCGAGTCGTCTCGTCCGCTATGCTGGGAATGACGAGTTGGAAGTCTGCGTCCGGCCCGAACGGGGAGCGGTCCTTCCGGTATGGTTCGCCGAAATACGGGACGGTGTTTGCGCATTCGGAGTGGATCGACAGCGCTTGAGCGACGCCGGCGAGATCGTTGGCTGTGTTTGTCGCGAGGTCGCGACCGCTTTTCGCCACTGGACCGGGGTCACGCGGATGAATGGCACGCAGGAGGAAGTACTGACGGATTTGACGACGATCTATTTGGGTTTCGGTGTGCTCACGACCAACGCCGCGTACCGCTTCCGCCAAGAGGGCAGCCTTTTCGGGGATACCGTATTCACAAAGCGTTCGATCTCTCGTGTAGGGGTGCTCCCTGCCGCGACGCTGGCGTATGCGCTTGCGGCCGACGTCGTGGCGCGAGGTCTCGATGCCTCCGCGGCAAGCCGGATCGGACGTCTTCTCGAAGCCAATCAGGAGGAGTCGTTCACTGCCGCCTATGAGTCGCTGGCGCTGGACGTCGCCGGCCTTCGTTCGAGGCTCGGCCTGCCTCCTGTCGAAGAGTGGCCGGAGGCGCGCGCACTACGGAGAGTCCGGTTCCCGAGACGTCTCCCGACCAACGTCCAACGCGTGCCCACGAGGGGCGTGTCGGCGAACGGCAACTCGACCCCCAACGTCTTTCGCGTGCGCGAGCGTGCTGCCCTGCGCTGGGGCGCCTCCGGGAGCATTCCCGGCTTCCTAGGGGCGCTTGGGGCGCATTGGATCGGGGTCGACCCAATCGTCATGCTGCTGATTGGCGGACTGGGCGGCGCAGTCATCGGAGTGGCACGCGCCGACGGGAACGTGACGGACGTCTGTTCGGATCAGGACTGCCGTTCCCCGCTTCCGGTCGACGTGTCGCATTGCCCGTCCTGTGGAGGGCGAATTCGCGGCGTCATCCGAGACGCAAGGGAGCGCCTCGCCGCCGAGGAGGCGCTGACCGAGGAGCGGGCGCGCACCCCCTACCGAGGCTGAGGGGCCAGCAGACGTTGGCGGAATCCCCGTTGGCGCCTCCCCCGGTTTGCGGGTGAGGTACCATCGGCAAGACGGCATCGCCGATCGCCCACACGTCGCACACGACGCTCCGCGGGAGGCTGACGGTGCGGGTCGGCAAGCTCGCGACGACGATTCCGAGCCGACCGACGCTGCGCCGGTGCGCTGCGCCACGCGGAGCGAGCTTGCTTGCTCGAAGTTGGAACCGAGAGGCCTGCGACGCGAGGCATCTCATCCGCGAGAAGGCGATGCGAGTGGGGAGAGCGCGGCCCAGGAGGTTGTTCCTCGGACTGGAATCGTCCACCCAATTAGCGCCGTTCGCCGGGATGGGATGATGAGATCGTCGCGCCTGGGGGAAGATCTCCGGCCAGCCTGATAGGCGGCGGGCCCGCGTCGTTACGGCGCCGGAAGGCCGAGCAGGAAGGGCACGATGGCGTTCGCGTAATTGACGCCGTTGTAGTTCGTTTGGGTGTGGTTGCCGTTGGGGATGTCGCACCAGACGACCGGATAGGCCGCGGGGCAGCCGGTGTACTTCACGCAAATGGGATACATGGGATCGTAAGGGGCGGTGGTGTTTCCGACGCAGCCGTTGCGGGTCAAGATCTCGTCTCGCGCCGGCGCGGAACCGAACGTGTCTTCGGCGGTGAAGATCTTTGGCAGCGGTCCCACCGGGTTGGCCTGGTCGGGGGCCGAGACGATCATGAAGGCGGCGCTGGGGCCGTTGCAGGCCCAGCGATTTACACGCAGGCCGCCGGCCACCGAGAACGTGCCACGCACGGTGTCCGCGGACGCGCAGCCGGCCAGCAGCGCCTCCCACGCACCGCTGCTGCTGCCGCCGACGAACTCCCTCCCCATGTCGACGCAGGTGTTCGCCTCGACCCAGCTCTGCACGGCCCGAAAGTAGGGGATCTCCGGCCCATTCTTGCAGTCGGCGACATTCGCGATGTTGGGGGAGCAGCGGATGGCGCCATCCGCGAAGCAACTAAAGGGGTCCGAGACGACCTGCTGCAAGCCCACCCTGATCGCGGTTGCTTCGCCGGGCACTTCGAACCCCGGGCCATGCTGCGGCGGTACCGCCGCCGTCCCGCAACCCGAGCCACCGTAGAAGACGGGGTAGGCGTGGGTCGGGTCGTAACCGGCCGGCAGGAGGATGCTGAAGTCTCGATCAACGAAGGTCTCACCGTTCGCGGACCGCTGCGCGTTGCGGCCGCCCGGCGCGAACGGCGGGGCGATGCAGTCGTTCGGGCAGTTCGGCACCGTGCAGGCCGCGCAGGGCTGGAGGGGGAACCGGTGGTTCGTGTACCCGGTCGAGTTGGCGCCCATCGGCGTCTTGCCGCAGCCGGCGCTCTTCATGCCCGTGCGGCCTTTGGTTGCCATAGTGCCCGAGCTCGCGCTGCCGCTGGCCGAGCCAGAGCCGCTCGCACCCGAAGCCGCGACTCCGCTGGCCGCGGCCCCGCTGCTTGCGCCGGTGCTCGCGAAAGTGCCCGACGAGCCGCTGCCGACCGCTCCGCTGGTCGAACCGGTATTCGCATCGCCGCTGCCGGAGCCCATCCCCACCCCCGCGCCGCTCGGGCTCACGCTACCACTCGCGCCACTGACCCCCACGTTCGATCCCGTGGCGCCTGAGCCCGCGACAGTCCCCGGGCTGTTCCCGTCGCCGCATGCGGCGGCCAACACAAGCGCTACCCACGGGATCGATCGAAGCCCGAAGATTCGATTCATTGCGACGTCCTTGCTGCATAGGTGGCTCGAACCGAGTGCACGCCGCCGAGAGCATCACAGCTTAGAGGAGCGCGTCGAATCGCCACCCTGACACTATTCCGTTGGTGGTCCGACGCGTCAAACGCGATCACATCCCTGTTCTTTGCTGCATTGCGCGATTGCGATCAAATCGGTCGCTTGCGCCTATGTCCATGTAGGCTGATGGGCCGCGCCGTCGATGACGGTGCGGATGAATGCAAAAGAGCTCGGCGAGCGGCGTTTCGGTGCTCGGCGGCGGGCGGGCGCCCGGATCGATGGGCCGTACCGGTGGGGTCGATTGCATCAGGACGCAGCGGGACTTGCGTCACGGGTTGGCTGCGCGGAGGCCCCTAGCCCGGGCCCGCCCGCCGCCGAGCACCGAAACGCCGCTCGCCGAGCGTGCGCGCCGCTCGTCTTGCGGAGCGCGTCCCTCTCGTTTCGCGGAGCGCGTCTCGCGGGTCCTACATCGAGTCGGGGTTGTCGGCTGGCGTCGAGCCGGCCATTGGGTCGTAGAAGTATCGGAGCGAGAGAACTCCAAGCGTGGCGCCGCGGTCGCCCCCGACGTCGCGACGGAGTGCGATCTCGATGCTCCACCGCGGATCGATGTAACCCAAGCCGAACGAGGCCGCGTTCGTCGCCGTGCCGCCGTCGTACCGCCAGCCGGCCCGGAGCGCGTAGCGCTCGGCCACGAAGAGCTCCCCACCGCCCATGAAGCGTCCCCGGCTGCCGCCCCAGGTTGTGAAATCAAGAAGGCCGTCGGCCTCGACCGCGAACGTCTCCGTAGAATAGCCAACGCCCGCGGTCGCCGTCGTCGGGGCCAGAGCCGTCGAGGGGTTCGTGAGGTTGTGACCGACCACTGCCACGCGAAAGCCGCCTATGCCTGCCGTCGCACCCGCGTCGAGGGTCACAGCGTCGAAAATCGGCCCGTCGCGTGTTCCGTCGGACGCAGAACTCTTTCCGAACGGGCCCGCCCCTACGCCTTGGTCCACCCGAAGCCACCGGAGCGTGGTCCCGAGAGAAAAATGGTCACCGAGAGGCAGGGACGCGCCCACCCGGACGTCTGTCCAAGATCGGTGAATGCCGTCCGGGTCGATGAGAGACCACGTTCCGGCCAGCCCCCCGGCCACGTGGCTCGCGTTGAGCACCGAGTCAACCGCCGCCAGGCCATAGGTTTGGCGCTTGGCTTCCGGCGAAAACGAACCCAGAGCCTCCAAGTGGTAGACGCGCGCCAGCGACATGTTGGCTGGGTTCAAGTAGAGCGCGGTCGTCGAGACCCCGAGCGCGCTGAGAGCGCCTCCCATGGCAAGGCCCCTAGCGCTTGGAATCTCGCCTAAGTCGTAGGCTTGCTCCGGCGATGTCGCCATCGGGTCCGCACTGGCGGGACGCGAAACGATAGAAATGGCGAGAAACGTCGCAGGAAGGCCAATACCGACTCTCGTTATCCGCACATCCGCGCTCTAACAGGGGCGGGGCTTGTGGGACGAGTTTTTCGTTTTGTCCGGCTGTGCGGCCTCGCTCCGACGCCAGTCACGAGTTCGTTACGGAAAAGACGCGGGACCGTCGACTCTTGACATCCATCGTGAGCCAAAAAAAGCCATACGAGAATAGGAGTCGGCGTGCTCGTCGACGGATTCAATAGCCATGTCGCTGACTTCGGCATTCACGCAGACGGTGACGCACGCGCGAACGGCATTTCGCGGGTGGATTACAAACAAAAAAGCCAAGAGCTTCCAATGACTTGTGGACCACTGAAACGAAGACGTGGACGTGCGGCAAGTGGGGGTGATAGCTCATCGCGTTCAGGTCGGACGGCCCATCCGGAAGACCAAGCTCAAGAGCCGGCGTGACACCAAGGTTCGCTCCGGCCTCGTGTGTGCGTCATTGTATTCGGGTAAGGCTTCGGAGCGGTTCAGGATCCTTTTATCGAGGGTGAGTGGCTTTTTGTTGCCGCTCGCCGACAAGACGATTTGAGACTCGGATTGTCGCTCCACGCGGCGTGAACGACGCTTCCTCGTTTCCCACAGCCTGTGGATAACGTGTGACTGTAATTCAGCGTGTTGGCCCCACGAGGGTCAACGGGCACGGGTAGCTCGTCGCCTCGATTTGATGGGCTTCTCGGGTCAACCAGCCAATTTCCGCAGCTTCTTTTCTGATGCCAATGAGAATGCGTGTCCTATGGAGTTGAACGTCAATACCAATCGGTCCCCGAGGGAAACTGTGCACGTACCGATGAGCGAAGCAGAGGGCGGTGCTCCGGGAGCTTTGGCCAGCGCCGGCGGCGCCGACGTTATGACCAGCGAGCGGGTTTGGGCGCAAGCCGTGGCTTTCACCCGAGAAAAATCGCCCGCGAGTTTCGACCAGTGGTTCTCGGGAGTGCAATTCGATGGACTGACCGACGGAGTGCTCAGCCTGCGAGCGCGAGACGAGTTCGTCCGCCAGTGGGTGGAGGACTACTTCCTGCCTACCTTAGGAGAGAGCTTGCGGAGCCAAACGGGGCTCAGCATCCAGGTCCGCTGGAGTATTGGTGGCGCGCTGGACCGCCCTGTCGCCGATCGGCCTTCATCGTTCGCGCCCGTCAAACCCCGTCCACTGTCGGTTCGACCGGCGGCATCGGATGGAGGCGCTGTGTGGGCGGCGGAAGGGGGCGTATCGCGCAGCTCGTCACCGCCGCACTCGGGCGTTCGTGCCGCAGGCCCACCCATCGAAGGTTTGAACCCGAAGTACACGTTTTCGAACTTCGTGGTCGGCCCATCGAACCAACTTGCGCACGCCGCATCTCTCTCGGCGGCGGGTGTGGGTGGCCGGCGACACAACCCGCTCTTTATCTGTGGCGGCACCGGCCTCGGTAAGACCCATCTCGTTCACGCGCTCGCTTACCGCGTTCGGGAAGAGCGACCCGAGGCCCGCATTGTCTACATCAGCGCCGAGAAGTTCGTTAACGAGTTCGTTCAAGCGCTCACCGATCAGCGCATGCACGACTTTCGTGGACGCTATCGCGATCGCTGCGATTTGCTCTTGGTCGACGATATCCATTTTCTTGCCGGCAAGACGCAGACCCAAGAGGAGTTTTTCCACGCGTTCAACGTGCTTCACCAGGCAAGCAAGCAGATTGTCGTTACCAGCGACAAGTACCCTCAGCAGCTCGACAAAATGGAGGAGCGACTCGTGTCGCGCTTTCAATGGGGGTTGGTGGCCGACATCCAGGCGCCCGAGCTTGAGACGCGCGTGGCGATCGTGCGCAAGAAGGCTCAGCTAGAGCACATTGAGCTGACCGACGACGTGTGCCTCTACATCGCGCAGAGTGTTCGCAGCAACGTGCGCGAGCTCGAGGGAACGCTCATCCGCCTGGCTGCCAAAGCGTCGCTCATCCGAAGGCCCATCGAGATCGCCTTCGTTCGCACCGAAATCGCCGCTTCGGGTGCGGGCCGGCCGAACGAGGCCAGCGTCGACGACATCCAGCGAATCGTTTGCCATCACTTCAAGTTGCGGTCGACGGATTTGCTCTCCAAAGATCGTCACAAGAGCATCGCCTTTGCGCGGCACGTGGCGATGTATCTGTGCAAGCAACGCCTCAAGTGCAGTTTCCCGGAGCTAGGCAGAGCGTTCGGGAATCGCGATCACACCACCGTCATCAGCGCAGTGCGCAAAGTGGAAGCGCTTCGGTCCAGCGATCCGGAAGTGCGCGCCCATCTGGAGGCCATCGAGCGCAAGCTCGGAGCCTCGGAGTGATCGCTGCGCGCGAACGCACGTTCACCTTCCCGCGTTCCTTTCTGTTCGGCACCGCGACGTCCGCAACGCAGATCGAAGGCGGTTGTACGACGAGCGATTGGTATGTCTTTGCCAAGAGTCCGGCAAGAACCAAGAACGGCGACACTCCCGATGTCGCATGCGACGGATGGCATCGCTACCGCGAGGACATCGCCTTGCAGAAAAGTCTCGGGCTGTCGGCCTACCGGATGTCGATCGAATGGGCACGCATCGAGCCTCGGCCTGGAGAAACGGACGCTGAGGCGATCGACAAGTATCGCGAGATATTGGGCGCTCTGCGTGAAGCACGCATAGAAGTCTTGGTGACGCTTCATCACTTCACGCTGCCGCTATGGCTCGCGCAGCGCGGAGGCCTGCTTGCAGCCGAGTTTCCCGACCGGCTCGCGCGCTTTGCCCGAATCGTCGCCGACTCCCTGGGCGATCTTTGCCGACTCTGGGTTACGATCAATGAACCCAACGTCCTGGCTGCGCAGGCGTACTTGCTCGGCGTCTGGCCCCCCGCCAAGACGAGTCTTGGCGACGCGCTACTGGCGCAGTACCGGCTGCTAGAGGGTCATGTCGGGGCCTACCGCGCCATCAAGGAAGCGCGCGGGGACGACGTGTTGGTTGGCATCGCCCATCACTTGCGCGTCGCCGATGCCGCCAATCCAGAGTCTCTCCCCGATCGCAGCGCAGCGTGGCTCCTCGAACGGATCTTCAGCGACGCCTTCCCGCTCGCCTTGTGCGAAGGACGCATGCTGCCCGGCGTTGATTGGATGCACCGCCAAACGCGGGGATTCGATGTCAGGGAAGCACGCGGCACCCATGATTTCCTCGGAATCAACTACTACACGCGCGATCTCGTTCGCTTCTCACTCGCGCACGCCCGCGAACTTTTTGCCCTACGGGGCGTTGCGCCGGGCGCAGAGGTGAGCGACCTCGGATGGGAGGTGTACCCCGAAGGACTCGGGCGCCTTCTTCGGGTCTGGTCCGACCGCTGCCGCGTGCCCATCTTCGTCACGGAGAATGGGATTGCTGACGCGACCGACAGCAAGCGCGGTCCCTTCCTCGTGCGGCACTTGGCCGAGGTCGGGCGGGCTCTCGCCGACGGCGTCGACGTGCGCGGATATTTCCACTGGTCCTTGCTCGACAACTTTGAGTGGGCGGACGGCTATACGCCGCGGTTCGGCCTCGTCGAGGTCGACTATCGCACGCAGGAGCGGCGAGTGCGCGAGAGCGGACGCGTCTACGCGCGCATAGCCCGAGAAAGGATAGTGGAACTCTAGTAGCGCGCTCCGGGGGGGGACAAGATGGTGTCCGGCATTCCGAGTTGTTCGGCGTTGGTGTCTTGCTCGACGAACCGATTGCCGTTCAGGTCACGCACACTGATCGTGATTTCCACTGCCACAGTCGAACAAGTCGCGGCGGCGCCGCAATCTGGCTTCTCCAGCGTACGCAGGCCAAGGTCGAACCCGGTCACCCCAGCGATGACGGGAGGGATCCACGGCGTGTA
>WNFJ01147370.1_pt3 | contig 20025 bp, 18 predicted proteins | sample 5400461 | NCBI WGS metagenome assembly WNFJ01 (sample SAMN13153349, study PRJNA577476) | soil metagenome | isolation source: 115 cm saprolite on Douglas fir-dominated hillslope | place: USA:California | collected 2013-09-17
GCAGGCCCCATACGATGTACAGCCACTGCCAGCCGTGCAGGCCCAGGTAGTTCATCGAATCGACGATGGTTCCCGAGATCGGTGCGCTGACGATCTGCGCGGTCGGCGTCGCAATGATGAACGCGGCGACGGCCTTCGCGCGTGCCTTGATGGGAAACCAGTGGGTCAGGTACACGATCATGCCCGGGAAGAACCCGGCCTCGGCCAGACCCAAGAGAAACCGCAGCACGTAAAACTGCATCGGCGTCGTGACCATCGACGTCGCGGCCGCAATGATCCCCCAGGTGATCATGATGCGGGTGATCCATTTCCGTGCGCTCCACTTCTCGACGAGAACGGTTCCTGGGATCTCCAGCAAGAAGTAACCCCAGAAGAACACTCCCGCTCCGAAACCGAAGACCTTCTTGTCGAACCCGGCGAGGTCCTTGCCCATCGTGAGTGCTGCGAACGACACGTTCGCGCGATCGACGTACGCGATGACGTAACAGAGAAAGCAGAGAGGAAGCAGGCGCCAAAATGCCTTGCGAACGGCGCGGTCGAGCACTGCCTGGGAACCGGAGGTTTGCGTATTCATCGTCGGGAAGCTCTCCTACGGAGCGTTTTTCATGACGCCTTGACCAGGACCGCTATTTGACTGCCGGCTTCTGCCACTCGGTGCTCTGAACGACCGGAAGTTGCAGCGCCCTCTCGCGCTCGAGGTCGAGATTGCCGACGTGCAGCGATATCGGTGCCTGTACGCGTTTGTAAATCGAAGCCGAGAAGAGGCGCGCGAACTGGGCGCCCCATTCCCGTAGCTTGTCCGGCGCGTGCTCGGGGAACATGGCTAGCAATGCTTGCGTCACTTCGGCCATCGACATCTTTTCGCCCGCGAAGAGTGCGAAGCATGCGTCGAGGACCACAAAGGGCATGAGTTCGCGCTCGTCCTCTTGATCCTCGGCCAGCTCCGCGCTGGCGGGTTTGAGGAGCGTGAGTCGAATTCCCTCCCATCGCGTGCCCTCGTAGAGCCAATCGAGCAAATAGTTGACGACCGTCTTCGGCACGTTGGCGATTACACTAAGAGCGCCTTCGCCGTCACCTCCAATCGTGACGTATCCCACCGCTTTCTCGCTCATGTTACTCGTCTGTAGAAATAGACCGGAGGCGGCATTGGCCCACGTCCACATCCGGCCCGCGCGAACGCGCGCTTGTGCGTTCTGCCGCGCCATCGTCGTAAGCGTTTCGCCCGGCTGCAGCATCGCCTGGACTGCCGAAAGCTCGCGCTCGAAGGCATCGTCGATCGAAACGACCGAAAGCGGCGTGTCTAGATCCCGCGCGACCGCTTCCGCGGCCGCTCGGGTTTCTGGGGACGAATAGCGGGTCGGCATGTAGAAGGCACGCAAGATCTCGCGTGCCTTGCTTTGGCGCGCGCCTTCCGGCAAATGCGCCCACCGCCTGTCGATCCAACGCCGCGCGATGGCGAGCACAAGAAGGCTGTCGCGGCCGCCCGACAGCGCTACGCCAATCGTTTTGAAGCAGCCGTTCTTTTCAAAGTAGTCGCCCACGCCCAGTGCAAGCGCGTCGAGTAGTTCCTCGCAAAATGCGTCCCGCGGGTCGAGGACCCGCTCGTCCGGCGGAAGAAAGAAACTTTGCTGCGGTGGCACCTGAAAAACAAGTTTGTCCCGGCCGCGAGTCGGGGCCTCAACCTTGATAGGAGTCACTTTCGAGGCAAGAAGAGCGTAGTCTTCTTGATCCTCGCGCCAGGTCGTGTTTTCGGTTCGCAGGCGCAGAGTTCGATCCAAATCTACGGTGCACGCGGTCACACCTTCGCGAAAGCGGGGTGCCGCGAGAAGCATGCGGCCGTTTTGCGCGACGTAGCCGCCGCCGTCGAAGACCAAACCGTCGTTGGCGCCTACGAGGTTCACGTAAGCGACCGTCGCCTGGCAGTCGGCTGCTCGTGTGGCGATCATCTCTCGTCGCGTAGCCGCAACGCCAAGCCGAAACGGCGACGCACTGATGTTGACGACGAGCTCCGCTCCCGCATAGGCGCGCCGGCGCATCGGACCATCGGGCGACCAGCCGTCTTCACAGACTTCGAGTGCAACCCTCCCGAAATCGAGATCGAAAACGAGATCGCCGAAGGGAACCCCTTCGAGCGTGTCGTAGAGGCCCGGCTTTCCGCGCGACAGAGTGCGCGCCTCGTAAAAGACGTTGTACATAGGCAGCTTTTCCTTCGGAACGAGCCCCCAAATGCGTCCCGCGTGTGCCAGCGCCGCCACGTTATAGAGTCGCGCCCCTCGACTGACGACCAGGCCGAACACACACACGCACCCGAGCTTCGCCGTTTCGCGAACGAACCGCTGCGTCTCGGTCCATTGCGCATCGACGAACGAACGCCATTGGACGAGATCCTCGGGTGGATATCCGCCGACTAGCTGCTCGGGCAGGGCCAGAATCGTCACACCGTCCGCAGCGGCGCTGTGGGCTTGTTCGATCGCACGCCGCACGTTTGACTGGCACGCACCGACCTTGGAATTGATGTTCGCGAGGCCCAAGCGCAAGAGTCTCATGCTTGGGAGAGCTTACCGCGATGTTCTATTTCTTGTCGGCTCCAACCGCGGCAGGGAGCACGTAGGGCACAAGCGTAATCTCGATGCGCCGGTTTTTGGCTTGGCCGTCGGGGGATGCATTGGATGCTATCGGATCGTAGGGTCCGTAGGCTGCCGCGGACAGCTCCCCTGGGGCGACCCCACTTTCGACGAGCAGCTTGACCACGGCAATGCCTCGCGCGGCGGACAGCTCCCAGTTGCTGGGATATTTCTTTTTCGTCGCGGGCGTGAGCGGCTCGGCATCCGTGTGCCCCGCGACTTGAAAGCGCCGTCCGCCGACACCGCGCAGCGTTGCGGCGACTTCGACGAGCGCTTGCTTGCCGGCGGGCTTCACGTCGGCTTCACCGGGGTCAAAGAGGACATCGTTGTGTAGCTGAAGCACGGCGCGCCCGTGACGCGTAGGCTCTTAGGTCTTCCAGGAGCTTTCCGCGCTCCTGCGCCTCTTGGACCGCGCGCTTGGCTTCTTCGAGCTGCCCTTTCTGCTCGTCGGTAATAGCCTGCGACTGCGCCATGCCGACCTGATTCTTGAGGTCGGTAATCTGTTGGTTGTCGCCGGTCACCTGCTGCTGCAGGTCGGCGAGCTGCTTCTTGGCGGTTTCCGCCTGCTGTTTGGCGGTGTCGGCCTCGCGTACCTTTGCGTCGTACTCCGGTCGAGAGACCCCGCATCCCCAAAATGCGAGTGCAAGAGCAACGAGCCACGTTCGGTTCATTGCCGTATCGTATCGAGCCCTCAGTTACGTGGCGAGGCTAGAACGCGTAGCGCAAGCCTGCGCCGAAGTCCCACATCAGGGGAAGGTCAGACGGTCCGGTCAGTTTCGCAAACCCCTGCGCATAGCGACCTCCCAACGCCGCACAGATCGCAAGGTGCCTGTCCTTTTGGTACCAATCGACGCCCAACTTGCCGCCGAATGACGGATTCAAACTCTCGGCTTGACGAAACCCGAGCACCGTCAGCGCGTTGTGACGGATGTCGGCGCCGAGGGCTCCTATCGCGACTTGTCCGTAGAAGGCGACACGCTCGGTCGCACTGACCGTCACACGAGCGCCGGCGCCGAACCCGCCCATCGCGAATGCAAACGTGTCCGACTCGCTTCGCGACTCGCTCGTGTCGGTCAACGCCAGCTCTCCCTCGCCAAAGAACATGAGCCACCCAAGCACCTCGTAGCCGAGCTGCGCATGCATCCAGTAGGCGAGGGGCGCCACACGGCGGAATTGGCCCGCATAACCCATGACGCCCAGCGTCGACTCCAACACCAGGCCTTTGGCTCGCGGGCGCATCGGGGGCGCTTGGTCTTCGAGGGTCTCGCCGGCGCCGCCGGGCGCTACGTTCTCTTCCGAAGTCTTTCCCTGAGGGGGCTCCGGCGCAAAGTCGATGTGCGCGACCGCTGTGGCTGGCTCCGCAGCCGGCGCGGGCGAGGCCACGGCGAGCGCCGCGAGAAGGACGATGCCCGCGGCTGGTGCAGCGTGAAGCACTATCGAATGAGATTCACTTGACGAGAAGAAGACAAGAAGAATCCGATCTCACGCTGAACCGGGTGAACTAAGGTAAGAGCGCTCCTTCACCGATGAGCGCGTGCTCGACCACCTCGGGCAGAACGTCGACGAGCAGTATTGGCTCCCACGTCTTCAGATGGGGAGCGCACCCGGTCTCGAGTACGCCATCCGCCTGGCACGGGCTGCGAAATGCGAGGCCATACGCACCGCCGCCGAGCGGCGTGACGCGGGCGAAGGGTTCGTTGTCGCCGATTCCCAGAAGAACGTGGCGCCCGTAGGCCCGCGCGCACATGTTCGCGCAACCAAGGGCCCGCGCGACGTCGCGCACTCGGTCGGCGTAACTACGGGCGCTCGTGGCAGGCAGCGGGATGGCGACTTGAGTCATATCGGGAGTTGTCGGTCTGCTGGGGAGCCTTCAAGCGGGCTCCTTTTCTCTGCCGTATCCGAGTCCGACTCGGCTGGCCAAATTCTCTACTTGCACGAGCCGCACACTTCTTCGAGGCACGGCTCAGGGTGCCTCTAGTCTCTCGTAAACTAAGGAGGCGTGGACGGCCTCGCGGATCTGTTCGCGGCGCTCGGGCGAGAGCCGGCCGCCATTGAATTCGGCGAGCTCGAAGCGGTTGAAGGCGCGCCCCTCGGACGTGCGTACCAGCGAGCGAACGATTTGAGCGCCCTGCTGGAAGAGAACGTGTGCGATCGTAAGCAGGATTCCTGGACGGTCGGGTGCGTCGACGAACAAAGCCGCGAGCCCCTCGTCTTCTGCCTGGTCGAATCGAACCACGATCCGTGCGTCGGGAGCGGGAGGTGACGCGGTCCGAGAGGCAATCTGTTCGACCGAAATTTTCCCCGCCAGAATGGCGCTCAGGACTTCGCCGATGGAGACCGCCTCTTCGGGCCGTATCGGTTCCTTGTCCGTCGCGTTGGCGCGACGCACCCAGACCAGATCCACTGCCTCGCGCTGGCTCTCATTGAGGGGTCGCGAGAACACGAGCGCCGTCAGCACGTCCAACCTATGCAAGACGAGCGCGGCCGCAATGGTCGAAAGCAGGCCGGGCCGATCCTCGCCCACGATGCACATCGCCGCGCTGCCATCCGGAAGCGTACGCCACACTTCTGCGTATGCCGGGAGCGTTTGGCGGCGGTGCGAAACCGCGGCGTGCCTGCGGATCGTGCCGGGATCGAACAGCACCCGATAGCGCGCGGGCATCGACGCGCTGAACTCTTCCACGAACGCGTCGGGTAGGTTTGCGTCGCCTTCCGTGAACGCCCAATCGAAATCGGCCCTCCACGGCATCCTGGAAGCATCGCCCCGCCTGACGGCGACGCGATTGCCGGTTGGTTTCAGCCCAGTATCATCCGCTCGAAGCGCTCCACGGCGCGCTCGAGCACGCTCATCGACGGGCCGAAGGAAAAGCGCACGTACGACTTGAAGCGCGACGCGCGACCGTGCCGGCGTTTGCCGGGATTCACGTCGAAGAACTCGCCTGGCACGACGATAACCTTCTCCTTGAGCGCCGCACGAAAGAAGCTCATTCCGTCGTTCATTGCAGTGGAAAGCTGCTCGACGCTGCCCCAAATGTAAAATGTCCCCTCCGGCGGGCGGTCGACGCGTACGCCCAATCGTTCGAGATGGGACAAGAGGTAGTCGCGTTTGGCCCGAAATGCGGCTTGAATTGCTTTCGTCTCGGCCGCGACGTGGCTCTCCGAGAGAAGAGGGATCGCGGCACGTTGAAGAGGCTTGCTGCCGCCGCCGTCGAGGAAGGATCCCGCGCTTGCCAATGCGTCGACGACGTCCTTGGGGGCAAGCGCCCAGGTTACGCGCCAACCGGGGTATCGCCAGTTTTTGGTCAGGCCATCGAAAACCACAACGGGATCGGAATCGACGTCCTCGACGTACCGCGCGGCGCTCTCGACCGGAAGCCTCCCTCGAGGACTGCGGTAGACGTAGTGCGAGTAGAACTCGTCGAGCAAAAGCGCGCAGTCGAGCTCGCGCGAAGCGTTCACCCATTGGCCAAGCTCGTCTCCGTCGACGAGCTTGCCCGTCGGATTGCACGGATTGCTCATGAGGATCGCGCTCAGACCGCGCCCGAGAATCTCGCTGCGCAGATCGCCGATGCCGAAGGCGTATCCGCGCTGGCCCTCCAGCAGAATTGGAATGGAGGTGAACGCCTTGAAAATATCGAGCAGCTCTTCGTAGGCGGTGTAGTCGGGCAAGAAGTGACCCAGGTTGATGTGCCCCAAGCTGGCCGCCGCCCTCGTCAGAGCCGCGCGCCCGCCGCCCGATACGCACACGTTCTCGGCGGAATAGACCGACGGCATGCCGCGCCGGTAAAGCGTGTTGTAAAGCGACGCGACTGCCTCCCGCAGCTCCCAAACGCCGGCGATGGGCGCGTACTCTTGGTCGTCGACGTCGATTTGTATGTGCTCGACGCGGGCGGGGGCGCCCGGCAGGTCTCCAGTTTCCGGCTGCCCTTGACCGAGATTGCACCAGTCCGGGTCGGTAGAAGAGAAGCCGTACTTCTGCGCTTCGGTGGTGACGTAAATCACCCCCGTGCGCGGGACGGGACGAAAAGCGCTGTGTTCGTGCGACATCGGCCTTTCACTATAGTGCCGGCAGCGTGGCACTCGCGAATGTCGATGTAGTCGTCATCGGAGGCGGGATCGTCGGCCTGGCCACCGCGCTTGCCGTGCTGCGTCTACGGCCCGACGTCTCGGTGGTCGTCCTTGAGAAGGAGCAAGCGCTCGCCTCCCACCAGACGGGGCACAACAGCGGCGTCATTCATACGGGGCTCTACTACAAGCCGGGCTCGCTCAAGGCACGCACGTGCGCTCGGGGCAGGGCGATGCTCGAGCGCTTTTGCGGCGAGCACGACGTGCCTTTTGATCGATGCGGCAAAGTCGTCGTCGCTACGCACGCCGGCCAGGTGTCGTGGCTCGACGAGTTGGAGCGGCGCGGGCGGGCCAACGGCGTTTCCGGACTACGGCGCATGACGATTGACGAGCTGCGCGAACGCGAGCCGCATGCGAGCGGAGCGGCTGCCCTCTTGGTGCCCGAGACCGCCATCGTGGACTATCGTGAGGTGGCGAGCGCGTACGCGCGCGAGCTCGCCCGCCGCGGATGTTCGGTGCGGACCGGGGCTGCGGCATTGGCTATCCACCGCCGCGCGAGCCGCATCGTCGTCACATCGATCGCGGGCGATGTGCATGCTCGCGTCCTGGTCGCGTGTGCGGGCCTTTCCAGCGATCGGGTGGCGCGCATGGCCGGGCTGTCTCTGGACGTGGCCATCGTGCCCTTCCGAGGGGAGTACTGGATGTTGGCACCGCGCAGCGCTCACCTAGTCAAGCACCTCATTTACCCGGTGCCGGATCCGGCCTTTCCGTTTCTTGGCGTGCACTTCACCCGTCGCATCGGCGGCGGTATCGAAGCCGGTCCGAACGCGGTCCTCGCGTGGAGACGCGAAGGGTATGCGCGCGCGAGCTTCGACATCGCGGATGCGTGGGAAGTCGCCCGATGGCCCGGCTTCTGGCGAATGGCGCGCAGGCACTGGAGGGCGGGCCTGCAGGAGCAAAAGAGGTCACTAAGCCCTGCCGCATTCGCCCGGACGTGTGCGGCCCTGGTTCCGGAACTGACGGAGCGTGACCTCATCCCTGGCGGAGCGGGCGTGCGCGCGCAAGCGGTGGCGCGCGACGGCACACTCTTGGACGACTTCGCCATCGCGCAAGGTGAGCGCATGATCCACGTCGTCAATGCTCCGTCGCCCGCCGCCACGGCTTCTCTGGCGATCGGCGAACACATCGCAGAGCTGGCGCTGCCTTGGCTATGATGGCCGTTCCGGAAGCGCATGTCGATCCTCGTGATGATCTTTGCTGTCGGCGCGTTCGCTGCCCTGCTGGCGTCCGCCCACGCGGCACGCCAAGAGAAATTCCGCGTCATTCAGGACGAGCTACGCGCTTTGGGCGCGTCTCCCATGCGATCGGGCAATGCAGTCATGGGGTCCATCGGCGGAATGGCCGTCTCCTACGAGCTTCGGCCGAGGCGGCGCCGCAGCTCCATTGCCGGCCCCGCCAACACATGGCCTGAGTGGAGTCATTACCAGACCTTTTGTACCGCGCTCATCCCCGGCGAGTGTCCTGCGCTTGAGATGGAGCTCCGGCCGCAGAATGCCGCCGAGCTGCGGCACGTCGAGCAGGGTCGCGCGATCGATCTGATTCTCGGAGACGAGATGTTCGACGACGCGTTCATCGTGGAGGCGGCGCCCGCGGAACTCGTCCGCGCGCTTCTCGACGAGCCCATTCGCGCCGCGCTTCTCACGTTCATGCCGTGCCGGTTGACGATCGCGGCCCAAGAGCTCTGCTTCGAAAAGGACGGCTCGGTCGATGAGCCCGGCGAAGTCCGCCGGCTCGTCGAACTGTGCGTGGGCGCCTGCGCTCGTTTGGCGAGCCTTTCAGGCCAAATGCAGGAACAGCAGTTGGCACTCGCGGGCGAGCTCGGTGGGTACCGCGGGCCGAGCCCGGAAGTGCTCCGCAACCTGGGCGCATCGAGCCGTGACCAGGCCGAGATTGAAGCGTTGAACGCGGCCCGCAAGCGACGGAAGAACTGGCGCAAGGGGCAGATGGTCACCGGAATCCTTCTCGCGGCGTTGGTTCTCATCATGTGGCTTGCCCTTGGCAGTGGCCACCATGGCCCCCCACCTTGAAGTTCCTCGACGATGGCAGCGACTTCGGAGGGCCTGACTTCCCGCGGGGGTCGGTTCTTCGCGCGTTGCAAGGGTCGACGCGCGCGCTGTGCTCTGTTCTTCTCTTTGGGGTGCTGCGCTGCTCGCTGCCCCTCTTGTTCGCCATCGCTGTCGGCGTTGCGGGCTGTCGCCGAGCTCCGGACGTTGCCGCTGGAGCCGGGATCGAGGCCGGGGCTCTCACCGAGATGCCGTCGGCGGCTCCTCCTCCGCCGAGGAACGTCGAGCTCGACGTCATCTTTTCGAGCGAGAAAAAGGACTGGGCGAACGAAGCCTTCAAGGAGTTCAACGCGTCCGCGGCGCACACCGACGACGGGCGCCCGATTAGCGTCAAAGTTTCGTACACCGGGTCGGTCGAGCCCATCGATGGCATCGTGGCCGGTTCGCTGCGGCCTCATGTCTTTTCGCCCGCGTCCAGCCTGGTGCTGCCGCTCCTTGAGGACCAGTGGATGGGAGCGAAGGGAGCCACCGCCAAGCCGATCGTCGCGAGCGCTGATGCGCTCGTCCTCTCTCCGGTCGTCGTGGCGATGTGGGAGCCGATGGCGCGCGCCCTCGGTTGGCCGGCGCGCAAGATCGGTTGGCACGATGTCGCGTCCCTCGCGCGGTCGGCAGACGGTTGGCGCGGGCGCGGGCATCCGGAATGGGGCGATTTCAGGTTCGGTCACACGCACCCCGCGTACTCGAACTCAGGCCTCATCTCCGTTCTTGCCGAAGCCTATGCCGGGGCCGGCAAGACCCGCGACCTTACGGTGGCGGACGTCGGCGATGGCCGTACGAAACAGTTCTTGCACGATGTCGAGAGCGCCGTAGTGCACTACGGTCGTTCCACGGGTTTCTTCTACGACGCGCTCGCGCATCACGGTCCGTCTTATCTGTCGGCGGCGGTGCTCTACGAGAATCTCATCGTCTCGTCCACGAGCGACGAAAAGCTCCCGTTCCCCCTGGTGTGCCTTTATCCGCGCGAGGGTACGCAGTGGGCTGACCATCCCTACGCCGTGCTCGACGCCCCATGGGTTGGCCCGGCCGAGCGCGACGCCGCGGGCAAGCTCAAGGCATTTCTCTTGTCGCGCGCCGTGCAACAGAGCGCCATGGAGCGCTTCGGTTTTCGCCCGGCGCTGACCGATATCGCGCTCGGCGCGCCCATCGATGCCGCCCACGGGGCCGATCCGAAGGAGCCCCAGACGCTCCTTGCGGCCCCCGGCGTTCGCGTCATGCGCGCTCTGCTCGACACGTGGAACGAGAACAAGCGCGGCGTCGAGATCGTCATTGTGTTCGATCGGTCGGGGAGCATGGGGGGGGTGCGTTTGCGCGCTGCGCGCGAGGGACTGCTCGCGTTTCTGGGGCGCCTGCGCGCCGACGATCGCGTCGTTCTCATGACATTCAACGGCAAGCTCGATCCTCCCACCCCCGCCGAACCGCCATCGGCCGCAGTGCCGCGTGTGCAGTCTATTTTCGCGGAGGGAGAGACCGCTCTCTACGACGCGATCCTTCGTGGACGTGACATCGCCGAGGGCGCCGCGAAATCCGACAAGCGCCACATTCACGCCGTGGTCGTACTGACCGACGGCGAGGACAACCAGTCGCACGTCAAGCTGCAAGAGCTCCTCGATAAGCTGGCACCCGCCGAACTGGCAAGCGCGGTCCGCGTCTTTACGATCGGCTATGGCCGACAGGCGAGCGACGCAGTCCTCAAGCAGATCGCGGAGCGCACCGGCGCAGTATATTACCACGGGGACGTCGACAACATTCGGGCTGTCTACGAAGAGATCGCGTCTTTTTTCTAGTAAACCAGGTTCAGCATGAGCCTCACTCCGCCTCCGCTTCGTTCGCTTTTCATGCGCATTTGAAAGACCTCTATGTCGCGCGCTGGATTGCTTCTCTCGGCGGCCCTCCTCCGGCCGATGAATCTGTTGGCGCCGGGGGCGGGGCTCCTTCTTGCGCTGACGTGGGCGCCCTGGTGGATTTTCCCCTTGTCCATCGCGGTCTATGCGCTGATGGTCGTGCTCTCGCTCTCCGATCCGCGCTTTGTCGCGCGCGCGACGCGAACGGCCACCGAGGACACCGCGGGTGCGCCTATCGAGTGGGGTCGCATTGCGCGCGAGCTTGGGCAGGGCGCATGGGCGCGACCCCTTGCCCGCATTTCGACCTCCGAGCGCAACCTGGCCGGCGAGCTCTCGCGAAGCCAAGAGGGGCCCGAAGGCGCCCAAAGTGTTCTGGCGTCGACGTTAGCGCAGGTGCGGTCGGCCGCCGCCCTTGGAGTCGACCTCGCTCGCCGGCTCCGGTCGCTCGATCATGCGCTAGAGGGGTATGCCGGCATGAATCCCGAAGCGTCACGACGCGAGGCAGCGGACAAGCAGCGGCGCGCCGCGGCGGCGACCGACGACGACACCCGGCGCGCGTACATCGACGCCGCAACTGCGCTCGAGGAATCGGCGGGCGCAGCCGAATCGCTGCGCAGCCTGCGGGAACGAACCGCGGCGCAGCTCGAGAGCTTGGCCGCCGTGCTCGAAAGCGTTGCCGTGCGGAGTGTACGCCTAAGGGTGCAATCCGACGGCGGTTCCGAGGACCCCGCCGCGACTCTGGGCGCGGAGATTGACGCCGCGCGCGATACTCTCAGTGTGCTCGAGTCGATCGACGAACCGAGTGTGCAAGAGCGCGCGGGCGATGGAGAGAGGCGATGAAGGAGAAAGCGAGCATCGTCATCTTGGCCGCATTTCTCATACTTGGCGGCGTGCTCGTCTTCTTGAGAAAAGGTCGCGACGAGTCGAGCGGCCGCGCCGGCGGGGATAGCGCGTCGGCGACGGCGCCTTCCGCTGCCGGCGCCGGCGCAAGTGTGCCGCCGCAGAGAGTGACGCTGCCCGTCCTTTACTCGAGCGAGAAGGAGGAATGGTTGCGCGAGGCGGTGGCCGTCTTCGGAAAGGAGCACCCCGAGATCGACGTTCAGCTGAAGTCGAAGGGTAGCCTCGAAGCCGTGCGCGGCCTCCTTTCGGGCGAGGAAAAGCCGGTGCTCTGGACTCCGGCCGACTCGCTCGCCGTGAATTTGCTCACGGTGCAGTGGCAGCTCGCAAAAGCGGCCGACCCGCTGGTACGCGATGGAGCGCGTTGGCCGCGCTCACTCCTTTTGACGCCGCTTGTCTTCGTCGCGTGGGAGTCGCGCGCGAAAGCGCTCTTGGGCAACGGAACCGAACTGTCCTGGACTCGGCTTCGCGACGCCGTGGGGTCGAAGAAGGGGTGGGCCGGCTTTGGCGGCGATCCCACGTGGGCCTACGTGAAATTCGGTCACACCGATCCCACCAAGAGCAACTCCGGTCTGCAAGCGCTCGTCTTGATGGCCTACGGATTCTACGATCGGCAGGACGGGCTCTCGGTGCCGGACGTGACGGCGGCCCGGTTTCAAGACTTTCTCAAGGCCATCGAGGCGGGCCGCCGCGCGCAAGACTTCGCCGCGTCGAGCACCGGTCCTTTCATGCAGAACTTCATCCGGCAAGGGCCAAGCCTTTACGACGTTGTCGTCGTGTACGAGGCCACTGCCATTGCCGAGATTCCGCGCGCCGTCGGGCGATGGGAGGGCTTGCGCGTCTTTTATCCAAGCGTCAACGTGTGGAGCGACCACCCCATGTGTTTGCTCGACGCGGAGTGGGTGACGCGACCGCAGCGCCAGGCGGCCACAGAGCTCGTCGACTACTTGATGAGCATCCCCGTCCAACAGCGCGCGCTTCGTCACGGCTTTCGTCCAGGCAACCTCGACGTCGCGGTGGTTACGCAAGATTCGGACAATCCGTTCAACCGCTACCGCGACACCGGCGTACGGATCAACGTGCCACGCATCGCGACGCCGCCCGCGGGAGCCGTGTTGCAAGCGCTCTTGCAGACGTACCAGAGAAACACGCCGAACTAGCGACCGCGACGGCGACCGCGACCGCGACCGCGACCGCGACCGCGACCGCGACCGAAGGTGCCAGCACTTGCGTGACGCGACGGCGCGAATGGGCAAGATCGGAGACACCGAGACTCTTCGCATCGCCACGGTCGCGCTGCTCCTGTTCGGCGCAGGGCGGATGGCCGAGATCAGCGGGGGCTTGGCGGACGCGGTCACTTGGGCGCCGCCATCACCTGACCCTTGCCGGCGTTCCGTCCACCGTAATTGGTCCAGTAAACGCGCTTGGCATCCACCGCGATCCCCCACGGCACGTTCTGGCCGTCTGCAATGGTGGTCGCTGTCGCTAGAAGCATCGATGCTTGCGCGGTCGGGGTTTTGAGCCCCGAGCCGCTGTAATTGGGTCCTCCACTTTGGCGCAAGGGGGCCGTCCAATAGGCGCTCGTGCCGTCGGCGGCGACGCCTCGGCCCTGGGGAAACGGAACGCAGATCGGGCCGCTTGGCTGTGAGAGCGGTCTTGAGGAGCCACCGGCGAGCGGCGTTCGCCAAATGGTGCACAAGGGAGTGGTGATCGGGATCGAATAGACCGCTGCGTTGTCGACGGCGATCGTGGAGCCGAGCGGCCCTCCCGGCATACCGCCGAGAAATGTGGCCAATCCGCCCTTCAGGGGAGCACTCCAGATTCCGGTCGGAGTTGCCCAGTACAGATTCGTGGCGTCGTGGGTGAGCGGCCCCGGCCCTTGCTGATTGGACGCGAATACCATCGAGTGAGTTCCATCGAGGGCGGCTTTCCACACGGCGCCAGGCTGTGATGCGTTCTCGGACCAATAGATGCTGTCGAAAGCTACGGCCGGACCGGCGAAGAACGATCCCTGCGCAGTCACAAGCGCCACGACAGTGCGGTCTTGGATGCCAACTTTCATGACGACTCCCGTCTTGCTGTCCAAGTTGCTGGTCCAGTAGACGCTCGTTGTGTCGAGCGCGAGGCCGCCCGGACGGCCCAGGATGCCGCTGGCCAGGGCGGCCGGACGGCCGCCCCCGAGCGGCATTGTCATCACCGAGCCGCCTTGGGTGGCGCTGTACGTCGTCCAGTAGATGTTGTTTGCATCGACGGCGATGTACGAGGGGCTGTCGAGATTGTCCGCGATCACCATGGCGGCGCCCGCGTCGGGCATCGGCGTTACGACGGGCGAGCACACGTTGGGGATCTGCGCTCCGCACACGCCCCCCGCGCACGTCCCGCAGTCGATCGCGCCTCCGCACCGCCGGTCGACGACCACGCCGCATTGGGCTCCGAGCTGCACGCAACTCGACGGACAGGGCGGGCCGATCGCGATGACGCTGGCGTCGACGATCTGGATCGGCGTCCCTGAGGAGGATTGCCCTGACGTCGAGGTTGGCGTCGAGCCGGACATCCCCGGGTTCGTATCGCCCGAGATGGCGACCACGCTGCCAGAGCCCGCAATGGAACCACCCGCCCACCCGCCATCGAGGCTCGAGGGCAAGAGGTTGGTTCGCGCTCCGCAGGCCGCGAGGATCCCAGCCGTCGCACCGAGCAAAAGCACCGTGCGCGCACGTCTCGGCCTCGCCACGATCATGCGCGGACTGTAGCACCGCGCGAACGGCTCGACGGCCGTCACGGCGGCACTTCGCGATCGACGCGATGCTATACCGACGCGCATGTCCAAGGACCTATGGACCTTCGTCGATCACTACATGCAAGGGGCCCTGCTGCCGCCCGATCCCGTCCTCGAGGCTGTCTTGCGGGCGAACGCGGATGCCGGCTTGCCCGCGATCGACGTGGCACCCAACCAGGGCAAGCTCCTGCACCTCTTGGCGCAGTTGCTGGGCGCTCGCAGCATCCTCGAGATCGGCACGCTCGGCGGATACAGCACCATTTGGCTCGCGCGCGCGCTGCCTGCCGGCGGCAAGCTCGTCACCCTGGAGGCCAATCCGAAGCACGCCGAGGTCGCACGTGCGAACCTGGCCCGCGCGGGGCTCACCCACGTCGTAGACGTGCGTGTCGGCCCGGCGCTCGAGGCGTTGCCCGCGCTCGTGGGGCAGCGGTTCGACTTCGTGTTCATCGACGCGGACAAACCGAACAACGCCGCGTATCTCGAATGGGCGCTGCGACTCACGCGGCCCGGCAGCGCAATCGTCGTGGACAACGTCGTACGCCAGGGCAGCATTCTCGAAGCGGCGAGCGACGATCCGCTCATCCAAGGTACGCGCGCGCTCTTCGAGGCGATCGCCCGTGAGCCGCGTCTGGAGGCGACGGCGATCCAGACCGTGGGCGGCAAGGGACACGACGGGTTCGTCCTCGCCCGCGTCGTGTCACCGGCTTGACCGAACTACGTCGCGGTGACGCTCGCCTCTGAACTGAGTTTCTCATTAGTTGCAGGGCGGCTTGAAGTCTCCGGCACGCACCTGAAGGAGTGTCAGCGTGGTTGTGGCACCGGCGACGAACGTAAACGAAAATACGTCCTTCAAGATGTCCGTCCCTGGAGGCGTTGTTCCGCCGGGACGACGAAAATCGGCGAAGTTCAGGGTGATCGTTTTGATCTGGTCGCCCGTGACCGGCATGTCCGCGCGGAAGTGATCCCCGCCATGCGGGACAGTGCCGGTGCGGATCTGCATGTAAGTGCTCCCGGTCGTCGAATATTCGAGCGTGACGCCCTTTGCGCCGCTTAGATCGACTGCGTTTTTCGTCGGGTCAGCGCCGTTCGTGTATTGGCCCTGGTTGTTCAGCGGCGCATTCGCGGTGCCGTACGCGCCGCCGCCTTGCAACGTGAATGCGACGTAGAGCTCGTAGGCATTGCCGACTTTGCGCAGCGGTGAGCCGCTGGCGGGCACCATCGTGCCGCCAACGACCTGCATCTCCCAGATTTTCAACCGTGAGACGGACGGATCGGTGCACGGCGTCAGCGCAGGCAGTCCTCCTCCGTCATCGACGCTCGAATCACCCACACCTGAGTCGTCGCCGCCGAAGCCGCCAGCATCACTTCCTGCGGAGCTGCCGGCAGCGCCCGTGATGGCGCTGCCACCGGAGCCGGTGGTGGCGTTGCCACCGGTACCTGCGCTCGCGCTCCCGGCAACACCCGAGGCGCCAGTGCCACCTCCACCGCTGCCTCCGGCTGAGGAGCCAGACCCTGTGGCCCCTTGAGAACCCGCTTGGCCCGTATTCGCCCCCGTGCTCGTCGATCCTCCGGCCGCCGTGGATGAACCGCTGAGCGCAGTACCTGTGCCGTTGTTCGGGGAACTGCACGCAACCGACGCAATCCCAAGACCCAAGATCCAGCTTCTCTGAAAGTCGAAGAGAAGAGCTCCGAGTTGAACCAGTCGTACGGTCATGGCTGCGCCCTCAGTGCGTTCGCGTAAAGAGCAGCAACTTGTAATCCGCCAGTGGCGCGAACCAAGGCGCCCGATCGAGCAACCGCTCTCCCGCGTGAAAGAGCGGCGCGACGACCGACCGCGGCAACTCGCGCACGCTGAGTATGAGCCGCGCGGGAACGAAGCCCATGCGGTCCGCGCTGACGAGCGCGAGGCCCGCAGAGGAGACCGATGGATCGGCTCGAGCAAGAGCACGCGTCCCTTGGGGCGGACCAACCGCGCGACGTTCCCAATCGCGCGCTCGAGCGACGGTCGATCGCGGCACGCGACCGACAAGCACCCGAGAACGATCGCGTCATCAAACTCGCCCAGGGCGAGCGCGTCGAGCCCCGCCACAATGTCTCCCTGCTCGTAGCGCACGACACCCGATGAAACGAGCGCACTCGACTCGAAGCGCGCCGCTTCGACGGTCGCGGACGAGAAGTCCACGCCGACGACCTCGTCCGCCCTGCGATCCTCGGCGAGCCAGCGGGCGATGCGTCCGGTGCCGCAGCCCACATCGACGATGCGCCGTCCCAAGACCGGATCGAGTGCGCGCGCGATAAGCTCCTGTTGCCGCTCGTCCCACAGCGCGTTGAATGCATTCGATGGCCAAAGTGATCGCGCCATTCCGTGGCGCGCGCCCGCCCGCGCGTCCCAGTACGATGCGGCGCCGTACAAGCGGTCGCGCGCCGCGCGCTCTTTGAAGAGCTGCCAAACCCCCGAGGTTCCGGTGCCGTTGGTGGTCGTGTTCAAGCGCTCGTCTCCACGCGGAGCTCTTCTGGTTGTGTCTCGATGCGAATCCGAGCGAGCGCCGCGTCCGCGCGTGCGGTCGCCTCACCACGTGTCGCCCCGTGGGCTAGCACGTAGGCCGCGCGCTTGGCGCTGTCGGTCAGCGGCATGACGCGGCCGCCCACCGGAACGAAGACCTGCGCGTCGTCAATTCCCTCGAGAGACTGTGCGGCATCCAGGCCGTGTACGCTTCGGACAACCCCCGGGCGAGCGACGAGAAACTTCGCGATGGCCGCGGCGTGCGGGGCCGAGGTGGCTCCCTTGTTCTCACTCTCCGCATCGCCGAGTGCTACACCGAGCAGGCGGTCGTAAAGGTCGACGCCGGAAGCGAGACGCGTGACGTCGGCGTCGAAGCCGCCGCCCAACCGAGCGGCGGTTTCGAAAAGGAGGCAGCCTGACGGTCCCAGTCCCACTTGGGAATAACAAGGACCGCGACGGTGTCCGAGTGCGGCGGCTCCGCGTCGCGCTTCTTCGACGACGCGCTCTTCGTCCGCGGCTCCCAGCCTCGAGGGGAACACCTCGGCAATCATGACGCCCAGCGGCTGGTTGCCCGGAACAGTGATCCGTTCGGTCACGCAACGGCTTACGAGCCGCCCGTTCTCGACCCACCCGTTGACGGAGTATTCTCGACCCGCAAACCAGGTCTCCACCACGACGACCGGCAGCCCCGCGCTCGCGGAGTGCGCGCGTGCTTCCCCGAACGCGCGCGCGAGCTCCGCCTGATTCTCAACGCGGGCTACGCCGCGTTGCCCCCATCCGCGCGACGGCTTCACGACGAGGGGAAAGCCGCGATCGCGGGCGAACAGTTGCGCGTGTTCCAGCGACTCGCAGCGAGCAAACGCAGGCACCGCGAGGCCGGCGGCAGAATAGGCGGCGCGCATCACGTCCTTGTCCTGGCACCGGCGCACCGTTTCTTCGTCGGCGTAGAAGGGAAAGCGCAGTCGCGCCGCCACGCAGGCGGTCGCCTTGAGCGATACTTCGCTTCCCGTAGTGGTCACTCCATCCGCGCGCGTACGGCGCACGACATCGCACAGACCCTCGACGTCGTGCGTCGAGACCTCGACGAACTCGTCGCAGTGCCTGACAGCGACGGCGCGCGCGTTGGCGTCAGCGCCGATGACGAAGAGCCCGCGACGCTTGGCCGCGCGCACGAGCGAAAGCTGCGGGAAACCGCACCCAACGATCACAAGGTGCTTCACGGAGCTACCCCTTTGGTCAGGGGGCGCGGTGAGATCGGCCTCGTGGCTGATGCGGGAGTCGCCGCCGCGGTTGCGGGCGCGTTGCGCTGCGGGTTCGCGGTCGCGTGCGGGCTCGGCGTCGTGGGCGCTAGCTCGCTCGCGATGGCCCCCGCGCCCGTTGTCGGTGCCAGCGACGCCCTCACCAACTCGTCGGGCGGCTGCCGCTCATGGAAGTTCAGCCTCTCGGCGATGTTGTACAGGGGGCGCGCCTGCGCCTGCACGTAGATGCGCGCGATGTACTCGCCGATCACACTCGTTGCGATGAGCTGCATACCGCCGAGGATGACGACAGCGGCAAAGAGCGAAGGCCAGCCCATGATGCCGTAGTTCCAAAGAAGCTTGCGGCTGATGACCCAGGTGCCCAGGCCCAGCCCCACCAGCGCGAACGCGATGCCCAAGACACCGATGTAGCGAAGGGGCTTGCTCGAGAATCCGGCAATGAGATCGAATGTGTGGTTGAGAAGCTTTGCAAAGCCGTAGTGCGTCGTCCCCACGTGCCTTGGCGCGTGCTTCACGCGAACCGTGCCGATTCGGGCTCCGCTCCAAACGATGAGGGCGCTGAAGAACTTGCGTCGCTCCGGCAGCGCGGCGACGAGGCGCGCAATCGGGGCGCTCATAAGGCGAAAGGTCGACACGTCTTCGGGAAGCTCGATTTCCATCATCGAGCGCATTCCCCACTGCATGGCTCGCGATGCGGCGACGCGAAAAAGAGAGTCCTGCCGATTCTCGCGCACGCCGTAGACGACGTCGTAGCCCTCGTCTTTTTTGCTGATGAGTTTTGCGATCTCCTCGGGCGGGTTCTGCAGGTCTCCGTCCATCTGGATGAGCCAGCGCCCGCGTGCGTTGAGGTAGAGCGCTTCGACGGCTGCCTCCTGGCCGTAGTTGCGCGTGAAGCGCACGACGCGCACGCGCGGATCGTCGGCCGCGAGTCGCCGCAAGAGCTCGGGCGTCTTGTCGCGTGAACCGTCGTCGACGAAAAGGAGCTCGAACTCGGCGCCCAGATTCTCCATCGCGGCGATCACACGAGAAGCGAGCGCCTCCACGTTGCCCTCTTCGTTGAAGACGGGAACGACGACGCTGTAGCTCACGGGATGGTCATTGGCGGGCGTACTCACCGGCACTCGGCCCCACGTTACGGCGATTCTCTGCGGGTCGCCACACGCTTCGCTTTCCCCGCGCTCTGCGACGGGCCATCCTGCCCCAAAGCCCATGCGTCTTCTCGAGCGCTTCGTCGAGCCTCCCCGCGCATGCGCTTATCTGCCCGACCAGCGCGCAAGCTTGGACGTTCGCGTGATGCTCGAAGTCGCGCCCACCGAGATGGATCTCCTCTTAGAGCGTGGATGGCGCCGTTTCGGCCCGATTTACTTTCGGCCCGCCTGCACAGATTGCAGCGAATGCGTGAGCTTGCGCGTACTGGCCGATCGCTTCGACGCAAGCAAGAGCCAGCGTCGTGCCGAGCGCGCCTGCGCGCGCCTGCGCCGCGTGGTGGGGTCTCCCAAAGTAGACGGTGAGCGTCTCGCGCTCTACGCGAAGTGGCACGCGACCCGTGAAACCGCGCGCGCCTGGGAGCCGAATCCGCAGACGCGGGATCGCTACGAGGTCGAGTTTGCGTTTCCCCATCCGTGTGCCCGCGAAGCGGCTTTCTACGACGACGATGCGGGCGGGCGCCTGGTGGGGGTCGGACTCTTCGATGAGACGCCGAGCGCTTTGTCGGCGGCATTCTTCTTCTACGACCCGGAGTACGCGAGGCTATCGCTCGGCACCGCGAACGTGGTGTCGCTCGTTCGCGACGCGCGGGCCACCGCGCGGCCCCACGTGTACCTGGGGTACCGAGTAAGCGGGTGCCCTTCGTTACGCTACAAAGCCGCGTTCCGCCCCCACGAGCTACTTCTTCACCGCCCGCCCTCGCTCGATGCTCCGGCGCAATGGACTTCGCC
>WNFJ01541479.1_pt2 | contig 20025 bp, 18 predicted proteins | sample 5400461 | NCBI WGS metagenome assembly WNFJ01 (sample SAMN13153349, study PRJNA577476) | soil metagenome | isolation source: 115 cm saprolite on Douglas fir-dominated hillslope | place: USA:California | collected 2013-09-17
TGGCCGCGGCCCGGGTGCGGCTGCCGCTGGCCGCGGCCCGGGTGCGCCTGCCGCTGGCCGCGGCCGCTGGCCGCTGGGTCCTTCGCGGCAGGCCGGGGGCGGGGTTCGCGCGGGCGCGCTTGCACCACCGGTTAGCACGTACGGTGGGGGGGTGAGCAGCGGACAGATGATCGACTGGGACGTGGCCGTCGCCACGGGGGTGCGCTGGGCCAGGCCCGGGCCTCAGGTGAGCCTGGCAGAGGCCCGGCGGGCCGTGGCGGAGCTTCGCGAACTCGCGGCTGTGGTGCAGGAACCGGTCCGCGAGGTCACCGGCCTTGTCAGCCGGGAGCACGCGGGGCAGATCGCCGTGGTGGACCGGCCGGGCTGGATCAGGGCCAACGTCGACGGATTCCGCGTCGTGCTCGATCCGCTCGCGCAGCAGCTGCGGGAAAGGCCGGGTGCGTGGCCCGCGGCCGGCGGGCTGCTCGGCTCGGTCGGCTCCAGGTTCACCGGCGTCCAGATGGGGCTGATCCTCGCCTTTCTGGCCGGCCGCGTCCTCGGCCAGTACGAGCTGTTTCTCCCGCCGGACCCGGACGCGAAGGCGGCACCGGGCGCGGGCCGCGCGGCCACCGCGAACGGCACGGCCCCTGGCGGTTCCGCCGGGCCCGATTCCGCCGGGCAGCACGACCGGCTGGATCAGGGCGACGTGCCCGCGGGCAGGCTCACCCTGGTCGCGCCCAACATCGTCATGGTGGAACGCGAGCTCGGCGTGCAGAGCCGCGACTTCCGGCTCTGGGTATGCCTGCATGAGGAAACGCACCGGATGCAGTTCACCGCGGTGCCCTGGCTGCGCGGTTACGTGCAGGGCCAGATCTCGGAGTTCCTGCTCGCGTCCGATCTGGATCCCGCGGCGGTCGTCGAACGGCTCCGGGCGGCCGCCGACGTGGTCTCCGGCGCCGTGCGCGGCGGTGGGGGCGGTGGCGAGAGCCTCATCGAGGCGATCCAGAGCCCGCGTCAGCGAGCCACGCTCGACCGGCTCACCGCCGTCATGACCCTGGTCGAGGGTCACGGCGACTACGTGATGGACGCAGCGGGGCCGCAGGTGGTCCCGTCGGTGGCGGAGATACGGGCACGCTTCGCCGCGCGCCGGCACTCGGCCGGCCGGATGGAGCAGGCGCTCAGGCGGCTGCTCGGTATCGATCTCAAGCTCAAGCAGTACGCGGAGGGCGCGCGTTTCGTGCGGTCCGTGGTCGACGAGGTCGGCATGGCGGGGTTCAACAAGGTATGGACTTCGCCGCAGACGCTGCCCACCAAGGCGGAGATCGCACGCCCGTCCGCCTGGGTGAACCGGGTGATAGGCACCGGTGCGCTCCCCCCGTCCGCGCCCCCGCCGGCCTCTCCGCCGGGAGAGCCTGGCGGGCAGGGCTGAGGACGCCCCGATGGGGCCGCATCCGGCGGTTGCGGCGGTCCGCCGGGCGGCCCGGGAGGGCCTGAGCGACCTGCCGCCAGGCTCGCTCGTGCTCGCCGCCTGCTCCGGGGGCGCCGATTCACTTGCCCTTGCGGCCGCGCTCGCGTTCACCGCGCCGAAGCTGAGCCTGCGCGCGGGCGGCGTCACCGTCGACCACGGGCTGCAGCCGGGCTCGGCCGAGCGTGCGCGCCGGGTCGCCGGGTTGCTCACCGAACTCGGTCTCGAGCCGGTGGAACGGGTCGCCGCCGAGGTAGGGCGGTCAGGCGGCCCGGAGGCCGCGGCGCGCACGGCGCGGTACGCGGCCTTGGACGAGACCGCACGCCGCCTCGGCGCGGCCGCCGTGCTGCTCGGCCACACCCTCGACGACCAGGCCGAGACGGTGCTGCTTGGCCTGGCGCGCGGTTCTGGTGCGCGTTCGCTCGCGGGCATGCCGGCCCGGGCGGGCCGCTACCGCAGGCCGCTGCTCGGCGTCCGCCGCGGCGCGACGTGCGCCGCGTGCACCGCGCTCGGCCTGGCGACGTGGGACGACCCGCACAATCACGATCCCGCGTTCACCAGGGCGCGAGTGCGGCACGAGGTACTGCCCACGCTGGAACGGGCACTCGGCCCGGGCGTAGCGGCGGCGCTCGCGCGGACGGCGGGCCAGTTGCGCGCGGACGGCGAGGCGCTTTACCAGTGGGCGGATATTGAGTCCGAACGGCTTCGCGGCAGCGACGGCGGCCTGGACGCGGCCGCGCTCACGGCGCTGCCGCTGGCCGTGCGGTCACGTGTGCTGCACCGCGGCGCGGTCGCGGCCGGCTGCCCGCCAGGTGCGCTGACCGCAGGGCACATCGGGCAGATCGAGGAGCTGCTGACCGGCTGGCACGGCCAGCGCTGGATCGATCTGCCGGCCGGCGTCCGGGCGGTGCGCCGATGTGGGAAGCTGCTTTTCACAACGGACGCCGAACACGCGACAGGCAGCGCCCCCCAGTCAGCGGGAACCCGCAGCGGCGGGAGCGCCGAGTCGTAGGGAGGGAGCCGGTGGACGCGAGCGACATGGGTGCCGATCTCAAGGACGTGCTCATCACTCCGGAGCGGCTGCAGGCGCGCGTCGCCGAACTCGCGGCACAGATCGACGCCGATTATGCCGGGCAGGACCTGCTGCTTGTCGGGGTGCTGAAAGGCGCGGTCATGGTGCTCGCCGACCTGGCCAGGGCCATGCACCTGCCGGTGGAGATGGACTGGATGGCGGTGTCCTCGTACGGTTCTGGCACGAAGTCGTCGGGTGTGGTGCGCATCCTGAAGGACCTGGACAGTGACATCACCGGGCGGCACGTGCTGGTGGTCGAGGACATCGTGGACTCGGGTCTGACCCTGTCCTGGCTGGTCGGGAACCTCCGGTCGCGCGGCCCTGCCTCCGTGCGCGTCTGCGTGATGCTGCGCAAGCCCGATGCGGCGCGGATGGACGTCGACGTGGCGTACACCGGCTTCGAGATCGGGAACGAGTTCGTGATCGGCTACGGGCTCGACTATGCGGAGCGATACCGTAACCTGCCGTTCATCGGCACGCTGGCTCCGCACGTCTACGGAGGCGGTGCCTCAGCCGCGGACGGCAGGGCAAGCAAGCCCGCCGGCGGCGCCGGCGGGCATGCGGAGCCACCGGGCGGACGGGAACAGAAAGCGCGATGACGGACGTTGTGGCTGACGCGGGAGTGCCCAACCGTTCCCGTAAGGTGTGGCCATCTGTAAGGGTCCCCGGCGCGCGCGCCGGTACTTTCAGACATCCCGTTACCGCTTCGGGGAATAGAGGGCAGTAGGGCATGGGCACTGGGGCGACAGGCTACCCCGCCGGGAGCCGGCGGGACATGAGGCTGGTCAGGAGGGACCGACCCCGAGTCGGCGGGGTTGTGCGTCGATGGATGTGAAGCGCTATTTCCGCGGGCCGCTGCTGCTGATCGTGGCGGTCGTCATACTGCTGCTTGTCGTACTCGACTACGCGAACTCGGGTCCCTCCTTCAAGCAAGCTCCCACGTCCAAGGTCGTGTCGCTCATCGAGCAGGGCCAGGTCAAGTCGGCCGTGCTCATCGACAAGGACCAGACGATCCAGGTCACCACCAAGAGCGGCAGCCGCTATCAGGCCTCCTGGGTGGGGAACCAGGGCCAGTCGATTCAGCAGCAGCTCCAGGCCCAGGTGGACAAGGGCAACGTCCCGAACTACAACGTCCAGGTCCCCAAGAGCAACTCGCTGCTCTCCCTCATCTTCAGCATCCTGCCATTCGCCATCATCGTCCTGTTCTTCCTGTTCATGCTGAACCAGATGCAGGGCGGCGGCTCCCGGGTGATGAACTTCGGCAAGTCACGCGCGAAGCTCATCACCAAGGACACACCCAAGACGACCTTCGCCGACGTGGCCGGCGCCGACGAGGCGATCGAGGAACTTCAGGAGATCAAGGAGTTCCTGCAGAACCCGGCCAAGTTCCAGGCCATCGGCGCGAAAATCCCGAAGGGCGTTCTGCTGTACGGCCCGCCAGGGACAGGTAAGACACTGCTCGCCCGCGCGGTCGCCGGCGAGGCCGGTGTCCCGTTCTACTCGATCTCCGGGTCGGACTTTGTCGAGATGTTCGTCGGTGTCGGCGCCTCCCGGGTCCGCGACCTGTTCGAGCAGGCGAAGACGAACGCACCCGCGATCGTCTTCATCGACGAGATCGACGCCGTCGGGCGGCACCGGGGCGCGGGCCTCGGCGGCGGTCATGACGAGCGTGAGCAGACCCTGAACCAGCTGCTCGTCGAGATGGACGGATTCGACATCAAGGGCGGCGTCATCCTCATCGCCGCGACGAACCGGCCGGACATCCTCGACCCCGCGTTGCTGCGGCCCGGGCGCTTCGACCGGCAGATCGTGATCGACCGGCCGGACATGCTCGGCCGGCGCGGCATCCTCCAGGTGCACGCCAGGGGCAAGCCACTCGCTCCCGACGTCGAACTCGAAACCATCGCGCGGCGCACGCCCGGCTTCACCGGCGCCGATCTGGCCAATGTGATCAATGAGGGCGCGCTGCTCACGGCGCGGATGAACGCCAAGCAGATCGGGATGGCCATGCTCGAAGAGGCCATCGACCGCGTAATGGCCGGCCCCGAGCGCAAGTCCCGGGTGATGTCGGAGAAGGAAAGAAAGATCATCGCCTACCACGAGGGCGGCCACGCGCTCGTCGGCCACGCGCTGCCGAACGCCGATCCCGTGCACAAGATTACGATCTTGCCGCGTGGCCGCGCGCTCGGGTACACGATGGCGCTGCCCACGGAGGACAAGTTCCTCATCACGCGGTCGGAAATGATGGACCAGCTCGCCATGCTGCTCGGCGGGCGTACCGCGGAAGAGCTCGTGTTCCACGAGCCCACCAGCGGCGCGGCCAACGACATCGAGAAGGCGACGTCCATCGCGCGACGGATGATGACCGAGTTCGGGATGAGTGAGCGGCTCGGCGCGCGGAAGTTCGGTACCGGCGACGGCGAACCGTTCCTTGGCCGGGATGTGGGGCACGCCAGGGACTACTCCGAGGAGATCGCCTCGTCGATCGACGAGGAGGTGCGCAGGCTCATCGAGTCCGCGCACGACGAGGCGTGGGAGGTCCTGGTCCAGTACCGCGACGTGCTCGACAACCTCGTGCTGCAGCTCATGGACAAGGAGACCCTGTCAAGGAGTGAGGTTCTGAGCATCTTCGCGACGGTGCAGAAGCGGCCGACCCGTGGCTCGTACACGGGCTACGGCAAGCGGCTCCCGTCTGACCGCCCGCCCGTGCTGACGCCCAAGGAACTCGCGCTGACCGCGGCGAAGGACTCGGCCGAGCTTGGCAACGGCACCGGCAACGGCCAGGGCACCGGCAACGCCATCAGTGGCCCGGGCCAGGCCAGCGACATCAGTGGGCACATCGGCCGCACCGAGCACACCGGCGGCCCAGACCGCCCGGGCGGGTGATATGGACCAGCCGCGCATCGAGCGCGCTGTCCGTGAGATCCTGCTCGCAATCGGCGAGGACCCGGAAAGAGACGGGCTGCGGGACACTCCGGCCCGGGTGGCGCGCGCCTATGTAGAGCAGTTCGCCGGGCTGCGCCGAAGTCCCGAGGACGTGCTCAGCACCGTGTTCGACGCTGAGCACGACGAACTGATCCTGGTCAAGGACATCGAGATGTACTCGACTTGTGAGCACCACCTCGTTCCCTTCTTCGGTGTCGCCCACGTCGGCTACGTCCCCAACAGCAAGGGCCAGATCACCGGGCTGTCCAAGCTCGCGCGGCTGGTCGACGTTTACGCCCAGCGGCCGCAGGTGCAGGAGCGGATGACCGGGCAGATAGCGGATGCACTCATGGATGTGCTCGAACCGCGCGGCGTCATCGTGGTGGTGGAAGCCGAGCACCTGTGCATGAGCATGCGCGGGGTCCGCAAGCCCGGGGCGAAAACCGTCACCTCAGCGGTCCGGGGTGACTTCCGTGATTGCGACCGCACCAGGGCGGAGGCGCTGAGCCTGATCTTCGGCCGCCGTTAGGCCGCGCGCTACCACCGCACAACCTGACCACCGATACGGTTAGGGCGATGCAGCGACTCCCTTTTGTGACCCCGCCCCTTGCTCATTGCACGCGTTTGAACGCACGATGTTCCTGCGGTGGCTACGCTGATGCCCCGTGATCCTGGGTTCAGCCAAGGTGCCTGAGACGAACGAGCATCCAGACGGTGGTCCGGCAGGCAACGAGGCCCGGGCCGGGGACAGCGGTGACCAGCACCGCCAATCCCGGTCGCCCGACCGCAGGCGGCAGCGCAGCTGGGTGCCTACGACGGCGGGCTGGCTCAGCCTGATCATCGGCGTCTACAACATTCTCGGCGTGATCACACCCGAGTTCTACGAAAGGCTCCACCGGATCGGCAAGGTGATGCCGGGCGGCCTCAGCACCGCCGCGCGCACCGCCGACGTCATCACCGGCCTGCTGCTGATCATGCTCGCCCACGCGCTGCGCCGCCGCAAGCGGCGCGCGTGGCAGGCGGTGACGATCCTGCTGGCCGTGAACATCGTGGCGCACGTCGTGCACGGACCACAGCTCGGCCAGGCGCTCGTGGCCGCGGTCGTGCTGTGCGCGCTGCTGTACTTCCGTGACGAGTTCTACGCGGTCGGCGACCCAAGAACCCGCTGGCGCGCGCTGTGGGTGTTCGCCGGCCTGGCCATTGCCGACGTCGTGATCGGGCTCGCCTACATCAGGCTCGGCCGGATCGCGGACGACTACTCGCTGACCCAGCAGATACGGGACGTGATCTACGAGCTCGTCGGGATCACCAGCCCCATCAGGTTCGCCTCAGAGGGCCGCACCGACACCTACCACCTGATGACAAGCGCCCTCGGCCTGTTCACGCTGATCGTGGCCGCGTACATGTTCCTGCGGCCGGCCGAGCCCGCGGGGCGGCTGAGCGCACACGACGAAGAGCAGATCAGAGACCTGCTCACCACCTACGGCGAGCGGGACTCACTGGGCTATTTCGCGCTTCGCCGGGACAAGAGCGTGATCTGGTCGCCGACCGGCAAATCGTGCATCGGGTACCGCGTGGTGTCCGGTGTCATGCTGGCGGCCGCCGACCCGATCGGTGATCCGGAGGCATGGCCCGGCGCGATGCACGCCTTCCTGGACGAGGCGGCCCGGCACGCCTGGGTGCCCGCGGTCATGGGCTGCAGCGAGCTCGGTGCCGAGGTCTGGTGCCGCGAAGGCGACCTGACGGCGCTCGAACTCGGCGACGAGGCGATCGTGGAGGTGGCGGATTTCAGCCTGGCGGGCCGCGCCATGCGCAATGTGCGGCAGATGGTGTCCCGGGTGGCCAGGCACGGCTACTGCTCCCAGGTCCGCCGGATCGGCGACATCCCGAGGGAAGAGATCGACAGGATGTGCCGGCAGTCCGACTCCTGGCGCGGCAGCCAGACGGAACGTGGCTTCTCCATGGCCCTCGGCCGTATCGGCGAGCCCGGCGACGATCAGTGCGTCGTCGCCACGGCGACCGAGGACGGGGTGCTGCGCGCGGTCCTGCACTTCGTGCCCTGGGGCGCGGACGGGCTCTCGCTCGATCTGATGCGCAGGGACAGGCAGTCGCAGCCCGGGCTCAACGACTTTCTCATCACCGAGACGATCAAGGCAGCCCCCGGGCTTTCGGTGCAGCGCATCTCGCTGAACTTCGCGGTCTTCAGGTCCGCGCTCGAACGTGGCGAGCGGATCGGCGCCGGGCCGGTGCTGCGCGCGTGGCGGGCCATCCTCATCTTCCTGTCCAAGTGGTTCCAGATCGAATCGCTGTACAAGTTCAACGCGAAGTTCCGCCCGATCTGGAAGCCGCGGTTCTTCGTCTTCCCAAGCACAAGGGACACACCGAGGATCGCCATCGCCGCGCTCGAGGCCGAGGCGTTCCTGGTCTGGCCTCAGCTCAAGCCGCGCGTGCTCGCGCGCAAGCTCGGCCTCGGCAAGGTACGCCGCATGCTGAAGGCACCTGCTCCTCGCGCGTGACTCGCGCGCATAGGCTTGCGCCCATGGTGGATGAGATGCCTCCAGCCGGCCCGGCGGCCGGGGTCCCGGGCGAGGAGCCGGGCGGGGCGCCTGCTGGCCGGCGGGCGCTGCCCGGCCTGCCGGATCCGGGCCGGTGCCTGGTCATGGGTGTGGTCAACGTGACACCTGACTCGTTCTCCGACGGCGGCGCCTGGTACGGGGCCGATGACGCGATCAGGCACGGTCTCGATCTTGTCGCGGAGGGCGCCGACATCGTCGACGTCGGCGGTGAGTCGACGCGCCCGGGCGCACAGCGGATATCGGCCGCGGAAGAACTCCACAGGGTCGGCCCGGTCATCAGCGCACTCGTCGCGGAGGGCGTGCCGGTCAGCGTGGACACGATGCGCGCGGAGGTGGCCGAGTTCGCGGTCGAGGCCGGAGCGCGCCTGGTGAACGACGTCAGCGGCGGCCTCGCCGACCCCGCCATGCCGCGCCTGGTGGCCAAGGCCGGGGTGCCCTACGTGGTCATGCACTGGCGCGGCCACAGTCACGACATGTACAGCCGCGCCGTCTACGAGGACGTCGCGGCTGAAGTCAGGGACGAACTGCGCCGCCGGGTGGAGACAGTGGTCGCCGAGGGCGTCGACCCGTCGCTGGTCATCGTGGATCCCGGTCTCGGCTTCGCCAAGCGTCCCGAACACAACTGGCGGCTCCTCACCCGCCTCGCCGTGATCGCCGACCTCGGCCCTTCGGGTGTCTTTCCCGTGCTCGTGGGCGCGTCGCGCAAGCGTTTCCTCGGCAGGCTGCTCGCGTCCGCGGACGGTAACCCGCGGCCGTTCTCCGCCAGCGACGACGCCACGGTCGCGGTGACCGCGCTCGCCGCGGCCGCGGGTGCCTGGTGCGTGCGGGTGCACAAGGTGCCGCCGAACGCGGACGCGGTCCGCGTGGCCGCGGCGTGGCGGCAGGCGGACCGCGGATCAGAGGGCGGTCATGGAGATCTCTGAGATCGCCGTGATCGAGGAGCTGAACGCCGAGTTCTACGCGGCGTTCGAAGCCGGCGACCTGGACCGCATGGCGCAGGTGTGGGCCGAGGACAAGGACGCGGGCGGCAGCGTCGTGTGCGTGCACCCCGGCGGCCCCATGGTCCGCGGCCGCGGCGCCGTGCTCAGGTCGTGGGCGCTGATCATGGCCAATACGTCGTACATCCAGTTCGTGCTCACCGACGTGCTGACCCAGATCTCGGGCGATATCGCGGTCCTGACGTGCAGCGAGAACATCATCACCGCGTCCGACGACGGTGGGGGTTTCGCCGCGGGTGGCAACGTCGCCACCACCAACGCCTTCGTCCGCACCGATGGCGGCTGGCGGCTGTGGCTGCATCACGGGTCGCCGGTCATGATGCGCGCGGAGGCGGAGGGGGAGTGACCGCCCCTCAGGCACCGGCGGACCGGATCGCCCTGCGCGGGCTGCGCGCGCGGGGTTACCACGGTGTGCACGAGCATGAGCGCCGCGACGGCCAGGACTTCGTCGTGGACGCCGTGCTCGGCGTGGATACCCGCCCCGCCGCGGCCGCCGACGACCTGTCACGTACGGTCGACTACGGCGCGGTGGCGACGAGGCTGACCGCCATCATCACCGGCGAACCCGTCCAGCTCATCGAGACGCTCGCGGCGCGCCTGGCCGAGGCTTGTCTGGCCGAACCCGCCGTGACGGAGGTGGAGATTACCGTGCACAAGCCGCAGGCACCGGTCCACGTCACCTTCGACGATGTCGCGGTGACCATCTCGCGGCGGCGGACATGACGGATGCCCGCCCCGCGCCCGCGCGGCCGGTGGCCGCACGCGCTCCCGGTGAACAGGCCGCTCAGCCGCTGGCCGCCGGTGTTCTGGCCGCGGGTGAACCGGCCGCCGGGCCGCAGCGCGTCGTGCTCTCGCTCGGCAGCAATCTCGGCGACCGCGCGCGGAACCTGCAGGGCGCGGTCGACGCGCTGTTCGACGCGCCAGACGTGAGTTTCGTCGCGGTCTCGCCGGTGTACGAGACCGAGCCGGTCGGCGGGCCGCCGCAGTCCGGCTACCTCAACGCCGTGCTGATCGGGGCGACCGCGCGCCCGGCGCTGACGATCCTCGACCTGATACAGGGCATCGAGGAGGCGTTCCACCGCACCCGCGAGGTCCGCTGGGGGCCACGGACGCTCGACATCGACATCATCACCTTCGGCGCGGAGGTCAGCGACGGCCCGAGGCTGATCCTGCCGCACCCGCGCGCGCACGAGCGCGCGTTCGTACTCGCGCCCTGGCTCGATCTTGACCCGGACGCCGAGATCCCGCACCGGGGACGCGTGGGCGATCTGCTCGCGAAAGCGGCCGGTGCGCCGATCCGGCGGCGGGATGACGTCACTATCCGGCCACCGGACTGATCGCCATGAAGCCTACGAAGATCCGGATGATCGTGTTCGTCGCCGTGGTGTGCGCGGCGGTGTCCTGGCTCGTCCTCAGGCTGGTCTACCGCGCACTGCCGCCGCTGCCATGGAGCGGCGTGCCCACGCTCGTCATCGTGGCATTCGCCGAGGCGTACAGCGGGATGCTGCTGCGCGCGAGGATCCTGCAGCGGCCGGGCACCAAGCCGGTGGAGCCGATCGCGGTCGCGCGGATGGCGGCGCTGGCCAAGGCGAGCGTGTACACGGCCGCGGTGATCGGCGGCGCGGCGGGCGGATTTTCGCTGTACGTCGCGGGATCACTCGACAAGTCGTTCCCGCGTCACGACGCGTTCGCCGCGCTTGGCACGTTCGTGGCCGCCGCGGCGCTCGCCGCGGCGGCCCTGTACCTGGAGTACTGCTGCCGCGTGCCGAGACAGCCAGACGAGCAGGACGACACCAGCCCGGCCGCCCGCCGCCACAACTAGCCAGTGCGCCCCGGCCGCCGCCACGACTGACGAGCCACTTCCCCCCGAAAACGTCACTTTCCCGCGCGGTCTGTCCGGGTATGGCCACCGTTTCGGGTGGGAAGTCGTTGAATACCACTACGGCAAGGCGCGTCCTGCTGGTGCGCGGCACGGCGCTGCGGCAGCTTGCCATCCGTCGCTTATGCTGGCCGCGTTGGGGCGCATCCACCGAGATCTACGGGACACGCCCTAGCCCGACCACAGCTACGACGCCGTCCGGTACCCGGCGAGGACTGGAACGAGATGAATCCTGTAGTGCCGCGTCCCGCAGGCGGCGTGATCCGGCCGCCCACCCAGGCAGGTCGCGACCCGCGGGCGCGGGCTGGCGAGCAAGCGGCTGGCCAGCAGCCCACCGGCCAGCACCCGGCGGGCCAGCACCCCACCGGCCAGCCGGCCGCGGCCGGCGACAGGCCCGCGCGGCTCAAGGTCGGCGTCGTCGGCGCCGGCCGCGTCGGCGCCGTCCTTGGCGCCGCCCTCGCGCGGGCCGGCCACCGCGTCGTCGCGGTGTCCGCCGTGTCGAGCGCGTCCAGGGACCGGGCCAGCCGCCTCCTGCCCGGGGCCGCGCTCACCGAACCCGCCGGCGTCGTCGCGGCGGCCGACCTGATCCTGCTCACGGTGCCAGACGACGCGCTGCCCGCGCTGGTGTCGGGGCTCGCGGGCACCGGCGTGCCGATGGACGGCCGCCTGGTCGCACACGCGAGCGGCAGGTACGGCGCCGCCGTGCTCGATCCGGCCACCAGGCGCGGCGCGCTGCCGCTTGCCCTGCATCCCGTGATGACCTTCACCGGCCGGCCCGAAGACGTCGAACGCCTGACCGGCGTGTGCTTCGGTGTGACGGCCCCGGACGCGCTGCTGCTGGTGGCCGAGGCTCTGGTGATCGAGATGGGTGGTGAACCCGTGGTCATCGCCGAGGATGCCAGGGACCTCTACCACGCCGCCCTGGCCGGCGCCGCGAACCACCTGACCACGCTGGTCACCGAGTCGGCCGAACTGCTGCGCGGCGCGGGCGTACGCGATCCCGCGCGCGTGCTCGGCCCGCTCCTTTCCGCGGCGCTCGACAACGCGCTCCGGCTCGGCATCGCCGGCCTGACCGGTCCGGTCGCGCGTGGTGACGCGGGCACCGTGGCCAGCCACATCGAGGCGCTCAGGAAGGTGTCGCCGCCGGCCGCGGTCGGCGCGTACGTGGCGATGGCCAGGCTCACCGCCGACCGCGCGATCGCCGCCGGGCTGCTGACGCCGCAAGACGCGGAGCGCCTGCTCGACGTGCTGAGCGGACCGCCGGAATGACGCCGGTCCTCGCCGGCAGCCGCGCGGCCCTCGCCGCCGCGCGCGGCGGGCTCGCCAGCCCCGTGGTGCTCGTGCCGACCATGGGCGCGCTGCACACCGGTCACCGGGCGCTGCTTGGCCGCGCGAGGGAGCTCGCCGGAGCCGGCGGCTCCGTGCTGGTCAGCGTGTTCGTCAACCCGCTCCAGTTCGGCCCGGGCGAGGATCTGGACCGCTATCCCCGCACGCTCGACGAGGACGTCGCCGTCTGCGGTGACGAGGGTGTTGCGGTGGTCTTCGCACCCGGCCCGGGCGAGATGTACCCCGCCGCGCCGATGGTGACGATCGATCCGGGCGCCGCGGGTGAGCGCCTCGAGGGTGAGTTCAGGCCGGGTTTCTGCCGCGGCGTCCTCACCGTCGTGGTCAAGCTGTTCGGGCTGACCCGGCCGGACATCGCCGTGTTCGGCGAGAAGGACGCGCAGCAGCTTGCCCTGGTCCGCCGGATGGTAGCCGACCTCGATCTCGGCATCGACATCGCGGCGGTGCCGACCGTCCGCGACAGCGACGGCCTCGCCACGTCCAGCCGCAACCATTACCTGTCAGCGGACGAGCGGGAGACGGCCCGCTTTCTGTGGCGCGCGCTGCGGGCGGGCCGGGACGAGGCCGCGTCGGGCGCGGCCAAGGCCCTGGCCGCGGCCAGGGCGGTGCTCGACGAGGCGGCGTGCGCGGAACCGCCGCTGCGGCTCGACTACGTCGCGCTGGCCGACCCGCGGACCTTCCTCGAGGCCGCGGGCCACGGGCCCGCCGTGCTCGCGGTCGCAGCCAGGGTCGGATCCACCCGCCTGATCGACAACGTCACCGTGACCCTCCCGCCGCAGGCACGGCCATGACGCCGATCGCGTCCCGGCTGGAAGCTCCGGCGCCCGGCTGGATGGTCCGGGCGGACGTCGTGGTCGCCGGGTCCGGTGTGGCCGGCCTCACGGCCGCGCTCGCCGCGCGCCCGGCGGGCCGCGTGCTGCTCGTCACCAAGGCGCTGGTGGACGCCGGATCCACCCGCTGGGCGCAGGGCGGGATCGCCGCCGCGCTCGGGCCGGGTGACTCGCCGCAGCAGCACCTGCGCGACACCCTCGACGCGGGTGGCGGGCTGTGCGACGAGGAGGCGACCCGCCTGCTCGTCACGGAGGGCCCGGCGGCGGTGCGGCACCTGATGGCGCTCGGCGCGCGCTTCGACACAGACGAGGCAGGCGCGGTCGCCCTGACCCGTGAGGGTGGGCACCTGCGGCCGCGTATCGCGCACGCGGGCGGTGACGCGACCGGTGCGGAGATATCGCGTGCGCTCGTCACCGCGCTGAAGGCCGCCGCCGACGCCGATCCCGGCATCGAGATCATCGAGCACGCGCTCGTGCTCGACCTGCTCCGCGGCGCGGACGGCCGCGCCGCGGGGATCACGCTGCACGTGATGGGCGAGGGCCAGCGGGACGGGGTCGGCGCGGCGGCGGCCCGCGCCGTCGTACTTGCGACCGGAGGGCTCGGCCAAGTCTACACGGCCACCACCAATCCCGAGGTATCCACGGGTGACGGGGTTGCTCTCGCCCTGCGCGCGGGGGCAGACGTCACGGATCTGGAGTTCGTCCAGTTCCATCCGACCGTGCTATGGCTCGGCGCCGGGTCGCTCGGGCGCCAGCAGCTTGTCTCCGAGGCGGTGCGCGGCGAGGGCGCGTTCCTGGTGGACGAGGCGGGCACGCGCTTCATGGCCGGCCTGCACCCGCTCGCCGATCTGGCGCCACGCGACGTGGTCGCCAAGGCGATCGTGACGCGGATGGCCGCGACCGGCACCGATCACGTCTACCTGGACGGCCGCGGCCTCGGCCGCCGGACCTGGGAGCGGCGTTTCCCGACCATCCTCGCGAGCTGCAGGCGTCACGGGATCGACCCGGTCGCGGACCTGGTCCCCGTCGGGCCCGCCGCGCACTACGCGAGCGGCGGCGTGCGGACCGACGGGTGGGGCCGGACCAGCATCCCCGGCCTTTACGCGTGCGGCGAGGCCGCGTGCACCGGGGTGCACGGCGCGAACCGGCTGGCGTCCAACTCACTGCTCGAAGGTCTCGTCTTCGCCGCGCGGATCGGCCTGGACATCGCCGCCAGCCTGCCGCCATGGCAGGACCCGGTACCGGACGGCCGGCCGCAGGGCCTGGTCAGCCCGGATATCCGCGGCGAGCTTCAGCAGGTCATGTCAGCCCGCGCTGGCGTCCTGCGCGACGGTAACGGTCTGCGGTCCGCGGCCGAGGATCTCGAACGGCTGCGCGAGCAGGCGCCAGGCCCGCCGTGCACGGAGGCGTGGGAGGCGGCCAACCTGCACCTGGTTGCCTCGGCGCTCGTCGGCGCGGCGACGCGGCGCGAAGAGACCCGTGGCAGTCACTGGCGACAGGATTTTCCGCACCGCAGTGACGCGTGGCTGGGGCATCTGGTCACCAGGCTCGGGAGCGGCGGCCTGGTGAGCCGGTTCGTCAGCGGAGCCGCGGCCGGTGGCGCCGCGATCAGTGGCGCCGTCAGTGGCTCAGGCAACGCCGCACGTCTCGCAGCGAAGGAGCCGGAATGAGCGCGGCCATGCGTGAAGTGCTCACCGCGGAACTCATCGAGCGGTTGCGTGGCGCCGGGCTTGATCCGCAGGAGGTCACGCGGATCGTCTCGGCCGCGCTCGACGAAGACCTGGCCGGGCGGACCGACGTCACCACGGATGCGACGATTCCCGCCGGTGCGGAAACAACGGCCCGCCTGGCCGCACGTGCCGACGGCGTCGCCGCGGGGCTGCCGGTCGCGGAGACCGTCTTCCGGGTGGCATCGGCGCGCCGTGACCCGCCTGGCGGCGGCGCCTCGTCCGCTGACGATGGCGCCGCGCAGCCGTTCGGGATCGGTGCCGGCCCGGGGGGCCGACCCCCCGGGATCCCCCCGCAGCAAGGGTTGCCGCATCCGCGGCAGCCGTTCGGGATCATTTATCACGTCTGCGACGGTGACCGCGTGCGCCGCGGTGACACGCTGCTCACCGTCACGGGCAACACGCGGGCGCTGCTCGTCGCCGAACGGACCGCGCTCAACCTGGCCTGCCACCTGTCCGGGATCGCGACCCTGACCCGCCGCTGGGTCGACGAGGTGGCCGGCACCGGCGCGACGGTCCGGGACACCCGCAAGACCCTGCCGGGCCTGCGCGGGTTGCAGAAGTACGCGGTCCGGTGCGGCGGTGGGGTCAACCACCGGATGTCGCTGTCGGACGCGGTGCTCGTGAAGGACAACCACATCGCCTCCGCCGGCGGTGTCGCGGCGGCGTTCGCCGCGGTGAGCAGCGCGGCGGTGTCGTCCACGGACCTGCCCATCGAGATCGAGTGCGACACGCTCGCCCAGGTGAAAGAGGCGGTCGAGGCGGGTGCGACGCTGATCCTGCTCGATAACTTCAGCGTGCGGGACACGGCTGAGGCGGTCACGCTCGCGGCGGGACGTGCGCGCCTCGAAGCGAGCGGCGGCCTGACCCTGGCTGGGGCGCGCGCGGTGGCCGCGGCCGGGGTGGACTATCTCGCCGTCGGCGCGCTGACCCATTCGGCGCCGGCCCTTGATCTCGGGCTCGACATCGGCGGCGCCGATGCCACCGAGGGTTCGGCGGTGCCGGCTGGGCGCCGCAGTATCCATCCGGGCCGACCACTTGCGCCGGGCGCCGCCGGGCAGTGAAAGTACCGTTCATGGCCGCCATGTCCGCCGGCTCCGCGGCCTGCCTCGCCACGAATCCGCCAACCGCACTCCGTCAGGACGATCATGCTGCTGACTATCGACGTCGGGAACACGCACACGGTCCTCGGGATCTTCGAGGACGAGGAAGTCATCGAACACTGGCGGCTCGCGACCGATCCCGATCGCACCGCGGACGAGATCGCGGTCGTGCTGCAGGGCCTGCTCGGGCAGAGCCCGATCCTCAAGCAGACCGACATCAGCGGCATCGCGCTCTGCTCGACGGTCCCGTCGATGCTGCACGAGATGCGTGAGATGTGCCGGCGATACTACGGCGACATCCCGGCGGTCATCGTCGAGCCCGGCGTGAAGACCGGAGTCCCGGTCCGGGTGGACAACCCCAAGGAGGTCGGCAGCGACCGCATCATGAACTCCCTCGCCGCGGTGCACCTGTACGGCGGCCCCGCGATCATCGTGGACTTCGGCACGTCGACCAACTTCGACGCGGTGAGCGCGAAGGGCGAGTTCGTCGGCGGCGCCTTCGCGCCCGGCATCGAGATCTCGGTGGACGCGCTCTCGCGGCGCGCCGCGCAACTGCTCAAGGTCGAGCCCGCGCGGCCGAACCGGGTCATCGGCAAAAACACCGTGGAATGCCTGCAGTCCGGCATCATCTACGGATTCGTGGGCCAGGTCGAGGGGATCGTGGAACGGATGGTTCGCGAACTCGCACCCGACGACCCGGACTCGGTGACCGTGGCCGCTACCGGTGGCCTCGCGCCGCTCGTGGTCGACGAGGTGAGCGTCATCGACGTCTACGAGCCGTGGCTCACCCTGATCGGGCTGCGCCTGGTATACGAGCGAAACGCGCCTGAATAGCCGCCGCACCTGCTGGCCGATACCTGCCGTGCTTGCCCGTGGCGCGGCGGGTAACCTTCGGCAGGTGACCGATCAGCAGCCGCAAGGTGACCGCGACGACCTGCCCGAGCAGATGCGGGTGCGGATGGCGAAGCTCGAACGGCTCCGCGCGGCCGGCGTCGACCCGTACCCGGCCGGTTTCCCCCGCACGGCGACCATTGCCGAGCTGCGCGAGAAGTATGCCGGCCTGGATCCCGAGGTCACGACGGGCGAGCACGTCGGTGTCACCGGTCGGGTGATGCTGAACCGCCCGAGCGGCAAACTGGTCTTCGCCACGATCAGGGACGGGACGGGCGACGTGCAGGTCATGCTGTCGCTCGACCGGATCGGCGCGGACGCGCTCGCCGCGTGGAAGCGTGACGTGGACCTCGGCGATCACGTGGGTGTCGAGGGCGAGGTGATCACCTCACGCCGCGGTGAGCTTTCCGTGCTCGCCGAGCGTTTCGCCATCACGTCGAAGTCCCTGCGCCCGCTGCCGGACAAGCACAAGGGCCTGACCGACATCGAGTCGCGGGTGCGGCAGCGGTACCTGGACCTGATCGTCAATCCGGCCGCCCGCCGGATGGTGGAGATCCGCTCCGCGGCGGTCCGGGCGATACGCGAGGAAATGACGCGGCGTGGCTTCATCGAGGTGGAGACGCCGATGCTCCAGCGAGTGCACGGCGGCGCCAACGCACGGCCCTTCGTCACCCACCACAACGCGTACAACCTTGATCTCTACCTGCGTATCGCGCCGGAGCTGCATCTCAAGCGGCTGCTCGTCGGCGGCCTGGAGAAGGTCTTCGAGATCAACAGGAACTTCCGCAACGAGGGCGTCGACGCCACGCACAACACCGAGTTCACGATGCTCGAGGCCTACGAGACCTACGGCGACTACGACACGGTGGCCACGCTCACCCGTGAGCTCATCCAGCGCGCCGCCACCGCCGCGCTCGGCGGCACGGTGCTGCGCCGCCCCGACGGCGTCGAGATCGACATCGGCGGGCAGTGGCCGTCGAAGACCGTGCACAAGGCCATCGGGGAGGCGCTCGGCGAGGAGGTCACGGTGGAGACCCCGGTGCAGCGGCTGCGCGAGCTTTGCGCCAAGGCCGACGTGCCCGTCGACCCCGCCTGGGACCGGGGCCAGGTCGTGCTCGAGATGTACGAGCGCCTCGTGGAGGAGCGCACCGTCGCGCCGACGTTCTACCGCGACTTCCCGACCGAGGTGTCGCCGCTGACCCGGGCGCACCGCGGCGATCCCCGGCTGGCCGAGCGATGGGATCTGGTCGCGTTCGGTACCGAGCTTGGTACCGGCTATACCGAGCTCATCGATCCGATCGAGGAGCGTGCGCGCCTCACCGCGCAGTCACTGCTCGCCGCCGGCGGCGACGCGGAGGCGATGCAACTCGACGAGGACTTCCTGCGGGCACTGGAGTACGCGATGCCGCCGTCCGGCGGGATGGGCATGGGCATCGACCGCCTGCTGATCATGCTGACCGGCGCCAGCATCCGGGAAACGATCCTGTTCCCGCTGGTCAGGCCCGAGAGCTAGGGACACGCCCTCAGCGCGCGATCCGGGTGCCGGGCCGGCCGGCCGGAACGGCTCGGCGCCGCGATCGCGGCCGGCGGGGTTCGGTGTCATCGCCGCGAACAGGCAACTGCTCGCCCTGACGATAGTGACCTTGTGTTCGTTCTGCTCTACGGCCTGGTGGAGGTGGCGCTGCCGATTCACGTGAGCCGTGACCTGCATGCCTCCGCGGCGGTGCTCGGTGGCTTCTGGACCGCGTTCGCGGCGGGCGAGGTGATCGGCGGCATAGCGGTGGCGTATGTGCGCAGACGGCGTCTGTGGCCCGTCGTGACGGGTGTCATCCTCGGCTGGGGACTGTGCCTCCTGCCGGTCGGGGCGGCGGCCAGTGTGGGCCTGGCCGTGGCCGGCTTCGGTATCGGAGGCCTCATATACGCTCCGTTCCCTGCGACGTCCATGACGCTCTTCCAGCGCGCCAGCCCACCAGGCGACCTGATCGCCGTCCTGGCCGCGAAGGGTGCGCTCAGCCTGCTCGCGCCAGCACTCGGCGAGGTGCTCGCCGGCCCCCTCGTCACCGCGGTCGGAGCGCGCCGGACGCTGCTGCTTTCCGCGGCGGCCACCGTCGTCCTCGGCGCGGTCATCGCGGCCGCGATGGCGGTCAGAGCCTTCAGGGCCGTCTGTCACCGGCTTCTTCTCACCGATCTGTCATTTCCCCAGCGGGCGGGGTGCGGCGGGCCGCTGTGATCTGCCCGCCGAAGATCATCTAGCGCGGCCATCTATGTCACGCAGGGTGATCGCCAGTTGGGCATCCTCCCCCATGAGGCAGCCGCAGATCGCCGATATTTGCCTACTTGCCGAGGTCGTAGCTGGATACTCGTCCGGCGCCAGCCAAACGGGCCACCCGTCTTGCCAATGCCCTCATCCGCCGGGTAGGCAACGGCTCGCTGGAGTAGGGGTTGAGGACGACCGCACCCACGACCAGACCGTAGCGGTCCCTCTCGGGGGCCTGGGTCGATAAGCCGGTTGGCTGTGGCCCGCCGGTAGGCCGCACACTCCCCGGACTCGGCGCAGACGACCAGCTAAACGTGAACGGGCAACAGTCTGGGGCGCACCCTCTCAATGCCCCACCAGGGTCGAGCGCAACAGCATCACCTTGTAGTAGGGAGGGACGACCGAGAGGTTGTAGCGGATCGTCGCCTTCCGGACCGAGCGGTCGAAGCGGGCCCAGCGCGGCACGAAGCAGGGGGCGTATGTGTAGTCGCACCAGTGCCCCTGTTCGCAGTCGGCGCTGCGGCCCGGAAGCGCCGGATCGGTGCTGAACACGACCTCGGGAGCCGACCAGGGGCCGGTCGGCAGCCGGGCGGTGCGCACGTTGCCCGTCAGGTACATCATCACCCAGCGCCGGAGCGTGTCCGACCAGTGCACGGTCAGCTCGCCCAGATTCTCGCGATCGTCGGTGACCAACTCGGTTGGGCGGGCGTTCGGATCACCCCGGCCGGCCGCTTGCTCGAGGCTCGCGAGCGTCTGCCAGCGCGGCATGGTGTCGCTCAGGAAGAGCCACTCCGAAGACGGCGGCGGCAGCTCCCCTGGGACCAGGGGCGCCCAGGCGAGACGGACCGCGCTTTGATCGTAGTCATGGTACGGGCCGACCGCGTAGATCAGTAGACCGGCGCCCGAGTCCTTCGGCAGGTCGGGCCAGTCGGCGTTGTCGACCACAAACGGCGAGGCCTGGATGAGGTAGGGACCGGCC
>WNFJ01267571.1_pt1 | contig 20024 bp, 20 predicted proteins | sample 5400461 | NCBI WGS metagenome assembly WNFJ01 (sample SAMN13153349, study PRJNA577476) | soil metagenome | isolation source: 115 cm saprolite on Douglas fir-dominated hillslope | place: USA:California | collected 2013-09-17
CCAAGCGGAGCTGGGTGAGCGTATCGTCGGGCAGCCCGAGCCACGCGATCCACGCCCCGTTCGCGCGCACGGGAACGGGACGGCCGTCGAGGGTGAGACGCACCGGCCCACTCGCGCCGCGCACCGCGCCGAACACGAAAGCCGAGTCGTGCGACTGCAGGATGTCGGTGGCGGCGGGGTAGACCACACTGATGTGCAGCGATTCGGGGGCCGCGACCGGCGCCGGCGGGGGTGGAGGAGCGGTGCCGGCGCGCGGGACGGCGCATCCGGTCACCACGCTCAGCAGCACTACGCCGACCGATCGCACAGGGGCGTCAAGGTAGCATCAGCGCTTTCGACCCGCCAATTTGCCGAATAGATTGGCATGCCATAACTTGTGCGCCTTGTGGAGCACCTTCCTCTGTGACCGCGTGCGCCTCCTGCGGGCGCGATAACGAGCCCGCCGCGCAGTTCTGCATGGATGGCGGCAAACCCCTGAAGAGGGCGGCGGCGCTGGAGACCGCGGCGGCGGGGGCAGGAGGCCAGGGGGCGGTGTCGGTGCCCGGGACGCGCACGGTGGTGGCCCACTCGGCCCGGGCGATGTGGCCGCCCGCCCCTGCGGTGCTACTCGAGTCACCCCCGTGACGCAGCGCCCGCGCCGCCTGGTTGGCGGTAAGCTCCTCCGCATCGAACCGTCGCCGTGAAGATCTGTCCCGTGTGCTCGACCGAATACGCCGACGACGTGCGGTTTTGCCCGAACGACGGGCAAACGCTGCGCTCCTCGGGCCCTGCGCACGATCTCGTGAACCAGATCATCGCCGACCGCTACCACGTCGTGCGAAAGCTGGGCGAAGGCGGGATGGGACAGGTGTACCTCGCCGAGCATGTGAAGATGGGGCGCAAGAGCGCCATCAAGGTGCTGAATCCGGCGATGGTGAACGACCCCGATGCGGTCGCACGGTTCAACCGCGAGGCGGCGAACGCCAGTCGCATCTCGCATCCGAACGTGTGCGCGATCTACGATTTCGGCGAAACGCCCGAGGGGCTCATCTATCTCGCGATGGAGTTTGTGGAGGGCGAGCCGCTCACCGACATGCTCGCGCGAGAGGCCTCGCTGCCGACGCCCCGCGCGGCGGCCATCTTTTTGCAAGTGGCCGACGCCCTCCAGGCGGCCCACGACCTCGGCATCGTGCATCGCGACCTGAAGCCCGACAACATCATGCTCGCCCGGGCGCGCGACGGTTCGGACGTGGTCAAGGTGGTGGATTTCGGCATCGCGAAGGCCGTGGGGGGGGGCGACAGTCAGAAGGTGACGAAGACCGGTCTCGTCGTCGGCACACCGGAGTTCATGAGTCCCGAGCAGCTCGCCGGGGACAAGCTCGACGGCCGCAGCGACCTCTACGCCCTCGCGCTCGTCCTGTTCAAAATGCTGACGGGCCAGCTGCCGTTCGCGGGCGAGACGGCGCAGGACACGATGGTGAAGCGGCTCATGGACGACCCCGCAACGCTCGCGGCGGTGCGCCCCGACCGCGCCTTCCCGCCGGGGCTGCAGGCGACGCTCGACGCCGCCCTCACGCGCAACCCCGCAGAGCGCTATCAGTCCACTGCCAAGTTTGCCAGCGACGTCGCCGCGGTACTCGGCGTGGAGCGGGGACCTCGCCTGAGCCCCTTCCCTGCGACCCGCGCGCGCCCGGACACGCCGACGGAGCCGCTCGGCCGGTCCACCTCCACGCCGTACGTCCGGAAACCGCCAGGGCAGCGGCGTCGGTTGCTGTCGGTCGTGGCCGGCGCCGTGATCGTCCTCGGGGGCGCGGGAACGGCGCTCGCGCTCCGGGGCGCGAAGCTGGCTGCGGGCCGCGCGACGCGCGCTGACAGCACGCGGGCGGGCCCGGTGGCAGGCCCGGCCGACATGGGGACCGCACTCGCCGGCATGCGCAGCGCCCGGGGCATTCCCCAGCGCCCGCCCGGACGGTCGCGGAGCAAGGTCACGCCGGGCCAGCTCGCCGGGTCGCGCATCGACGTCACCCGCGCCAAAGAGCTGCTCGATACCTTGTTCCTCAACCAGCTGCAGCCGAAGACCGCCCACATGGTGCGGGACTCCGCCGGCGCGCTGTTCAACGCGCCCGGGATCTCCCGGCGGGACCAAGCATACGCGGCGTTTGTCATCGGCATGACCCACCTCATCGATCAGCCGGATCGCGATCACGCGAAAGGCTGTCTGTGGCTGCGGCGGGCGGCGCAGCTCGATTCCGCCGCTGCGAAGTACCCGCAGCTGGCGAACCAGGCCCAGTGCCCACCGTGAGGATGTTCGGCCGCGCTTCGCCCAAACCGATCAAGGTCCAGGTCTTCGCGAAGACCGATCTGGGCCGGACCCGCGATCACAACGAGGATCGCTTTCTCGTCGCGGACCTGACGCGCCGCGCCACCAGGCGTCCCTGTTGCCGGCGGTGCGGAACCACGAGATCGGTCCGCGTGGCTCGTTGTTCGTGGTTGCCGACGGCATGGGCGGCGCCGCCGCGGGCGAGGTGGCGAGCGCGATGGCCACCGAGACCGTGTACGAGCACCTGGTGCAAACGTGGGGTCGCGAGCCCGAAGCGACACCGCAGCGGTTCGCCTACCGGCTCCGCGAAGCGGTGGAGATGGCGAACAACCGCATCTACACCCATGCCGCAGGGCACCCCGAGGTACGCGGCATGGGGACGACGGCCACGGCGGTAGGCGTCCTCGCGGACCACCTCTTTCTCACGCAGGTCGGCGACAGTCGGGCCTATCTGATCCGCCAGGGGCAGGCCGTGCAGCTGACCAAGGACCAATCCTTGATGCAGCGGCTGGTCGAGGCCGGCGAGATGACCGAGGAACAAGCGGCCAAGAGCGAGCGCAAGAACATCATCCTTCAGGCGCTCGGTCCCGACGCGCGCGTCAAGGTCGACCTCACCCATCAGGAGCTGCGACGCGGGGATATTCTCGTGCTCTGCTCGGACGGCCTCTCGGGCCTGGTGAAGAAGGAGGAGATCGCCGAGGTCGCGGGGCGCGAGCGGGACCTGCAGGTCGCCTGCGACAAGCTCGTCGCGCTAGCCAACGCACGCGGCGGACCCGACAACATCACCGTCATCCTCGCGCGATTCGACGGCGAAGGGCTGCGCCCGCCGGAACCGAGCGCGGAGGTTGGGCACCAGGTGTACCCCCTCATCGACACCGAGACCAGCACCGAGCCCGTACCCGTGTATAAGGGGAGTCCGGCTCCCGAGCCCGTGGCCCGGGTTCGCTGGCGCCTGCTCGCCCTCGTGCTCGCGGCCGCCGTCGCCTCGGCCGTGGCGCTGTACGTCGTCAAACGGAGCCCGTGACCGCGCAGTTCCGGTTTCTCTCCGGTGCACGCGCCGGTCAGGTCGATACCTTCCGCAAGGCCTACATCAGTCTCGGCCGCCATCCGCTGTCCGACGTCCGTTTCGACGTCGAGCTCGATCTCGACGTTTCCGCGCGGCATGCGAGCGTCATCCGCCACGGCGACGCGTTCGTCTTGCGCGACCTGGGGAGCACGAACGGCACATTTGTAAACGGGCAGCGCATCGCCGGCGACGTGTCCTTGAAGAACGGCGACGTAATCGCCTTCGGGCAGAACGGGCCCGCGCTCGAATTCTACGTCCTGCCCGGGGAGGCGGACGCGGCGACGACGGCCGCCGCGGCCGACGTCGCGCGCAAGTCCGCAGAACGGATGTCGGCGGCGCGCACGCAGTATCCGGCGGTCGCCGCGCGCCGCTCCAGTACGGCCGTGCGAATCGCGGCCGAGGTCGCGCGCCAAACCCACCACCTGCGCCGCACCACCAAGCTCCTGATCGTCCTGCTCGTGGCCGCCCTCGGCGCGTTCGGCTGGGTCCAATGGCAGAGCGCCGCCGACGCACGTGAACTCGCCCGGCTCGAGGCACGGGCGGACGGCTTGGCGCGGCAGGCGGAAGGCCTGCTCGCGCGGCTTCAGATCGAGCTCGCGAGTGTGCGGGACGCGCTGCGGCAGTCGCAGGCGGAAGTCCGGCGGCTCCGGGACGCGCTCCGCGCGGCGGGCGCGAGCGCCGATCCGGACGCCGTCGCGCACCTGCGGGCGGAACTCGACGCGGCCGAGGCGCGGCAGCGGGGTCTCGCCGGCGCGGCGGCGGTCGACTACGACGCGATCTCGCGGCAGAACCAGGACGCCGTGGCGCTCCTCATCGTCGCCTACTCGGACAGCGAGTTCTTCAGCGGCACCGCCTTCGCCGTGGACTCGCAGGGCACCCTCGTCACGAACAAGCACGTGTTGGTGGGTGGGGAGGGCCGCCGCACGCCCCAGCGAATCGCGGTGAAGTTCTCCGGCAGTCGCCAATGGTTCCCGGGCCGGCTCGTGGGGGTGGCCGAGTCGACGGACGTCGGAGTCCTGCGTGTCGATATTCGCGGCGGCACCCCGCGGGTCGCGGGCTTCGCGCGTGACGGGCGGCCGCTCGAGCGGGGCGATCCCGTGGCCATCATCGGGTATCCGCTGGGCGAAGATCTGCCGATGGAACGCCGCGGTCCGACCGGGGTGGTCGCCGATCCCACCCTGACGGTCGGGACCGTCAGCAAGGTGCTCGCAGATCTCGTGCAAGTAGATGGCTACGGCGCCCCCGGCTCGTCGGGGAGTCCCATTTTCGACCGCCAGGGCCACGTCGCGGCGGTCTTGTTCGGGGGCGACCGGAAATCGCTAGGGAAGATCATCTACGCGATACCCGCGCGTCAGGTCATCGCGTACCTCGACGACCTCCATCCTCTCCCATAGCGGCGCCACCGGGACGGGTCACTCACTGGAGCCAGCCGATCACGCGCCTCGCCGCCGCCCGTTGCATCAACCGTTGTCCGTGCCAACAGAGGAGCAGGGGCATCGCGCCGGGGATCTGGGCCGCGAGCCGGGGGTGCCCGAACAGCACTACCAGCGTGGCATCCGGCAGCAGCCGGCGCAACGCGGCGCGTGAGCGGGCACCCAGATCGGCCCGCCCTTTCCACGACCGGGGTTCGGCGTACACCAGGACGATGCGGCTCGACCCCGCTCGGGCACGCTGCCCGACCGGCACGCCGGCCTCCACCAGCGCCTGCGCGAAGGCGTCACGCGGTCCGACGCTGTAGGGACCTCCCACGTCGTCGTCCACGATAGAGACGGTGGCGGGCGCGCGGAGGCGTGGCGCGGCGCCCCGCACGAGGTGCGCCGCCCGCTCGGCCAGGCGGTCGGCGAACGTCCCATGGGCGGTGAGGTCGGGCGCCCCCTGGTCGGGAAGGTCGCTCCACGCCGCGAGCGCCGCGTCGTAGTGGGCGAGCGCCTGGTCCGCCCGCGCGGCGAGGATGTCGCCGCCGACGGCGCGGTCGAGCGCGGCGACCACGCGGCGGAAGTCGTCCGGGTAGAGCAGCGCGTCGCAACCGGCCGCGACGGCCTGGACCGTCGCCGCAGGCACGGGCTGCGCCGCGCTCGCGCCCGCCATGATGAGCGCGTCGGTCACGACCAACCCGCCGAAGTTCAGCGTGTCACGGAGGTAGCCTAAGATCTCCGGGGAGAAACTCGCCGCCCGCTCGGAACGATCCCACTCGGGGTAGGCTACGAAGGCGCTCATCACGCTGCCCACGCCGGCGCGGAGCGCGTATTCGAAGGGTACGCCATCGGTGCGCACGAGCTCCGCGAGGGACGTGCGGACGCGGGGCAAGGTCGCGTGGGAGTCCTGAGTCGTTCGCCCGTGCCCCGGGTAGTGTTTCGCGCATCCCAGGACACCGTGCTCCTGGAGACCTCGGACCCAGACCGCCGCCTGCTCCCCCACCCGCACCGGGTCCGCTCCGAACGAGCGGGTCTGCACGATCGGGTTGCGCGGCTCCAGGTCCAGATCGCACACGGGGGCGAACGCCCAGTTGAGGCCGACGGAGCGGGCTTCGGTCGCCGTGACCATGCCGCACGCGCCGGTCGCCTCGAGGTCGTCGAGCCAGCCGAGCGCCGCCGGCGGCGGCAGCTCGGTGAGCCCCTGCACGTACTGCCCCGGTCCGCGTTCGAGGTCGGCACCCAGGAGCAGCGGCCGCCCGGCTTGTTGCCGCAGCTCCCGGGTGAGCGTCGCGACCGCCTCGTGCGTCCCGCCAAACACGATGAACCCGCCGACCCCCAGGGCGAGCGCTGCGTCGATCTTCGCGCGCTCATGGGCGAAGCTCTCGCGGCGCCACCGCAGCGCAGGGAACACGAGCCGAGCGAGCGGCGCCGTCACGCTGGGGTGATGTGGCCGAGGATGCGCGGGCCGCGCGCGCCGGTCGCGGCCGGCACGTTGCCCGGTTTCCCGAGCAGCGCGAGAAAGCCGAGGAACGCGAACGCCAGGGCCTCCTTCGCCTCACCGTCGAAGAAGACGCGATCGAACGGCACGACGGGGCGTGGCGCGACACGGGCCGTGAGGAGCTCGACGAGCCGCACATTGCGGGCGCCGCCGCCGGAGAGCACGAGGTCGTCGTCCGGCCGCGCCGGGGTCCAGCGCTCGATCCCGCGGGCCACGGACTCGACGGTGAGGGCGGTCGCCGTCGCGACCACGTCGTTGTCGGACCCACCCGCCTGTTTGACCTCCGCGACCAGGCGGGCAGCGTAGTCGGGGCCGAAGCGCTCCCGCCCGGTGCTCTTGGGCGGGGGGGCCACGAAGTAGGGATCTGCGAGCAGCCGGTCGAGCACCTTGCGCGCCGGCTTGCCGCGCCGGGCCCGCTCCCCATCGGCGTCGAACGGCGCGGCGGGATCGACCTGACGCGTCACGGCATCGACGACCGCGACGCCGGGGCCGGTGTCGAACGCCACCACGCCGTCGAGACCGCCGCGGCGCGGCGCAAACGTGACATTCGCCATGCCGCCGATGTTCAGCAGCAGGCGACCGCGCTCGGGGTGCCCGAACAGGAGGACGTCGGCGATGGGGACGAGCGGCGCCCCCTGCCCCCCGGCGGCCACGTCGCGAGCGCGGAAGTCGCTCACCACGCGTACGCCCACCCGTTCGGCGATCACCGCCGGGTCGCCGAGCTGCAAGCTGGCGCGACCCGGCTCGTGCCAGATCGTCTGGCCGTGCGACGCCACAAACGCCACATCGCGCGGCGCCAGCTTGGCTGTCGCCAGCAGCTCAAGGACCGCCCCGGCAAAGCGTTCGCCCAGGGCGACGTGGAGGAGCGCCAGCTCCCGCGCCCCGCCGCGAGCGATCGTCTCAATGATCTGGGCGCGCTCCGGCGCAGCGTAGGCGGCCTGGTGGTACGCCACGAGTCGTGCGTCGAGCGGCGTCTCCGTGAGGCGTACGAGTGCGGTCGAGACGCCGTCGAGCGACGTGCCCGACATCACGCCAACCGCGAGGAGCTCCGTCACGCGACGGGCGGGGGGTCGCCCACGGCCCGGCGCACAAAACCGCCCGCCGCCGCGAGCATTCGCTCGGCCTCCGCCTTCTCCACGCCCTGGCGCACCATCACGATCGCGACCTTCACGCTGCCGCCCGCCGCCGCGATCGCCGCGCGCGCGGCGGCGCGGTCCACCGCTGCGCACTCCATCACGATGCGCTCCCCGCGATCCCGCAACTTGGCGCTCAGCGCGATCAGGTCGACCATGAGATTCCCGTAGGCGCGCCCGAGCCGGATCATCGCCGCCGTGGAGATCGTGTTGAGGACCAGCTTCGTCGCGGTTCCGGCCTTCATGCGGGTCGACCCCGTGAGGGCCTCGGGCCCGACCTTCGGTAAGATGAGCACGTCGCACGTTTCGACGAGCACCTGCGGCGGATCGGAGCAGGACACGAGGCCCGTGGACGCCCCGATGGTCTGCGCCCGCGACAACGCCGCGCGCACGAACGGCGTCGTCCCGCTCGCCGCGATGCCCAGCACGAAGTCGTGCGGCGCGACGCGCGCCTGGTCCATCGCGGCCATGCCCGCGTTGACGTCGTCCTCGGCACCTTCGCTGCTCTTCACGAGCGCGCTGTAGCCGCCCGCGATCACCCCCACCACCATCTCGGGCGGTGTGCCGAAGGTCGGCGGGCACTCGCTCGCATCGAGCACGCCGAGTCGCCCGGACGTCCCGGCGCCGACGTAGATGAGCCGCCCGCCGCCCTGGAACGCGGCCACCACGAGATCGATCGCGCGCGCCAGCTCGGCGCGCACGGCCCGTACGGCCGGCGCCACGCTCGCATCCTCCGCGTTGATCAGTTCGACGATCTCGAGCGTGGAGGCGACGTCGATGCGCTGGGTCTTGGGGTTGCGCTGCTCGGTGAGCCGCGGGTCGCGGAAGTCGGGGACGGTCATGACGGGGGTCGGATGGCCCCCACGTTCCCGCTGCCCTGGGCGCCCGCGCGCTGCGACGCGGACCTGAGGCGGTCGAGGTGGGGCCTCTCGACCCACCAGTAGAAGGCCAGAATCGCGGCCTGATCGAACAGCGCGGCCACCAGGGCGAGGAGCGACCCGGCCACGAGCGCGAGTCCGTAGAGGTGGAAATAGCCGACCGTGTACATCGGGTTCCACAGAAACCGATACGGCCCCGTGGTGTTGGGCACCAGGCGGGCGGGGGGGGTGAAGAAGTTGCGCCAGTAGTAGGCATCCCACCCGAGCGTGGCTCCGGCCCAGAGCTTGGTCGCAACGCCGGCGAAGATCAGGAACAGTCCCACGCCGATTTCCCAGCCCCGGGCCAGCCCGATCGCCGGCCAGTTCCAGGCGACGAGGCACAGCACGACGAAACTCACTCCGTCGTTGTTCATGACGGTCGCGGCGATCCGCCGGAACCGGCGAAAGCCCTCCTCGGCGCCGTAACGCTGCGCGAAGACGCCGGCGCGGTCCTGACGCCTGAGCGCGATCCCGACGTAGAGCACATAGCCAAGCCGGCTCGCGACGTGGTAGGCGAGCGCGAGCCAGACCCAAGGGAACGTGGGGCTCACCGGCCTCCCTTCTCCCGTTTGCTGGTTACAGCCGGTCCCGGAGGACCCGCATCTCCGCCCCCCGTGTCACAGCCGAATCGTGCGCAGGGGCAAGATCCCCGCGCTAAAGTAGGAGCCCCGTGACCGATTCGTCCACCATCAAGAATGCAGGGCTGGGGGGAATGACGCCCGGGGAATGTAGCAGGGGACACTCCCAGGCGGGGCAGCGCGCCGCGTCCGTTGACCCAACGTCGCGTGGAGGTGCACAATTGGGACATGCGTAGCGCCATTGCCTCGAGCCTCCTCGTCCTGGCTGCATGCGCCGGCGGCCTCCGACCGCCCGACACCGCACCCGCCGCGCCGGGCGTTCCAGCGGCGGTGGGGCGGCGTCCGCTCATCGCCGCCGAGTGGCCGCTCGGCGAGCGCGTCAAGGCCGTCGCCGGGGAACATGCCATGGTCGTCACCTCGCACCCGCTCGCGAGCGAGGTGGGAGTGGACATGCTGCGCCGCGGGGGCAACGCCATCGACGCCGCCGTGGCCGTGGCCTTCGCGCTTGCCGTCGTGCACCCGGTGGCCGGTAACCTCGGCGGCGGCGGCTTCATGCTCGTGCGCCAGCACGACGGCGCGGTGCACGCGCTCGACTTCCGCGAGGCTGCCCCCACTGGCGCGACGCGCGACATGTACGTGGACGCAGCTGGCAAGGCCACCGAGTCGTCGCTCACCGGTCCCCGCTCGGTGGGCGTGCCGGGCAGTGTCGCTGGACTGTTCGAGGCACACCACAAGTTCGGCCGCCTCCGGTGGAAGGACCTCGTCGCGCCCGCCATCCGCCTGGCTCGAGAGGGCTATGTCCTCGACGCCGTCCGCAGCCACGCGATCGCGCTCGAAGCCGAGCGGCTCGGCAGATTCCCGGCATCGCGCGCCCAGTTCCTGACCCAGGGGGAGGCGCCGCCTCCGGGCACGCGCTTGATTCAAGCGGACCTCGCCCGCACCCTCGAGCTCCTCGCCGACTCGGGCCCGCGCGTCTTCTACCGGGGCAGCATCGCCGAGCTGATCGCGCAGGAGATGGCGCGTGGCGGCGGGCTCGTGACGAGGCAAGACCTCGCGCGCTATCGCGCCAAGTGGCGCACGCCGATCGAGATCGGCTACCGCGGCTACACGATCTACACGATGCCACCGCCCTCGGGCGGTGGGGTGACGCTCGCCGAGATCCTCAACGTGATGGAGGGATACGCGCCCCTCCCGCCCTTCGGCAGCGCCGAACTGATGCATCTCCAGACGGAGGCGATGCGTCGGGCGTACACCGACCGGAATGCCTTGCTCGGCGATCCCGATTTCGTCACCATGCCGCTCTCCCGGCTGTTGTCGAAGGCGTACGCGGCGAGCCTGCGCACCGCGATCGACCGCCACCGCGCGACCCCCATGCCACCCGCCGCAGGCGTGCGATCCGAAGGGACGGAGACGACGCACTATTCCATCGTGGACGCGCAGGGCGACGCGGTGTCCTGCACCACGACGCTGAACAACGACTTCGGTAGCGCGGTCACCGTGCCGGGCGCCGGATTCCTCCTCAACGACGAGATGGACGACTTCACGTCGGCGCCGGGGAAGCCGAACCTGTTTGGTCTCGTGCAAGGGGAGGCGAATGCGATTGCGCCGGGGAAACGCATGCTGTCGGCCATGACGCCGTCGATCGTGCTCGATCCGGCGGGCCAGGTGTTGCTCGTCCTGGGATCGCCCGGCGGCTCGCGCATCACGACCGCGGTGTACCAGGTCATTACCGACGTCATCGATCAGGGGATGCCGCTCGCGGAGGCGATCGCGGCCCCGCGGCTGCATCACCAGGCCCAACCGGACATCGTGTACGTGGAGCGCGGCGGATTCGTGCGGCCATCCCTCGACTCGCTCGAGGCCATGGGCCACAAGCTGAGCGTCTGGGGCTACAAGACCGACGTGAATGCGGTGGCGCGGACACCGGCCGGGTGGCTGGGCGTCGCCGATCCGCGGCGCGGGGGTGGCGCGGCCGGCTACTGAGCCTGCGCCAGGCTCAGCTGCGCTTGACGACGAGCGGCTTGGTCAGCGCAATGGTGATCGTCGCCCCCTTGGGGATCACGACGTCGATGCTGCGCGTCTCGTGGGCCACGGCCGCTCCTGCGGCGGCGCCGACCGCGCCACCGATCAAGGTGCCCTTCGTGTCCTTGCCCAAAAGCCTGCCGACAATCGCGCCCGCGACCGCGCCGCCACCCACCTTCTCGGCGTCACCCGCGGTCACGCCACGGCCCTTCCTCACGGTATCCATCGCCACTACCGCTGCCTCGATCGGGTAGCTGACACCGCGGACCGTCACGCTCGTCAGGGTCAGCTGCAGGATCCCGGTGGAGTTGGGGTGCGCCGCTTCAGCCGCGGCAATCGTCCCGGCGACCGTCGCGCCAGCGGGAAGCACGACCCGTCCGGCGGCGTCCTTCACGTCCTGGTTCACCGTGGCGGTGAACGCATCGCCAGCCTTCGCGCCCCGCGTCGTGATGGTGTCCTGCGCGGCGAGCGGCACGCGCGTCCCGGCCGCGAGCGTCAAGGACGCGGGGGGCGCGGGCGCCGTCACGGTCGGCTTCGGCGCGACGCGCTTGGGCGCTGGTGCCTTCCGCTCAGGCGCCGCTCGGGCGGGCTCCGCGGTCGGTGCCGGCACGTCCCGGACGGCGGCCGTCGATTCCGTCGGCGCGAGAGTCAGGTTACGCGCCGTCGCATCGGTCGACTGGCTCGTTTGCTCGCCTTTGGCACAGGCGACCACTACGGCCGCGGCGAGGGACAGGGTGGGCAGCAGCAGCTTCGGGCTCATGAGACACCTCGTTCCAGGGAGCGCGCCAGAAATATAGACAGTTGACGATCGAAATACCCGGCCAGGCGCCGCGACCGAGCCGTGCCTGGCGCTACAGCTTGCTTTTCAGCGCCTCCGGCGTCAGCCCCTGCAGCCAGCCCGCGAGCAGGGTGAAGCGGTCGCTGAGCAGCAGCAATCCCAGGAGAATGAGCAGGGCGCCCGCGACCCGCTCGACCCACGCCGCGTGGGGCCGGAATCGCTGAAACCACAGGAGAAAGCGATCGAGGGCCAGCGCCGTCGCGACGAACGGGACGGCGAGTCCGAGCGAGTAGGTCGCCAAGAGCGCCGCGCCGTGCCCCACGCTCGCCTGGGCCGCCGCGAGCGTGAGGATTGCGCCCAGAATCGGCCCGATGCAGGGGGTCCAGGCTGCGCCAAACGTCATGCCGACGAAGGCCGAACCGAAGTAGCCGAGCGGCTTGCGGGCGAGCTGCAGCTTGCGTTCCCGCATGAGGAACCCGGGCCGCAGCACGCCGAGGAGATAGAGGCCGAACAGGATGACCACGACGCCGCCCACCCGCCCGATCCACACCTGCGAGTGAAGCAACAGCACGCCGAGCGCGGACGCGGTGGCGCCCAGGGCGATGAAGATGGCGGAGAATCCCGCCACGAACCACACGGCGTGGAGCAGCGCCGTGCCGCGGCGCCGATCCAGTTCCTCGAGCGTCAGCCCCGTCAGAAAACCGACGTAGCTGGGGATGAGCGGCAGGACGCAGGGAGAGAGGAAGCTCAGCAGGCCGGCGACGAAAGCGAGTGCGAACGAGGGCGTCACCCGCAGAAGCACACCGCCGAGACGACGGTCGTCCAGCGGCCGTCATCGCCGCACTCGGCGGTGGAGGTGACGTTCATCGTGCGCACAATCTCGCCCGACAAGAGCCACTGCTCGCGCCGCTGGTCCCAGGCGCGGTCCGGGTCGAACGGCACCCCCAGCACGGTGGCCAGCATCGAGGCGGCCAGGTCCTCGGCGTATTCGCCCGACGTGATCTCGTTCTGGCCATAGCTGTGGTGCTCCGAGATGTAGCCGTGATGGGTCGCGTCGGCTGGCATGGCGACGCCGATGGACGCGGCCACGAGCCGGCTCGGCTCATTGGTAGAGGACTCGGCGATCACTGCGAACACGACCTGGCCGGGTTTCATCAGCGACAGGCCTTCCTCGCGGTCCACCAGCTCGCAGTGGGGCGGGAAGATCGAGCTCACGCGCACGAGGTTGAAGTTGGCCAGATGGGCGTCCCGGAGCGCCATCTCGAAGCTGGTGAGCTTCTCCTTGTGCCGACCAACGCCTTTGGTAAGGAAGGCCTTGGTGGGCACGAACATTCGCGATTCGATCAACCCGTCACCTCGCGCGTGCGAAAAGGTTCGTCTGCTGGCGGCGCCGCCCGGCGCTCGCCGGTGGAGCGGGCATCGCGGTGACCGCTCCGGTGCGCGTCACCCTTCATACCACACGTCCCGCCCGACCGCCACCGGCGGCTCAGGATCGCCGGTCCGCTCCGCCGCGGCGCGCATCACCCGCTCGATGACCGCGGCGGGGGAGAGCGCCGTCTCCGCGACCTCGATCCGCGTCTGGCCCCGCTCCTTGCCGCGCGTCACGAGCATGTAGCGCGCCGTGTACACGCGCAACCGCCCTTCGCCCTCGGGGGCACGGCAGGCCACTACGGCCGTGCCCCACTCGCGGCCGTCGCGCTTCCACGGCCGGAACACGTAGATCGTCTCGATCTCGGAGGGCGTCACGCGGAGGGCCACGGCCTCGGCGAGCTTCGCCCACCCAGACCCTCGGCCCGGATCTAGCGCAGGACGGTCGCCGGGGCCTGCGCTTGCTCCCATCGTTCCACGTAGAAGCGCAGCACGTGCATAAAGTCCTGCGCGTTGGTGACGACGCCGTAGGCCTGGTGCGTGCCCCGGTCCCGTAGCTTGCTCACGACAAACTCCGTCTGATCGACGCAGATCGTGGTGAGCGGCCGCAGGTCCTCGGGCGTGTCGGTGTCCACGAACGCCGGCAGCATGTTGCCGACGGCGATGGCGTGGAGCGCGGTCGCCACGAACACGGCGAACGTCGCCGCTGCCGTATAGCCCCGCATGGCGTCCTGGGCCGCGAGCGTGTCCGCGAACACCTCCGGCAGCGGGCCGTCGTCGCGGATCGAGCCTGCGAGCACGAAGGGGATGGCGTGCGTGACGAGGGCGTGCATGATCCCCGAGGTCACGAGGTCCTCTCGCACGGCGGCGGCGATCCCGCCCACCCGGCGGATCTGATTGATCGCCCGCATGTGCAGCGCGTGCCCCCCCTCGACCCCCTGCCCCGAGCTCGTCATGCCGAGGGTGGTGCCGAAGATGGCGGCCTCGAGGTCGTGCACGGCGACGGCGTTGCCGCCGAGGAACGCCTGGACGTAGCCGTTCTGGATGAACCAGATCATGTCCTCGCGGGCCCGCGCGTGCACCAGGGCCGGCCCGACCACCCACAGGATCTTGCCGCCGCGTCGCCGCTCTTCCCCCAAGAGCTGCGCCAGGACGGCATAATCCACGGGCTTCTCGCGCGAGACCTCGCTCTGCATGAACCCGAATTCGTTCGCGCTGTGCGCGCCGCCCAGGAACCCTTCGGTGTGGACGTAGATGCCCTCGCGCCCGTCCTCCTCGATCCCCACGGCGACGAGCTGCCCCGTGCGCACGCGGCGCGGCTCGGTCACGACCAGCTCGCCGCTCGCCAGCAGCACGATGGCGCAGTCCATGCGCGGCAGCCGCGGGCGCCGCCAGGTCCCCGCGGTGCGGACGTAGGTGGGGAGGTTGGTCGTCGAGAAGAAGCGGTCGGGCAGGACGCCGTCCGCCGGCGCCGGCTCGAAGCGCGCGTCGGGCGCCTCCGCGAGCGGAGGCGCCGCGAAGTTCGGCGGGTGGTACTGAAACCGGGGACGCGTCGTCACCCTGTGGGACTCCGTCGCAAGAGGCTCAAGATACGCGAGCCGAATCTCCCGACGCAACCGGCGGGCGGCGCAAAATGCGGACGCGGCGCGGGGACGCGCGCTCACAGCAGCGACACCGGATCGCGATCGACGATCACCACGCCGCGCGTGCGCCCCCGCCAGGCGCGCACCACCCGACCGAGCGCCCGCGGCTCGGCTGACTTCGCCAGCACGTGCCAGCGCCACCGGCCCTGGAGACGCGCGATCGGGCACGGCGCGGGCCCCAGCACGCCGAGCGCGCCGGCGAGCCGCTCCGCGTTCGCGCGCCGCAGCCACGCCGCCACCCGCTCCGCCGCCTGTTGCGCGCGTGACGCATCGACGTGCGACGCCACGAAGCGCACCACGCCGACGTGGGGCGGATACGCCGGGTTGGGCGCGGCGCGCAACGGGAGCTCGACTGCGGCAAACTGGGGGACCGAGTGCGCGGCGGCGGCACGAATGGCGTGGTGCCCAGGCGCCCGCGTTTGGACGTAGACCCGGCCCCCCGCAGGCCCCCGGCCGGCCCGGCCGGCCACCTGAGCCACGAGCTGGAACGTCCGCTCGGCAGCGCGGAAATCGGGGAGGTGGAGGCCGGTGTCGGCGTCGACCACCCCGACGACCGTGACGCGCGGAAAGTCGAGCCCCTTCGCGATCATCTGCGTGCCGAGCAGGATGTCGACCCGGCCCTGGGCCATGCGCTCGAGCACACGGTGGTGCGCCCATTTGGTGCTCGTGGTATCCAGGTCCATGCGCGCGATCCGGGCCGCGGGAAACCTGAGCCCGACGAAATGCTCCAGCTGCTGAGTGCCGAGGCCCTTCATGCGCTGCGTCTCGCCGCCACACACCAGGCAAGCCGGTGCGATCGGCTCCTCGTGGCCACAGTAGTGGCAGCGCAGTGCCGAGGGCGTCCGGTGCACCGTGAGGGCGATGGCACACTGCGGGCACGTCCGCACGTCGCCGCACGCCGAACACTGCAGGTAGGTCGCGAAGCCACGCCGGTTCAAGAGCAGGATCACCTGCTCCCCGCGCGCCAGCGCGCCGCGCACGGCCTCGTCGAGCGCGGTCGTCCACGGCACGCCGCGCGCGTCGGGCACACGCGCCGCGCTGCGGAGGTCGAGCACCTCGACGGGGGGTAGGGGGCGGGCGCCGATGCGCTCCGGGAGCTCGAAGCGCGCCACCTGCCCCGTCGCCGCGAGGTGGAGCGTTTCGAGCGATGGGGTCGCGCTGCCGAGCAGCACGCGCGCCCCCTCGATCCGGCCGCGCACGAGCGCCACGTCGCGCGCGTGGTAGCGCGGCGCGGTGGCCTGCTTGTAGCTCAGCTCGTGCTCTTCGTCCACCACGATCGCCGCCAGCCGCGGGATCGGCGCGAACACCGCCGAGCGCGGACCCACGGCCACTCGCCGCTCACCGCGCCGCAGGGCGCGCCACGCGTCCACCCGCTCGCCGTCCGACAGCCCGGAATGCAGCACCGCCACCTGGTCCCCGAACACGCCCCGCACACGCGCTACGGTTTGCGGCGTGAGCGCGATCTCGGGCACGAGCAGGATGGCACCGCCGCCCGTCGCCACCAGGTGACGCAGCACGTCGAGGTAGACGAGCGTCTTCCCCGACGCGGTGACCCCGTGGATCAAGACGGGCTGCTCCGGTGGCGTGGCCAGGATGCCGGCCACCACGCGACGCTGGTCCGCCGTGAGCTCGGGGGGAGGAGGGGAGGAGAGCCCGGCAAAGGGATCCCGGGGACGCGGCAGGTCGGCATAGCGCGCGAGCCGTTGCTCGACGAGCCCGTCCAGTGCCGAGCGGGACAGTCCCAGTCGCGTCACCAGGTGACGCAGCGGCGCGGAGCCGCCGAGCGCCTCGAGCACCTCGTAGGCCGCGCGGCGCTTGGGCGACCGCTTGAAGGCCCGCTCGCGCTCGAGCAGCGAGGGCAGGGCCGCCGCGAGCATCACCACCCGCTCGGCCCCCTCCGTCGGTCCCGTGGGCCGCTCGACGCGCCACAACGCACCCGGGAGCAGGGCGCGCAGCGCGAGGCCCAGGGGCGTGCCGTAGTACCGGCCGATCCAACGCCCCAGCTCGAGCAAGGTCGGGCTAATCGCCGGCTCGAGGTCGGGCGCGGCGAGAATGGCGCGCGCCGCGACGCCCGGGGCGGCCACGTCCACCGCTGCCACCACGCCCACCAGCCGGCGCCGCTGCACGGGCACCACGACGCGCGCTCCGGGTGTCACGCGGTCGGCGAGCGCCGCCGGGATCGCGTAGCTGTAGGTGCGGGACACCGGCACCGGGAGGACGATTTCGGCGTAGCGCGGAGCCGCTCCGACTGCGCGGACGGCGTCCGGCGGGGCGCGCGGCGGCGCGAACAGGCTCGCGCGTTCAGCCAGGGTCACGAGCGTCGCGATCCGCGCGCCGTCGCACGCCGAGCCCCGGCCCGGAAGGGAGGCGGATCTTCCCACCGTCGATCGTGGCACCGACGAACGGGTCGTTCGCGGTGAGCGCGGCGCCGTCCAGATCGGCGGCGTCGACGAGCGGCGTAACGTGGGCAGCGGCAGTGATCCCGAGCGACGACTCAATCATGCATCCCACCATGACCAGCATGCCGTGGGCTCGCGCGGTCGCGATCATGCGGAGCGCCTCGCGCAGCGAGCCGCACTTGGCCAGCTTGATGTTGATGCCGTCCACGGCGCCGGCGAGACGGGGGATGTCCGTCGCCACGATGCAGCTCTCGTCCGCGACAACGGGGAGGACGCCGCGGCGCCGTACGGCGGCGATGCCCTCGAGGTCGTCGGGAGGGAGCGGCTGCTCGAGGAACTCGACTCCGTACTCCTTGAGGACGGGCAGCATTTGGAGGGCGCGCTCGCGCGTCCAGCCGGCGTTCGCGTCGACGCGGAGGGGCTTGTCGGTGGCGTCGCGGATGGCGCGCAGGATCGCCTCGTCGCGGTCGGTGCCGAGCTTGATCTTGAGGATCGGGTACGGCGCCGCCTCGGCCACCTTCGCGCGCATGTTCTCCGCGGTATCGAGCCCGATCGTAAACGAGGAGCTGGGGGCGCGGGCCGCGTCGAGTCCCCACAGGCGCCAGAGTGGCTGGCCGAGCCGCTGGCCCACAAGGTCGTGCAGCGCGGCGGACAGCGCCGCCCGGGCGGCGCCGTTCTTCGGCACGAGCGCGGCGAAGCGCGCCTCTGCCACCTCCAAGTCGCACGGATCCTCGGGCAGGGCCGGCGCCAGGCGCTCGAGCACGCTGAGCACCGTGTCTGCGGTCTCGCCGTAGTAGCGCGACGGAGCCGCTTCGCCCCATCCCTCCATTCCATCGGCGTCCGTGAGCCGCACGCACACGACGCGCGTGTCGTCCGCGCCGCCCCGCGCGATCATGAACGGATGCTTCGTCCGCAGCGTGACGACTTCCGTGGCCAACCTGAGCGGCATCGGGATCCCCGGGGGTCGGAGCCAAGATACGGGATTCGTCACGCCAGCGCGCGCACGTGCGCCAGCACGCCGCGAGCGAGCAGGTCCAGCCGGTAGCCGCCCTCGAGGACACCGACGACCGGGGCCGGACCGACCCGCTCGCGGAGCGCGGCGGTCCACGTCGCGAAGTCCTCGGGCTCGAGCGTGAAGCCGCCCAGTGGGTCGCCTGCCAGCGAATCGAACCCCGCCGAGATGAGCACAATCGCCGGCCGCCACCCGGTGAGTGCCGCATCCACGGCGGCGAGGAGGTCGCGCACGTACTGGACGCGCGGCAACCCTGGCGGCCGCGGCACGTTGAACACGTTGCCCACGCCCCGCTCGTGCGCGGCGCCCGTGCCCGGATACCAGGGGTGCTGGTGCATCGAAACGTAGCGGACCGTCGCGTCGTGCTCGACGAGCGCCTGGGTGCCGTTGCCGTGGTGTACGTCCCAATCGACGATCAGCACGCGCGACGCGCCGAGTTGCTGAGCGTGGCGGGCCGCGACCACGACGTTGTTCACGAAGCAAAAGCCCATCGCGCGGGCGGCGAGGGCGTGGTGGCCGGGCGGGCGGGCAGCCGCGAACGCGCCGCCGACGCTCAGCCCCTGCTCGACGGCCGCGAGCGCAACGCCCGCGGCGGCGCACACCGCTTCCCAGCTTGCTGCGCTCATGCTGGTATCGGGATCGAGCGCGCCCCCGCCCGCGCGTGCGAGTCGCTCCAAGCCATCGAGGTACAGCGCCGGGTGCACGCGCTCGAGCTGTGGACGACTAGCGCTGCGCGCCTCGTGCCACGTGAGCGCTGTACCCAGTTCAGGCGCGCGCAGCGCGGCGAGCACCGCTCCGATCCGCTCCGGGCGCTCGGGGTGACCGGGACCGGGGTTGTGCAGGGCGCAGGCAGGATGGTAGACGATCGGGACGGCCATAGGGGCGAGGACGACATTCCGTGGCGAGGTGAGTTCCGGGTCGAGCCGCTCCGGGCGGGTCGGGGCCGGCGCAGGGCGGTTGCGTCAGTTCTGCAGGTGCTTGCCGTGCAGCAGCTGGCGAATCGACTCCGCCTCAGCCCGCATCTCGCGCCGGGCCCGCTCCAGCTCAGACATGGCGCGGCGGTAGCGCCGCCACCCCAGCACCACCAGCACCGCCGCCACGAGGAACACGCCGGCCCACACGACGAGCATGACCCGATGCAGCGCGAGCCCGCTGGAGCCGAGCAGCAGCGCGTCGAGCAGCAGGAATCCGACCGTAAACGTGGTGAGCGTGCGGCTCGGGGTGCGGGAGGGCCGCGGCATGGGATCAGCGCACCGGTTGGCGCCGGGCGGGCAGCACGATAAACGGCGCATTGGCCCCGGCCCCGAGCGCCGCCAGCGTCGTCGTTTCGTCGAGGACCTGCGCGCCGTGGAACTTCACCACGTACCCATCAACCACCACGTTGGCGCGCTTGAGCGCTTGGACCAGTGCCTGGCGCTTGAGCGCCGCCACCGTCGTGGTAGGCTCGACGGCGAGGAACACCTGATCCCACACATCGGTGACCATGACGCGGACGGCGAAGCGCTGGCTCACGGCACTCATGCGACCTCGATGCCGCCCTCGAGCGGCAACGTAGAGAAGAAGCGGTCGAGGGCCTGATCGAAGAACAGCGTGGAGGCCCGCACCCGGGTCTTCCCCGTGGCATCGACCCATGCCCGGACCACCACTTCCTCGCCTCCCTGGCCGCGCAGCGCCACGAACTCCGGCCCTTCCTGCTCGACGAACGCCGCCGCGTTGGGGACCCGCTCGGCGAAGAAGCGCTTGGCGCGGTCGAGCACTTCCGTCGGCCGCAGGGCCACATTCGTCGTGTGGGTCATCGCCGGGTCAGGATGGTGATACCGGTCGGCTGGAGCGGAACGTCGCTGCTGGCGACGTTCGTCCTGCTCACCAAATCTCCCTTGTCCACGGCTCCAGGAT
>WNFJ01492945.1_pt1 | contig 20018 bp, 13 predicted proteins | sample 5400461 | NCBI WGS metagenome assembly WNFJ01 (sample SAMN13153349, study PRJNA577476) | soil metagenome | isolation source: 115 cm saprolite on Douglas fir-dominated hillslope | place: USA:California | collected 2013-09-17
TCAGATGTCGCGGTACTCGATTGACTTCTTTTCAAAGTTCGAGAAGTCATCGGTCAACCGGCGGATTATCGCGCGCATGGTTATCTCTTGGTCGTAATGAATCTGCCAAAGGTCATCGGCCTGCGACCATTTTTCTTTGGGCAAACCGAGCGCTTCATAGGTCGCGTACCAGTTGGGCGAATAGGTGGCCTCGTAAATCTCCTGTGAAAAGGCAGCATCCAATTCCGCGAACGTTTTTTGATAAGCGGCGAGGCCGAGGTGTGCCGAATCGACGATCGTGCCGTCCCAATCGAAGAGCAGTGTTGAGATTGAGGGTCTTAGTTTGATTGTCATGAATCGCTTCGCATTGTAACCCACGACGAATCGATCAAAGGCTGGTCAGAGCATTTTTCTATTCATGCCGGTAAGCCGCGACGAGCTTGTTCGCTCCATCGTACGCTTGCACCAACACCTCGGTCTTTCCCCTGCGCCTTGGCAAGATCACCTCTGCTTCTATCGCGCCGTTTTTGGCGTCGATAGTCGGGGGGTGAACCCGGCCGTTCAGGAAGATATTTGAGTATGAGATCTTTTTCAGAGGCTTGTCAGGCGGGACCTTCGATCCCGCGGTTATCTTGACGCCTCGAGAATCCTTCTGCTTGATAGGTTTCACCGAAAGCGAGTAGATTGGCTGCTTGCTCAGGAGGTTTACCGCATGCCTAATCAGATCGACATTTCCCTTCAGCAGATCGCGTTTCGTCATACAGTGGCGCTTGTCAGGCTCGACTCCCAATTCTTCCAGAGTTCTCCCTGCGTTGTCACCAACGCGAATGCTCCGCTGAATGGCGACCGCCAGGTCAGCGCCCTTGGGCAGCCGCTTGAATGGATTGGGATTCTTGTCAACCGCGGTCCTCAGGTCTTTGTATGTCCAGTTGTTCGCGCCGCCGGCGCCGGTATTGCCGCTGGTGCCGAGAACCAGACCGACTTCATTGTCTTGGAAACCGGCCGCAAACATGTCGGTGGTGCTATAGGACAACGCATCGGTGATGAGGATGACCGGGCCGTAGTAGACCTGGCCGATATCGTTACACTTTTTTTCGTCATTCATCGGAAACCCCGAGGAATATATGGCGCCGGTACCCACAGCTTCCTCGATTGACTTAGCCCACTTGGAAAGCTCCCAATTCTTTGGCGCCCGCTTGCAAATCTCGAGATTTAATGGCGTGTTGATGAACTCGAACAACTCAGGCTTTATGCGCCGAGGAGTAAACAACTGAAGGAGTCGTTCGCCTGCTCTAATTTCACCGCCGGGATTGCCTCGTACATCTATGATAAGACCCTCCTGGGGAAATCTTTCATGCTTGATTACCCGTTTGAACTCTTCAACAAAGTGGTCGGGACGCTTCACATAAAAGCTAAACAACCGAATGTATCCGATAACTCTCCCGTCCAGTCTTCGGGCATAAAATATGTTCTCAAACTCCTTGGGTACCCGCACATCGTTGGGAGTTAACTTTCTCTCCTGTTGATATAACCTTCTCTTTAGCTGATTGATCTTAGTCTTCTTGATGTCGATAGCGGCCCTCCTTCTGGTCATCTTTGTAGCGAGTGGCTTTGTGTTTACCAACCATCTTTGCCTCAGTGTAAGTTTCTCTTCCACTGTCTTTTTCTCTCTAACTCCCGCTTTAGGTAGGTAAGTAACGTCGACCCACTCTTCATCCGGAGGCAATGAATAGTCCAGCGGTCGGATCGTAAGGCTATCCAGTCCTCGGGCGAATCTGGCTTCGAGATTGCTGCCGGCCTGTGTCTCCCCATTCAGCTCGATTGCTCTCTTGATGGGCACGCCATTCCAGGAGACGACCTCGACGCCTTCCCGAAAAGAATCGAACTCCGGCCCAGCCTTGGCACTGGATCGGATGAATTTATGCACGATGCGAGAAACAATGAACTTTTCGTCTCGTTCATCCTTGCAATTTACTTTTCTCGCTTTCTTGCGAAGACCGCGGGCTGCTTGCTTCCGAGTTTTCTTAGGCACGAAATACTGTTCGATGAGGAAGGGAAGGAAAGCCATTCGACCCCGGAAAGGCGCCGGCAATTGATAGTGGGTGTGCAGATCGCGAAGCGAGGCGAAAATCTCCAGCAATCTCTTGTGAAATTGCGTTTCACTTTCCATCTCGCCTTCCACCTTTTCAAGGCGGAACTGGAGCAGTTTGAGTCGCCGGATCGGATCAATCGCATGCATCGCGCGCTTGAGCGGGAGATGTACGTAGTGCATTTCGAGCAACAACAGTGCCTGTTCCACGATTCGCAGGCGATCTTTCCTCGATAACCTGCTTCTCTTTTCGATCGTTTTAAGGAACCTCGCAAGCGGCATTGCGTAAGTCGCTTGCCCTATCCTTTTTATGGTGGCCCTGGCGCCGGTTTCTTTCTCAGCCATAATCTCCTCCTACCAAGGACCAAGCCAGGTAACTTTACCGGGTTTGGCAAAACGCGTCGTCACTTTCGCACGACTCTGGCTAAGCCCCGATGAGCACACCAATCCAACGTGCGCATAGATATCAGTTAGTGCGTCACAGGCTTGTCTTGCGCGCAATAAGTGGTTCGGAAATGCGAAACCTGAGAGCGCGGTTTGGTATCGACGATTCGCTCAGTACCGGCATCTTTCAGCAGACAATACCGGCCTTCGCGTCGCTATTACGGTCGATAGCGGCCCACCGTAGACGCTCACCTTCGCCGGACGCAGCGGAGCTAATAGCGTTGTCGGCGCTCTTAACGTCGCTTGGTCTATTTCTTCGGCTTGGCTTTCTTGGCGGCCTTCTTGGGCTTCTTCTTGCCGCCACCTGCACTGCCTTCGCCCGGAGGGGGTCGCCTGTACCGCCGCCTTACGCTGGCGGTTGGTCCGGCCCACCGCCCTTGCCCGGGCGTTTTCGACCCTTCGCCTTCTTCTTCGTCGCCTTTTTCTTCGTCGTCTTCTTCGGGGTCATCTTCTTCTTTGCCATAGCTGCTTTCTCCTTTGTGAATTCAGCGGTGGGTGATGCTCAATGTTGAACTTGTTGAGCCAGTATACGGCTTGGCCTGTTCACGTCATCTGTTTGACGCAAAAAATGAGTCGCAATTTCAGGATGGGACTCTGTCGAAATCGGAGGACTGGTACATTACCACATCCGTCCGTTCTCTAATACACACAAACCAGCAAACTAGTTCAACGATAAGAATGACCCGCCACCATGAATTCACTTCATTTGCTGCGCTTCAAGATTTGTTCGTTTTGATTGCGATACTTCTGAATATCAGGTCTGCGTAAGTAACCTTCGTAGGCGTCCTGGCCCCATTTCTGCTCGAGACCCGCGCACAAGGTATCAGCCTGAGTTGCGTACTCATGCGCCGCTGATTTGTTTCCCATTAGATCGCTAGCTCGCGCGGCGATGAGCAGGGCGCGCCATTCTGAATCCTGCTGCCCGGATCGTGCAAGCATTTTCTGCGCCTCGAGGGCATTTTCCAGCGCGCCCTTCGAATCGTTTGCGATCAGTAGAACCTCAGCGAGCGCCACCAGCGCGCTCGAGATCAGTTGTGGAGAATTCACTTTCTTGGCCATGGCAACCGCTTCTTCGCAGGACTTTCTGCCTGCTTGTGCCGCCCCCGAAAAGGCCTCCGCGCGGCCCATGCAATACTTTGCCTGAAGCGTCACATCCGGGAACTGCGAAGCAGACACGTCCAGGGTAAGCTGGCTCTTCGTTTTGGCTTCTGCGTAGTTACGCTCGCTCAAAGCCATCTGAGCATTTGTCAGATGCACCCAAGCCAGCACTGCCTTGTAGTTCGCTTCAGGCCGGTTTGCCATTTCAAACGCTGAATCGAGAGCCGCGCGGGCCTCGGCGTAGCGCCCCATTTGCCATAGAAGGACGCCGCGATTCATTTGATCATAAGCCAAATTCGCACCTCGCGCCTGATCAATTTTGAGCCTCTCGTCAATATGGGAAAGCGCCTCAGGATACAACTCCTGATTGCGTCGCACTTTAGCCAGGTTCGTGTGTGAATCCGCCACTCCCGCTTGATCGCCCGAGTCCCTGGAAAGTTGGAGTTGCTCCTCGAAGATCTTGAGTGCAGTTTCGGGCTCGCCTTTCTCCTGATAGGCGCGGCCCATCACGCTCAAGGCAATCGAAGTCTCTTTGCGATAGCCTCCGGGTTTGTAGAACTTCAGCGCTTCCTGAAGTTGAGAAATAGCTTCGTCGTTGTTACTCAATGTTTGGTTCAGCCTGCCCAGAGCAAAAATCGCCCCCACCTGACCGCTCCGCGATTTGTCCTGCCGGGCCAGCTCGAGTGCTTGTCGGAAGTACCTGCCGGATTCGTCAAAGTCTCCGCGACTCATCAGCGCCAAACCAAGATCGATTAAGCCCTGGACCGCGATGTTCTTGATGTTGGCGTTCTGCGCCAGGTTTATCGCTTCGGCTGCCAACGCCTTAGCGCGGTCGATATTTCCTTCGTCGCGAGAGACGAGGCTCAATTGCAACTGCGTTCTCACGAGCTGGTACTTGTTGTCGACGTTCTTCAGAATCTCCAGCACTTGTTCCAATTGGGCGCGGGCTTCGGGCAGCTTGCCGTTGCGGGCGAGCAGCGCCCCGCGCTGGTAAAGGACTTCCACCCGTCCTTCGTCATTGGACATGGTTTGATAGAGCTTCTCGGCGGTTTTGAACGAGACTTCTGCGTTGGCCGAATCCTGCCGGCGACTGTAAAGGACCGCCAGGCGCAGAAATCCGGCGGGTGATTGGGGATCACGTTTGGTTGCCTCTAGGTAGCACTCGATCGCTTTGTCAAAGTTTTCGTTCTTTTCGTAAGCACGACCGAGATCAACATAAGCGGTCGCCTTGTCGCTGTTCGTCGACTGATCGAGAATCTTCTGATAGTAACCTACAGCGGCGGCAAAATCTCTTCTTACGGTTGCCGCGACCGCGTCCAGATAGGCGGCGTCAGCGCTCGCCAAGCCGGAGTGATCTGGCGCCAGAGACATGGCGCGCAACACTTCTTCCTGGGCCTTTTCGGTGCTGCTTATTTCAAGATAAGTTTCGGCCAACCGGGCGTGCGAGAGCGCATACCGATCGTCTAATTCAATTGACTTCTCCAGCCTCTTGCTCGCCTGGTAGTAAGTGCCCGCGTGCATCGCGACTAAGCCCTGGTCGTACCAGGTTTTGGCTTCAGGAGAGATTGCATGCGCAGTCGGCTGCCAGCTACGCAGGCCTAAGAGAATTCCTACGATCAATAGCGGCGCGACCAAAACGCCGACCTTAACCGGTTTTCGCTTCCAGGCTTGGGTTACGGCTGCAGTGATCACCGATGAACGGGGCGGGACGGTCAACAGCCCGCTGCCGATGGAAAGCGATGCTTTCAGCTTATGAAGATCTTCGAGCATCGCGTTAGCTGATTGATAACGCGCCTCGACGTCTTTGGCCATCGCCTTGAGGATTACCTCTTCCAAGCCGGGCGGCATACCCGGAACGATCTGCGAGGGCCTGGGGGGTTCGACGTGAAGCACCTGAGAAGAAATTTCAATCTTGCTGTTGCCGGAGAAGGCCGGTTTGCCGGTCGCGGATTCATAAAGGGTTACGCCCAGCGAGAACACGTCACTGCGAGCATCGCTGTCGTGTCCCTTTAGCTGTTCGGGGGACATATAGGCAACCGTGCCCACGATCTGTCCTTGTTCAGTAAGACGGGTTTCGGTTCTCGCCTCTGAATCTACTGCGCGCTCGGTCTGGAGTTGCTTGGCCAAGCCAAAGTCGAGGATCTTGACCTGACCCCGAGGAGTAATGATCACGTTCTGAGGTTTGATATCGCGATGAATCAGACCGTGAGAATGTGCTTCGGCCAGCGCTTCCGCCGCCTGAATTCCAATGTTGACGACGTCCGCGGGAGCAAGCGGATTGTTCTTGACCTTGTCCCACAGCGTTTCGCCTTCGATGTACTGCATCACGATGAAGGGATGATCCCCTTCGATGCTCACTTCGTGAATGGTACAGATGTTCGGGTGATCGAGAGTGGCCGCGAGCTTCGCTTCGCGGATGAGTCTCCTTCTGGCATGGGCGTCCTCGATCGACTTAGCCGCCAGTATCTTGATTGCTACTTTACGCTCCAGGCTGGTGTCGTGGGCCAGAAACACTTCGCCCATGCCGCCCGCGCCGAGCTTTTTGATAATTTGGTAATGAGAGAGCTGTTGTGCAACCAAACCGGGCTACCTCGCAGCATCAAAGGCATTAAGGAAAGGCTCGTTTGCGGCCTCGGGATTATGGTGATCGACACCATGAGGTTGTCACCATATTGGTCACGCCCGCTTTGGGGAGAGTTCTACTCTGAAGCCCAATAATTGTCAACGAGAGTCTTTTGACTCTGTCTTAGCTTCACTGGAGTTCGCCGTAGCAAGAAATCTGACTGAAGGCGCTAGTCATAGCGCCCCGTTCTCTCCAGACGGAAACTAACCATTGGGTTTGAGCGATGACCGACTAGGTTGAGCCGTATAGATCTTCGATTCGCTTGCCGTATCTTTCGTCAATGACGTTACGCTTTACCTTGAGGGTAGGTGTCATCTCGCCTTTGTCGATCGAGAATTCTTCCGCCAACAGCGCGACGCGACGCACGCGCTCATAGTCAGCCAGGTGGGCAGTGATTGCGGTGACGTCCTTCTGCACCATCTTGATGGCCGCGGTTTGTTCGCTTAGCTCGGCATGCGTCGGCGCCACGATCTCGCCGGCCGCGCACAACGAAGCTGTTAGCGCCTCCCAATCGGGCACGATCAAGGCCACCGGATACTTACGGCTGGCGCCGACGACCACCACCTGGTTGACGAACTCGCTCTGCTTCAAAAGACTTTCGATCAGTTGCGGCGCGATGTACTTGCCATTCGAGAGCTTGAAAAGATCCTTCTTTCGATCAGTCAAAAACAGGTGTCCCTCGTCATCGATATGGCCGACGTCGCCGGTGGCAAACCAGCCGTCGCTCATCACGGCCAGCGTGGATTCCGGACGTCCGTAGTAGCCGCGCATAACGTTTGGCCCGCGCACCAGCATTTCGCCGTCTTCGGCGATGGCGACTTCGATTCCCGTGAATGGTTTTCCGATCGAACCCACGCGATTATCGTCGGGCCGGTTGGCGCAGACGACGCACGTTTCAGTCATGCCATACCCTTGCAGAATCTTGATCCCGGCCCCGAGAAACGAATACGAAAGCGTGGGTGAAAGTGGCGCGCCGCCGGAAACGAAGTAACGCAGCCGCCCGCCGATGCCTGCTCGCCACTTGGTGAACACCAGCCGATCGGCGAGGGCGTGTTTGGCTCTCAATGAAATCGGCACGCGCTGTTTCTTATCTTCCAATTCAGCGACGCGCTGGCCCACCGCGAGCGAACCGGCGAAGATTTTGCTCTTCAGGCCGCCGGCCGCCATGCCTTTTTTGATAATCCGGTGATAGACCTTTTCGAACAGACGCGGCACCGCGGTCATGATTGTCGGACGCACTTCGCGAAGATACTCGCCGACTTGATCGAACGACGCAGCGTAATTAACTGAGACGCCCGTGTAGCAAAAGACATAGAACACCGTGCGCTCAAAGATATGTGACAGGGGCAAAACCGAAAGCGAAACGTCCGTCGACATGATGGGCAAACCGTTCGTGATCGAAAGGACGTCGGAAATGAAGTTGTCGTGCGTGAGCATTACGCCTTTGGGCTCACCGGTGGTGCCGGAGGTGTAGATGATCGTCGCCAGGTCATCAGCGCGTCCGCGCGCAACCAGTGCGTCGAAAGCCGCTGGATCCTTGCGCTCAATCGCTGCGCCGCGCGCTTCAATGCTTTCCAGGGTCGTGGCCCGATCGAGACCGCGCGCGCTTTCGGCATCGAAGACCACGACGTGCTCGAGGTGATCCAGTCCTTCAAATCCCTTACGCGCATGCTTGAGCACGCGACCGCCGGAAATTATCAGCGCCCGCGCGCCGCAGTCGCGGAGAATAAATTCGATTTGATCGATTGACTGGGTCGTGTAGAGAGGAACTGTGACGGCACCGGCGCTCAGAATCGCCAGATCCGCGATTGACCATTCGGGACGGTTTTCAGATATCAACGCCACGCGGTCCTGGGGCCTGATGCCGAGGTCCACCAAACCGAGCGCGATGTGATGCACGCGCCGCGCGAATTCAGCGGCCGAGATCCGGACCCACTGGCCTTCCCGCTTTTCACTGACGGCGTCCGGCTTGTTGTGCCGCGTAATTGCCTCCAGACAGACCGCGGGCAAGGTGGCGGGGGCGCTCGATTGTTGGTGGCCGGGTGAGACCTTGGCGACTGCTGCCGACGACACGAGAAAACGATCTCCCTATTCTTGCAGTGTCCTTCAGAATTCACGGGCGGAACGATCGCGCCACTTCTTGAGCTTTTATTCGGTAAAGCGCCGTAACAGACTACATCCTCCGACTGAAAAGATACAACCAAACGGCCCATGTTTTCCTGAGAAAGCCGAGGATTTCAAGCTGGTTTGGGTGCTTCCAATGCCGGCGGTTGAGCTGCTGGAGCTTCTAATTCCTGGGCTTGAGAGCGCGAGTGATTTCGCCGCCGTCCGCGATAATTGGACCCCTGATCCACCCGGCTGTCCTGTGTGGCCAGCGCCGCCAGGATCAAAAACAGCAGCGCGTTTGCAGTAGTGTGCAGAGTGAAATCGAAAAAGCTGTGTACCAGTACCGCGAAACAGCCGGCGAGCGCACCAGTCACGACACCGCGACGGAATTTGTCGTCAGTTTCGCGACGCGTGAACCCTCGCCAAAACAGGATCAGAATGAACGCGATACCCAGCGCGCCACCGACCAGACCGCCGTCGGCCAGGGTCTGCAGATAGTCGTTGTGCGCTTGCTCCAGCCGAAGATAGCCGTTGCGCGTGTCGTAGCGCGTATAAATCACGCTGAAGGAACCCAGACCGGATCCAATTACCGGATAGGCCTTAATCACGTCGAGGGTGACGTACCAAAAATGTGAACGGCCGGTCGTGGGATCTTCTGCTGACGCAGTGCCGAGGAGTCGGGTGAAAACTTCCGAGCCGCCCACCGCCAGCGTGCCGCCGATCAGCACCGCGATCAATCCGAAGGCCAAACCGGCTCGCAGCAGTGCCGAGCGGATTCGTTGGCCACGGGGCTGGCGTTCACCACGTTTCAAGCCGGGCCCTGCTACAACAGCCAGAAACAAAATCTCAGCTCCTAAACTGATAATCCCGCCGCGGGAATTGGTCATGATCAAAGCTACGCCCATCATCGCCGCTGCAAACGCGAAAAGCGGACGCTTGTAACGTTCTATCGCACCCGAAAACAAAAGGCCCAGCGGAAGCGCGATGGTCAGTTCCATATAGCCGGCAAAATGATGGCGGTTGATGAACGGCCCAAAGGCAGTGCTCTGCGCCAGTTGCCGATACCAGTAAACTCGCGTGCCGTCGCTGGTAAAAGACTGTGTCAGGCCGAACATCGCGAGAAAGAAACCGAAGATCATGATGGTTCGGACCAGCGTGCGCAGCCGGCGCGGCGAGTCAGTCAGGATCAGTGTGGCGGCGAAGTAAATCAACAACGAAGCAATCTGAATCAGGACCAGGCGGGTTGCGTAAGGATCCAGCGATAAAGCTTTCGCCGGAGACTTCGCCGGAGACAGAGGCAGTCCGGCGTTGTCAGGCGCGCGTAGCGGCAGCAGTTGCACCAACCCCAGCACGATCATCCCGATCATCGGCCACTGCAAGGGATTGCGGCTCATCAGCACGGAGCGCAACACCAGCCCATCGACGCACCAAAGACAAAGAATACCCGCGGCGCTTAAAGCGAAAACTGCCAGCGCCCAGTAGTGCACTGTTCCATAGGCAAGAGCGGTTAAGACCACCGCCACACAAATGGTCAGAAAGCCCAGCCGACTGGCGAGCGTGTGCCGGCGCTTGGCGGGTTCGCGGATCGCCGGCTTAGCGCTTACTGCTGGTCGCGGTTCCGCGCGCAGCGCCGGAACCACCGACGCGTTGAAGACTGAAGTCGTCATACCAGATAGTACCAAAAATGGGGCAGACCTGATTCTCGCCGCAAGAGCCGCGGGACAGTTTTACGATTATTCCATCGGCTTTCGGGCCGGTCTTAAAATCAAGCGTAATTCGTTGCCAATCGTGCGTGCCGCTGGGCGCCGGCGGAGAAGCTACCAGCGCAGCATCGTTCGCCGCGTCAACAACTAAGACCAGTGGCGTAGCCCCACTAATCAATTCCTGAGTCCGCAGATAAAACTCGAGATGATATTGCGTGTCGGGCGCAACCACGATTGCCTGAGCCACCGGAATAGTGTCGAGTCTATCGGGAGACTTGAAAACGATGCGCAAGCCTCCGTGGCCGCTATGCGCGGTGGTGTCGATACCTACCTGCGCCTGGGGTCGGGAATTGATCAACCAGTAAAAGCTCTTTTCGCGGGTGGGTTCAAGGTCGCGCTCAAAACCGCCGTTCCAAAATTGTTCCGGGGCGGGTCCGTCAGAATCAGGTTCAATCTCGCGCATGACTTCAAATAGTGCGCGAAAGTGTTTGGACTGCTTCAGAGAGTCCTTAAACGCTTCGTCAAGTTCGTTCTGCGCTTTTCGCTCTGCCGGATTGATTGAGCGCCAGACGCGTAGCGCGTCATCAACCTTTGCCTGGCTGACAAGGTAGGTCGCGAACTCCATTCGCACCGCGGCCGATGGACAGGCAGCCGTGGCTATTTTGTCCACGTCACCGTTAAAGACCTGCCAGGCCAGATTAAATACCGGTGGACGCATCTGCTGGTCCGCTTCAGCCGCACGCGCGAGTTGGACAAATGCTTCGTCAAGTTTTTCTTCGCGCACCAGCAGATTTCCGTATTGCCATCGAGGATGCGAGTAAGCAGGCGCCAAATCAACCGCTCGCTGCAGAGCCTTTTCGCCCCCGGCGATGTCGCCAGAGGCCTCCAGCGAGCGGCCCAGTTCCATCCAGTAACGATAGTCGTTCGGCGAAAGGATTACCGCCAGTTGATATTCGCGCACGGCATCAGCCAGGTTGGTCGCGTTGAAAACTTTCTCTTCCAACGAGGCCAGCCGCCAGTGAGTAAAAGGATCGCCGGGCGCCCACCGCGTCGCCATCCGCGCCATTTCTATGCCGCCGTCTTCGACGGTGGGGGCGTACTCAGCCACCGTGTTGCCGACGTACCAGCGGACAGCCACCCACGAAACAAGAATCGCGCAGACCGCCGGCAACAGCAGCAACCAACGAGTTGCCGATGCCAGGCGGATCGTCACGATGGATGGGGACCTTGTTTTGGCCACTGTCTGGATTCCCAGGAGAGCTACCGGTCGCCGTTCGATGACGGCCGCTGCGGAGTCGGTAATGGATAGTTGGCAATGTTCTCGATCTTGATCGACATGCGCTTCAGTTCAATGTTCTGAGCTTCGCACTCGCGCCAGATTTCGGCGATTCGTTCTTCTGAGATTCGCGGGCTCGAAATTAGCACCTGTTCAACCTGATGTTCGCCGATGATCCTTTTCAGTAAACCATTTCCACCGAAAACTCGGAAACCGTGAATCACCTTTCCCTGCTTCTTGGGATCGTCGTCCATGAACCCCACTGGGGCGTAACACAAGTCGCGATTGTTGAGCAACTCGCGCAAAAGTAATTCTCCCGCGTCACCCGCGCCATAGATCAGTACGCGGCGGGCTTGATCGCCGTTGGCCGCGGGCAGTACCTGGCGAAAGAAGCGAAACGCGATGCGACTGCCGGTCAGCAACAGGAGCATGACCAGAGCATCAATCAGAAAGACGGCGCGCGAATAACCCTGGAAGCGAAACTTGAAAAGGACGATTACCAGGCTGATGACTGAGCCGGCGGCGACGGCTTTCGCGAAAGCCATCAAGTCGTCGATGCTGGTATAGCGCCAGATACCGCGATAGACACCAAATAACAAGAAGGCGGCCAGTCGCACCACGACCAGCACCGGCAGAGTACGTAGAAAGAGCTTCCACGCCGGACTGTTAGAGAACGGCTCGAACTTGATCGCATAAGCCGACCAGTAAGCCAGCACAATCAGGACCACGTCGAGCAGCACTTCGAAGATGCGCCGCTTGTAAGAGAAGTCGACCAGAAAAGCGTACAGCGGCTTGTCGCGCGCATCGCGCACCTGGGCTTCTTCGTCGTAACCTTTTACCCCGGCCAGATAGACGCCCAGCAGTGTCAGCACCAAAGTGAAAGCTGCGATCAACGCGAGACTCACATCAGACTTTGCCGACCGCACCAGTACTGCCAGCAAGCCTGAGAGCGCTGCCAGTCCGTAGAGCATCCAGACGGCGCGTCGCTCAGACATGCCGAGGGCGACCAGTCGGTGCGACGTGTGATCGCGCCCGCCCTGCGAAGCCGCCCGCCCGGAGAGCTTGCGCAGGATTGTCACGAACGTGGTGTCGAAAATCGGGATGAACAAAACCAGGATGGGTACTGCCAATACCGGCACGAAACTGCGCGAACGCCCGCCCGACACATTCACCAGGGCCGCGCCGGCCAGAAAGAATCCAATGAACATCGATCCGCTGTCGCCCATGAAGATCGAAGCGGGATTCGAGTTGTAAACTAGAAAGCCCAGCAGCGCCGCCGCGAACACCGCGAGCATCATCGCTTCAATAGGTTGATGTCCGGTGACAAAGTTCAGGGTGAGAAAACATGAGGCGATGGCGGCAATTCCGGTTGCCAGGCCATCCATGTTGTCCAGCAGGTTGATTGCGTTCGTGATCCCAATCAACCAGAAGATCGTGATTACCATGTTCGCCGGCAGTGAACGCGTCCAGGGCAAAACCAATCCGTAGTTGACCACGATGGCCGCGCCGATTACCTGACCGATCAGTTTTTGATAGGGCTTTATGTGCAGCAGGTCATCGACCAGTCCGACCAGGAAAAGAAAGGAAGCGGCCCCGATAACCACCCAACCCTGGCCCGTGTGCGGAACCAGAGCGACGTAGGTCAAAACTACCGCCAGCCAGATGCCGACGCCACCCATCATCGCGGTGGGTTTTTTGTGCCAGCGATCGATTTTCGGCTTGGCTACAAACCCCCAACGACGCGCCAGTCTCCGCACCACCGGCGTTAGCCCAAGGGCGAGTGCAAATGACACTGCGGGCGCAATCAGTTTGGAAATGCTTACTGGAAACATTGGTCGGTGATTATAACAGGTGAGCTTGAAAGTATTCGATCAAGGCGGCAAAGGCAAGTCACAAAACTTTGCTTTCAGACTAATGGGTGAATTCCATCTCAGGCGACGGCGCCTCATTGGCGGGGGCGATTGAGGGCAGCGCAGTCAAATACAAAGAGAATACAGCCGCGACCCTGAAGATAATGGTTGGCAGCAGAACCGCCATCCATGACATATGCTATTATTACGCATCCCAATTTGGATAAGCCTCCTTAAGACAAAGGCCCCGACAGTCATGGAGCTTAAGTCGTGCGAGCCGCAATCATATTTGTTGCCAGCGTCATTTTATTCCTTTTATTGACAGCTGCCTTTGCGCAATCGCAGACCAAACCTTCCTTACGACCACCAGCACCACCACGAACGCCGATCGGAACTCCATCGCGAAGTCAGGCGGGAGAAGAGGTAGCAGAAGAAGATGTGGTCAGGGTGACCACTAATTTGGTGACCTCGGCCGCCTTAGTAATTGGCCGCGACCGCAAGTACGTGTCCACACTGCGCCGCCAGGATTTTCATGTATTCGAAGACGGCGTTGAGCAAGAGCTCGCTTATTTTACCGCGGTCGATCGGCCGTTTACTGTAGCGTTGTTGATCGACAACAGTCACTCCACAAATTTTGAGATCCGAAACATACAGGATGCGGCAATCGCTTTGGTCAATCAGATGCGCACCGACGATCGGGCTCTTATTATTTCGCTGACCGATGACATCAAGACGCTGGCCGGACCGACCAACAACAAGGAAGAGTTGAGAAAGGCCATTGCCAATATCAAGACTGGCGGGGACACGCGGTTATACGACGGCGTCGATTTTGCACTTAATCGGGAAATGGCAGCCATCGCGGGACGAAAAGCGATAGTACTTCTGACTGACGGTGTGGACAACGCGAGCCGTAACGCCGGGTACCAGACCAATCTCAATGACATTGCAAAGTCTGACGTGCAAGTGTATGCAGTTCAATTCAGCACCTACGCGCTGATGTCTAAGCAGGCTGCGCGTATCCGCCGTCCGCCGCCCGAAGATAGTGGGTTCAGTCGCGTCGATTATCAGCGGGCGGACGCATATCTACATCAGATCAGTGAATTGACTGGCACGTCAGTTTATCCGGCTGCTAGTTTGAGCAATCTTGACTCGGCAATTGCGAGCATTGCCGACGAACTACATAACGAATACAGCCTCGGATATTACCCGCGGATCGCCGGCAACCCGGGAGAGGTCCGTCGGGTCGAAGTGCGTGTGCGGCAACCATGGTTGGTCGTGCGGTCCCGTCCTGCTTATTCATTCGGCAAAGCTGGAACAGTTGCGTATGAGAATAAAGCTCCCGTCATGGCTCCGCTTTCTGACATCGAGGCTGGGTCCCAATCTTTTATCGAAGACAAGAGGCCATTAAACTCTCGCTGGATTTGCAAAGGTCCATTGGTGCCTGGCGATTACGCGTTGGTGCAGGAAGGCTTTGACTCAAACTGTCCGCGAAGCACTCGGGCCAACGACCAAACCAACGCCTGGTTCATCAGGAGGCCGGGTCCGAGCGAAATCGTGTGCAGAGGCTTCTGGTCGTGGAATGGATCCGAGTTGGAGATATCACCCATACCGACCGGATATGCGGTTGTTGGTGAGGTAAATTCGCCCGTTTGCTCCAGCAGCAAGGATCCTAAGCATTCCGCCAACGCCTGGAGAGTGAAGCTTCCGGTGTCGGGGGAAACGGTTTGTAAGAGGTTTTTGATTCCGCGCGGATTTGTGGTTGTTGGTGAAAAAAAGGCGAGCGCTTGTCCAGCGACTTCTACAGAGGCCAATGCCTGGCTGATACTGCCCACTGAGTACGTTGAAACCAGAAGGTTTTGGAGCGTGCCATAGTCAATCGTGATTTACTTTAAGTAGACCCTGACAGTCTTTCGCCTGAAGGCGAAGCTGCGAATCTTCAACGTTCCGCGGCGTTTGTTTTCTGTTCCGGAGCTTGCTTGCCGCTGTGAAAGTCGATTACGGACTTCAGAATTCCATCGAGGTCCATCCGGGGGTGGAAACCGACCTGCTTATTTACTTTCGAAATGTCCGGAACGCGGCGCGGCATGTCTTCAAATCCTTCTTCGTAGGCTTCGTCGTAAGGGACCAGCACGATCTCAGAGTCTGATTTGGTCAGTTGCTTAACCTTCTTAGCGAGATCCATGATCGAGATCTCCTGATTCGAGCCCACATTGAAAACTTCGCCCACGGCCTTTGGGTCGTCCATCAATTTCATCAGGGCGCCGATGACGTCGCCGACGTAACAGAAGCAACGCGTTTGCTTCCCGCTGCCGTACACGGTAACTGGCCGGCCGGCGAGGGCCTGCTTTACGAACGTCGGAATCACCATGCCGTACTGCCCCGTCTGTCGCGGACCGACGGTATTGAAGAGTCGCACAACGACGGTCGGCAATTTTTTCTCGCGCCAGTAAGCCAGGGCCAGAAATTCATCGATGGCTTTTGAGCAGGCGTAGCTCCAGCGGCCCTTCGTGGTCGCGCCCATGACCAGGTTGCCGTCTTCGCGAAACGGAACTTCGGCGCTGAGGCCATACACCTCCGAGGTCGAGGCGATCAGAACTTTCTTCTTCTTTTTATTCGCCAGAGAGAGGACGACTTCCGTGCCGTGCACATTGGTTTCAATCGTACGTACCGGGCTTTCGACGATTAGCTTCACACCGACGGCCGCGGCCAGGTGAAAGATAACGTCGCATTGATCGACCAGCTCGGCCGTGACCCGTTGGGTACCCACGTTGTCTATGGTGTAGTGAAAACGCGGATGATCTTTCAGGTGCTTAATGTTGTCGATGCTGCCCGTCGACAGATCGTCGATGACAAAGACTTCGTCGCCGCGCTGCAAATATGCGTCGGAAAGATGAGAGCCGATAAAACCTGCCCCGCCCGTGATTAGAACTCGCAAACCTTGAACTCCCTTCGAATTCCAGTATCAGTTATGAGGAGTAAGTCTAGCATGATAATCGTTTGGTGAAGCTTGGGAGCCCTCTCTGACGATCGGGCTATTGCCCCGCATGAGCTCCGCATAGAGTTCGGCCGTGTCTCGCAACAGCCGATCCTTCCCGTAATTCACGGCCACAAACTCTGGCCCGCTCTCGCCGATTGTTTGACGAAGTTTCGCGTCTTCAATCAAATGCCTCAGCCCGCGCGCAAAAGCTTCCGCGTCGCCGCTCTCAACCATCAGGCCACGCTCACAAATTGTATAGCCGTCTTGGGCCGAAACCGCCGGGCCGAGCAGATCGACAACGCCGCCCACGGCCGTCGCGATGATGGGCCGCGCGTTCGCCATGGCTTCAATCAAAGTGAGGGGCGTGCCTTCATTCAGGCTGGTCAGCGCCACGATGTCGAGCGCCGGATAGAAATCTTCCGGATCGTTTCGGGTACCGAGAAACAAAACATCCTCGTCCAGCGCGAGCATCTTTGCCTGTGCTTCCAGTTCGCCGCGGAGGCGGCCGTCGCCGATGATCACAAATCGGGCACCGGAACCAATGGCCGATTTCAGCAAGGCGGCAGCTTGCAAAAACAATCGATGATTCTTGATCTCGGTCAATCGGCCAACGATTCCGATCAGCATCGTGTCCTCACTTGCATGCAGTTCTGCACGCAGTCGTGGGCGGCGTTGCTGCGGGTTTGCATATCCACTCAGGTCGAGGCCGAGCGCAATCACCGCGAACTGTTCACTGCGCCCGACCCGGAACACTTCGTTGATCTCGTGGCGTTGCTGATGGCTTATCACTACGATGCGATCCGTGATCAGACGCGCCAGCGATCTTTCGATAGCCAGAAACAGACGTGTCTTAAGCCGGCCATAGTAACTGTGAAAAACATGACCATGGTAAGTATGCACAAAGCGGCACGGTCGCGGTTTTCCGATTAGCGCGGCCGGTGTCAGCCAACGATACATCAATCCCGCCACCCGGCCGACGGTGCCGGCTTTTGCGGTATGGGTGTGGACCAGCTCAGGCCGCTCGCGCACCATCAAGCGAAAAAGTTTCCAGGTAGTGAGCGCATCCTTCAGAGAGATTTCCCGGCTCATCTCCGGAATGATGAAAGGCGTTACGCCCGCGGCGGTCGCGAGATAACTCATGTCGTCTTCGCCCGGCGGCACGACGCCGGCTGCCAGAAGCGTTTCGTAGCCGGCACTCTGCAACCCTTCGGTGAGCCAGATAACATGGCGGGCGGGTCCCCCGACGTTGAGCCGAGCGATGATGATTTTCATGGGATCATGGATTTGCGATTTGCGATTGAGGGAATTCCGGATGTTACAGCGAGCAAATCAAAAATCGGAAATCCAAAATCGAAAATGTCACAAGTCGTCCATGCGAAAGATTGTGTCGGGGTCGTCTTCGTGTCGGATCTCGTCCACTGGTTCGTGGTGATTCTCGCCCATATAAAGTCGGTTCGGGCAATTGATTACGATGCCATCAACCAGGCCAATGTTCTGGTAGGCATGCACGACGCCCCTGGGAACGATCACTGCTTTCGGTTCGTCGATGCCGGCCACCAACGTCAAAACGTTGCGATAGGTCTCGGAGTCGGGACGGTTGTCCCACATGCGGAGTCTGAAATTCGAGGGCCCGATAAAACAGAAGAGATCAGCCTGATCGACGTGCTCGTGTGGCCCGCGGGTGATGCCCGGGAGCGTCGAGGAAATATAAGCCATCACGGGGAAAAACTCAGCCGCGAGCTCATCATGGCGAAAAAGCTCAGTCAGCCATCCGCGGCGGTCGTCAAACTTGCGCAGATCGCGGATGACGACATCCTTAATCTCGCCCGGTTGGAAGGTATTAAGCTGGGGCGCCGGTTTCTGTTGCATGTTTTCCTTCCTGATTGTTGGCACCGGTTTTGGCGACCAGATTTGAAGCGTGAAGCAAACTCTCAAAGGTCCCCGCATCACTCCACCAGCCTTCGAGTTCGTCCCAGGTCATTTCACCGCGTTCAATATAGGCGTTGTTGACGTCCGTGATCTCCATTTCGCCGCGGCCGGAAGGCTTTAACGTGCGAATGATTTCGAAAACGCGCGCGTCGTACATGTAAATTCCGATCACGGCGTATTCCGACTTTGGCTGCAAAGGCTTTTCTTCTATACGCAGCACGCGCCGGTCGTCGAGTTCAGGCACGCCAAAGCGCTGCGGGTCGGGAACTTTCTTCAAGAGGATTTTCGCGCCTTTGTCTTGTTGACGATAAGAGTCGGCAGCCGCGCGAATGTTTCCCTGAATGATATTGTCGCCGAGGACGACGCAAACCGGCTCGCCTGCGGCAAAGTGTTCGACCAGTGCGAGCGCTGCCGCGATGCCCCCCTCGCCTTCCTGATAAGTGTAGTTGAGATGCTTTAGTCCAAAGGCTTTCCCGTTTCCCAGCAGTTTCAGAAAGTCACCCGCCGAGTTGCCGCCGGTAACAATCATGATGTCGGTGATGCCCGCGTTGACCAACGTTTGAATCGGATAATAGATCATCGGCTGGTTGAAAACGGGAAGCAGATGCTTGTTGGTTACCGCGGTGAGCGGACGCAAGCGACTGCCCAGCCCTCCTGCCAGTACGATGCCTTTCAATTAGTAACCTCCAAATAGTCAGTTGTCAGTGGTCAGTTGTCAGTAGACGGCCTGCTCAACGAACCACTGACGACCGACAAAGCACCACTGACCATCTAGTCAATAAATCTCTCGAACCACAACTCCAACATAAGCAGCGACCACAAACGATGCGAATGATCGGCCTTGCTCTCGACATGTTGGTCGATAATGCGGCGCAGCATCTCCGGCTTGAACAAACCGCGGGCGAGTGCTTTGTCAGACAGCAAAGTCTGGCGCAGGAACGGCTGCATCGTTCCGCGGAACCAGTGACCGATAGGTACCCCGAAGCCCATCTTGGTGCGCGTCAAATTCTCTGCGGGTACTAGTTTTCTAAGCACGCGCTTGAGCAGATATTTGGTAGTCAGCCGGCGCAGCTTTAGTTTTTCCGGCAGGCTGGCGGCAAATTCCATCAGGTGATGATCCAGAAACGGCGAGCGCGCCTCGAGCGAGACGGCCATGCTGGCAATGTCCATCTTCACCAGCAGATCGTTTGGCAGATAAGTCATCGTGTCGGTCAAAAGCGAAGCGTCGACGATGCCGGCGCCATTCGCTTTGGCGAACCAGGGCGCGATGATGCCCGCCGTGCTGAAGTTCGCCGTCTCGTGCCGGAAGTTTTCCGAATACAGATTTACCTTCGCTTGTTCATCAAAGGCGCTCACCCAACGCAAATAGCGTTCGACCGGAGGCATCGAGGCCGCGGCGATAAAGCGTTTGGCCTTTCGCAACGGATTTTGACGGGCTTCGAAGCCGGGCAGGGCCCGAACCACGGCGCCGACTCCACCCCGGAATGCACCGGGCAGGTTCGCATAGCGCTGCGCCAGATTCATCGCCGCATAGCGCTCATAGCCGGCAAAACACTCGTCGCCGCCATCCCCGTTCAACGCGACGGTGACATAACGACGTGTTTCGCGCGACACATAGTAACTGGGAATCGCCGACGAATCGGCAAACGGCTCGCCATAATGCTCAACCAGGGTCGGCAGGATTTCCATCGCGTCCGGCCGCACGATGAATTCATGGTGATCGGCGCCGACGTATTCGGCTACGCGCCGGGCGTGATGCAGCTCGCTGAAATCCTGCTCGTCAAATCCGATCGAGAAGGTCTTGACCTGCTCGGAAGATTCCTGCGCCATCAGCGCCACCACTGCGCTGGAATCAATGCCCCCGGAAAGAAAAGCGCCCAGCGGCACTTCGGACATTAGGCGCACGCGCACCGCTTCGCGCAGCAGCTCGACGACGCGCTCGCC
>WNFJ01172585.1_pt3 | contig 20011 bp, 19 predicted proteins | sample 5400461 | NCBI WGS metagenome assembly WNFJ01 (sample SAMN13153349, study PRJNA577476) | soil metagenome | isolation source: 115 cm saprolite on Douglas fir-dominated hillslope | place: USA:California | collected 2013-09-17
TGGGGCACAGCCCCATACCCCAGGCAAGGGGCATATCCCCTTGCAACCCCTGCAAAAAGATGTTTGAAGGGCTTCTCAAAAATTCGGGATGACTCATATATTAGATAGTTCTACATCATCATCTATATTGAATATTAGTAGCTATCATAGTATAATTCAAATATGCTGACTGCTGAGATTCTCATGCAGGATTGAAATAACCTCGCCTTTTGGGGTTGAGGCATAGGGGTTAGATTGATCGCAAAGAATACTTAAATTTAAGAATTGATATGGTTATGACTTAATGCTAAAATGGACTTATGGATAAAGAGTAAGAAACGAAAAATAACCATTTCTTTTGCTTATAAGCCTACCGAGCTAGAAAGGACCGCCTATGAATCAACCCATAGAACAAAGATTTGCAAAGCTTGAGCAAAGAATTGATAACCTAGAGCGTGCAGAGAGCGAGTGGAGTTTCACAGCTCGAGATATTACCTACAAAACTGATCTTGCACAGGGATTTATGAGGCAGTTGCACAGTGATATGCAGGAGATAAAACTGGATACACATCATATAAAGGGTGATATTCAACAACTTACAGCGGACTCTGCTGAAATGAAGGGTAAGCTTGATCTCATATTACAGCTTCTTCAGCCAAGACAGGAGTAGCACATCGCTAGCTCAAATTGATGTTTGAAGAGGAATATTCGGAGCGAGCATGAAATTAGCACCCCAGCAGATTAAGCTGCTGGTCATAGATATTGATGGCACACTTCTCAATCCTCAGAGGCAGATTACGCCTCAAACACGAGCAGCTATCCAGGCTGCACAGGCAGCTGGCGTTATCGTCACGTTGGCAACAGGACGGAGCTATAGCAATACATTCCAATTGGCCGACGAACTCGGCATCGATATTCCACTTATTACGTACGACGGCGCACTGGTCCAGCAACATCCTGATAGAACCATCATCCATACCCATCTGCTTGCAGCAGATATCGCCCAACAGGCCGCGGAGATCTTGATAGAGCATCGCATTCAGCCGATTATACAACATCTGAATGGTACGAGCGAAGAAATATGGACAGGACATGTAGAATTTGACAATCCGGAATTGGCGGCCTATTTCGCAGTCTTTCCCAATGCACAGCGTATGGACCATGCTACACTCTGCATAAATCAACCTGATCCGTTGCGAGTGGTTGGTTTCGCCTCGGAAGAAGCCCTCTCTCGGTTAGCGCCATGTGTGGATATCCTGGACTGCGCCTGGTATACTCTCGTGCAAGGCAACTATGCCTGCTCAGAAATAGCGATTATGAACAAGACATGCTCTAAGGCCAGTAGCGTGATCGCACTCGCGTGCTACCTGAACATTCCACTCTCAGAAGTCATGGCCATTGGCGATAACATCAATGATCTAGAAATGCTGCAGGCAGTTGGCTGGGGAGTAGCCATGGGTCAGGCATCAGCCACTATCAAAGAGGCAGCTCATGCTGTTACAACGAGCAATGCCGAAGATGGAGTCGCGCTAGCTATTGAACGCTATATATTCTGCCGCAGCCGCGATACATACGCATCCTCAAACTCACGCAACCGTACAATCTGCTGATGATTGGGAGAAGCTTGCCAGCGTTCCCGCTTGACCAGATCCAGAGCCGCACTGGCATACATTCCACGTGCCACCAGTACAGCACAGGTTAGCAATACGCTCCGACCAACACCGTGTTCGCAATGGATCAAGACACGCTCTCCTTTGTTCAGGCGCTCATTCACCCAAGTCGTGCCTTGCATCAATTGTTCAATGCTCAAAGGGTGGGTATCGGGCGTGGGCAGGTGCAACAATTCGATATTTTCGCGTGCCAGAGCCTCCCTATCGTCACAATACTCAGCACGCGTATCTACAACATGGTTTATCCCTATCAGCCCTAATGCCTTGATATCTTCCGGGCGAATGCGTCCACCGACTGCAAGATGGTCATTGACCCAGCTCATGTTCAATTTATCAGGCAATGGAATATGCAAGGCTTCTGCTAAACGCTCCCCCTTAGAATCTTCAGGGAAAAGATGTGCAGCGATCCGAGTCCAGCGTCGATAGAGGACCCGTAAGATCCCTGTAGAGATCCAGTGCAGCCCAGAAAATTTCACCTTTGACCGAAGCTCCTCTTCACCTATTTCATTTGAAGAGGGTAACACAGTATTTGCCGATACCTCACTTGCTTCCTGCTTAGCTTCCGTAGGATGCTTGATTGGTTCTAATGGCATGACTAGGTAAGCTCCTTTTCTATTTCGATGTTGTCAGGGAAGATACATCATCCGTTTGTTCATTTTCTTGCTTTGGCTCATCGAGCAATGGGTTAGCTTGGTCAAATGCCAGCACACGCTGCAAGGCCTCAATGGCACACTCTATCATGCCATCATCAGGCTCGGACGTGGTTAGCCCCTGTAAGGCCAGACTGGGGGCAAGGAGCCAACGCACAACGCGAAATCGATAATTCGCTGCTCCCAGGCGTATTAGCTCGTAGGCAATCCCAGCCAAAACTGGCACCAGTAGAATACGGGATAGCACTTTGACTGGCAATGATGGCGTGCCAACCAGCGCAAACACAAGGATCGAGACCACCATTACCACCAGCAGAAAGCCTGTACCACAGCGTGTGTGCACTCGCGAAGCGCGACGGACATGCGGCACATCCAGCGGATCACCCTGCTCCATAGCATTAATGGCTTTATGTTCTGCACCATGATAGCCAAAGACGCGTCGAACATCAGGAATACGACCAATTAAGTACAGATAGCCTATCAGCAGCAGTAGGCGAATCACGCCTTCTATGACGAGATTGAGCCAACCCTCACCGATCTGGTGGCGTAACAGGTTTGCAAGCAAGAGTGGCGTGACAAAAAAGAGGGCAACGGCAAAAACGAGCGATATCAGCAAAGTGATGAGGATAACACCTTCACCTAACTGAGGTACCAGTTTCTCTGAGATGTCAGTTGTTTGGGGGATTACAGCTGACCTAGCCTCACTCTGCAGTTGCATGTTCACTTCATCTGTCTGAGAGACCTCCGTTTTTGCAGTATCGGGACTGGTCGCTCCAAAAGCGATGTTTGCAGAGAGCGTCATCATACGCGTTCCTAGCACTAGCATTTCCCAAAGGACCAGTACGCCGCGTAAAAAGGGGAGACGAAAGACTTTACTTCGATAGACTTTTGAGTTGAGGGCTTCCTCGTAAACATAGATGTCGCCCTCCGGACGTCTGATCCCAACAGCGACCGATTGACGACCACGCATCATCACGCCCTCCATTACCGCCTGACCACCATAATAAAATCTTGGCATCGAGCTTGTCCTTTCTTTGATTCTTTCAATTCCACATGGGCTTTAGCCACCGATGCTTGCTTGTCAGCTCAATGGTTTTGATCGACGGATTGAGGCAGATGCTGGGAAAGATCCCGTGTTCGTGATTTCAATAAAGGAAAACGCCGTATTACTGAACGCCTCAAAAACCGCGCAGGAAGAGTGCCCTGACGCAAAGGACGGCTGATACGGATTGCCGATCGCAAGCGTGCAGATAGTGCCTTGGGCAAAGGACGACGAATATGGATTGCCGATCGCAAGCGTGCAGATAGTGCCTTGGGCAAAGGACGACGAATACGGATTGCCGATCGCAAACGACCAGTCATTTTCCTCCGCTGGTGTTGCCAGAACCCTGAGACCCAGGTGCTTTCCTCTCCACAAGCTGGTAAAAAACTCAGGAGACTGTGTGCGATATCAAACGAAGCACTAGGTCGGCTGATGCGCTGTGCATTTTCCAGGCAACGGGCTAATTCGGGTGACCCAGGCTTGAGCAAATGCCGCAATCCATCAACTAAGGCCCGTGGATTAAGCGCCAGCATGCCCACCCCACTATCAACCACATAATCAATATTGCCCTCTTCTTGTCCCGGTACATAGCCACTCAGCACAATCGGCAGGTGACAAGCTAGTGCTTCGGAAATCGTTCCCGGTCCTGCCTTGGTCACGATTACGTCAGAGGCATGCATCATTTCTGGCATGTTCTGGACAAAACCAAAGATTTGTGCAGGGACATGCAACTTTGCACGCATTCGTTGTAGACTTGCATACAACCTTTTATTACGACCTGTCACAACCAAAAGTTGTACAGGCAAACGTGCCTTCGAAATAGCACGTACAGCTGCAAGCAAACCGCCAGCTCCATCACCCCCACCTACCAGCAACACAACCGGTACATCAGGTTTCAACCCAAGCTTCTCCCGCAGCACCTCCTTGTGAGCTACTGGAGCCGCAAATGCCGGATCAATCGGCATTCCAAGTACATGCACACGTTTGGGATCCAAGCCATGTTGCAAATACAGCTGCTTTGCCTGCTCCGTCGGCACAATACAAGCATCAACATTAGGAGCAAACCAGGCACAGTGCGCACTGACAAGGTCAGTTACTACCGTAAGAAAAGGAATCTGCAAACCCAACTCACGTAGCACACGGACTGTGATAAAGTTCAGCATCGGATGGATTGATATGACGATATCAGGTTGCACAGTCGTAAAAAGGCGCAGCAAGCCATTAAAAACGAGCGGGGTTGTAATTGAATCGACAGCTAAGAATGCTTCTTCTTGATTACTTCTATGAAATATTTCACCGTAGAGTCTAGGATTATAGCGGATCGCTGGGCCATATAACTTCACTGCCTCCCGCAGAGGAAAACGGCTATATTCCTCAAACACATCTACAATTTCGATGCGATATGTAGGAGGTGGCAATTCCGTCACGGCATCTGCCGACGGAGGTTGCGCCGAAGCCAACGTTTCACCGCTATGACGAGCAAGCCACTCAGCTTGCTCTTGTTGAGAAATCAACCTGATCGCATTCCTAATAGCATTAGCAGCGCTACGATGCCCTGCGCCAGTATCAGCAATGAGAAAGAGGATTGTTCTTTGCGTCGCGTCCACCAGTAGGCCCACTTTCTTAGGAGAAATAGCGATACCAGTAAAAATGAAAAAAGGATAAAGGAACAACACTTGATCCTTTATCCCTCTCCATAACTCAGCAATTACGCCTCTGCTTCTTCTTCTTTAAGATTAAAGCGTTTACGGAACCGCTCTACCATACCGGCTGTATCGAGCATACGCTGTTGCCCGGTGAAGAATGGGTGACACTTCGAGCACACATCTACCTTGAGCACAGGCTTAATACTGAGCGTCTTAATGCTATTACCACAGGCACAAACAACTGTGGCCTCAACATACTTTGGATGAATTCCTTGTTTCATAACCTTCCGCTTCCTAAACTTTAAACACACCTCTGTGGAAAAAGATAGTGATTTCTGCACAACTGACAGAGAGATAAGCCTTGATAGTCCTACAATCTATGCAAAACCCATTCAAGCTTGTTCGCAATGCCAGAATGATTGTACATGCAAGGCACTCCGCCGTCAAGGCACTCACAGTTTATTACAAAAAAGTCTCAGCGCTTTTACACTGACAGCTTTTTCAACTTCGTTATATTTATTGTAACACATACCACTACCTATTTTATGCCATTGGAAAGTATCATCCCAAAAAAGTGGGGTGAAGCAGTGGAGAGCATGCGGGAGGTTCTGCAGATGGGAAGGCATGCAAGAGGAGACAGACAAGGGCCTGAGGATGGCTTGAAGGACGCGAAGCATGCTCATGCGATCTTTAGAATAATCTGTGATGCTGTGTTTGTTCTTTCCTCACCTAAAAACTATAACAAAAGCCGTGAGGAAATCCGCGAACTGGTGTTTCCTCTCGTGTCCCTGGAAAACTTGAAGATCGCAAATCGTCGGGCGTTATTGCGAGCCCTGGATATCTACGCGACCCACCCTATTGATTTTAGCGATGCCTTTCTCAAAGCGACGATGGAAGCAGCCTAGGCGCATACCATCTATTCCTACGATACAGACTTTGACCGCTTTTCAGATATCATCCGCAAAGAACCGGAGGAGCCCAGCCAGGAGGAAGAAGTTGAGGAAAGAGTAGCATGATAACACATAGAAACATCCAAAGAGACTGTTTTTTATAACCCTCTTCTCCTATTTAAATTTAACTATCAGATTTTCCAGCCATTCAATTAAAGTAATGTTACCATTGATATAGGTGATGATGTCCTCTTTACTAATAAGGATAACCATTTGTGTGTCTCTCCCTGCTCTTTTAAGTTCGTCAATGCATTCGGTTGTAAATCCTTTACAAGAGAGAAATAGCCCAATTCTTGCAATATTTCTGTGATTTCTCATTTTACCTTCAAAGTCTCTTAGTTCTTTGGTTCCAACAGGCTTAGACCAGTTCTTGCACTCAAAGAAAATTAATGGGGATTGTAATGCTATCCAAAAAGGCTTTTCTACGTTGTTTTGGATAACTAGATCGATTTCTTCGTCTCCTGTAACATATCTTTTATCTGTGACTCTAAACTTTGGGTGTGTAGAGAACAGAGCATCTACTAGCTCTTCTAGGGCTTGTCCTTTATCATAGCTATTTAGCTCATCCGTATCTAAGCTTGAAATGAGGAGTTTAGATTTAGATTTAGCGTTTATTTCCCATAGATCCTGCTGATTTTCGAATAAAATTTTAAATAGTGTGTTATATAAATTTATCTTCTTTATCAAGAAAAGGCTTGAATCTAGCTTTATTTCTTCTATAAATGTGTTGGTGTCATCAGTTGTTCTAAGGAGATCATTTAGGCATAAGTCAACTATGCTGTCTTCTGTTGCTATCTCTGTCATTAATCGGAGATACATTAGCCACATAATTTCTGGATAATCTATTAGATTGTACTCGTTGAATAAAAGAGTTACTAAAAGCACGAAAGGATGAGCTTTAAAGCAGTTTTCTAGTAGAAAGTAGAGAAGACTGCTGAAATCAACTGTATTTTCTTTAATGTCGGGATCACTACTAAAAATATATTCATGGGCTGATATACGAATAGGCTTTTTTACGAGTGGAATGGATAATTGTTTCTTTTCTTTGAAAACGCCATTCTTAAAATTTGTAGCTACTGAATGTCTCATAAATTCAATATAAGAAGAAATTTCTTTTTCAGGAGATAGAGCATCAATATCATTTATAATTTTGTAATCATTTTATTATTGGCTTTTTCATAGTATTCAGCCATAAGTATATCTCGTAAGTCTTTCCTTAAAAATTTATATATTTCTGTAAAAAAAGACATAGTGAACCCATAGGAGTCCATGACTTCTTTGCATCTTTTTACTGTGAATTTGAATCCTAATTCTGTAATGTATTTTTCCGGTATTTCACTATTTGATGTATCACAATCTTCATCTTCAAATTCTTCTTTTGTATATCTTTCACTCTCATCGAATAAGAAAGTTATAAAATTGGGTGCAGGTGTTGGCAAAAATTCATTCCATTCAAGCGTAAAATTTCCGACGGACAAATAAGCACGCGTTACCCCCATTTCTGACCTCCTGTTCTTCGCCAGATTAGTTTTGTAGAATTATACTCCCTTATGCTGTCCAGTGCTAGAGCCAGTATGATTAGACTGGTCTTGATACAAGAGGCAAGTAAGACCAATGCTTACCGATAACTCCATAGAAAAAAAATGTTCTTTCTCATAATATGGGCAGCCTGTTGAAAAACCCTGAATAATCTCATCAGCTTGCACTTGTCTGCCAAAATCTGAGCATGCTCTGCGCAAATCTTGACTACCAGATTGCTTGCCATGTTAGAATATCCAAGAAGAGTGTGTCGGTGGGAAGGAAAGAGATGACGGCCCCACCCTCGTTTTTTGAGCAAGCGTTTGAGATTTTGCCCAGCCTGGTCGGCCACCACCTGCGTAGGTCTGTTGTACGAAATCACGCACAAACAAGAGGTCGAGTGTGCACTCTAGGTGCTGGTAGAAGTGATCTTGCGGAATCAACTCTTCAAGTGACACATGGATGAGTGGAGCAAAAGAGCGTTCTTTCCTTCCCATCATAAGAGTAGTCTTTCCCCTTGGCACGACTGGATATCATCCTATTACCTACCACTTTTTCTCCCGTTGTTCAATAGGTTGAATTCTTGTGCGACCTGACTCTCATTGTCATCAAAGCTGAATTAGCTTATAATTAAGCACGACTACAAATCGGTATCAGATTGACGGTAAAAATGGCTCAGGTAAAAGCTCATGCCAGTAAAAATCTACTGCTGTTATGCGCATGAAGATGAAACTCTCCTGAATAAACTTAAGACCCATTTAAAGCCAATACAGCGACAGGGCCTCATTGATGTCTGGCATGATCGCGATATTAGTGCAGGAATGGAATGGGCACGGGAGATCGATACCCATTTGAACACTGCCCAGATTATTCTGCTACTAGTTAGTCCAGACTTCATAAACTCGGATTATTGCTATTGTATCGAGATGAAGCGAGCGATAGAGCGGCACACACGGTATGAGGCACGTGTTATTCCTATCATTCTTCGATATGTCTACTGGCAGGGTGCCCCATTCGGTAAGCTCCAAGCCTTACCCAAAGATGCCAAACCTGTCACGGATTGGCGAAATCGCGAAAAAGCATTTTTTAATGTTGCCGAAGGAATCAGAAAAGCAGTTGAGGAACAGCTCTCTTCAGAGAACATGTTGTACCAGACAACTGAAGTAGTTGATGATGAATCTTCTTATTACTCCAGCCCTCAAAAACTGCGAGGCGAGATTACCTTCGATCATCTCATCTTCAGCTACACAAAAGGTCAGCCTATTCTCAAAGGCATTAATCTCTTCATCCCTGCAGGTCACCACGTTGCCCTGGTAGGCTACCCAGGTAGCGGCAAGACAACCTTGATCAACTTGATCACTCGCTTCTATGAGATTCAGCGGGGCTCTGTCAAAATTGATGGTGTTGACAATCGTCGGTATCCTCTTAAGGTGTTACGCGAGAATGTAAGTATAGTGTTGCAGGACTCAGTTCTTTTGGAGAGAACCATCCGAGAAAATATCGCGATTGGGCGATCAGGAGCAGCCGAGCAAGAAATTATAGAGGCTGCTAGGGAAGCCAACATTCATGAGACGATTATGAACCTGCCTGATGGCTACTCTACCTATTTACGTGAGGGGGGCAAGTATTTCTCTCCTGTACAACGGCTCCGCCTCGCCATTGCACGTGCCATCCTGCGCGATGCTCCCATCCTAATCTTGGACGATCCGACCGCAAGCCTGGACGTCGAGTCCGAAGCCGGGGTCATGAATGCTCTAGACAGGTTGATAGTTGGACGTACAGTATTGTATGTCGCCCGTCGCCTAAGCACACTCGGCCATGTGGATGAGATCATTGTTTTCAAAGATGGATATATCGTTGAGCAGGGCACCTTCAAAGATTTGAAACAGAAAGGTGGAGAGTTCGCAAATCTTCTCGCTGAGCAAAACCTCTATATTTAGAGTAGTTACACCATTGAGGAGTTGCCGTGGTAACGGAGAAATTTCATACGTTTCGCCGTCTCAAAAATCTTCCAGCACTTTGAAAGACTTCTGTATGGATGAGTATAGCTTACTTTAAATCCGTCATTCATGCTTAGATTTGAGCAAGCAAACGTAATAAAACTGAACTTTTTAACCCTTTTTTCAACAGCCTGATGGGATTAGAGGCAGTTGAGAGGGTTTGACCTGGTCTTTCACTTTGGGAGCGAGCAAGCACAGACCTCCTTACAGCAGCACTTTTACTACCCCTACATATACAATTGCTTGTCTTTCTTCATTTTTTTGATCTTTCTCTCCATCTCATCTTGGCTTCCAAACTCATTATCCGTCTCTTTTTTTACATAATCACCTGCCTTTCGGGGACAAGTGAGACGTTGAGCATACTTTCATTCCCATAGTAAAGTAGGGGATTCCTCCCCACTGATATGATGCCCTTTTACGGGCGTGCTGTCTCCTGCTTGTCGGCTACTTTGTGCTCTCGCGGGTGAATAAGCCTTAGTTCGCAGTCAATCTTGTGCAGCATTAAGTAGAGTATTGTCCTATAATTTGCCTTATTTTCAAGATTTGGAGTATACTGTTTGATGAAATATTAATTCTGTATAAGCATCCAGAATTTAATATAGTCCTAAGGAACCATAGTTTCCTTGTTGATACGTATGTACTATCTACCTATATTTGTTAGGGATGGAAAGGGAGGATGAAATAGGTGATAGAAGCCATACTTGAGAAATGAGTAGACAGCAGATCATAAAGGGAGCGTATCAACGTACTACTGGAAGGTCATCAGGGGTGGAGAATGCAAGAGTATTATCCAGTATTTTTCTTGAGTTTGGCTTATGTTTTTTCGTCTACTCCGCCGCCTCCTTTATGGCAAGCGGTGGTAGATGCTATTGGACTAGGCAACATTGTTGTCTCTGTTTGTACTATCATTGCTGCTTGTCTTCCGTCAATAACAAGACAATTTGTGCGAAAAGAGATCACATATGATGTTGTTCTTGATACTCCTATTAATTCAAAAAATGGTATTTTTCGTATTATCCAAATAGAACTAGTAAATACAGGGAATGAGCATATTGATCAACAGGACTTTGTCTATCCGATTGAGATAGATTTGAGAGGAAGGACTGTCTCAGTTGATTCTCGCCCTACGATAGAGCAGGATAGTATGATCATCCCCACAGTGGTACAGCCATATTTTTTTACTCTGGCGGCAAATGACAAGATAAAACTGGGGCTCTTTCTCTTCCAAAAAAGAGAAAGGTTTTCGGTAAAATGTGTTGTAAAGGATGAAATTGGGACCGGTTCTGTTACGGTAGATGCAAGAATTAATACAGGAAGAGTCATAAGGCAAAAAAAGAAGCTCTATCGAAATATCAAAGCGGTCTCTTCAGCTTCGATTGTATTCTTTGCTGTGATGTGGTCGATGCATATTGTTCTTAGATGGCTTATCTATAATGAAGCTAGCAGGGAGCTTATTCTTCTTCTGCTATCTACATTATCCTTTGCCATTATTAGTATCTGGATGCGTATGCAGAGGTAAAAGAAGATGACAGATCTTGAGTTCTTATCACAACTGATAGTTGTAGCATTAACTCTTGCTGCTTCTATTATGCCTTTGTTCTTCTCATTGAGAAAAAAGAGAATTTCTATAGAAATTCTCTCTGATACTCTTATATCTCTAAATGAGGAGCTTTCCAAGGAGATAGAGGTTCCTGCCAAAGCGCCCAAACAAGTGAGACTTATTTTAATACGAATACGAAATTCAGGTAACGTAACAATCCAATCGGATGACTACCTTGAACCAATTCAGGTGAAATTTGGCGGGACCATTTTTCGTAGTACTGTGGTTGAGGGAGTTCCTGCCGGATCAATTGTGATGGATCTAGAGGTAGGTAAAAATCTTCTTGCATTCCCTAAAGTATCTTTTCGCCCTCGCAGTTCGGTGACAATTAGTACTGTGCTCTCTGCAGAACAAAAAGGTGTTACGGTAGATGGCAGAATTGTGGATGGGCAAGTGTCGATTGCTAAGCCCAAAGCTCAGGGAGGTTTGTCGCCAGCACTTTTATAGGGGCTCGGCAGTGATCCGATGCTTTCTTGCACAATCCTTGTACATCACCGAAACTCCTTGCACAAGGATTACACAACGTTAGCTTGCCTCTGGAGGGCATTCAAGCAACGTGTGGAGTAGTCCTCAACAAGCAAAGAGGGGAAAAGCTGTCAGACAGAAGAAAATATCATGCACCCTTGGAGGCTGCTTCCTCTAATTCACTCAGCCTGTTGAAAAACCTCCTAATATCACATCAAAATGGCTAGATCCATGCTCGATAGATCCTTTATGGCAGAAGTTATCCCGACTTTTTCAACAGGCTGTCACTATTAGAGGCAGTTGAGAGGGTTTAATATAGTCTCTCAGTTCTGTCACATCTGCATATAGACAATGTTATTGGCAGAAAGTAAGTGATATGCTAGTGTATCCTTAATATATATGCAACACCTTACCAATAGACAAATACCATCTATCATCACCAGCAAGGGACAGGTGACCATTCCGGCAGAAGTCCGGCGACTATTAGGCATTAGCACCAATGACAAGGTAACCTTTCAAATAACCGACAAGGGAGATGTGCTCCTTACCGTTCCTCTGTATCGCAGTGTTACAGACTTGGCAGGAGCAGCCGGAATACTTCCTTACCCGCCTACCGAACAAGATCTCAAAAAAATATTGTTGAAGACATTGAAGAACAGATTCTATGAATCTCATCCACAAAAATTGACAGCTTCGAATAACCACTCTAGTTAGTGTATGTGATACACTACATTAACTGTGATCTAAGCCAGCCAGCACAGCAAGGTTGTTTCAGAAAATGTTGAATCAATCAGGCTGGTAATCAACAACTTTTAGCACATTAAAGGATACTTCATAGATATGATTGAACGATACTCATTACCAGAGATGGCCGCTATCTGGTCCGCCACGCACAAGGCGGACAAATGGCTCCAAGTCGAACTACTAGTCTGTGAGGGCTGGGCACGCGAGGGTGTTATTTCCCAGGATGCAATGGAAAAGATCCGCCAAGCTCGCTACAATGCCCAACGTATGCAAGAAATAGAGCAAGAAACACATCATGATGTTATTTCGTTTCTCCGCTCTATTCAGGAACAACTCGGTCCCGAGGGACGATTTATCCATCTCGGGCTGACCTCTTCCGATGTTCTAGATACAGGTTTGGCAGTGCAAATCAAAGAGTCAGGACAATTATTGGCTGAGTCATTGGCTAAGCTGGCAGATGCAGTGGGGCAGGTGGCAATCCAGCACAAGTACACATTGATGACTGGCCGCACCCATGGCATTCACGCTGAGCCAATTACTTTTGGTCTCAAACTTGCACTCTGGGTAGATGAACTGCGTCGTCATAGACAGCGTCTGGCTGCCGCTCTGGAGCAAGCTACCGTCGGCAAAATCTCCGGTGCCGTAGGCACACATGCAACCATTCCCCCCCAGATTGAGGAGTTCGTCTGTACACAATTGGGACTGGGTATTGCCTCCATCTCCAGCCAGATCGTACAACGTGACCGCCATGCCCACTTTTTGACAACACTAGCCCTCATTGGCAGTTCACTGGAGAAGATGGCCCAGGAGATTCGTCACTTACAGCGTACTGAGCTAAGCGAAGCCTTTGAACCCTTTGGCTCAGGTCAGCAGGGTTCGTCCGCCATGCCACACAAGAGAAATCCCGAACTATGCGAACGTATCTGCGGATTGGCACGTGTCCTTCGTGGTTTTGCTATCACAGCAATGGAGAATGTTGCCCTCTGGCACGAGCGCGATATCAGCCATTCTTCGGCAGAGCGCATTATCATTCCTGACGGTTGTACTCTCTTACACTATATGCTGCACATCTTTACACAGGTTATCTCGGGACTGCAAGTAGACACCGAACGTATGCTAGCCAACCTGAATATGACTGGTGGTCTGGTCTTCTCGCAGCGTATCCTGCTTGCACTCATCGACAAGGGAGTTGGACGCCAGGAGGCCTACAAAATTGTCCAGCGCAACGCAAAGAAGGTCTGGGCCATGGCAAGCCAGGGCTCCATCCAGGGGCCAGCACTGCTTGAGGTACTCAGCAATGATTCGGAGGTTGCTGAGTATCTCACACGGGACGAGCTGCAGGAGCTAACTAGCACAGAGTATTACACGAGATACATAGATATAGCATTCAAACGTGTAGGATTATAGAAAGAGTTCCATCGATCCGACTCAAAGGTACTGCAAGAGTCCATGCACAATAAAAAGCCAGTGGAGTCGTATCACTGGCTTTTCAATCCCTTCCAAAGCCACCTTCCTTCGTTTTACCAGCCAAGTACTCTTCATGCGCTTCATTTACAAGCTTTTCTAGAAGCTTTGGAGATCTTGAATCATTGAACAGTGCATCCCACTTTTCGTCTGCTTCCATCTCTTCAATTGTCTTTAAGATTTGTTTTACGAGCGTGTCTTGATTTTTGAGGGAGAGCTTTCCTGCTCGTTCATAAGCATCCCTTAGCGGATCAATTGCCATAATCTCAGCCCCGTTTCTTGCAAAAATAGTGTCCGATTTGCATTATAACACACTTTGCACATGGTTGACATGGGGGAAAGAGGAGAAGTAGAAGAAAAGAGCAAACCAGAATTGACAGAAGATCGCTAATATGCGATAATTAGCGCTGGCTATGGTACGTATATTAATCAGCAGTAGCATTGAAAAAAGGTTGGGGTTGATCGCATGGATGTCTATCGTATTATGTATACTGAGCACGCAAGAGAGCGAATGGGAAAAAGGAAAATTAGCAGGAAGGAGATTTCTCATGCTATTGCTTTTGGAACACCGATTGAGAAAGACGAGAACGCTACTCCATATCCGTGTGAGGTGATCTTCTGTCAGGTTGGTTCACGCTCACTTTATGTCGTTGTTGGAACAAATCATGCTGATAGAATAAAAATTGTTGTCACAGCATATGAATCAGGACGTCGTCGCAAGGAGAGAAAACTATGAAATGCATCATATGTCGCATTGGAGATACAGAACCAGGAACAACGACCGTTACATTAGAGCAAGATGCGACAATTGTCGTGTTCAAAAATGTTCCTGCCGAGATTTGTCAGACATGTGGGGAAGCATATACAGACGAAGAAGTTACTGATCGCTTGCTCCATCTTCTTGAAGAAGAAGCACAAAAAGGTCCAAGGGAAGAATTTATCCAGTATGTTGCATAATACATGGAAGATGAAGTCAAACAGCGCAAATTAGAACACGTCAATATAGCTCTGAAGCAAGATGTAAGCGTCCCCCAACATGCTAACTGGAACGATATCCATTTTGTACATCAGGCTCTTCCAGAGGTAGATCTGGATGAGATTGACACCTCAGTTACATTCCTTGGTCATACATTACGCTACCCCATTTTCATATCCTCCTTAACAGGCGGTCACCCAGACGTAACCAATATAAACCGTAACCTGGCACAAGCAGCGGAACACTACGGCTTGGCACTAGGAGTCGGTAGTCAGCGTGCCGCAATTATCAATCCAGCCGTTGCAGCTAGCTATTCTGTCACGCGTGATCATGCTCCCAGCGCATTCCTGATTGCCAACATAGGAGCTCCCCAACTGATTCCCCAAACCAGTCATGCTCCCTTTACACTCGCACAGGTTCAGTCAGCCATCGATATGATCAGAGCTAATGCTCTAGCAGTACATATGAACAGTTTGCAAGAAGCTGCTCAATCTGAAGGAGACCGCTGCGCAGTTGGTGAGGCAGCTGCCCTAAAAACGCTCACTCAACATATTACCATTCCGGTACTTGCTAAGGAGACCGGGGCTGGTATCTGCCGCGAGCAAGCTCTCCTGCTACGCTCCTGTGGGGTTGCCGCCATTGATGTAGGAGGAGCTGGTGGCAGTAGCATGCCTGCTCTGGAGGCCACACGCTCCCAGTCACATGGCCATGAGCAAACGATGAACATTGGACTCCTCTACCGCGACTGGGGTATCGCAACGCCAATGGCAGTCGTAGAATCGCTGGTAGCACAGCTGCCGATCATTGCTACAGGTGGTGTACGCAATGGCTTGGACGTTGCTCGTGCTCTTGCGCTTGGTGCTACCCTGGTTGGCATTGGCTTCCCCTTCCTCAAAGCTGCCAGCGAGAGCTATGAAAAGGTCTGTGAACTACTTGAGAGCATTGTGGCCCAGTTGAAAGTAGCCATGCAATTAACTGGCTCGACCACAATTGCCCAGTTGAGGCAGGCTGATATCGTCTTAATGGGCACAACGCGTGAATGGTTGGCACTGCGCGGCTTCGAGGAAGATCTTAAGGGTATGGCTCAGCGTCGCTGGCGGCAGATGAACAAGGACAATAATTGAAAATGAAAAAGGGGCGGAGGAGGTGGGATTCGAACCCACGGAGGCTATTCACCTCACACGATTTCCAGTCGTGCTCACTAGACCACTATGAGACTCCTCCAGGGAAGGCGGAGAGAGTGGGATTCGAACCCACGAGGGCTATTCACCCTACCGCTTTTCGAGAGCGGCACATTCGACCACTCTGACATCTCTCCGTCGTGGAGTATAGCATATCTCTTGAGATGTGACAAGCACTAAATCTCTTGACAAAGCCCCAGGATTTTCGCTACAGTAGAGCAAGAACAGTTCTTCTGCATAACAGAAGTGTAGGACAGGGAGCACGAATGGTCATGGGAAAGTGCCTAGACCTTGATGGTTGCGGATTCGAAAATCGAGATCGAGCACGCTTTTGCGCCCATTGCGGTATTCCGACAAAAGGCTCATTCCTACAGGGTCGTTATGAGATACGAGCCCTTACAGGAAAAGAACCCAATATAGTTACCTTGCAAGCTATCGACCGCCATGGCGGCCAGCCCGTCATCGTGCGTGCGTTGATTCCTAGAGAAGCTAGCACACAGGACCGAGAGGATTTTTTACAGGACGCCGAGCTGGCTGCTTCGGTTTCAGAAAGGATCAGGGAAACGGGAAGTATTTGTGTCACCGACTATGGGCAAGATGGACCAGTAGCGTTTCTGGCCAAAAAGGAGTTCACTGGCACTGAGCAGCATGTGAAGAATGTTCGCATGGTAACACGTATTAGCGGCCATCTTTTTGCATCATCATCTCCGGAAGTACAGGTTCACAACGAAAACAATACGGAGATCACAGCTCAGGTCAGAAGAGCTGTCTCGACCGACCCTGAAATCACACAGTTACAGGCTTATACACCTCCTCCTGTTCAACGAGATTGGTTAGCCGAAGGCAACCTCGCTTATGAGCAAGGACGCTACGAGGAAGCTCTGGCCGCATACGAGATCGCCACTACCAAAGACGTCATTTCTGTCGAGGCCTGGAGTGGTAAAGGTGCAACTCTGTTACTGCTGGAGCACGCCGAAGAAGCATTACTATCCTACGATCAGGGGATTTCTCTGTGCCCTAATGACTCGGAATTGTGGACTGCTCGTGCAGGAGTGTTGCATGAACTGCAACGCTATGAAGAAGAGATGTATTGCTATGATCAGGCCCTGATCTATAATCCTAACTATGCTTATGCCTGGAGCAGCAAAGGTATGGCGCTGGCAGCACAGGATCGTCTCGAAGAAGCACTGGTTGCCTTTGACAAAGCGCTCATGCTAAATCCCAAACAGGCCAGCGTCTGGCAAATGATGAGCGATACTCTGTACAGTCTGCAACGCTATGATGAGGCACTCACCGCTATTGATCGTGCTTTTGAACTGGATAGTATGCAGGCTAGCATATGGGATACCAAGGGCAATATTTTGCGACGACTGAAAAATCCTGAGCAAGCCCATTCGCTGCACGAGCGTGCAGTACAGCTTGATCCCAAAAATGCCAGTACTTGGTTCGACAAAGGCAATGACCTGCGAGATATGCAGCGCTACGCCGAAGCATTGGCAGATTATGATCAGGCGCTTATCCTGGACTCAACACTAGCGAGTGCATGGTATAATCGAGGCAATGTCTTAGCAGCATTACGCATGTACGAGGATGCTCTGGAGTCCTACAACCATGCCCTCGAATACGATGATGGGCTGATCTCTGCCTGGTATAATAAAGGAAGTCTGCTCCACGAGATGAAACGTCATCAAGAGGCAATTGTGGCGCTCGATTACGCATTGGCATCAGATGCCCATCACATTGCTGCTTGGAACAATAAAGGACTCGCGCTCTATGCCCTGGGACGCTTGGATGAAGCCCTGGCTGCCTTAGATCAAGCTGCATCATTTGCCCCCGAAGAGCCCGATGCCTGGTATAACAAAGCTGTTGTTCTCGAAGAATTAGGACGCAAGGAAGAGGCTGTTACATGTCGGGAGTGGGCACGTTCATTAGAACAACAAGGAAAACAGGGCCAGCAATAGCTGTTCATTGCAGAAAGGCAGTAGGGAATGCGACGCTGCGCCGACCGGGTTGACTGCGGATATGACAACCGGGACAGCGATTTATTCTGTAGAGCGTGTGCGCTACCTCTATTGAATATTGAGCTGGCTGGTCGATATATGGTAGACGCCTTGTTGAGCAAGGGAGGCTATGCAGCGGTTTTTCGTGGTATTGACCAGAATCTATCTCGCCGCATTGCTATCAAGGTACTCTTACCCAGTAAGACGACGCCGATTGAACGCGAACATTTCCTGCGTGAAGCACGGATCGCCGCGACATTGGACCATCCAAACATTGCCCCGGTTCTTGATTATGGCAAGGATGGCCCCAGCGTCTTCCTTGTCATGCCGCTCTATATGGCTGGATCATTGCGCACCCGACTGATGCAAGCAAACGGCCCTCTTCCACTGCAGGAGACTATTCATAATTTCCACCAGCTCTCTCATGCTCTCTATTATGCTCATACGCGTCCACGTCCAGTGATTCACCGCGATATCAAGCCAGAGAATATTCTGCTGCATCAGGAAGACTATCGCTTAGTACTCACCGACTTCGGTATCGCCCGCGCATTAGAACCAGGAGCCTCTATTGGCAAAACGGTGACGGTTCGTGGCACAGTTGGCTACATGGCACCTGAACAGGCTAACGGCATTGTTGATCCACGTGGTGATCAGTATGGTTGTGCCATCGTACTTTACGAAATGTTGACCGGCTATCATCCACTTGACCCAGCTGGCAGTGGTATTCCTCTCGCTTCAACACTTAACCCGGAACTGCCGCCTAGCCTGGATAAAGTACTGTTGTGTGCCTTGGCTCCACGCTCGGATGCTCGCTATACCGATATGCAGGAATTTATGCGTGCCTTCGATTTAGCCTGTCGTCCGACGGCAAAGCTGCATGTGCCTGCACTGCAGGTAGATCCAGAGGAACCTCTTACTTCACGGGCTCATATGACCAAAGTGGCGCATGCGCCGACTATGCCAAGTTCTACCAGCAAGGATCAGGCAGTCTCTGTCCAGCGTACCAACATTAGCACTGGAGCCATTCGCGAGAAGTGCCGCGATGGTGATCAGTATCTCAAACAACTGCAGTATTCGCAGGCTTTGCAGGCCTATGAAGAGGCACTGCGCCTGGACAGCCTCAATTTCCACGCCTGGAATGGCAAAGGGACTGCACTGTATAAGCAGGGCAACTATCGCAAGGCGCTAGAAGCCTATCAACGTGCCACAGAGATTGAGCCCAGTAGCGCGGTTGCGTGGGTCAGTGCCGGGCTAGCGCTCAATCGCCTCCAGCGCTACCAGCAGGCGCTCGTGCATTTTGGACGTGCATTGGCCATCAATCCACAATACGTTGCAGCCTGGAATGGCAAGGCAGATGCCCAGATGGATTTGAGTTTGCCAAAAGAGGCACACACATCCTATGAACAGGCATTAGCCATTGACGCAAATAACTTCCATGCCTGGAACGGCCTGGGCAACGCACGCTCCTGCCTGTACGACTTCAACGGAGCTCTTGAGGCATACACACACGCGCTATTGGTAAACCCACGTAGTGCCATAGCCTGGTGCAATAAAGCCGAAGTGCTTATGCGCCTGGGCCATAACAAAGCCGCCCTGGATTCCCTTAACGAAGCTACTGAGCTAGAGAGGAACTATGCACGCGCTTGGGAACTCAAGGCCCAGGTCTACGCTGCACTCGGCAACTCTCAGGAAGCAGAAAAGGCACGCCGACGCTCACGCCCTTGGGGATTGAAGAACTAGACAAGCTGATCCTACTTTTACCACGTTGAGTAAAATATTATCTCATGCAACATCTGGCGATTTCCATGATGAGACTTTTTCCCCTTACGATTGAGTACAGCACGCCTGTGAAAACCGAGATGCAGATGTATGATGACGGCGCTAATAAGAATGAAGGCAATGATTACGAATGTCAGGATGTATGTAATCATGTTGAGCATATCATCCCTTACCTTTCCTTGTTTGTCGCTAGATCCCAGATTATAGATCATCTGTTATCGGAATATTGTCTCATGCAGCGTCGGGGAAGTTCCTTCATCAGGCCTTATCGTCCTACGTTTCTGGAATATCATCTCATGCAGGCTCTGGTGATGTTTGTCACCAGACTTTTCCGCCTTCCGCTTGAG
>WNFJ01564872.1_pt1 | contig 20004 bp, 21 predicted proteins | sample 5400461 | NCBI WGS metagenome assembly WNFJ01 (sample SAMN13153349, study PRJNA577476) | soil metagenome | isolation source: 115 cm saprolite on Douglas fir-dominated hillslope | place: USA:California | collected 2013-09-17
AAGGCGCTCGAACACGTCGACCTGTTGGACCGGATGAGCCACAAGCCAAACGAACTTTCCGGCGGCCAGAGGCAGCGCGTGGCGATTGCGCGAGCGTTAGTGAATTCCCCTTCGATCGTGCTGGCGGACGAACCCACCGGAAACCTCGATTCGAAAACGGGCGAAGAGATTATGGCGCTGTTCGAAACTCTCTACCGGCAAGGCAATACCATCATTCTCGTGACCCACGAGCACGACATCGCGCAACACGCACACCGGAGCATCCACATCCGCGACGGCAAGATCGCTTCCGATGAAGCGGTCGTGAAGAAGTCTTAGGACAATTCGGCTCTTTTCATTCCTCCGAAAACTGAATAACGTATCCGCGTGGGCGAAGGGGCTGCGCGATAATTTCAGAAAAAACTACCGGCTGTGCACGGCGCTCGAATGATCAAGATCGCCAAAAGCCTGCGCCGCACTCAGATGGGTGCGCGACAAACGGTCGTGCCAGGTGAGTTCATCTTCGTCCCACATGGCCCAAAGGAACCCGAGGAAAAAAGTTGCTGCGGAGAGCATGTAGCCCGCGCCGCGCAGAAGCATCTGCCTGGGTGTGGGCGGTTCGCCGGAAAAACTGACGACCTGCAAGCCTCGCATCATCATGCCTGGAGTGGTGCCGCCGAAGATGGTGAAGAGTGCAAAGTATTGCAAATAGACGATGGCAAAAGTCGTGGCGTAGACAGCGGCATCCAGTTTGCTCAGCGTAAATTGTCCCCCGAGCGAGCCGAAGAGCATCAGGAATCCACCATAGGCAAACAGCAAGCAGCAGAAATCGATCAGCGCCGCGAGGCGCCGATCGTCGATGGATGCCACGGGATGAAGACCGGACAAAGATTTTCTTTCCTCTTCAGCAACTTGCGATTGCGCGCCAGTCTCTGAACCCGGTGGCAGAGAGACATCGATCACCATTCGCGATTCTTCGAGAACGCGCTTCTTAGAAGGGCTGCCAATGGCGATGGTAAAGGAAAAATCTCCCTCAACGCATGCGGGAGGTTCCGCAACTATGACAGAAGTATGCGGTGTCTTGCCGGAAGGATCATCGAAGGAAAGCTGAGATTGAGCCGCGTTTGGCGCAAGCTTCCGCCGCCGTGTGCGATAAGCATCGAGACGATGAGCAAGTTCGTCGCGCCAGGCAGCATTTTGTTCCATCTGTTGCGAGCCGATCAGGCGTTGATTGGAACGATCCATCCCGGCCGTGCCCGGATGCGCGTTCACCGTGAGATTGTCCCTAGCGGAAATATCCGAGGAATCTTCCCAGGCAGAAGGACCGACCGAAAAGGATGAATCACAAAAATTGCAGGCGCGTACGCCGGACGGCAATACAGCGCCACACTGCGAGCATGTTTTTGTCACCGGTAAGTTTTGCGCTGCGGACGCTTCCTCTCCGGTGAGGAGGGAACATTTCGAGAATAGCATGCAACTGAAATGTCAAGTAGACAAAGGAGAGGGATTGTAACGAAAAAGACAGCAGGTCAGAGGCAATGAAGCCAAGAAAGGAACTTTCAGGCGTCCATTTGCTGTGCGAGCATCTCCCGGCTGAAGGAGATGCGGCGCTCCAGGGCGACCGCGGCGAAATAGGCGCAGTGTCCGCGTTCCGATTCCGTCCAGGCCCGCATGGAAGGAACAATCCGAGCAACCGTCGAGCGCAGGAGATTCAAGAGGCCAAAATAGGCGCCGATCGCCTGCACGCTATTGCGGTCCTCCGGGCGGTCCGGACAGAGCCGCAGAAGCTGCATAACACGTCTGAAATCGTCACCTGAAGCGATTCTCTGGATGCCCGTAACGTCTTTTACCTCGGCGGAGAGAACCTGCTTCGAGGACGCGGCGATGAGCGAGCGGCAATAAGAGATGAAAAACTGCAGCAACGCCGCTGCCGAGAAAACGAAAACGAGGCTGGCCATCATCGCGGCACCACCGCCAGGCGCGCGGGTGCGAGGCGCGCCTCTTCGGGGACTTTCCAGATGGCGTAGGCCCACGCCAACGGCAACAAGCAGCCGATGACCGGGAAGAGATAACTCATCTTGAAAAATAGCTCAGGACGAAGATTTGATATCGCGTAACTGGCGGCATAGGCACTGAAATACACACCGAGAGACAGGACGACCTGAACAAGAAGCGCGCGCGTCTCTCGGAGCTTCAGGATTACTCCCCAAAGGGCGTAAGTCAGGACCAAACCAACGAAATAGAGGTTCTGGGACAGTTCAAAAACGAAGTGCGTAAGCATGCGCGCAGACGACTGATTGACTACCGCGTAGGAAAACCAGGCAGTCCCGGCCAAGAGGAGGACGGCGCCGAGGCGGACGTATCGCTCCACTTGCAACTCTTCGAACACGCGTGAATAAAGACTGATCAAGCCGAAATAGAGGCTGATCACGAGCAAGGCTTCTGAATAGAAGTAGAAATAACGGTATTCCAAGGACCCCCACCCATACTGCATGAGGATGCGGAAACGTCCCACGCTGACGCAAACGCTGGACAGCATGTACAGATTGAGGAAGAAGTATCGGCGGAAAACCTTCTTGCGGACTGAACAACCCACCACGGCCGCTTCGAAAAGCGTTGCCAAGAACCAAATGACCCAATCTGCGGGACCAAGCATCTCGGCTCTTTTCAGGCGCCCAGATCCCGCTTCCACTTACTTCGGTGCGGGTCTGACTACTAAAAGGGCGGCGGAACTGGCGCGCCGCCTCCAGCAACAATAACCGGGCTGTTGGCGTGCGCTGAGACAACCGTCTTCAGGCTCATAGCCCCGGCCAGTGTGAGCATGGCGAGGAGAAGAACCGTTAGTCTACGTGACATTGTGCCTCCGAGGTATTGAAACAACCGCGGGGGCAGTCTATACCTTAATACACCAATGTCAAGCGGCTCAGTGGATGAGCCTGTTGCTAATCGATACACACCCGCCCTTCCCATCGTTTCGATAGACTTTCGCCTATCCTGATAGGTCGGACGGTGTCCGATCCCGTGTAGGATAGGTTTTGGAACTGTGCAGGTCAACGGTACGGTAGTACTAAGGAACATAGGACTAGGCTGGCTCCAAAGTGAGGCCAAAAGCTTGCCGGGCCTTTAGAAAATGCGGCTAAGCGAATTTCTCTGCACTCACTTCAGGCAATGCGAGCAAACTTGATCGGGCCGCTCGTTACTGAGTCCGGTGAAAGTCCGCAGCCGATCCGCCGGGTACAACGCCTTGACACGTTCGCAGGCGAATCCGTAGCATAAAGAACTGCGTCACGCCGGCGTAGCTCAGTGGAAGAGCGAGGGTCTCATAATCCCTAGGCCGTGGGTTCGATTCCCCCCGCCGGCACCAATCTTCGAGCCCCCTCCCGATCCGGATCCGAGGCCGTAATCCGGCGCTTGAACCGCTGATTTCCTTGTACGAAAATGCTGTCCACGACCGTCCCCCGTTCGACTCGCCTCACCTCTCCTTCAGGCCGGATGCGTTCAGAGGTAGTATGCTCCACTCGCATCCCGACGGATGAAATGCTCGAACTTATACTGAAAAAGTGATTTGCGAAATGATCTGCATGAAACTACCGGCTGTAGCTGCGGGGCAGAAGCATGAATGATCGTGCCGAAGCTCTCAGCATTCTGCATGAATCGGCTGTCGTCGTATTCGTCAACCCCGCAGCCGGCGGAGGCCGGGCACGCTCTTACCTGGCACAAGTCCATAAGCTATTCGAACCGTTCCACGTCCATGCGCAATTTGTCATGACGAACAGTGCGGCGGAACTGGAGTCGTCCGCGCAAAATGCCATTTCGCAAGGTCAGCGCGTGCTTTTTGCGATGGGCGGGGATGGATCGTTTCAGGCGCTGGCGAATGCAGCCTTCGGAGCCGAGGTGCTCTTGGGTGTCCTCCCTGTCGGAGGAGGAAACGATTTCGCCGCCGCGCTCGGGTTGCCGGACGATCCCGTCAAAGCGGCTGAAGCCATCTTGCGGGGCAAGCCGCGCTTTGTGGATCTTTTGCGAGTACGCACAGCCGAAGGGCGAACGCGCTTGTATGCAGGTGGCGGAGGAATTGGACTTGACGCAGAGGCAGCGCGCTACGCGAGCGGCGCTTACCGCCGGCTTCCAGGGCGATGGCGTTATATCGCGTCAGCGCTACGAGCGCTGGTGGGGTTCGTGCCCATCGAAGTCCGCATCGACTTTCCGGGGAGCGACCTCATCTCATGGGAAGCGAAAGCGTTGCTGGCAGCGGTGTTGAATTCCCCGACCTACGGTGCCGGTCTTCGACTGGCCCCCGGCGCGGCCATTGACGACGGGTCGCTGCAAGTTGTCCTTATCGAGGATATAGGCACGTTCGGAGTATTGCGGCTACTGCCGCGGCTGATGGGGAGCGGAGAACTTCGAACTTCGCGCGTGAAGCGCTGGAGAGCCCAACGTGTCCGGTTGACGACGAACCGGCCATGTCTGTTCCACGGCGATGGAGAAATTCTTGGTACGACCCCCCTGGAGATCGAAGTCGTGCCCCGCGCAATCCAAGCCCTCGTGCCGTGGAAAGATTGAAGGTCAAGAAGTGTCCCTCACATGCTGCCTTGCGGAAGTGCGGAAGCCGGCAGTGAATTGATTCCACCACCCCGGCGAAAAATGCGCCTATTTCTTGTGTATTTTGCGCCGAATGTCGGGCCAGAACTCTTTGACGACATAGGTGAGTGTGTCGTATCCGACTTGTGAACCCCACACACTCGACGCATTCCGCACGTTTCGATCCGCACGTGGATGGTAGCTATAGGTGGAAATACCTGCGGAAAGGGCGCTGCCGACAATCTCGGAGAAGTTGGCCTGCGAATGGCCAGAATCGCCTCGCGTGATGATAACGCGGCTCATGGCATAGCCGGTTCGGTGCCAGAAACCTCCATTGCCGGATTGGAAGAACCGGGGGTCCTGACGCAACAACGACGGAAACACTGCGCTAGTCAAGAAGTTCTCAAGCGTGCCGTCGGCGAGGGCCGCTCCGTACCGTTTTCCGTACCCCGCCGCACCCTGGCCGTAGCCGGGCTCACTGTTCTCCGCCTGGCTGATGCCTGCGAGAAATCCGTACCAGGGGTACTGTACATAGTCGAAAGAACTCCGCACCACGACCTTATACTTCTGTCCCGTCGTGAGCGGCGGAACCTGGTTCGCCTTCTCCAGCGTCAGAAAGTTGGGCAGGGTAAAAAAGAGCCGGTCATGAGAGGTGCCGGTGGTCTGGCCCTGGCCGTCCTTCCCTTGAGCGTCCTTGCTTTTGTCGCTCTTATCAGGAGACTGTGTCTTCTCAGTTGACGATGAGTGCGTGGAAGGCGCGTCGCTCTGGGTCGGCGTCGCAGCGTCGGGTTTGTCCTGGGCGGCACAAGTTGCTGCGCTTGCGGCAACTGCAAGAACCAGTACTGTTAACTTATAGGTTTTTTTGCGGCGCAATATAGTTCTCTCAGTCTTAAGAACGGCACTTTATTTCGACCTCTCGTCAGTGTATCCGAGTGAGATGCTCGTTCCGAACAATTTGGCTGCATGGAGAACCGTTTCGATAACCTGCTAAGTTTGCGGTGCGGCCAGGCAAGAGAATAATGGAGAAGCTCAGTTCTTTTTCTTGTCGATTTTGAGATTCAGAACGATATCCTTGCGACTGTCGAAGCTGGAGACCGTACGGGTAGCGGATTTGGCGCCTTCTTTTTCCGCATGGAGTTCGTAATCGGCGTTGGGATCCAGGCCGCTGAAACGGTAGCTGCCGGTGTCATCGGTGTAACTGCTGCGGACGGAATTGGTACGCACGTTTTTCAGAAAAACAACACTGCCGGAAAGAGGGTTATCGGACTTGTCCGCCACCACGCCGCGCACGGTGCGGAGCTGAGCTTCGCGCTTCTTATCCTGAGCCACACCAACGGCTGCGAACAGCAATAGAACCACTGCCAGCCCGCAGATGCGGCGCCGCACGTTCATCCCTTGCCTCCTGCAGTTGGCTGCAAACGGAACACCATGCTCTCCTCGTTCCCGTCCGTTTTCGCATCGATGCCGCAGGTCTGTTCCGCGAAACCCTTCGCGCGGACCACCATCTCATAGTTTGAGCCCTGAGGCACACGGACCGCAAATTCGCCGCGGGAATTCGTGTAGCTCTCCCATCGGAATTTCTTCTCTCCCAGCTTCCGGATGCGAAGTTGCACGCCCGGAAAGGAAAGGGCTTTGTTCGTAAAGACGGTTCCGCGAATCAAGAAATCATTTACGTGGCTGTATTTTTTGTTGGCCGGTTTACTCCGCGTGACTGCGTGCGCTTGCGGAGCGGGGGCGGCACTAGGTGGTGTTGGCGCAGGTTCCTGAGCCTGCCCAAATGCCACACTGAACGAAGCGACAAGCGCTGCCGTGCAGAGAATCGTGATCCAATGCATGCGGTGCATTATGTTGCTCATTGCAACTTTAGATGATGGCACGAGCGCCGGAGGACGCCAGGCGGCGTGGAGTGTGCCTGTTACTCCTCGTCGTCTTCTTCGTCTTCTTCGTCTTCATCATCATCGTCGATGAGGTCGCCATTTTTCCCGGTCTTGCCTTCGTCTTCCTCGTCGTCCTCTTCGTCCGAGTCATCGGCGATAAGGTTCAGGTGGAGGGGATGCGTCTGCGAGACCTCGAGTTCGGATTCGCACTCGGGACAGCTCAGGATCTCGCCTTCTTCGATTTCGTCTTCGTCGACATCGATTTCGGCGGAACATTCAGGGCAACGGATCACGGCTCCACCCTCCGTACGGTCGTTTGCAAAGTGGGGGTACGAGCACCGCGCCCGCCACTGTGCAGCGTATTATATACCGCGGCGTATGAAGTCAACTCCCGTGCACGGGAGCACTGCTTTGATCGCCATCGCATCATGGGCAGAAGGACCTTTCGAATGGCTTCTTCCAGAGAGTACCCCGAACGGCCAGTGGTCGGCATCGGTGGCGTGATTATCGATCAGGGCCGCGCGCTGCTGATCCGCCGCGGCAGTGAACCGTTGCTCGGTGAATGGTCCATCCCCGGCGGCACACTGGAGATCGGCGAGAGTTTGGAAGAAGGCGTCGCTCGCGAATTGCTGGAAGAAACAGGAATCGAGATTCGCGTTATCGAGCTGATCGAAGTGTTCGACCGGATTTACCGAGAGGACGAGTCAACCAGCTCAAAAGTGAAACGCAGACCGCGATTTCACTTCGTCGTTGTGGACTATCTTTGCGAACGCCTTGGCGGCGAGCCCCGCGCGGGGAGCGATGTAACCGATGTCGCATTCGCGCGCGAAGAGGAACTCGCCCGGTTTCATCTCACGGAGACCGCGACACGCGTCCTGAAGAAAGCGTTCGCCATGGATCGCGCGCGCCGCGGCGCGCGCTGACCCGGCTCACGGCTGTGGCGCCTTGCCGATTTCGCTGCTTCCATTGGAATCGGTAAGCTGAAGCTTCCAGTCGCCTGAACCGATCGTTTCGTTCAAAGTCTCGCCCCGGTGCTCCCCGTTGAAGTGACCGGCAATTCGGAGGAAATCCGGCCGAATGAAATCCTCGCGGTGAATTTACAACCCGCTCATTGTGAGTAGTTTATCGCGCAGTCGGGGTCAGCGGCAGAGGGGAATCAACCCCAAAGTAAATTTTCTTGCGCAAGAAGCTGTTTTCGTGTCCGATGACCAGCCGGGTTTCAGGGTCATCCTCGGTGATCAGCAGCCGGAGTCCGCGAGCATCCTTGGGGACGTCAAAAACAAAATCGGCCGTGTAGGCTTCGCCGGGGCGCAATGGTTGCGTCAATGGAGTGGAAGCGTTGCCCAGGCGAGCGAAAGCTATCTGCCCTTCCGGCGATGGTGGGAAGCTTCGCCCCGTGTCATCCATAAGGATAACCTTGCGCTGGTTGGGTATTAGCGGTCCATTCCCGCGATGGGCGGAGATGGTTCGCTCGTCAAACCAGGTTTTCACTCGAACAACAACAAACTCTCCACGCGCGGAGACCTGTTGCCTCTCCGGGCCCAGCGCGGCGGTTGTTTGTGCGCCGATGAGCGAGTAAGCAATGTGGCAATCGATTTCGCAAAAATACTTCCAGCCGCCGGCAGGCAAGATCGCTTCGCTGCTCGCGAATGAAACGCCGCACAGGAGGATGAAATATCCGGCGGCAATCGTAAGTGCCGCGCCCGCGCCGAGTTTTGCGAAGAACGAGGAGCGACGCACGGCGCCATAGAAGAGCACGAGTAAGCTCGCGCCAATCAAAAAGACGGTGCCAAGGAACAGGAGCACGACAACGGGGGCAAAGTGGGGCATGAATTCCGACATGCTTTGTTCTCCTCCCTCGCTTGATTCAAATTAGCCGGCGATGGCATCCGGCAATGCACCGCGGGTGCGTTCGCGCCTGCTGAATTCCTTCACGGCCGCTTCCAGATCAGCGGCGGTAAAGTCCGGCCAGCGTTTTTGCAAAAACACAAATTCCGCGAAGGCGCATTCCCACAAGAGAAAATCGGAAAGCCGCTGTTCGCCGCCGGTGCGAATCAGCAAATCGACTTCCGTTGAGCCCCCGCGGTGGACTTCTGCAAGCACGGAGCTGAAGGACTCCGGGGAAAGCTCGGTGACTTTGTAAAAGCGGCAGGCGGCATGATAGATGGCTTCGCGGGCGGAATAGTCCACCGCGAGCCGCAGGTGCAGGCGCGTGCCCTTTGCGGTGGCGGCCTCCGAATCCGCGATAGCCTGGCGGAGCGTGGCCGGCAGGCGATCCCGCCGCCCGATGATGCTGAGCCGCACACCCTCGTCGATGCAGTGCGTCGTTTCGGTAAGTAGGTATTTGTGAAGCAGCCGCAAGATGGCATGGACTTCGGCAGCGGGACGCTTCCAATTCGCGGAGGAAAGCGCGAAAAGCGTCAGCGTGTGAATGCCGATGCGGGGCGCAGCCTCGATGACCCGGCGAGCTGCTTCGGCGCCAGCGCGATGACCGGCGGAGCGCGGCAAGCCTCGCGAAATGGCCCAGCGGCCATTGCCGTCCGAGATGATTGCTACGTGGAGCCGTGAAGCCTGGGCGATGGCCGGCTGCGCCGTGGGAATCTGCCGTACTGTCAGATGATGCATGAGCATGTTCTTTCTCCGCCGCGGAGGAAGTGTCATAAACTACTCTGCATTACAAAGTATAGAGCCAAAAAATTTTGCCGTTTTAGCCCTCGCGCGTCGCACGAATCAGCGCTTCCATGTGATTCAGGTAGCGCTCTAGCGCCCGCCGCCCCGCTGCCGTCAAGCGGTATTCCGTCTTCGGCAATCGCCCGTCGAAAGACTTGGTGCACGCGATGTAATCGGCCTCTTCCAGCTTGCGGGCGTGAACGCTCAGGTTGCCGTCGGTGGTTTTCAGCAGAGCTTTCAGTTCGTTGAAGGTAAGCGAGCGGTTAACCGCCAGCGCACTGACGATTCCCAGGCGGATGTGCTCGTGAATTAGCCGGTCCAGATCCGCCGGCACGGTTTCCCGGGCCGGATTGCGGATGGCTTCCAAAGAGACGCCGCGCTCGTGAGACCGCTGCAGACGTTCTTGATGCGCTGTAGACGACTTAGCCATGCGATTTCCTGCTAGCCTCCGTAATGCCGGGCGATCCACCAGCCAAAGCCCGCCTGCACGGCCCCAAAGCCTGCGGCCATGAATGCATCTCCCCAGATTGCCGGCGCGAAAAGTGCGGCACCGCCGAGCAACATCAGGCACAAACCCATCACCGGCACAACACGCACGGAAAAGGCCCCACCCGTAACGATGGCGGTCCCATACAACAAGAGCCAGACACCCGGCAGGGCGGCAAAGACGCCGGCGCGATAGAGAGCAAAGGTTAAGAGGCCGCCAACGACAATCGGCGGTGCAAAACTAAGAACGAATTTGCGGCCAGGCCCGGAGAAAAGTGCGGAGAAAGTGCGGAGTTGGCACGGTGCGCTTTGGTGGCCGCAGCAGGTGCCGCAATGGCCACGGCGACGAAGGCTTCGATCAGCCAGACGGCCAGCCAAGCCCCAGGCGAGGTCTGCCGCGAGGCCGCAAACGCGGCCACCAGCGCAGTAACCCCCATGGCCACGCCGCCCCAGCCGGGCACGGCGGTAAATTCCGCGGCGCTCTCCATCGTTTCGCGGATATAGCGGAGATGCTCGGCGGCGCGAGCGTCGATGGGGATGGGCTCGCATTGCGAAGAGCGAAGCGGACCATGGGTGGCCATAAAACCAAGGCTAGCGCAGGGGCTCAGGTTTGTCAAGTACTTTGTGATGTAAAGTAGAACGCGAGCAAATCACCCTCTGCGGGGGTAACGCCCCCGCAGCGAATTCCACCGGATCGTGAAGACGTCGATGAGCATCTGCATGCTGTCGTGCATCATGCTCACTTTCGTGGCCGGTGAATGCCCCCAGCGCACGGGAATTTCAACCGCTCGCAATCCATGGCGTCGCGCCAGGTACAGTAACTCAGGGTCGAACCCAAATCGTTCAATCCTCTGCTGCTCGAAGATGATGCCGCAGCGCTCGCGCCGGAACGCTTTGAAACCGCACTGCGTATCGGCAAACGGCAGCCACAAAATGCCTCGCACAATCTTGTTAAAAATGATTCCGGCGAATTCGCGGAGGGGGGTCTCGTGCACGCTGATCTTGCTGCGGTCCAACGCCCGGGAGCCGATAGCCACGTCATTGGTCTCCAGAGCGTCAATGAGTTTGCCGGCTTCCTCAATTGGCGCGGAGAGATCCGCGTCCGTGAAAACTGCGATGCGGCCGCGCGCTTCCTGCATGCCGTGGCGTACGCTATAGCCTTTGCCCCGGTTGACGCCATTCGAAACCGCGCGCAATGTGGGGATCTTGTTGCGAAAGGATTCCGCCACCGCGGCCGTGCCATCCATCGAGCCGTCGTCCACAACCAAAACTTCCGCTTCGCGCCCGGAGGTCGAAAGGTATGCTGCAATCCGTTCCAGCGTGGCTGGAAGGCGCAATTCCTCATTGTACGACGGAATGATAATGGACAGGTCGGGAACCGTCGAGCTCATCGCTAGGAAGGTTCCCGCCAGCCATGGTAGCCGACGAGCGGCACAAATCGGCAGCCTTCCAGCATCTTTGTGGGGAATGCTTCACCGTGTTTTTCGATAAGCTGCAATTCCTGATGTTCTGCGTCCCCCACGGGAAGAATCATCCGGCCGCCTTCGGCAAGCTGCGCAAGGAGCGGCTTCGGAACCGCAGGAGCGGCGGCGGCAACAAGGATGGCGTCGAAAGGAGCGAGTTCCGGCAGGCCAAGTGTGCCGTCGCCGCAATGTACATGCGCATTGGAATAGCCAAGCCGTGCAAGCTTGGCGGAAGCGCTGGAAGCAAGCTCCGCCCGCCGCTCGATCGTGAAAACTTCCTTGGCCAAACGTGAGAGCACGGCGGCCTGATAGCCACAACCCGTGCCAATTTCCAGAACCCGGTCGGCTGGCCGCAAACGCAACGCCGCGGTCATGGCCGCAACGATATAGGGCTGAGAAATAGTTTGACCGCCACCGATCGGCAACGGCACGTCCTCGTACGCGCGCGCACGCAGCTCCTCCGGTACGAATTCGTGCCGCGGCACTGCCGTCATCGCCGCCAGCACGGCGGCATCACTGATGCCGCGGCGGCACAACTGCTTTTCAATCATTTCCACGCGCTGTGCAGCGTATGCTTTTTTCTCAAGCATGCGTAACCGCCGCCGCATGTTTTTCCCACGCGCCTGTTTTCAGGATCTCTTCCATTTGCGCGAGGGTAAAGTCGCATTCCTCCTCGCGATTGTAAAAGTGTGGCGAGAGGCGCACGCCGGCTCTTGGGCGGTAGTCGACGATGATCTCCCGGGCGAGAAGTTCGCGTCCCACCTCGTAGGCATGCGGGCATTCGATCGAAACCGTCCCCGCGCGCTCTGCAGGGTTTTCCGGCGTGTTCACGCGCCAGCCGCGAGACCGAGCGCCTTCGATGAGCCGTGCGGTCATGCGCAGGGATTTCTCGCGGATGGCTCCGATGCCGGCTTTGTTGACGATGTCCAGTCCGGGCTGGCACGCATAGAGTGCGGGAATGTGGGGAGTGCCGTTCAGATAGCGGAAGGAGTCGTCCCGCGAATCGATGGCGCCGGTTTCGAAAGCAAAGGGGCGGCGGTGCGCGATCCACCCCGTGAGCGCGGGGCGCAGCTTGGCGCGCAAATCTTCGCGGACGTAAAGGTAGGCGACACCCGGTCCGCCACAGAGCCACTTGAGGACTCCGCCTACCGCAAAATCAACGCCCAGGCTGCGGACGTCGATGGGAATCGTTCCCGCGGCCTGAAAAACATCAAGAATCACATGCGCCCCGACGCGGCGAGCCCGCTCAACAATGGCCCGCGCGTCCACGATGCACGAACTGCGAAAAAGAACCTGCGAAATCGGCACGAGCAGCGTCGTTTCGTCGATGGTTGCGAGCAGTTTATCCAAATCAATGCGAATGTGGTCCGGAGTCGGAACGACTTCGACGCGCGCGCCGAGCCGGCGTTGCTCGTGGTAGAAGTACTGAATTGAAGGAAACTCCAGCTCGACCATCACGACCTTGTTACGCGGCCCGCGGAAGTCAAAGCAGGACGAAATCACGGCCTGAGTGAGGGTCACGTTCTGGTGCAACGAAATCTCGCCCGGGCCTGCTCCGATCAGCGGCGCGATCTGGTCGCCCACGCCCACCGCCATCTCCCACCAGCCCTCCTCCCAGGCGCGAACCCCGCGCTCCGCCCAGGAATCGGCGTAGGAGCGCAAGCTCTCGTAGACGCCACGAGGCATCGCGCCGAGTGAATTGCTGATCATGTAAGTGGTGCGGTCTAAGATCGGAAATTCCCCGCGCCACTTCAGAAGATCATCCATCGTGCGCTCCTCTCTGGACGGGCATGCGGGATCGGGCTCTTCTCCAAACAAAGTAGCATACCGTGATGAATGCCAGCCAGGGTGCGCCGGCCCGCAGAGTAATGCCAAATCCCGGAACCCACCAGGTTGAGACCAAAACTGCCATCACCCCTCCCAGCCCCAGGAGCGACGCCCACGGCCCGGGCGGCCCCAGTTGAAGATATGGTCTTCCTTGCCGTTTGTGGAAGCGACGGAAAGCAACATGGGTCAACAACGTAATCAGCCACGCGAACAGCGCCCCAAACGTGCTGAGCCCGATCATGAAAACGAAAAGTGAATCCTTAAAGTACTCCGACAGGCCGAGTGCTGCGGCCATTCCCCCCGCCGAAGCCAGCACCGCAACCACCGGCATGTTCTTCCCGCTCAATCGGCCAAGCGCCGCTGGAAGATATCCCCCGCGCGCGAGTGAAAAGGCCAGCCGCGCCGCGAAATACAAATTGGCAACGGCACTGGAAAGCGCCGCCGTCAGCACCACGAAATTCATGATGTGACTCGCAGCAGGAATACCCACGGTCTGAAAAACGCGGACGAACGGACTCTCGCCGAGTCCAATCTGCGTCCACGGCACAATACCAACAACAAGGGCGAGCCCCGCAACATAGAACAGCACCAGCACGATTAGTGTCCTGCGCAGTGCCTTCGGAACCGCCGCCTTTGGATCCGCCGCTTCGCCGGCCGTGCTTCCTACCACTTCGATTCCGAAAAAACTGAAAAGCNNNAAGACGACACCCAGGCCTACGCCTTGCCCCCCGTTCGGAAGAAAACCGCCGTTTGCCGTGTAGTTTCCAAGGCCGACTCGCGGAAATCCCACGCCGGACAGCAGCGCCGTCCCCAGAATCAGAAAAGCCACGATGGTCACTACCTTGATCATCGAGAGCCAGTATTCAAACGTTCCAAGACTTCCGATGCTGGTGCAGTTGACGTACAGAATCAAAAGCGAGAACAAGCCGATCCAAACCCACGACGGAGTTCCCGGAAACCAGAACTTGCAGTAAATCGCCGCGGCCACGACTTCGCTGCCGACTACCACCATCATGCAAAACCAATAAGTGAGGCGAACCGCAAATCCCGCCCACGGATGCAGGTACATCTCCGCGTAGAGTCCGAACGATCCTGCCGCCGGGTGCGCCGCAGCCATCTCCGCCAGCGCCCACATCATCGTCACCGCGATACACGCTCCGCCAACAAAGCTCAGTATCACGGCCGGGCCCGCCAGCTTCACGGAAATGGCGCTGCCGAGAAACAAGCCCGTCCCGATGGTGCTGCCCAGTCCGATCATGGCGACCTGCCGCGGCGAGAGGTCCTGGTGAAGGCCTGCCTCGCGTTCAACAATCGCCGCGGGATCAGGCGCTCCCAGGGACGCATCGCCGGGCATTTCCGTTTTGCGCATGGCGAGGCATCGTAACAGAAATTCATTTCCTCTTCCCGGACCTGAACGTTGGGCCAGTGAACGACGCAGCACGACTGTCCCGCAAAGCAGTCGCGCCGCTGCAATGCTCTTCCTAAAATCGGAGGCGTGGCGCAAACACGAGCGAAGCCGCCACGGAGGCAGTCATGAAAGCGGTCCTTGCACTGGTCATGATTTACGTGGGCACTTTTTTCCTGGTCATTCGGGGAGCATCGCAGAACTCCGCGCAAGCAGCGCCTCAAGGCGCGGCCCCGGTGCAGGGCCGTTCGGCGCCTCCACAAGCAAGCTCCTCCATTGACCCGGCGAAAGAAGCGGACATTCGTTCGCTGATGGAGCTAGTCGGCGCGCGGGACCTCGTGCAGGACGGCGCGAACAACGCCATCGAACAGTCCCGGGAGAAACTGCTCGCCACTGTTCCCAATAACGACAAGGGCCAGGCGTTTGTGAATGCGTTTGCCGCCAGCTACCAGAAGAAATTCGAGGTCGACCAGGTAACGAATCAACTCGTGGGAATTTACGACCGGCACTTCACCGAGGACGAAATCAAGGGGCTGCTGCAGTTTTACGGTTCACCGCTAGGGCAGAAAGTCGCCGCGGAGATGCCCAAGATCGGCCGGGAAACTCAGGCTGTCACCCGCACAGCGAGCGCGCAAGCCGCCAAGGAGGCTCTCGCGGAATTGAGGCAGCAGAATCCGGAGATCGGCGAGTCGACACGGCTCGGCAACGTTCAAGGCCAGGGCCGCTGGCAGCAACGCCGGGGACAACAGCGCGCACAGGGACAACCGCCCCAGCAACAGGCGGCGCAGCAGCAAAATCCGCAATAATGCGAATTGCAACTCAAGAAGCGATTTCCGGCTACCGGAAGCGCTTTTTGATTTTTATGTCGATACCAAACGTTCCATTCTGATCGCGCAATCCAACAATCGAGACGTTCCGGTCCACGTTGTATTCCACTTGAATGACCTGCTGCTGTGTCGAGCTCACATTCGAAACATAAGTGATGGTGAGGTTACGAGTAATCTGTTGCTCGACGGTAATGCGTGCCGCGGCGTTCTGTTCCGAGCCTGTCGAGCCCACACCCGCGAGTCCCGGGTCAACGCGAAAGCGCGTTATCCCAAACAAGCGCTCCAGCCTCCCGCCCAATTGGCTGGAAATTGCTTCCGAGAGAATCGCCGAGGCCCCTGCCGTTCCGCTTTGAGACGTACCGCCACTGCGCGTTGTCGCCTCAGAGCTTGTTTGCCCCAGAGCCAGTAAGGTCACGATGTCGTTTGCTGGAAGTGGCGGATCGGAGCGATACGCCAGCGTAAGCTTGCTGGCTGGACCATTGAAATTCAGCGTGATCTCATATTGCTGAATCGTCGTCGTTGCTTCCACATTCAAGACCGGATCGAGCCGGAAAGGGTTGGAAAAATTCAGGTCTCCGCGCGTAACACGGTAACGGTTGCCCGCAAAATACAAATCACCCGACAGGATGTGGATGTGTCCAAGGAGAATAGGATGTTCCCAGGTTCCCCGCACGCGGAGATTCGCATCGGCCTGCAGTTGTGCGCCGGGCCATTCCATGCGCGCATCGGGCGCCGACAGGGCTTCGACATCGAATTGCAGATTGCGCAGATACGGTGAACTGGTAGTGGGGCTGCTAATGCCTTCCTTTGCTGCCACCAGCATGCCTGCGACCTCGAGGCCTTGTGTGAGAGTTACGCGCTCGATGGTCACCCGTCCCGAGAGCAGCCCCGCAGCCGGCGTCCCGGTCAGCCTCAACGAACCTCCCACAAGCCAGCTCATACCCTCCGGATAGCGGATGCGCACGCGATCGGTGCGAACGCTGACATCGTAGCGCAGCGGACTCTCCGCGTAATTCACGCTGCCGGAGAGCTGCAGCGTGCCTCCGCCGGATTCCGCGCTCATATTCTCGAAGTACAGGCGCGTGGCGTCGAATACCACGTCGCCCCTAATGGCGCTGAGTCCCGCAGGGAAATCCTTTGCGCGGGCGAAAGTGTTTTCGATGTGCACCCGGCCCGTGATCCGTGGCCGGTCCAGTGTCCCTTCGAAGGAAGCGTTGATTTGCGCCGGGCCGCGCGCGTCGATATCGGGCACAAAACCGCTGAGAAGTCGCAGATCCAGGGCTCCATTGAGGCGCAATCCGACGGTGCGGCGCCCCGCAAACTGCACCGAACCCGCAATCTGCAAATTGGTGTCCGCTCCTCGCAGCGTAACCGGGTCGATCTCCAGGCTGTTCTTTGTCGATCGAAAGTGAACCGGGCCGGCGTTTTCCAGCCGCACGTTCGCGTAATTCATGGCCAGGCGCGAGAGATTCGCGTCCACGATGATGCCCTGCGGCTGCTTCAGCGAACCATTTACCGAAATATCGCCATCCGCGTTCGCATGGCCGCTGAATTCTTTCAGGTGCAAGGCGGCGAGCAGAAAGGGGTCCAGGTCAATGTTCTTGATCGAAAGCTTCCCGCTCAGCGGGTAGGGATCGGCAAGTCCCAGTGTATAGCCGCCGGAAACTTCTCCCGTGGTCATGGCGGAGCCCAATTCCAGATGCGCCGTTCGGGCGTCTGACGTCAGTTGGCCGTTGAAACTGCCGACGGTCACCTGGCCAATTCGGAGGTCCACGACTCGAAATGTCCCCTCGCCGATCGGCGTTTTCAACGGGCCAGTAGCCTTCAGCCGAAAGCTCACCTGTCCTCCGACAGGCAAGCGCCCCGATTGCAATTTTTCAAAATTTTCGAGTGGCAGCGCCGCACCTACGAGGTCCGCGGAAATCGTTTGGTCCTCGTAGCGGTAACCGGCCGAACCGGTGATAATTCCCGCGCCGCGCCCATTTTCTTTTCCTGGTGGGAAGAATCGCAGCTCTGCGTCCGCGATCCGCACCTCATCCGGCGACAAGTTCAGTTGTCCACGGAGACGATTAAAAGAAAGTCCATACAAATTCCCATCGGCCAGATCGAAGAGGCCAGTAACGTTGGGCTGCTTCCGCGTGCCCCGCCCGTGAAATTGCCCCGTCAATGAGCCCTTCACGGGAAAAGGCATCCCCAGCAGTGGTTCGAGACTTTCGGCCGGAACTTTCTCGAAATTCATCTCAGCCGTCCAGTCGTTCTCCGGCAGGAAATTCCATTTCGTCAGGGAAATTGTCCCTTCGATATCCGCTTCCATGTCGCCGCTGCGCGCATGTCCGCGCTCCAGCGCCAGCTCCGAAGGCGAGTAGGTCAGATCACCCTCAAGGAAATCCACGAAGACGCCGTCGTAACGCGCGCGCTCTCCGCGCACGTGTCCTTGAAACGTAGGGCCGCCGGAGGGGCCTACGATCTTGCCATCCCATCGTACGCTCCCGGAAATTTGTTTCGCTGCCTTCGCGGAACCAGGCGCAGCTCCACGCAAGCCGTCCATGAAATCTTTGTATAGCTCCAGAGCTCCGGTCTCAAACCGCACATTCAGTGTCGAATTTCGCGGAGCAAGAATGCCTTCGATGGTGCCACGCGACGACGGCGTTTCGAATTCGCCGGAATCGATCGTCAGGATGTTGGGATCGTAACGATAGCGGAACTTCCAGGCAGCGCTCACGGGTTGATGGTGTTCCGCCGGTTGATCTGGAGTCCCCCACACTGTATTCGCGGAGATTTCGAAGTGCTGGAAAGGACCGCTCCAGGTTTCCACCGTGTCCGCAGTGATCCGCGCGTCCCAGTGCAATTCATCGATGGGGAAGTCTCGATGCTCGATCGACGGCATTACCGCTGCGAGCCTCACGTCCTGCACATGGGTGTCTGCCCTGAATTGCAGCCCGTCGAATCGCATTGTCACGCGCCCGGTTACCCTGCCGCCGAAAGCCTCGGCAAAAAAATCCGGAACCTCAAGGCCACGGTTGTCGATTCGATAGCTGCCGCGGCTGGTGAGTCCGGTCGCATGAAAGACCACATACGGAAGCGCGATGTTCTGCCCGGAATAACTCCCGCTGCCCTTGAACTGGCCGCCGGCGAACTGGCCTTCTCCGCGTACATCGACCCGCCCTGTCGGCACCATGGGTTCACGCAGGGTTTCCCGGAAATCCAGCAGATCGACCCAGCCGCGGTACCGGAAACTCCACTGCGGATTCGAGAAACCGTTCATTTCCGCTTGTGCATCGAGATGCGAGTGCCCCGCGCTGAGCACCCCTTGCTCGAGCGTGAAGCCATCGCGCCATACGGTGAATTTCGCCGACAGACCCACCGGCAGGGGCACGTAGCGCTTCGACGTGAACTGCATGGTCTGCCAGTCAAGGTTGCCGAGATACAAAGGATGGTCCAGCGTGCCACCGGCATCGAGCCCAAACCGCAGATCTCCCCCATGCACCGTGATCGGTGTCTTGTCGTCGTTGTAGAGAACCCATCCATTAGCAAGCACAAGGCGCCTGATGTGCAATTCGAATAGCGTGTCGCGCAGCGGTTTGTTGATGAAAGCAGGCCGCGGAGGCGTGGGCACGTTTGTGGCGCCGTTCTTCTCGACACGAATGTGCACGTGTGGCTGCTGGACCACGAGTTCATTCAGCGAAATTCTGCGGCCCCAGAAGGAATCGATGCGCAGACCCGCCTGCACTTCCTCCGCCGTAAATAGAGGTTCCGTGCCTGCGGGCTCCCTTCCGTGGATCACCAGACCCTTTATGGTTGCTCGCATCGCGAACCAATGAATGGACAGCATGCGCAACTCAACCTTGCCGCCGGTCATGCTTTCTAAACGGCTTACCAGCAGCCGGGTCAACAACGGGTTGCCCGCGCCGCTTTACCGCTAGCACCCACGGCGTGTGAATGATCCAGCTCCAAATCGGGTGGCGGGTCTCGCGCTTCATTTCGCGGCCTCATCGAGAAGCTTTTCAATGCGCAGGCGGGCCTTGCTCTCGATGAGCCATCGATCGGCCTGGTCATTTATTCCGCGCTGCACGAGGGCTTCCTGAATGAAGTCGCGCGCGGCGTCCAGTGGCGGCGGCTCTTGACCGCGAGCTTTGGCTCGCGGCACAACCGACTTCTCATAGAAATCCTCGATCGTCTTAGGATCGATCTGCACCCCGGCACGAAAACGCGAATCCAGGTAATTACTCAAGTAGAGTTGCGCGGAAACCATTACCCGTATTTCCGCGTCGCTCAGCCCGCTTTGCTTTCGCCTTGCTTCGTATTCTTCCGTCGATCGGAACGAATTCCGCACGCGTTCCAGGCTGCGTTCGATCTCGGCATCGGACGGCTGGGGGAACCGCGATACGTTAGCCTCGGTCCGCACGATCCACTGATCAATCAGCCGCTCGAGAATTTGCGCATCGCTTTCCGATTTTCCGTCAAGGAATTGCTGGTAGCGGCCGAGCGCGCGAACATCGCTAAACAGAATAATGTCGTTCTCAACTCGGGCGGCAATGCGGTCCACGATCTCCTGCGACGCAAGTAATCCCACTGCATTCGCCATGAGCAGCGGGAGCAAGAGAGCGCAAATCGTAGGCCCGCGCACTAGAAGCTCGACCCCAGGTTGAAAAAGATTTGAAAGCCAGGTAGCCGCGTGCTTTGCTGGCCCAGCGAGCCAACCTTGAAAGTTGTGCAATTGCTCGGGCAAGGAATCGGAATCACAAACGACGGGCGATTGAGCTGATAGCCGAAATCGATTCGAATCGGTCCCACTGGGGTCTTATACCTCACGCCCAAACCGATGGTGTGAGCAATGTAATTCAGTTCGTTGGAGCAGTTTGTGTCGCACGCCGGGATCATTGGTCCGTTTG
>WNFJ01508242.1_pt1 | contig 19992 bp, 15 predicted proteins | sample 5400461 | NCBI WGS metagenome assembly WNFJ01 (sample SAMN13153349, study PRJNA577476) | soil metagenome | isolation source: 115 cm saprolite on Douglas fir-dominated hillslope | place: USA:California | collected 2013-09-17
ATCGACGCCAGTGCGATGAGCTGCGCCGACCACGCAGGGCTACTTGGATCGCGGAGAGGTGAGCCTGCCACAGAGCGACGGGAACCCGGGCTGCCGATAGCTCCGCAATCTGGTACACAGGGCACGGTTAGGACGACCTCCACTTACGGCCGGAATCCAATGAAGCCAAGACACGCCACACCTTTCGGGATCGCTGGGATTGTAATTTTCTTTGGCTGCGCCAGCAACACGCCCGCGCCGACCGTAGGCTCAGGCTCGGGGATGTCTGGCTCGCCTGGAACTACCGGCGCAGCAAGTCCCGGCTCGGGGGCTGGAAGCGGAAACATTTCCACCAGCGGGATCGCGACGTCGGGCGACATGGGCGGCACCGGCGCGACCGGCAGCGTTGCGGGCAGCGGGGTCCCGGGCAGCGGAGCGGCTGCCGGCAGCGGGCAATCCGGCAGCGTGGCGGGAAGCGGCGCCGGTGGCACCGGAGCGAGCGGCTCGGTGAGCGCGACCGACGGCGGCACTGTGAACGTGAACTGGCCCAGCCAGGCCTGCCAAACGCAGACCGCGGCGATGTTGGCGAAAATGAGCAAGATGCAAAAGGCCCAGCAGATGGTCATGCTGGAGAGCACCCAAGCCGCCCTTGGGATGGTGAGCTCGAACTTGCCCGGCGCCGTCTTTGCGGGCGGATCGGGGGGCTCCAACATGGACGGACCGGGCAATCAAAGCGCCGGATCGTGGGCCGCGTTCACCGGGCAATTTCGAAGCGCGGCTGCCGGGGCTGCGCTTCAGATCCCGCTCCTTTACGGTCTGGACGTCGTCCACGGCAACAACGGGGCAACGAACGCCGTAATCATGCCGCAGAACCACGGCTTGGGGGCGACGCACGACCTGGCGCTCGTGCAGGCTGTCTACAATGTCGCGGCCCAGGAATCTCTGGCCGTCGGCATCAACTGGACGTTCGGTCCCTTCTCCGGAGTCGTCTGGGATTATCGTTGGGGGCGAGTCTACGAAAGCTTCGGCGGAGATCCGGTGGCGGTGTCGCAGATGGTGCAGGCAGCGGTCCTCGGGTTTCAGGGCCCGAACGGCCTTGGATCGGGCAGCGCGGGCGTGGGCGGCGCGGTCGCTTGCAGCAAACACTTTGCGGGCGACGGTCAAATGGGACCCCCTTCCGCCACCGGAGTCGTCGTCGACCGCGGTCAAATCAACGTGGATACGCCGACGATGATGACGTGGGGAGTCAACCCGTACATTCCGGCACTCCAGGCGGGGCTCGGGTGCATCATGGTCAGCGACGCCCACTGGAACGGTGCTTCGATCACCGAGGACAAGCAACTCATCACGATGATCCTCAAAGGCCAGCTCGGTTTCAAGGGCTTCGTCATCACCGATTGGAACGCGGGCAACACGGGCCCTGCGGTAGGCGCCGGGGTGGATATGTTCATGCACCCCGGGGGGGGGAATCTCTCGCCCGAGCAGGCCGAGTCGAACACAATCAACATCATTGCGAACTTGCCGGCCGGCATGGATAGTCGCATCGACGACGCGGTCACACGCATCTTGAACGTCAAGTGCCAAGCTGGGCAAGCGGCCTTTGCACCCGGCGACCCTTCGACCGTCGGGTCAGGCGCGCATCGCGCGATTGCGCGCAAAGCCGTGGCGGAATCGATGGTCGTACTTCAAAACACCGGCAACGCGCTGCCGCTCGGCGCGACCGCCAAGGTATTTGTCACCGGGAGCGGCGCCAACAGCATGCGAAATCAATGCGGCGGCTGGACCATCACCTGGCAGGGCAACGGCGATCGGGTTACCGGTGGGACCACGATTCAGGCGGCCGTCAACAAGGTGAGTCCCACGGTCGGGAGCATGGCGGCCGCGGACACCGTGGTCGTCGTGCTGAGCGAGCCTCCGTACGCCGAGGGAGCGGGCGACAGTGCGACGCTCGATACACTTCCCGCAGGCGACTTCACGCTCCTCGACCAAGCCAAGGCCGCGGGCAAAAAGGTCGTGGCGATCGTGATGAGCGGGCGTCCCGTCTTGCTCCACGACCTCACGAAGGCCGATGCTTGGATCGCAGCCTGGCTTCCGGGCAGCGAGGGCGACGGCGTGGCCGACATTCTCTTCGGCAAGGTCAAGCCGACGGGCAAGCTGCCGCACCACTGGCCGGCGAGCGATGCGCAGGCCCGCTGGGGCGGGGTAGCTGTCGGGAGCTACATGCCAATGTTCAAGATTGGCGACGGGCTTACCTGGTAGCCCCTCGGGTGCTGAACCAAGGCAACGTGGCTCGCTCGCGCCCGCCGCATGGGAGGTGAAGCTTGTGCGCAGGTGTGTCTTGCGTCCTCTCGTGCCTATCTACTTCAACCGGGAAGCTCAACGCCGGACACGGCGCGCTCGTGAGCTTGACATGCGAGAGTCTGGCAGCTGCAGTGCCGCGGATCGCGGGGTGCAACGAGGGTCTGAGCGAAGCACGCGCCCGTGTCAGCGAGACACTCTTGGGTCCGAGACTCGCACACGTCCGTGTCAGCAAGACACGGTGTCGTGTAAGTTAAGCACGCGGCGGTGTCAGCAGGACACGGCGCCGTGTAAGTTAAGCACGCGCCCGTGTTAGCAAGACACGGTGTCGTGTCAGTGAAGCACGCGCCGTGTCAGCGAGACACGCGTGCGTGTCGCATTGCATGAGTGCAATTGGATCGTAACAATCGTAGCTTCCGCTAGTCGGACTCCAATGGGGTTCTTCCGAGGAATCGCAGCGTTCTTCGCCGGGGCTGGCTGGCTATTGGCCACACCGCGGCTGTGGGCTCGTGCGCTCGTGCCCGTTGTTACTGCGCTCGTCCTCATTGTCGCATTGGCGACGGCTGGCATCGCAGGCGGTCGCGCTCTGGCGCACAGTACGTTGGGTGCCGGAATCGGAGCGGGGTTTTTGGGCGTTCTCCTCGCGATCACGGCCGTGCTTCTCGCCGTCGTAATCGGTGTGAGCCTCGCGCAACCGCTCTCGGGGTGGGCGCTCGATGCCATCGTAAGCGCGCAAGAGAGAGCGCTTGGGATCGCGCCGGCCCTGCAGCCGGCTCGCTTCTCAATGTTCATTTCGTCGGCGGCCTCCGCGCTGCTAGCCGTGGCGATGGGGATCCCGCTTCTCGCGCTCCTCGGGGCTGCGGGATGGCTGTTTCCGCCGGCAGCGGTGGTCACCGTGCCGTTGAAGGTGCTGGCCACGGCGCTTCTGCTCGCGTGGGACTTGCTCGACTATCCGCTCGCGAGGCAAGGCATCGGCCTGCGTGATCGCCTGGGATGGTGCGGGCGAAACGTGAGCTCGGTGGCCGGCTTCGGCCTTGCCGCTGTGTTCTTCTTTGCCGTACCGGGCCTCGGCTTGTTGGCGCTCCCCTTCGGTGTCGCAGGGGCGACTCGGCTCGCGCGCAGCGCTCGCGATGACCGAGAGCCCTGAGAGAGAAAGTGTCGCTGGCAGCGTGGCACTAGTTGTTCAGCGCACCTTGCGAGATCCAGTTGCGCACCCTGTCGCGCGTCGCCTGGTCAAGCGGGATGATCTGGTCGGACGGCATCGGAAGTCCGCAAATCCCGGCGAAATCTCCGCTCGCGCAATGGGTGTCGTACATCATGTTCAGGTTGGGATCCATCTTGAACATCAGATAGCTCATCGTTGGGTCGCCCGGCGTTATGTAGTTTATGTGCGGCCTGACGTATTCGAAGGACGGCTTGAACAAACCCACATAGACCATCGCAATATCCGCCGTCGTTTCCGCGCCGCCGTCGATTGCGGTGCCAAGGTAGGGACGTCCTCCCCCCGCGGCGTTGTTCGTCGCGGTTGACGGATCGTTGTGGCAGGCGCCGGCCTTTGCGCAGTTGACTCGGAAGATGGGCATGATGTCGTTCTTGAAGGACAACGTCGCCGGCGGCGGCCCACCGCAGCCGAGGATCGAGCCGCTCGATCGCGGCGTGGGTGCGCCCGCGATGGTGCCGCAATGGTCCGTTAGCCAGGGCACCCATGGGTTGGACATCGGGTTCTTGAAGTCGCTGGTATTGAGCTCCAGGCCCGTGCACTTCTGTTGGACACACGACACCTGCACCGGCGGCGGGATGCAGCCCGTGCACGTCGCGGGAGCATTCCGGCCGTTGGCCCACGCGTCGAACCCGGCGAGCAGCATCGCCACATTGCCCTTGTCGGCTACACCGACAACAAGAGCCTCGTTGACGCACCCGTCGAAGGCGACGCAGCAGTCCGCATCGGTCGTGCAGGCGACGTTGCCGCTCGCGTAGCCACGCGCCTTCTCGAGTCCCATTGCATCTGCGGTCGCGGTGCTGGGAGGAGGACCGGTGTACGGCACGCAACACTTGAGGACATTCGGATCGCCGCAGGCGTCAATCAGCGAAGGGTCTTGCGGCGAAGAGCAGCCCGTCGATGCAGAGACGCACGTGCCGCCCACCGCGCTGCATGCCGCCGTCGCCCCAGAATCCGGGGGAGAGGGCTGAGGCCCGGGCGATGAAGAACTCGAGCTCGGCGAGCCAGCCTCGGTCTTGGGGCCCGCCGCGTCGGCGGTCCCAGCATCTGCGCCTCGAGTGTCTTGAGGCCCGCCCACGTTTACCCCGGTGCCGCACGCAGTGAGTACAAAGAGCGCCGGAAAGGAGATCGACAAGCGCCGTCGAAAGGATTGCATCGGGTAAGTCCTCCTACCTTGCTAAATGGTGGGAGGCGCCGAGTTGATCACGGAGACTTCACTTTCGATCGCACGCGCTCGCCGTACACGCTCGCCGGATGGGTACTGAGGAACGCATTCGCAAGCGCGGCCGCCTCCGCGACACGCCCCGCATCGACCAGCGCGTCGACGCGAAGAACAGTGGCTTCTTCGGTCAGGTGGGACAATCGATTGCGACGGTCGAACTCGTCCAGCAGAGCCAGAGCGCGCAGCGGGTCGCCGCCGGCGAGCGCGGCTCGAACCGCGCTCAACGCTGCGAGTTGCCTTGCGACCGCATCGGCGTCGAGCGGCATCGCGGACGTCGCCGCAACGTCGCCGCGCACGCTGCCGACAGCGGGGGCCACCGTGAAGGGAAATGCGGCGGCCCTCGCGGCGCCGCTTGCGACGGCGGCTGCCGGCGCGTCCCGACTGAGAGCGGCGCCCGTTGCGATCGCGGTTGCAATCGCGACCCCCGGCGTGTCCCGAGGCGAATCGACGCGGGTGATGCGAGAAGCGGTGAGCGAAGGCGCGGCTGAACGCGCGGCCGAACGCGGGCCATCGCCGCGGCTCTCTACTTTGGACGCCGGCTCGCTCGACAGGACGCGAGTCGCCTCATGCAACGCGTACGGAACGGTCCCAACGGCCGCCGCGCCGCCGAGCAGCGCAATCCCCGCCCATTTCACGAAGAGCACAGCGCCCCCCTTCGCGGCCGTGGGCGCAATCGACAGCGCGCCGCCCCTGGCGGCTCCCGCGGTCGGACTCCCGGCGACGGCGGCGGCTTTCGCTGCTGCGCTGGCCGCTATCGCGCCTGCCGCGCCCACTCCGAGCGCCGCGAGCGCGCGGTCGCACGCCCCCGCCTCGGAACGATCGGCGTCGGTCGACACCAGCAGCGCATGCACAAAGCCGCTTCGGGTTTCGTCCCTGAGCCTTCGAATCTCGCTCATCGGGGCCTCCAGACTCGCTGCATTCGACTCGCCGTCCTCTCGAACATCTCGCGGGCGCGCCGCAGGCGGGAAGCCACAGTCCCGGGGCGCAAGTCGAGAATCTCGGCGATGGTCGCCATCGTCATTTGCTCAAGCTCGAAGAGAATGAATACGGCGCGAAGGTCGATGGGGAGCTCGGCCAACACCAGGTCGAAGAGCTCGCGAGCGCGACCCTGGTCGAAGAGCTGCTCGGCAGACGGCGAAGGGCTGGCGTGCGCGTCGAGCCCGTCGGACGCGGGGTCTTCGCGGGAACGCCGCTGCTTGTTGCGGAGGTCGGCGGCGACGCGCGTCGCGGTAGCAAAGAGAAAAGCTCGTTCAGCCCCCGGACGAACGTCCTCGATTCGCCGCCCGAAGACGACCAGGACCTGCTGGACGGCATCCTCGACCGAGGCGTGCGCCACCCCGAGCCGGCGGAGCGAGCGCCAAAGAAACTCATAGTTGTCGCGAACTTCCCTTCGCAGGCGGTCGCTCGTCACCGCTCGTTCGACCGGCGTGCCGGCGGCCAGCGCCAGCTCGGCGCTCCGATGGAAGGCGTGGTCCACTCCAGGTTGAATGGAGCCAATCCACGCTTTGATCACCGAAATTCGACTCCCAATGCGACCTCGCCGCGACCCCCGAAGGTCGGGACCGTGTGCACGGAGACATCGGGGGAACCCTGTAAGTACACGCGGTCTTCGATGGCGGCGAAGAGGACGCCGCCGCCGAGATCGACAAATACTGACCGGACGACGCGAATTCGCAAGTGCGCCATCGCTCCGACGTCGAACCACGGGCGCGTCTCGCGGTGACCGTTGGGGATGTTCTCGCCGGCGGCAAAGCGCGCGCCGGCGTCCACCCGCGCACACGGGCGAAGCGTCAAGCCTCCTAGGTCGAACGCCGTCGGGCACCCTTCGAGCGAAACCATGGCGTTCGCGAACGTAACGCGCGCGTTGTAGGCACTAACGGGGGCGCTGGTGGAGTATTCAACTCCGACGCGAATGACGGGCCTGAGACTCCCGATTCGACCTCCGAGATCGGCGGACGGTCCACCCCCGAGAGTCGGATTCGGGGCCAGCCCGCCGGCCACGAGTGCATGCGCCGAGAGCGCCCACCAGGCCTGGGTGATTGCCGGAGCGTTCTCTTCGCGTCCCGGCGCGGGCGGCTCCTCTGTGGCGCGAGTCCTCGCTGCCGCGGCGGGTGTGGATTCGGCGGCAGGGGCTTCTGCAGGCCTGGATTCTCCGGGCGGGTTCGCGAGTGCGGGCGGGGAGGTCGGCTGGGTGGCCGTCGGAACCGGCAACGCAGGCGAGGGCAGGGGGGCGGGTCGGGTGGCGCGCGGGTCGACGGCCAGAGCGACCGCAAAGGCGAGGACATTGGCGACCTCCTCGCAGCTAGCGCCGCGGACGTCGCGCGAGCCGGTAATCGCGCCGTCGCTGGCGATTGTCAGTCGACCCGTGGCACCACCGTCCAATGTGACAGTGAAGAGCGGCGCAGGTTCCTCAGGCGAGGCCAGGCGAAGGCGCGGAAGGGCCCGCCGCACCTGCGCAACAAACTCGTCGACGCCGGGACAAAACGCTGGCGCACGGTAGTCGAGGTGAATGGCGTCGCCCCGGGTGTCGGAAGCCCGTACCGGAGGGGGCGCCGCCACCATTCACGAGGGTGAGGGCGAGGCTTGGCGCCGCCAATTGGAGCCAGCCTCGCATTGTTCCGACCATTCCCTAGTCCAAAGGCCATTTATGGCAAATGGCCATGCTGTTCAACGCCCGTGGCGGATCCTTACAACGCCAGTCGAAGGGCGCTGTTACCGCTACCTTTCCGCGTGTGCTAGCAATAAGGAACGTCATGCGGCTCTGCGCTGCGGCTGCTTCGCGGCGCAGGGGGAGCGGGATCGCAGGACCGTTGGGTTCTGGCAAGAAGGAGGTCTCGTGAGTTCACGACAGCTATCGAGACGAACGATTCTCCGCGGAGCCTTTGGGGTAAGCCTCTGCTTGCCTTGGCTCGAGACGTTTGCGGGTCGAAGGGCCGAAGCCGCTGCGGCCGGGGCGATTCGCCGGTACATGTGGATGTACTTTCCGAACGGCACCGGATCATTTTGGTTCCCCCCGACCGCTGGCATGGGCACCGCCTGGAAGCTCAGCCCGATCCTCGAGCCGCTGTTGCCCCTCAAGCAGAAGATGCTCGTCCTGGGCAGTATCGGCAATTGGTCGGCGTATGGAAATGCGTTTGCCGATCCGAGCCACGGGACCAATTGCGGACCGGCCTTTCACGGCTGTGAGTCACGAGCGAAGACGGGCCTCACCGACGCAGCCCCGGGGGGCGGCACTTCGGTCGACCAGGTCATCGCGCAGCAAATCGGAAAGGCTACGCCGCTGGCCTTCTTGCCAATTGGGTTGTCGACGATCGACTCGAATTGCGACGGGTCACCCTGCGCGCACTCGCGAAGTATGTCGTGGGCGGGGCCCAACAAGCCGCTCTACAAAGTGGTCAATCCGCAGACCGTGTTCGACACGCTCGTGACCGCGGGCGCCCCGAAAGCAGGGATGTCGCCCGCGTCGCCGATGCCGATGAGTTCAATGACGCCGGATCCCAAGCTCGAGCAAATGCGGCTCATGAAGAAAAGCATTCTCGACGCCGTGCTCGATGGCGCCAAGACGCTGCAGCCCAAGCTCAGCGTGGCGGATCGCGCACGGGTCGATCAGTACCTGACTTCGGTGGGCGACTTGGAGAAGCTCGTGGCCTCCCCCGCGATGCAGCTTCCTGTCGGCATGGGTGGGCCCACGCTCGGATGCAGCGGCATGGCGAGGCCCCCGCAGCCGTACGCCGACAACAGCGTGCCGATGGGTTACAGCCGCGAAACGCACATGGATCTCATGATTCAGCTCATCACGATGGCGTTTGCCTGCGACCTGACGCGTGTCATCACCTTCATGATGGACGATGCGCGCAGCGAGTTTGCGTATAGCCACGTGCCCAAGCGAAACTTCATCAATCCAGCGGCCGGAATGATGACTCCGCCGTATACGCTCTCCTCGGTCAAGGGAGGCGTGTGCAACAACTATCACGGCGCTCAGCACGGCGATAACGAAGAGTTCTCCACCATCACTTGGTGGATGGCGCTCAAGGCAAGCAAGATGGCGGCGGCGCTCGACGCCATCAAAGAAGGCTCCGGCACGGTGCTCGACAACACTGTGATTCACTTCGGAAGCGGCATGTCGGGCGGTGGCCACGACGGGCGGAAACTCCCGACGGTCCTTATCGGCAGCGGGGGAGGCGTGCTCAAGCAAGACGGCTTCATCGACCTCGCGAATGGCGATGCGCCCGGTGGGGGATCAAGGCTGGCCAACCTGCACCTGACGCTCATCCAGAAAGTGTTCGGCTCTCCCGCCACCACCTTTGGCAACCTCACGGCGCCGGCGACTACGGGCATCCTTCCGGGCATCTTGGCCTGAGGGCGCGACGACTTGCTCGTGTTGCTCGTACGGGCCGCACCGCCGACGGACGTGTGCGGCGCGGACGAGGCCGATTCAAATGAACCTTGACGGCCTGCGGGCGCAGCTCAGAACCGTCTCATTGCGTAGCGCTTGCTCAGCGCTCGATACGGGGTTGATGGGCAAGGCGCTCGAAAGCATCGAGGTCCTTCATGACTACCTTCCCATCTCGTCTCTCGAAGACGCTGTGCGATCGTTCGCTGCAGCTCGCATTCGCTCCACTCCTCGCCGCCAGCGCGATCCATCTCGCCGGAGGCTGCTCAGGCAACACTCCGGACAACGGCGTCAGCATGGCCGGTTCCGCCTCGGGCTCTGCTTCGGGGGCGGGCTCGGGCGCAACCACGGGCGCGAGTTCGGGCTCGATGTCGGGCGCCACTTCGGGCGCCACCTCGGGAGCGACATCGGGTTCTGGCTCCGGCGCGACCAGTTCTGGCGCGACGTCGGGTTCCAGTTCCGGCGTAATGTCGGGCGCCAGCTCCGGTTCCGCCTCGGGGAGCCCCGGGGATGACGCGGGCGACGCGAGCGAAGGCGGTCCGACCGAAGCGGGTGACGATGGCGCTACCGAAGCGGGCGACGATGGCGCCGCGGAAGCGGGCGACGACAGTTCCGCGGCAGACAGCGGCCCCACCTGCAGCGCGGGCTGCATGACAGCGGCGGGGTGCCCGGCGCAAAATTGCTACATCCCGATGGCCAATCCGACCGGCAACGCAGCGGATTCCACCATGTGTGACGGCATTACGCAGATCCCGACCGCATGGCAGCCGCATTACGCCGTCGACGGAGACCCGGCGACTCGTTACTCGACCTGCACCGCGGGCGTCGGAACCGAATGGTTCCAGGTAGATATGTGCCGCACCGCGCTTGTCAGCGGGGTCACCCTCGGAGAGAGTACAAACGACGTAGGCGACCAGGCCACAGCCTATAGCGTGCAAGTCTCCATGGATGGCTCCAATTGGACCGCGGTGGCGATGGCATCGACTGTTGCTCCAGGCACGGCCCTCCTGACCGTTACGTTTGCCCCGGTCACGGCGCGCTACGTGCGGTTCAATCAAACTGGAATGGTCGGAGTGCCCACTGCCGACGGCGGATTTGCCACCAAATTGCCGACGATGCGGGCGCGGACGCTTCCGCGACCGATGGGGCAGGCGATGCACCGGCGAGCGATGCACCCGGTGGCGACTCGGCCAGCGACGCGGCAAGCGATGTAGCCGCGGAATGAACGGCCTCTTTCTCAGAATGCGTTGGCCGTCAGGCAAAGCGAGCAACGCAACGCTACGGTAAACGGTACGGCTTGGGGGGTGACCCCCTTATGCCGTGTCGGCATAACTCGGATTAATATGCACGACCAAGGCTCCAAAGAGTCTTGACGGTCGGCGCGCGACGCGGCAAAGCTCTGCACAATCAGACTTCCGTCTGAGCGCCTTGCTTGCCGAGCGCCCAGTGGCGCTTGACGGGCAGGATGCCCGTCCGCTTGAGGGGAATCATGACTTGCTTTACTTCTCGCATTTCGGGGACGCCGAACGGTCGTCCGATTCGGCTCGCAATGGCGGGGCTCNNNNCCAGTTTGCCGAAGGGTGTTCGGGCGCAAGCTCCACGACAATCGCCGGCAGCAGCATATCCGGTTCCGATTCGGTCGCTACTTCGGGCATGGCAGGCGCTACTTCGGGCGCGGCAGGCGCCACTTCGGGTGCGGGCTCGGGCGCCACTTCGGGGATGGGCTCAGGCGTTGCGTCGGGGACGGGCTCAGGCGCCACTTCGGGCGCGTCGTCGGGCGCTGCCTCGGGTGCGGGCTCGGGCGCCACTTCGGGGATGGGCTCAGGCGCTGCGTCGGGTGCTGGCTCAGGCGCAGGTTCGGGCGAGTCGTCAGGCGCTGCGTCGGGCGCGGGCTCAGGCGCAGGTTCGGGCGCGTCGTCAGGCGAGTCGTCAGGCGCTGCTTCTGGCGCGATGTCGGGCGCCACCACCGGTTCTGGGTCGGGCGTCCCGAGCATCTGCAGCGCGGCCTGTATGAACGCGAAGGGTTGTCCCTCTCAGTCTTGTTACGTCCCTAAGGCCAGCCAGATCGGGAACGCGACCAACTCCACAATGTGCAGCGGGATTTCCCAGCAGCCGTCGCTCTGGCAACCTCAATACGCCGTCGATGGCAACCTAGCGACTCGCTACACGACGTGCGCCGCGGGCGTGGGCACCGAATGGTTCCAGGCGGACATGTGCCGCGCTGCGCTCGTTCATGGGGTCACCGTTGCGGAAAGTCCGGGCGACGTGGGCGATCAAGCCGCTGCCTTCAACGTGCAGGTGTCCCTGGACGAGACCAACTGGACCTCCGTGGCGATGTCCTCGAGCGTAGCCCCGGGCACGTCTGTCTTGACGGTGAAGTTCGCTCCGGTCATGGCGCGCTATGTGCGGTTCAACCAAACCGGCAAAGTGGGAACGTCCAATGGCGATGGATCATTCGTGCCCAAGTGGTGGTCCGTCGCGGAGTTCAACGTCACCTGCGGGCAGTGAACGGCGACGTTCGCGGTGCGATCGTCGCGATGGGGGACGCAACGGGGACCGTGACTTGAATTCTTTTCCCGATGGAGGAAAGTAGAGCCCAATCGCGACCGATATGAAGAGTTGCAACGCCGCTCAGGAGGTTCGCATGCGCCCGTGGCCCCCCCTGTTGCTCAGCTTCGTTTTCGCGGCGGGCACTGCATGTGGAAACGCGGGCGGCACCGCCGGCTCGGGAAGCGGCAGCGCGGCGAGCTCGGGCACCGGCAGTGCGAGTGGCTCGGGCGTCGCGAGCGGTGCGACGGGCGGAGCAAACGGCGGCAGGGGCGTCACGTCCAGCGGGGCGGCGTCAGGCGGAACCGGCACCGGTGCGCCCAGCGGTGGCAGCGGAGTGGCGACAACCGGAGCCTCGGCCACGGGCGCAAGCGGTACCGATAGCGGAGGCGGGAACGACGGAGGGACGGGGCCTGCCGGCGTCGTGCTCGGACATCCCGATCCGACCATTACGTATCCCACGCACCCCGGCTACGCGCTTTACCTCGCCGAAGAATTCAACGACCCAATCGATCTCGACAACGATGCGAACTGGACATGGTCCGACGGCGGTCTCAGCGAAGGAAGCGTGCGCTTCGAGAAGAGCCAGATCGCGTTCTCAGGCACAGCGGCCGACGACTCGGAGCCCAATCACCGCGGCTATATGGTTCTGACAGCCGACAACGCTCCGCCGGGCCTCAAGACCGGCGGAATGTCGTACGCGGAGAACGGCACGCTGGCGAGCAAACCGCAGATCAGCGGCGAGTTCCGAACGAAGTACAACAACTACCGCTACGGCTGGTACGAGGCTCGGTACAAGCCGCCGCCTTCGACTGAGGGAAACTACATCGCGTCGCTGGTCGTCTTTCGAACACCGAAGACAATCTCATGGCGCGAGATCGACGTGGAGCTGACGCCGGATCTGCCCGCGATGCTCGGCAGCAACGTCTATTGGGAGAATATCACTGGCACAATGGGAATGGGATATCTGCCGCAATACGCGGATGTCGGTTCGGATCCGCTGCCGGCCATCGCCGATCACTCGCAGAAGTTTCACGTCTACGCCATGGAGTGGACGCCGGCCTATATCAAGTGGTGGGTCGACGGCCAGCTTGTGCGCACGAAAGACGCCACGCACGGCATGAACCCCAATGTGACGATTCCGGAGAAGTCGACCAAGATTCTCATGAATCTCTGGGTCTTTGGCCGCGTGAATGGATTCGGAGGCAAAGATCCCTCAACGAACGCGTACCCGATGAAAGCGGAGTACGACTACGTTCGTTTCTACAAGTCGGTCGGGGACGCGACCTACCCGTGCGCGCCCACCCCCATGTGCGTAACGCACGACGACAATATCCGCAGCAAGAACAACCCGAATGACGGGGTCGCGTTCAACCCGAACTAGTCAGCGCTTCACCGGCGCTGCGCGGTCCGGTGGGGGGGGAGCGAGGCCGCTCGGGACGTGCTCGAACAAATGACTATCGACATCCGCCGGTATAAGTGCAATTTTCCAGGCTCATCAGAATCAACGGATGGGCAGCACCATGGTCAGCACGACAGAGAGAGCCACGAGCGGGCAGGGGGCAGGGCGAGAATCGCGCGCCAAGAGGCAGGTGCGGATCGCCTTAGCCAGCGGCCTTTTGGCGGTCTCTTGCATCGGTTGCGGCGGTCGAGCCGTCCTTGGAACGGAGCCCATGGAAGGGCCGCCCGCGCGGCATGCCATTACCGAGTTTGCGCTTTCGCAGGAGAATAGCGGTCCGACCGGCATCGCGGCGGGTCCCGACGGCAACCTTTGGTTCACCGAGCTTACGCGCAACAAGATCGGGCGGATCACCCCGGGTGGGACGATAAAAGAGTTTGCGATTCCAACCTGGGGCAGCGGCCCGGTAGGTATCGCGGCGGGGTCTGACGGCAACCTTTGGTTCACCGAGTTCGACGTCGGCAACATCGGGCGGATCACGCCGGGAGGAAAGATCGAAGAGTTCGCAATTCCGACCCCGGGTAGCCGCCCCGCAGACATCGCACCCGGGCCTGACGGCAACCTTTGGTTCACCGAGGCCATCGGTCAGATCGGGCGAATCACTCCGGGTGGCGAGATCGAAGAGTTCGCGATTCCGACCCCGAGTAGCTACCCCACCGGCATTGCAGCCGGTCCTGACGGCAACGTCTGGTTCGCCGAGGGCCTCGGCAACAAGATCGGGCGGATCACTCGCGAAGGGACGATCCAAGAGTTTGCGGTTCCGGCGACGGGCAGTGCCCCTTGGGGCATTGCGGTTGCCAACGGCAACCTATGGTTTGCGGAGCTCATCGGCCAGATAGGGCGGATGACGCCCGGCGGGGCGATCCAAGAGTTTGCATTTCCCACCGAGCAGAGCAGCCCTTTTTGGATGGCCGCCGCTGCCGACGGCAACCTTTGGTTCACCGAGTCCACCAATGAGATTGGGCGGATCACGCCTTTCGGCACGGTCCAAGAGTTTTCGATTCCGACCGCGAAAAGCAAGCCCTGTGGCATCGCGCTCGGTCCCGATGGCAACCTCTGGTTCACCGAACAGGCCGGGAGCAAGATCGGCCGCATTGCGCCGTAGAGTCGCCCGTCCGAGCCTGCTCAAAACAAGTATTGAACGCGCAAGCGACCGCTCAACATCTTGTTGTAGAACGGAATCGTTCCTTCGGTGGGGTTGAAGTTCGCCAGCGCGTATCCGCCGACGGCTTTGATGAAGAGCTGCTTGAAGAGGTGGTATTGCAGCGCAACAAAGGCCTGCCCGTGATCGAAATCCTGGTAGCGACCGCGGTTATTGGCTTGGTGCTGGTCGACGAGATACGTGTAGTCGGCCCCGACGCCCGCGAGTAACCCGTCGACGATGCGAGCGTTGGCGAAGCCGCCAAGGCTGTAGGTGGAATTGGTGCCCGTGTCCGATTTGTTTCCGTCGTCTGCAGTTTTGTCTTGTTTGCCAAACCCGTAATTAAACCCAAACTCGACGTACGGATCGAAAACAAACTGAATCGAGCCGCCCGCGCCATACTGGTTGGTGTAGCCCTTCGTGTTGTCGCCCTGCGCTTGAAGGTGTTTGTACTCGGCGCCGCCCTTGAGTCGTAGCCAACCGAAGTCGAGGATGGCCACGGGCCGGCCGGCCAACGCATTCTGCCCGGTGTCGTTGCCGAACTGCGAGCCGATCTCGAAACGCAGCCAGTCCGTGGGATAGAGGTGCACGGCCCCGGCTCCGACGCCACGGGGGCGATAGAACGCATTGGTAACGCCGTAGATCGAGGGAGGGGAAAAGATGCCCCCAACGTCCGTGGCCCCGTCGCGCTCCAGAGTGTAGAGGTCCAGGCCCATTCCGAAGTGGTAGATCTCCCAGCCTTCGTATCGGCCTAGCTGCACATCAAACGACTTCCACTGGCCGGCCTTCACCCAGACGTCGTCGGCATCCGAAAAAGAGGGTCCCTGGGTCTGATCCTTGTTGGCGACGTACTCGGCCTGCCCTTGTACGAAGTAGTTGCCGGAGGTCCATGTCGGGGTCACGCGGAGGACGAAGCGGCCTTGCTGCAGTTGGTAGGTAATGTTGTGCACCTTCGCGCTCGGATCGTTCACCGAAAGCTCCTCGTAGCCGGTGTCGATCCACACGTACCCCGAGACGCCGATTCCCGTCTTTGGGTAGTAGGGCCATTGCAGCCCGTGGAAGGTGCTCCAAAGGGACCCCCCGTAAAGGCCGCGCACGTGTGGCGTGCTTGGAAAGGCGTTCGCGGGCATGCGCTCGACGAAGCTGACCGACGCGGATGTTGCCGCCGGAGGCGCGGTCGACCCGGTGTCCGATGCCGCGGCGGACGGCGCAGTTGTCGGCGCCGCGGTGCCTGGTGCTGGCAGGGCGGTGCTCCCAGCGTTTAGCGCATCCGCGGCCGCCGCGGGGCCCGATGCCAAGGAAGTGAGGGTCAGCGCGAGCGCTGCCCAAGACCAATGCTTGCGCGCAAGGATTCTCATGTCTCTTTCCGGGGGCGGCGAGAAGCACCGCGGCGATCAGTTAATGGTCAGCATGCCCGCAAGCGGCAGATTGTCGGAACTGCCACCCACCATGACTTTCACTTGACCGGTTTCAATTTGCCAGCTGCCTGGGGTTGTGGACGTATCCCAGTATTTCAGGTCCGAGATGCGGAGAGGAATGGAGACCTTCACGGGCGTTTGTCCGTGAGGGATCGTCGTTCGCGCAAAACCCTTCAGCTCCTTGACGGAGCGTCGTGGCGCCTTCGTGTTCGGATAGGATACGAAGAGGAGTGAGACTTCGTCCCCGTCCATGGCCCCCGCATTCGTCACGTCGACCGTCACCGAGATCGTGTCGTTCTTTCCAGCGGACGTTGGAATGTTCACATTGGCATAAGTGTACGTGGTGTAGCTCAACCCGTATCCGAAAGGAAATAGCGGCTTCAACCCCATTTTATCGTAATACCGATACCCAAGATAGTAATCCATCTTCGTTCGTGTGGTCGGGTCGCTAAAGAGCGGCTCGTCGCCAAACGGAGCGGTGGGTGTGGCAGCATTCGGCCAAGTAAACGGGAGCTTCCCGCTGAAGTTCTTGGTTCCAAAGAGCAATTCTGCAAGAGCGTCGCCGCCGTCCTGACCGGGGTACCAAGACATGACCACGGCCGGGACCATGGATAGCCACGGCATGTCGATGACGCTTCCTCCCACGAGAACCACCACCATGGGCTTGCCCAACGCGGCGACGGATTTGATGAGTGTGTCTTGGACGGCAGACCCGTTGTGAAAGCGAATGTTCTTGTCGTCGAGCGAAAAACTGAAGCGATCGCTTGCTCCTGTGTATTCCTCGCCTTCGTCCTCGGGAGTTAGCCCGGCGACCACGACGACGAAGTCCGCGGAGGAGGCGGCGGAGGCATCCGCTCCGGTAGTAATCGTAAGCCCGCCGGCGGCCATTGCGGCCGCTTGGATCCCTGCGATCGGCCCTTTGCTCTTGGTCGGATCCGGGTAGGCGCGGCTGCTTCCCAAGTCACCCGTCCGAAAGTAGTGCAAGGCTCCAGCGATAAGCTCGCTCGTTGCAAAATTGACGGAACCAGATTGGAGGTCTGCCGCGCTGGTGAGGGAGAATGGCACGGTGGCCCCGATAACAGCGATGCTATGGATCTTCGTCTTATCGATTGGCAGCGTATTCCTATCGTTTTTCAGAAGGACCATAGACTCTGCGGCTGTCTGGCGTGCAAGCTGAATGTGGGCGTCGTTGCCTTCGATATTTAGATTGTTGGGATTCTGCGTCGTCGAGGCTGTCTTGAGACCTGTGCCCGTTATGGGGTCGAGAATGTTGAAGCGAATTTGTTGCGCCACGATGCGCTCGGTGGCCGCTGTCAGCTGCGGCTCCGTGAGCTGTCCTCCCATGACGTCGTTGGTGAGCTGCGTGTAGTGGTAGCTCCAAGGCAGCTCCATATCGAGCCCCGCATTGACCGCAGCCGTTGACTCGACCTGCTGACGATTCGCGTTGGAGGGGCACGACGCGAGACCCCCGGGAAGCGCCCACCAGTCGCTCAACACGAACCCTTTGAATCCGAAGGCGGTACGGAGCATGTCTGTGAGAAGCTCGTGGTTTTGCGTGCAGTGAGAAGCCTGTCCTGGGGGCACCTGAACCTGGTTGTACGCCGCCATAATGCACGCCACGCCACCCGGGACATCTTGAACGACCATCTCGAAGTGCCGGCCGTAGATTTCGTGAAGAGTTTGTTCGTCGATGATGGCGATGGCACTCGAGCGGCCGTTCTCGATGTTGTTGGCGGCATAGTGCTTGGCGCACGCCGGAACGTACTCCTGGACTCCTATGGTGTACGCGGTACCCAAGCGACCGAGGAGATACACGTCCTCCCCATATGTTTCCTGCGCGCGGCCCCACGCGGGATGGCGCAAAATGTTAATGACAGGGGCCAGAAGCATGTTGTGCCGAGAAGCCACCATCTCGTCGCCCATCGCTTCGCCGACCTTTTTCTCAAGGTCAAAATCGAACGTCGCGCCTCGTGCCATTCCCACGGGGAACACGGTCGAGTATCCAGTGGCGCCGGGCCGCAGATTCGCAGCCAAGCAGAGTCCGCGCGGGCCATCGCGGAATTTGAAACCAGCGACCTTGGGCGGGACTCCCGGAGTCTCGAAGATATTGTCGGTCTGGGGTGCGTTCGGACAGCCACTCGGCTCCCCGCTCATGAGGGTCGCCTTCTGGTCCAAAGTGAGCGTGCTAACAAGGTCGCGAGCTTTCGCGTAAAAGTCGACGGGAGGAGGTGTATTGCCGCTGCTGCCGGTCCCGTTGCCGCTTGCAACGCTGCCGCTCCCGCCACCGCTCCCGCTCGAAGCCGATCCGGGCAGCGTCTCGAGGCGGACACAAGACGTGGGCGCCACCGAAACGACGCCGAGGAGTGCAGCGAGCACCCAAACAACCGCCGAACCGCGAAGCCAAAAAGTAAAGCTGTACTGCCGCATGATGAAACGGGTCTCCTTCACACGGGCATCTCGTGCGCCGTGCTTTCAGTTCTATTCAAGCGGGGCGTAGCAGGCGGCGCACCTTAGTCCAAGACTTCTCGCGTGTCTCGGGGTTGTGTGGGTCAACAGCCTACTGCGTGACAACGCGCGGAGTCACCCCAGGAGAGGACGCGCTCCGCAGTAAAAATGGCCGTTTCCTCGTCGCTGTGAGCCGACACTCACTTGTTACCGGTATCGCCATTTGTGAGCTCTCAAGTCGCGCGCAAGCTCGCGCGAAACTCGCGCACGGCGCGCGTCTGATCCTCGCTCGTCGCAAGAGTCGCCACCGCGACGAGATCGAGATCGGCGAAGACCTCGCTCTTGACGAAGCGCTCGTAGTCGCCGCCTCGCACGGCGTGAACTTCGATGCGTGCGTCGCGCCAAATCCACACTTCGCGTACGCCAAAGGCGCGAAAGATGTCGAGCTTGTCGATTCCCCCGCTTGTCCAGACCACTTCGATCGCCAGATCCGGAAACTCCTTGGGCCCGTTGACTTCGTAGCACTCGTCGGGCTCGACCCCGCGCCCTTTGGGCCGGCTGCGAATCGTCATCGACCCTAAGCCGTCGACGCGAAGGCCGCGCTCTTCTGCATAGGCTTCAATCAATCGGGCGATGCATTTCTTGATGCTTTCGTGATCGCGCGATGGGCTCATCAGCTCGAGTTCGCCTTCGAGGTAGGCCATGCGCACGCCGGCGCCCTCGCCCCGAATGGCGAGCACCGCTTCGTATTGATCCCAGGTCACGCCGTGCAGGACGACGCGGTCGTCGTGGGTGTTGCGGGCGGGGGGGGTGGCGGCGCCGAAGACGGGTGGGGCTGTACGCGGCCAGGATAGGATCGCTCCAACACGAGCATCGGCAGTCAACGCACCGCGGCATCCGCGGCCTCCCTGAGGAAAAGGCCCTCTTATCGATGCGACAAGAGGCACTTTTTCGCTGCGAATCGCTGGCAGCTGCAGCGAACCGGATGTGCGTGAACCTAACGAAGTTCATTGCGAACTGGTCCAGAGAGCGCTAGGTGTCCGCCTGCGAGCGGGCGTGCCCCTCCCCCCTACGCGCCCACTCGTGCTTACGCCCCCGTGTCCGTGTGTACGCCGGTCGGGGGCGTTTTTTTTTCGGTGGATCCCGGGTAACAAGAGCCTTGGGGTTTATGAACGTCGATCGACAAGAGGCAAGGCCCACGGGCTCGGAGGCGGCCGCCCTCCGCGACGCGATCGAAAGGCACCGCAGCGCTCTTTTGGCTCGCTTGGAGGCCGGCGAGGATGGTCTAGCCCTGGGCCGCGCGAATGCCCGTTTCCTCGATGCCAGGATTATCGAGCGATTCGAAGCGGCCTCGCCACCGCCACGGCCCTTATCGACCTTCGGTTTCTCGCAGGGGCCAGTCCCCTCGTGGGGGAGCTCATCGCGCACGCAAACGAGGGGCTTTTCGGCGAGGAAGACCTCGGGGCGTTCATCGACCGGCTGCACGAGGAGGCCAGCATCCGTCACGAACGTTTCGGCGGGTCGGTCTATTTGCTTGAGCCGGACGTAAAGGGCGGTCCCGGCGGTCTTCGCGATCTGGACGGTGTGCGCTGGGCCGCGCGAGCGCGCTATCGCGTGCGGGAAGGGGAGACGACGCAAACGACGCAAACGATATTGGGCTTGTGGGGCGAACTCGTGCGACTCGGCGTGCTCGTCGCGCGCGAAGCCCAGGAACTGACCACGTCGGAAGAGTTTCTCTGGCGCGTTCGCAATCGATTGCACGCGCGTGCGGGGCGCAAAGCCGACCGCTTGGGATTCGAAGACCAAGAAGCTCTGGGCGTGGCGATGGGCTACGGCGAAGACCGCGCTCGAGCCGCCGAGCGGCTAATGCA
>WNFJ01543694.1_pt1 | contig 19992 bp, 18 predicted proteins | sample 5400461 | NCBI WGS metagenome assembly WNFJ01 (sample SAMN13153349, study PRJNA577476) | soil metagenome | isolation source: 115 cm saprolite on Douglas fir-dominated hillslope | place: USA:California | collected 2013-09-17
CGCGTCTTAGCTTAGAATTTACATCGTTCGCAACGAGGAGGCCGGGGGTTCGAATCCCCTCTCGTCCACCATCTTTTCAACGACCCCGAGCACGGTGGACAAAGACGCTTCGTTCACGAAAGGAGAACATGCGGTTCCTCTGGTTGCTACGTCCTCTCCCCTAAAATCTCGCCCCAGTTGTACCGAATTACGCTAATGTTGTTCCTCTGTAACAAATAGAGTCATCCGACGAAATGTGATGTGCGACTGGCTGTTATGGCTTCACGGAAAACAAATCCACGGGAACGCGGGTTATTGGCAGTCCGCAGGCATTGCTTGTCCTTCGGCCAACCGAATCAGGAACGCACGCAGAGTCGTCGCATGTGCCAGGTTACCGGAGCGCTCCTCTGTTGCCAGGAATCAGAAGCCACGCTGCGGTGGCACTTGCCACAGACAAACCGGCACAAATCAGCATGATGAGGCGGAATCCAAATACAAATGCTTCTCGAACCGATTCTTTGATTGCGGTTCCAGTAGTCTCGTTTAGACTAGTCGGCAACTGGAGGCCGGCGAGTTTGATCTCACCCGCCTGAATGTCGTGGAGTGTGTCGGGCGAGAGCGAGAAGTTCGACAGCTCGGAATCCAAGCGAGCACCAAAAGCGTTCACCATCACGATCCCAAGGACCGCAATCGCAAGCACGCCCGCGACCCGGGCAACTGCATTGTTGACTCCAGAAGCTGTGCCGACACGATTCCTATCGACTGAATTCATCACCACCGTAGTAAGAGGAGCTACGGTGATTGCCATTCCGAACCCGAGAACAATGACCGGGACGAAAAACGCCGTCCAGTAACTATCTCCCACTGAGGGCACGGCAAACAGAACAAACCCGAATGCCGCAATGAGCGGGCCGACGATCAGCGGAACTCTTGGCCCGTAGCGCGCGACGAGCCCGCCCGACCAGCGGGAAAGAAGGAAAATCAGCAAAATCAATGGGAGCGCCGCCGCACCCGCTGCAGTTGCCGAGTATGCCTGGACTTGGATCAGGTTCATCGGGAACAAAAAGAAGAAGATTCCAATCGCGGCGTACAGGAAGAAGGTGAGCAGGTTCGCGCCAGTGAAGCTGCGCGAGGCAAACAGCGTGAGCGGAACCATCGGCGAAGCTCCGCCAGCTTCCACGAATGCAAACACAATAAGGCAGCCGAAGCCAACAATGAGGCTCCCGAAAACCAGAGGATGCCTCCAACCCAGGTTGACAGATTCGATGAACCCGTTAACCAAGCCGCCTAACCCCAGGGTGACAACCACGGCCCCTAGCCAATCCACACGCGCTGTAGCCGGGCTGCGGCTTTCTGGAATACGCCAAAGCGAAATGGATATCACTGCCGCCGCAAGCGGGACATTGATGAAGAAGGCCCAGCGCCAGGATGCATGCTCGACAAGCCAGCCGCCAAGAACGGGCCCAATGGCGGCCGTGATCGCTGTGAACCCGGACCACGTCCCGATCGCCTGTCCTCGGCTCTTCTCGTCGAAAGAGGCACTGATGATCGCAAGGCTGCCAGGCACGAGAAGCGCTGCTCCCACACCTTGAACGCTTCTGGCGATTATCAATTGATTTATGTTTGAGGCAGCTCCGCAACTGGCAGAAGCCACAGCGAAAATGATCACGCCCACCAAGAACAACAGACGACGGCCAAAGAGGTCACCGAGCGAGCCGCCTACGAGAATCAACGCTCCCAGGAATAGTCCGTAAGATTCCACCACCCATTGCACATCGACTACCGTCGCATGAAACCCTGCTTGAAGCGCGGGCAAAGCAACATTGACGACCGTGCTGTCGATGAACGCCATGCTGGAACCGAGAATCGTCGCGGCCAGTATCCACAGCCTCGCTTGTTCTGCGCACGGAACTCGGACACTCGCCGACCGGATTACGGCTTCATCGCAAGGTGGTCTCATGGTAGCTATCGACGGATTCTGGATTGCTCAATCAGACGCTCAGCACAGGACAAGGCGCGTCACGCGCTAGCGCGTAACTGAGGTCCCGCAAGCGGCCCAGCACTCCGGACTGCGGACTTCTTCCGATCACTAGCACATCCGCTCGCAATCTCCGTGCCTGTTCGGTCAGCATGTCTTTAATCGGGCCGATGGCGATGCTAACCTGAGCGTGCGAACCAGCGGCGTTTTGCAACTCCTTCATGCGGCGACTCGCTGCTTCTCTTTTCGCAGACTGCAGGCGCTCCTCCAAATCCAATTCGACCGGCAGGTCAGGCCCGCTCGCCAGAATCACGTGAACGAGCGTGAGATTTGCATGGACAGCCTCCGCAGCCTGCCCGGCAAGCCGAAGAACCCTTTCCGAGTCTGTATCCAGGCCAATGGCGCAGACCCATTCCCGATGTTCGAGCGGCCCTGGTGAAATGGTCTCCGCATGCTGCGTTGTCAACACCGGACAATCCGCGTCGTTCAATACCTTCGCTGTCGTGGAGCCCAGCAGCGTTCTGCGGAACAGGCCGGCGTGTGTTGGCATGATGATGAGATCGAATTTGTCCATCCGAGCGAACTGAACGATCAATTTCGCTGCATCGCCCGACATCAAGACTCTGTGGCACTCACCGACCGGAAACTCAGAGTTGAGGAACGAATCGAGTTTGCCTCGAGCTAGGTTCTGCTGCTCTTCAGCAACCTCCGAAAGTGGCCGCACGTAGAGTTGCAAAGCATCATGACTGTATAGATCGAAGACGTGAACCAGCGTCACTTTGGCTCCGAAAATAACCGCCGCCCTCTTTACGTAGGTGGCCATGGCAACGCAGGAGGGCGAGAAGTCCACAGGGAACAGAATGTTCTGGAATGTCGTCATAGGTTCAGTTCGCTCACTGGATTCAGCTACCTTTCAAGCGCGCTGCGGTCCCAGTTGCCAAGCGTTGCCGCGGCTTCGTACGTGCTCTCGCAAAACTCGAGTAATGAGCCCGTGGGCGACTCCGCCTTGCGTACATCGTCGTACATGAGGAGGAATTCACTGAGTTGCTGGTCGTAAAAGGCGGCATCCGGACGGACACGCTTGTCCTTGAGTCCCTGCGGCTGGGGAACGGCATACGAATAGAACGCCGCACCCTGGACATTGACGCTTCCGGGCCAGAAGCCAACGCTGCTCACTTCGTGGGAATAGGCTTCTCGAGTCATGGCGTCAACCCCGGGTCGCTCCGGGGCCCGGCGGCCTGAAAAGCGCGTGACCGCAAGGTCGAAGCTTCCCCAGAAAAAGTGCACCGGGCTGGACTTGCCCATGAATCCCGCCCTGAACTGGTTGAAAACCGTATCCACGGATAACAGGATGCGCCAGAATTTTTCGACCGATGCGCGGTCGTATGAGGCGTGCACACGGTCCTGATCGAAAGCAAGCGGATCGGAAATTTCGACCGGCATTCTCCAGATTTTCACTTCAATTTCCGCCGATCGAAGCAATTCCATGAATTCCTGGTAGAACTCCGCCACCGCGCGCGGCTCCAGCGGGAGTGTTTTCACCAATCCGTCACTCGTCTCCAGCACAAGCTGATGTCGTATGAAGTCAAACCAGACTTCGAATGCTCTTTCGCCATACGGTATACGAGATGTCGTCAAACCGCGGGCGGTTACGTACAAGGGAACATTCCACCAGTGATTCACCACTGGCGTCAGACGCAGCTTGACTTTGCCAACGATCTGCGTCCACATGTGGAGCGTCGCGTACGTGTCTTTCCACAAACTCAGCGGCAGAGCGGGCCAGCATTGCGGCTGATCGGCAGCAGAGTGAGCCATAGTGACCTCTGGAGTTCCTCTCGCTAAACACGCCTAAGCCTTCAGATTGTCACAGAAACTTCACTAGCGCGTCGGTTGTCTCCCTTGGCCGCTCCTCGAGCACCCAATGGCCGGTGTCCTTCAGCACTACGACCGTCGCATCCGTAGCGACCAACTTCATTTGCTGCCCCAAGGCATCCCCCAGGGACTTCTCGCCGCCGATCACGAGGACGGGCATCGTCAGCTTGGACTGAGCCAATTGCGCGAAATCTTTTGCTGCTTGCTGGAACGAAACGAAATAAGCCCAAGCGGCTTTCATACGGCCTGGACGCGAGTAGGCTGCGATATACGCTTTCCGATCGGCTTCCGGAATCGAACGCGTCTTGTCCGCGGCGAGGTCATTCCAGAAGTACTCGAAGTAAGTGCGCTCACGTCCTTGTACCAACGCTTCGGGTGTCGGCCCGTTGAAGCGGAAATGCCAGATACCGGGGTTGTTGTATATAGCTTCCCACCCCGGGACACCCGGCAGGAAGGCGTCCATCACCACCAATTTTTCCACCTCCGATGGGAATTGCGCGGCATACGCATAGGCAACCATCAGCCCAATGTCGTGCCCAACTACTCTCGCCTTTTCGAGGCCAAGCGAGCGAGCCAGCGCATGAATACGAATCGCTGCCGTCTTCATGTCCAAGCCATCGGCAGGAATGGAAGACTCTCCTATCCCTGGTAGATCCGGCGCAATCACCGTAAATTTCTCGCCCAGCACAGGCAATATCGGCGTCCACATGCGAGACGTCTCCGCGTACCCATGCAGCAGGATCACCGCAGGGCCGTGGCCCGCCGTAATGTAGTGAAGCTTTTTTCCTTCAACCTCCGCCGTGCGCGATGCGATGACGTTCGCTCCGGCCTCGGCTCCCGCGATCGCGGGAAACGCTGCAGTGAAGAGAAATGCAAGAAGAGGGAGAGACATCCGGAATTTGGAACTGATTTTCATGGCATTTCCTTCGCTTCAAATTTGCGAACCCCTCGTTCAAGTACGGCCCACGCGCGTCGCCTTAAGGTAGAACAAGAACAGCCTTACCGCCCTTGCCCCATGCCACAGGCTCATAGGTCAGAGTAGCTTCAGAGATTTGGCACCACTTGGCAACAGCCGGGGCTTGAGCGCAGTGGATTCAAACGGGGCGCGATTCACGGGTTATGGCCGCCAACCTCCGCCGAGCGCCCTGTAAAGTTGCACGAGACTCTGGTACTCGGTGCCGCGTGCTTCGGCGAGCGTGAGTTCAGCGGAAAAGAGCGACCGTTGGCCGTCCAAGACTTCGAGATAAGTCGTGGTCCCTCCCTTGTAGCGTAAGTTGGAAAGGCGGACGGATTCCTGCAAGTCCTTGACGGTATCCTCCTGGCGAACCCGGACCTGATGGAATTTCTCGTAGCCGATTAGCGCATCGGATACGTCGCCGAACGCGCGTTGAATGGTTTGTTGGTACGAAATCAAGGCCTGTTGGTGTTGCGCCTTGGCAAGCCGCAGATTTCCGCGAAGCGCTCCCCCTGTGAAAATGGGCTGGCTCACTTGGGCGCCATAGGACCAGATTCCGAGTTGCGAGCCCATTAAGCTAGAGAAAGCGCTGCTTCGTCCAAACGACCCGCCGCCGGAGCCTGTCAGAGAAATCTGCGGAAAGAACTGAGCCTTGGCGACTCCGATTTCGGCGTTGGCGGCGACCAAGTTCTGTTCGGCCTCGCGAATATCGGGCCGGCGCTCGATTAGCGATGAAGGTAGGCCCGGTGGCACTTCGGGAGGAAGCGGCTGCTCCCCCAGCGGGCGTCCGCGTGGCACGGCCTGTGGGTAGTTGCCAAGGAGAATGCTGATGGCATTTTCTTCCTGGGCGATCCGCCGCTCCAAGTCAGGGATTTGAGCATTCGCCGAATCGAGAACTTGCTGAGCCTGCAAAACGTCAAGTTTTGTCGCCACGCCGTGCTCGACGCGAAGATTGGTGAGCTTGACCGAGTCTTCCTGTGTCTTGACGGTCTCGCGCGTGATTTGGAGTTGAAGGTCAAGTTGCAGAAGCGCGAAGTAGTCATTCGCCACGTCGCTCACGAGCGTTAATATGACCGTCTGCCGCGCATCCTCTGTCGCTAGGAGTTGGGCGCGCGACGCCTCGGTCGCGCGACGCAGCTTGCCGAAGAAGTCCAATTGGAACGCCGCGTCGGCAGTAAGAGTCAGAAAATTCGATTTGGTCTGAAAGCTATGCTCTTTCCCTCCGCTGAAATCGCCTTTGCCCTGCACCTGCGGAAATAGGTTGGAACGCGTCACCGCAAGCTGCGCGCGCCCTGCGTTGATTCGCTCCGTGGCAAGTTGCAAGTCGTAGTTTTGCTTGAGCGCTGTGCGGATGAGTTCCTGCAATTGTGGGTCCTGGAAGACTTGCCACCACGGAAGATCTGCATAGGACGCTGCTTGAGCCTGGACCTGGGGGTTTTCGCTTAGATCACGGTAGACCGTTGGAGGTTGAACGACAGGCCGATGATAGTTCGGGCCGACTTTGCATCCAGTGACTAAACCCGAAACCAACATGGCGAACATGAATGGCGCCAGTTTCTTCATGCTCCGCCGTCCTTCCCTCGCGCCGTTCTCGCGGGAGTGCATCTCAGTCCGCCTCCGCTGGAGCTGGCAATGCTCCCGAAACGGGCTCCTTGCCGGCACCTGACCATTTCTCAACCAGGTAGAAGATCGCTGGGATAAAGAATATTCCAATCGCGCAGCCAGCCAGCATCCCGCCGATCACCGTAGTGCCCATGATTTGGCGGGCAACCGACCCGGCACCGGTGGCTGTCCACAACGGCACGCAACCCAGAATGAACGCGAAAGACGTCATCAAAATCGGTCGCAGACGGAGCCGGGCTCCTTCGAGCGCGGCATCTACCAGCGGCTTTCCTTTCTCGTACTCTTCCTTGGCGAACTCGACGATCAAAATCGCGTTCTTGGCGGCCAGGCCGATGAGCATGACCAGGCCGATTTGTGAGTACACGTCGTTCTCGATCTGGACCATATAGGGCGGCAGGAAAACACCGAGCAGCACGCGGCGCAGCCAAAGGATTCCAAAAGCTCCAAAGATTGCCACGGGCGTGCTCAGCAGCACGCTGAACGGCAGCGACCAGCTTTCGTACAGGGCCGCCAGAATCAAGAAGACAAATAAAAGCGAAAGTCCGAAGATAACCGAGGCGGGCACGCCTTCCCGCGCTTTCTGCTCCTGAAAGGACATGCCCGAGTAGTCGAAACCCATTTCACGCGGCATGGTCTGCTTGAAGACGTCTTCGAGGGCCGCGGTGGCTTGGTTCGCGCTGTAGCCCGGCGCTGAACTGCCGTTGATTTGCGCCGAGCGGTACTCGTTGAAACGCATCGTAAACTCCGGCCCCAGCCGCGGCTTTACGCTGGTTAGCGTGGACAGCGGTACGTTCTCCCCTTTGCTGTTGCGAACGTAGAACTGCCCGACGTTTTCCGCCTTGGCGCGATCTTCGCCTTCCGCCTCGATATAGACCTGCCATTGGCGGCCGAAGCGGTTGAAATAGTTGATGAAATATCCGCCCATGAACGCCTGAATCGTGCGGTAAACATCATTGAGGGGCACACCCTGCTTAAGCACTTTGTCGCGGTCCACCTCGACGAACTCCTGTGGCACGCTGGGGAGGAAGGTAGTGCTCAAGCCGGCGATCTCGGGGCGTTTCCGGGCGGCTTCTAAGAAGGTCCCTAGATTCTTGGCCAAGAATTGCACGTCGTTGCCGGCGCGATCCTCCAGGACAAAAGTGAATCCTCCGGACGTTCCGACGCCCGGAATCGCTGGCGGCGAGAAGCTGAAGGCGATTCCGGCAGGCAACCGGCTCAATTCCCGGTTCAGATGCGCCTTGATCGCTTGAAATTGTTCGGCTCTTGTGGTGCGCTCATCCCAGGGCTTGAAGGTAACAAAAAAGAACGCGTTGTAACTGGTGCGCACGTAGCTGAGCAAACTGAAGCCCACGACGCTGGTCGTGTATTGAACCCCCGGGGTATTGGTCAGGATGTTTTCCACATCAGCCGCGACGGCAGTGGTCCGTTCCATCGATGCGCCGTTGGGGAGTTGGAGATTGACGAACGCATAGCCCTGATCTTCGTCCGGCAGGAAACTCGTCGGCACCAGGTTGGCAAAAAAGCCAGCCAAAAGGCCGAAGGCCACCAGCATTACGATCGCCACGGCGGTCTTCCGGATTAATGCCGCACTCCAACGGACGTAGTTCTCGGTTGCACGCTCGAACGAACGATTAAACCAATCGAAAAACCGCCTTAGCATTCCCCGGCTCCGCGTCCGCTGCCGGAGCAGCAGCGCGGCAAGCGCCGGGCTGAGCGTGAGCGCGTTGAACGCGGACAGGAGCACCGAAATCGCGACAGTGACTGCGAATTGCTGGTAGAGCCGGCCGGTAATGCCGGGAATGAAGGCTGTCGGCACAAAGACCGCGGAGAGAACCAGCGCGATCCCGACGACAGGTCCGGAAAGTTCTTCCATTGCTTTAAAGGCCGCGTTCTTGGGAGTCAGGCCCTCCTCGATGTGCCGCTCCACGCCTTCAACGACGACGATGGCGTCGTCCACCACGAGGCCGATCGCCAGCACAAGACCAAAGAGAGAAAGCGTATTGATGGAGAAACCGAACACCGGAAAGAGCACGAATGTGCCCACGAGCGAGACCGGTACGGCCAACAGCGGAATCAGTGTGGCGCGCCAGCCTTGCAAGAAAAGATAGACCACAAGAATCACCAGCGCGAGGGCGATCAGAAGCGTCTTAACGATTTCCTTGATGCCTTCCGTGACCGCCCGAGTCTGGTCGAGCGATATGACATAGTCCATGTCTTCGGGGAAGCGCTGCTTCATCTGGGCCATTAGCTTCTTGACGCTTGCGGCCGCCTCGACGGCGTTGGAGCCGGGCAACTGATAGGTAGCGATAATCGCGCTCGGCTGTCCGTTGAGGCGGCTGAGCATGCTGTAGTCCTGCGCACCCAATTCGATCCGGGCGACGTCCCGGACACGCACAATCCCGCCGTCCGGCGTCTCGCGCACGACGATCTGTCCGAATTCTTCCGGTGACGTGAGGCGGCCCTGCGCGAGAACCGAATAGGTGAATTCCTGGCCTTTGGGCGCCGGTTCGCCGCCTGCCTTCCCTGCTGGATTCACTGTGTTTTGCGCCTGAATAGCGCTGACGATTTCGGGAACGGTGATGCCGAGCTTTGCCAATTGATCGGGTTTTACCCATAGCCGCATCGCGTATTGGCCCGCGCCAAATACCTGGACGTTACCGATACCCGGTGCGCGCGTGATCGGATCGCTGATGTTGATGTATGCGTAGTTCGCCAGAAACTTGGCATCGTATGTTCCATGCGGCGAGTACAAGGCAACTAACATGAGAGGAGCGCTTACTGACTTTCGGACAGTAATTCCGTAGTTGTTGACATCCGCGGGTAGCTGCGAGGCAGCTTGCGTCTCGCGCGCCTGGGTGAGAATCAAGTCCGTATTCGGATCGGTCTTTACGTCGAAGTTCACGATCAGGGTGGTATTCGAGTTGCCGGTGGCATTCAGCGAATACATGTAATTCATGTTGTCCACGCCGCTCATCTGCTGTTCGATGGGCGTGGCAACCGCCTGTTCGAGGGTTTGCGCGTCCGCACCGACGTAGGTGGCCAGAACTTGAATCTCCGGAGGAGCGATGTTGGGAAATTGCGCGATCGGCAGACTAAGAATCGTGATGGCGCCTACAAGGACCATGACAATGGAAATCACCATGGCGACGATGGGGCGGTTGATGAAAAACTTTGACATCGGACTTACCTTCCCTTACTTTCCGCGGCGAACGCCTTAGGGTTCACCTGCATGCCCGGACGCACCTTCTGCACGCCTTCTGCAACCACGCGTTCGCCTTGCTTCAGTCCGTCGGCGATAATCCAATTTGTGCCGACGCGGTCGCCGACTTTAACCGCGCGGACGCTCACTTTGTTCTCGCCGTCCACCACTGCTACTTGATAGCCGCCTTGCAACTCGGAGACAGCGCGCTGAGGAACAAGCAGCGCATCCTGCTGGACTCGGACGGCCGCGCGAATTTTGCCGTAGCCGCCGGGACGAAGAATATTCCCGGGATTTGGAAACAGTCCGGCGATCCGAATTGCGCCCGTACCCTGATTGACTTGGCGGTCGGCAAAATAGACCGTCCCCTCATGCCCGTAGGTAGAGCCGTCGGCCAAAACAAGTTCTAGACGCACGCGCTTATTCGCGGCCTCGCGCGTGGCCTCCGTCGGGAACCGTCTGTTCCAATCGAGGTACTCACTTTCGCTGACGGTAAAATAAACCTTGATAGGGTCAACGGTGGACACGGAGGTCACAGGCCCGCTGTTTGGGTTGACCAGGGCACCCACCTGAAGCTGAGCCTGCCCAGCGATGCCGTCGATGGGTGCAACGAGGCGGGTAAAATCGAGGTTGATCTTGGCCGTTTCCACGGCGGCCTCAGCAGTCTTGATCTGACCTTCGGCGGTGGCCACCGTGGCTTTCGCCGCCATGTTGTTCTGAATGGCGTTATCCAGATCCTGCTGGCTAGCGGCTTGCTCTTTGGCCAGAGGAGTGTAGCGGTTGACGTCAAGTTCGGTCCTGCCTTGCACTGCCTGGGCGTTGGCAAGGACGGCCTTGGCCTGCGCCAACTGCCCTTCGGATTGGTCGAGCGCTGCCTGAAAGGGACGTGGGTCAATCTCGAAGAGTAACTGACCCTTCCTGACGAATGCGCCTTCCTGGTAGCCCTGCCGCAGTAGGTAGCCCGTGACCTGGGCCCTGACGTCAGCATTTGTGAATCCGTCGAGCGTGCCGATCCACTCGCCAAAAATCGGAACGTCCTTCTGCTCAACCTGCACAACCTCAACGTCCGGCGAACCGCCCGGCTGCGCCCCCGATACGTGTTTTGGGCGCAGCGCTCCAATAATCAGGCCAGTGACGACCAGGCAAAATGCTCCGCCGATCCAGAGTTTGTATTTCAAAAGCGTGTTCATGTTTCCCTCCCACAGTAGGACCTTCCCTGGATTCAAGATTCCATGTTTCCATTTCGTGCGGAATTGAATAGTTGATGCTCCGCCTGACGAGGAGCATACACCAATCCTTCCAAACTGAGGGGGGTGCTCAGGCTGGGCGGACAGCTTCCGCGCGGAAGCGCATGCCCGCGAGAACCCCAAGGACAATGAAAATCAACATGACCACGACCTGTGTCCCGATGAACGGCGGTTCTGATTGCGTGGGCGCCAGAGCCTTGAGCGCGGGAGTCTTCATGAAAAAATGGGCGAGCAAAACAAGAACTTTGAGATAGAGAGAGATGACGGCGCCGATGATATACGTGGGCGCCACGGATCCGTCAGTCTGAAGGAAATACGGAGCCGCAATCGTCACTGCCAAAACGAGCAAGGAGACGATGCCGATGGCGTGGGAAAACACATTTACATAATTCTTGAACTACACAAAATTGCGCCTTATGTGCTGAGAATCAAACACCATACGCATTCGATCGCCTAGGTGGCAGATGTAACCTCTAAGACGAGTACAAACGAATTCGAGGCTCGGCGCCGAGGCGATCAAGAGCCCAAAGCTCTGGAAGCTAGCGCCCCCCAAGGAACACTGAAGTTCCAAATGATGAGAGAGACGAAGAGGCACGTTCCCAAGCCTGCCCTCAGACCCTTTTCGAGACCGTGAGTCTCGAGCCTCAGCGGACCGGGGCAATCTCGAGCTGATCTCCAACCTGAGTTCCCGATCGATGAATGGTGTGTACAGGCAGCTCCAGTACGCTGGAGGCTTTCAAGGAGACCTGGGAGATCCGAAACGGCTTAACATGTTCTTCGACGTGCACGACTTCCTTTTCCTTGCCGAGGAAAATCAAGTCTATCGGGAAGAGCATCCCGATGGTATGCACGCCACTGGACGGCACGATCCAAAGACCTCGACCGAGCTGCGCCCACCGCTTCGTCTTTCCAAGCAGGCCGATGAGCCGGGGCAGATAGCTGTTGGCGACAGCAGCCTCGGTAGCAACAAAAGTCTCACGCGTCTTGTTATAGACGTACACGGCACGATGCTGACCGTTAGAAGACATACGTTTCCCACCCCGCCTCCAGCGGGCAATCTCTCTCCCCACCCAAAGATACGTTCGGGGATGTTTAGTCGAGCGCCTTGCGCTTACGGCGCCAGATGATAACAAAAAGTACGACAACGAATAGCACTCCTGCTACGACGCGAATCATTGTTGGTCCGTCCATGCTAATGCTCCTTTAGTAGTAGTTTTCGCGGCCCGCCATTTGGAAGGCTGCGTTTGCCGCGATCGCTACAACGCTGGCATCAACTGCCGCATTATGGCTATCACAGCGGGGCCCAAGATCACCACCATCAAAGCCGGAAAGATAAAAAACACCAGCGCAGGGACCATTTTCACAGTGGTCTTGGCGGCCATTTCTTCCGCTCGCTGCCGCCGCTTGGTGCGCAAATCATCCGAGTGGACGCGCAAAGACTGAGCGATGCTGGTCCCAAAGCGCTCTGTCTGAATGAGCATGGCGACGAGGGACTTGATATCTTCAAGACCCGTGCGCCTCGCGAGTTCCCGCAGTGCATCCAAGCGGGTCTTCCCCACGCGCATCTCGAGGTTCACAAGCTGGAGCTCCTCGCTGAGTTCAGGGTGCGTTATGTGCAGTTCCTGGGCCACGCGCATCAGGGCCTGGTCTAGACCTAAGCCTGCTTCCACGCAAATTACGAGCAGATCCAAGCCGTCGGGGAGGGCCCTGCGCAGCTTATGCTGACGGGCACGAACGCGCCAGACAAGCAGCAAATCGGGAAGGAGATAACCCAGGAGGACCGCTACACCGAAAATCGCGAACGGATTCATACGGTAGAACCCGGTGAAAAAAGCGAGAGCCGCCAAGCCCACAGGCATCAGCACCTTCAGGCCCTTCATCGCCAGGATGGCGTCGGGACTCCGATAGCCGGCCCGAATCATCAGGAGCTCGGAACCTGAAGAGGCCGTCTTGGGCGATGAAACCATTTTCCCAATCGAGGCGAGCGACTCTCGTACGCGTTCCTTCTGCTTGTCCGAGAATGCCACGTTCTCAACCGGAGCAGTGGTTTTGAACAAGCGGGAGAGGCGTCCGGCAACTCCTAACTCGCCGGGCACCAAAGCATAGAGTAATGCTCCCACGATGGCGACGGTGAATAAGAACGTTAGAAATGTGATGGTCCAAATCATTGCTTTTTCCTAACCGAAACCGGTTGCTCAAACCTCGATATGAATAATTTTCCACAGGAGCGCAGATCCGACGACCTGCAGAGTCCCTGCGACACCCAATATAGTCGGACCGACAGGATCGTTGTAAAGTGTCTCCATGTATTGGGGGTTCAACGCTCCCAATGCCATCATCATGAAAGGCGGTATTGCAATCAGGATTGCGGCCGTCAATTTCCCCTGTGCCGTGCGCGTCTGGACTTCCCGGTGAATCCGGAAGCGCTCTCTAATGACTCGCGAGAGCCCATCAAGGATTTCCGCCAGGTTTCCGCCGGTCTCTTTCTGAATAAGCAAGGCGGTGACAAAGAAACGAACGTCCACGAGGGGAACGCGTTCCGTGAGATTTAGCAGGGCATCGCGGAGGGGCAGGCCGAAATTCTGTTCTTCAAAAGCTGTACGGAATTCGCCACAGATGGGTTCCTGCGCTTCCTTTGCGATCATCTCCAACCCCGTCGTGAAGGCGTGGCCGGCGCGCACCGCCCGGCCCAAGAGATCGAGTGCTTCGGGGAAGTGTTCTTCGAACCGGCTCAACCTCTTGCGCCGCAAAAAGGCCACGTAGGCAAACGGAGCGACAATTCCGACAACTGCAAAGATGTACGGAATGGGAAATCGGGGAAAGAAAAATCCAGAGACAAAATAAGCGCCGACACTAGCGGCGAAGCTGATCAACAGAATCTTGCCCGGTCTGGTCTTCAATCCGGCTTGCACAACAAAATCCCTGAAGCGAGACGACCAAGACAACTTCATAAGGAACTGGTTAAAGAAGGGGACGCTGCTGAGCATCTCATCGCGAACCAGCTCCACGCTTAGGCTAACGTTGCCGCGGCGCTCCGCCTTGCGAACGGATTCCATGCGGCGGCGGATCACCTCTTGCTGGGGATCACTCCCAAGGAACAACCAAATCACACCGAGTATCGCGGTGACCAGAAGGAAAGTGAGTATCGATAAGAGTAGCGCCATCTAACGCCTCATCCCGAGCTCGTGGTTCTTGCCAATGAAATGGGCCCGGAGGAATATCGCAGCCATATTCAAGGACGTCAACACATATACAAGGGGTGTCATAGTTCGCCTTTACCTATGCATGGGTACTTCAAACATCGCCATGGGCAGCTTAATGCCGGTAACCAGCAAACGCTCGGCAAACTTGGGCCGGATCCCCGTGGGCACGAAATCACCGAGCACTTCACCGTTCTCGCGAATTCCGCGCTTCCGGAAGACAAAAACGTCCTGCATCGTTACGACCTCGCCCTCCATTCCGGTAATTTCAGCGATGCTGACAACCTTGCGGGTTCCATCGCTGAGCCGGCTGACTTGAACAACCACGTCGAGCGCGGAGGAGATTTGGCGGCGGATGGCGCTCTCCGGAATGTTCAGGTTTGCCATAGCCACCATGGTTTCCAGCCGGCTCAGAGCGTCCCGCGGGCTATTCGCGTGAATCGTGGTGAGCGAGCCGTCGTGTCCTGTGTTCATGGCCTGGAGCATGTCGAGCGCCTCTTCGCCACGGACCTCACCCACGATGATGCGATCTGGGCGCATGCGCAGACAATTGATCATCAGCTGCCGCTGGTGAACGGAGCCCTTTCCCTCGATGTTGGCGGGGCGTGTTTCGAGACGCACAACGTGCTCCTGAGACAGTTGCAACTCAGCGGCATCTTCGATGGTCACGATGCGCTCGCGGTTGGAGATGTTGGCTGAAAGAACGTTCAGAAACGTTGTTTTGCCGGCGCCGGTTCCGCCCGAAACCAGGATATTCAAACGCGCCTTCACGCAACCGCTTAGGAGCTCCAACATCTGCGGGGTCAGGCTATTGTTGCTGATCAGGTCGTCGCCTTGGAGCGGCTCTCGTCCAAACCGCCGAATCGAGAGGCACGGGCCGTCCACGGCCAAAGGGGGAATAATAGCGTTCACGCGGGAGCCATCGGCAAGACGCGCATCGACCATGGGGGAGGATTCATCGATACGGCGCCCGATGGCGGAGACAATCCGGTCGATGATGGACATGAGGTGCGCATCATCGCGGAACTGAACTCCCGTCTGTTCGAGCATACCTCTACGTTCTATGTAAACGTGGCGGTGTCCATTGACAAGGATGTCGGAGATCGTGTGATCAGCAAGAAGAGGTTCAAGCGGGCCCAAACCGAAAACCTCGTCGAGGACCTCCTGCGCCAACCGCTCTCTTTCCTGCAGATTCATCGGAGTCGATTCTCCGACTACCAAGGCTTCCAGAATCTGCCCGACTTCGCGCCGAACATCCTCACGGTTGACTTCTGTCAACCGGTCGAGATTCAGTTTCTGAATCAGTCTGCGATGAATGGCGGTTTTTACGGCGCCGAAATCTGTACGTGTAACCGATGTAGGACTAATTGCCATGCTCGATCACCTTTTTGTCGAAAATGAGAAGAGTCCGCCCATGGAACTCTTCTTGGGCACGAGGCTGTCTTCAACCCCTGCCAACTGGGCGGCTATTTGCCGGTAACGATTGCTCAGCACGTTGTTATGGTTCTGCATAAGTGGAGTGCCGAGATTCACGGATTGACTGGCCTTTCGAAAATCGTTGGGGAGACACGCGAAAATGGGGCTGTTGATGTCCTTCTGGATGCCTCTCAACACTTCGTCGTCGCCTTTGTGCCAGCGGTTGATGATAACTCGCGCGCGCTCGGGTTCGATTCCAAAACCTTTCAGAGCCAGGAGACGACGCTCAAGCGTCCAGAGCGCAGGAACATTCGCTTCCGCGACGATCAATACCATTCGCGCCATGCGCAGGATGGGGCTCCATTCGGATGAGAATTGGGAGCCCATATCCAAGAGCACGAAATCCGCGACGTTCTGAGCGACGTTCACCACGCGCTCGAGAGGTGCGACGGCGATCCGCTGCCATTCTTCAGGCTGAGTGATTCCACCAAGAACTTCCAGCTTGGTTTTATGCTGCGTCAGGAGGCCCCCGAAGAAGTGGCTATCGAGGCGCTCCATATTTTCCACGGCATCGCGGACACTGAAGCGTGGATGCAGGTCCAGCAAGAGATGAACGTTTCCGAGCGGCCTGGCAAAATCGAGCAGCACAACGCGCTTCTTCGCAAAAGTGGAGAGCTGAACGCCCAAATTTACCGTTACCGTTGTGGCGCCTACGCCACCCTTTGAGCCCATGACCACGATCAGCCGATCGAGAGACGGCCGCTCTTTTACCTCGAGATCCTGAATGAACCGCGAAAGAATCTGCGTCAAGGTGTCCGCGCTCACGGGCTTGGGCAGGAAATCCTGTACGCCGCTGCGCATTGCCTCGAGCAGGAGCTGATGACCCGGAGGCACAATCGCGGACACGGCAACAAGTTTGACCGCCGGGTGAATCCGCCGGACGAGCGACGCGAAAGAAAAAAAGTGCTCAGGGTCGCGAGAGAGATCCAAGAAAACGACATCGGGTGGCGCGTCCGACGAATCCGGAACTTTTTCAGACGGAATACTCCACTGCTTGATTGACTGAACCAAGCCAGTCTGCTGCAGAGCGGCCATGAGCTGCGCCGAACTGCTCAAATCGTTGCTGGCGATTGCCACCGTTAACATTCGCGGTTTACCTGGTCCCTTAATCTTTTTTGCGCGACTTCAATTACTTCTATCGTTCCTGCACTACTTGGAGGCCGGAGCTTGCGGTTGCTGCAAAGGCAGCGGCCCCAGAAATGGTTTTGGCATTTGCGGGCCCTGAGGGGCTCTTTCCAGTGGCTGTACAATTCGTGGCGTGACCACGATGAGCAGTTCGTTTTTGCTCTTGGTCAGGGACCGGCTTTGGAAAAGCTTTCCCAGAATGGGGATATCTCCGATGCCTGGAATCTTCTGAAGTTGTTCTGTTACCCGGTTGTCAAGCAACCCCGCAATCGCGAAGCTCTGGCCGTCTTTCAAATCCATTTCCGATTCCACGCGATTCGTTGAGAGGGCGGGAATCGTAAAACCCTGGATGGTGAGTGCGTTTGAAAAATCCAGCGAACTCACTTCTGGCGCCACCTTCAAGTGGATGAATCCATCCGCAGTAAGAGTTGGGGTAAATTTCAGGCGAACGCCAAATTCCTTGAATTGAATCGTAATTATAGAGGTTCCTGCCCCTGCGGCTTGCGGAACGGGAAACGGGAATTCACCCCCGGCCAGGAAGCTGGCTTCCTTGCCAGAGGAAGTTATCAGATTGGGTTCCGCGAGGATTTGCAGAACGGAGTTCTCCTGCAACGCTTTGATGGTCGCGGCAAAGTTGATGTCGGGGCGGAAAATGAAAATGTTGAGCAAGTCGCTTAATCCGATATTAGAAGCTGGTCCGCCCGACGAGGAGGTTAGTTGCGGAGGGGCGAACTGCTGTGTGGAAAGGGTACCCACGTTCTTGGATCCAGGCAGGCTGAGTAAGTTGATCCCCAACTGGCTGACCGCCTGCCGGTTTACATCGGCAAATTTCACCTGAAGAAGGATTTCTCCCGTGGGAGCCACTGGCACTTCCATAAGGCTGGTGACTTTTGGAGTGCTGTTCTTCACGACTTCCAGGATCTTGTCCGCTACGGCTGCGGAGGAAACATGGCCCGAAAGCATTACGACGTCCTTAGAGGTTTCTATCTGAACCGGTTCGGCGGGAAACACCTCGTGAATTTTCTGGCTCAGTCCCATAACGTCGATATCCACAGATACCTCGAACGCCTGGCTTTGGTCGTTTTCGTCCCAGACCAGGAGGGAAACTCCTCCGGGAGCCTTGCCATTGACAACGACTTGAGTGGGAGTGACAACGATGGCTTCTGCAATCGCCGGGTCCGCCAACGACACCCTCTTGATGCGCGTGGGTGAAGTGATCACCAGCGAACGGCCAACGAGCAAATGAAGACTTTGCGCCGTTTCGGACTCCGGCACCTGCGGAGCTTGTTTCGGCACTGCGGGCATCTCAGGCGGTACGGCTTGCGTTGGCACAGGCTGTTGTTGCTGCGCCAGAGCGCCCTGGGAATTGAACAGCAGAGCGGCTGCAAAGGCCAGCCCTAGCGCCAGATGCTGATTTTTGCTACCGCGGTGTTCGGTCATTCGAATCCTCTGTGATTCTCTCATTGATTTGGAAAGCTCTTGTTTTCACGCTTGTTTCCGACGATGACCTCGATCACATAGGGCGGAGGCGGCGCCGCAATGACCTTGCCCGAGGCGGTGTGCTTCGGAGGCGCTGGGGGCGCTCCGCCGAAAAGCACGGCCTGCAAGACAGGAGCAGGAGAAGTGGTTTTGGTGTCAATTGTATTCCGCAAGGCCAGTTGGATTTTCCCTTGGTTGCTGGCCATGGTGAGCTTGACGGCGTCCTCCGGCGTAACGAGGAGGGTGATCACGGGGACAGTTTGAGGTTTTCCATCGCGATCCTGTTCGATCTTCTGGCCCGCGGCGAGAACCCGCACATTCTCAAGTATTGTTCGGGTGATCGAGTTCGAGCCCTGGTTGCCGGCTGTAGCGGGAATAGTGCCGGTTACAAGGACATCCACCATAGTCCCAGGAATCACGAAGCCCGCTACTCCCACCACTTCATTGACAGCCACGGAAAGCGCGCGCATTCCTTCTGGAATGGTTGCTGGCAATCCTCCACCGGACTGCTGAGATGCCAGCTTGGCTTCCAGAACGGGTTCATTTTCGGCGAGAGGTGTGATGACGGCGCGGTTGGCGCAATCCTCGATCCGCGTGAACATGCCGGCAACTGACTCACCCGCCGGCCAAGCCATGAGGCGGAGATTTTTGTCATCCAGGCGCGTTCCCAGTTGCAGAGGTATGGCCGCGACGACGATGTGCTGCGTGGCTATAGTTGTCTGCGACGCGGTCGCCCGTTTGAACACGCGATAGACGAAGGTGCTGAAGAAAAGCCCGATCGCGCCTGCGATGGCCAACCCAATGATCAACCGATTCCGGTTCATTTATACAATCTCCTGTGCCCAGATCTCAACGGACCCAATGGGCCGCGACGAAACATGCAACCGTGGATGCCGCCACGGCGACGCCAAAAGGCAGCTTCATTAAACCCGGATTATCGAGCGAGATTTCCGGATGGGCCCGGAACCCAAACGTCACGAAACCTTGAACCAGAACCATCATGTTCACGAGGGTTTCTTTCACTCGTTTTGCCCGGATGGCTTGCACGGTCGCCATCAGACCCGCTGCGAAAACACTGCCCAGCAGAACAAACAGAAATAGCAGAGGACCCAGGAAAGCTCCGACAGCACCCATGAGCTTCCAGTCGCCCGCTCCTAGCGCGCGCAACAGTACGAACGGCAGCAAAATGGCCAGCGCCAGGCCTGCTCCCTTGAGGGACATTTTCGCTCCCGGCCAGCCCGCAATGACGGTGTGAGCAACGATGCCGGCGAGGAGTCCTGGAACGGTAAGCCAATTGGGGATCCGGCGGGAACGCCAATCCACCGCTGCAGCGATCAGCGTCAGAAGCAGAACCAATGTCCAGATTAGCGCCCTCGAGTCCATCGTTAATTCGTGGTCCTGTAAGTCTTATAAGTCTTAGAACTATCGATCATCTGTCAGAACTTTCCGTTGATCCCTGTTACCAGAGAATGGCTCGTGGCCTTCGGTGGTTAGAGGTAGATGCGTCGCGGTGGTGAGTTGAGCCCCGCGGATCTCGGACGCGAGGCTCTTCACCGTGACGCGGTACTTCTTTCAGGTAGCGGTCAATTGTGCAACTGCGTTAGAGAAGGCATCGCTGATGCCGCTTGCCAAGCCCTGCATTGCAACGATACAGCCCAAGCTGATCAGCACGACGAGCAAACCGTACTCGACCAGATCCTGGCCTTCTTCTTCCTTCCACAGCTTTATGATTATACTCTTCATTCCCAAGCTCCTTTTTGGGGGACTTATCAAGTCAAGCACATCATTCACTCGGTGAATTACCGGCCGCTGAAGAGATCCAGACACTCCAACGGCCAGTAAGACTCCGTCGATTTCAA
>WNFJ01053700.1_pt2 | contig 19988 bp, 11 predicted proteins | sample 5400461 | NCBI WGS metagenome assembly WNFJ01 (sample SAMN13153349, study PRJNA577476) | soil metagenome | isolation source: 115 cm saprolite on Douglas fir-dominated hillslope | place: USA:California | collected 2013-09-17
GTGCGTGCCTTTGCGTAAGAGTGTGACGCTCGAACAGGGTGCTACGATGCTGGTCAATCCGCTGACCGCGTGGGCGCTGATGGAGGAGGCGCGGCGCGGCGGACACCGCGCGGTGGTGCAAACCGCCGCGGCCAGCGCGCTAGGACGGATGATCGTGCGGCTGGGGCAGAGGTATTCGATCGCGGTGATCAATGTGGTGCGGCGTTCTGAACAGGTCGAGCTGCTGCGCGCGATCGGGGCCAAACACGTTGTAAGTAGTAGTGAGCCAGGGTTTGCCGCACGCCTTCGCGAACTATGCCATGAACTGGGAGCCACGATCGGCTTTGACGCCGTGGCCGGTGAAATGTCCGCAACAGTGTTGCGGGCGCAGCCCCGCGGAAGCCGTTTGCTGGTATATGGCGCTTTGTCCGCGGCGGCGAGCCAGGCCGACCCAGCGTCTCTCATTTTTGAGAATAAGCGTCTCGAAGGCTTCCACCTGACCGCCTGGCTGAGCCGCAAAAACATGCTGAGCCAGCTTCGGGTGACACGCCAGATTCAAGAACTCCTCGGCAGTGATCTTAAGACCGAAATCCAAGCACGCATCCCCTTGGAAGAGGCCGGTCGCGCGCTGGAGGGGTATACGACGCACATGACCGCCGGGAAAATCTTGCTGGTGCCTTGACCGTTCAGCGGAGCGCGCGCCGGTCTGCTTTGCGGCAGAGCAAACTCAGAAAAGTACGGTAGAATCGAAGTCTCGCACTGTCGGGGCGTAGCGCAGCCTGGTAGCGCGCCTGCCTTGGGCGCAGGAGGCCCCCGGTTCAAATCCGGGCGCCCCGACCACTAACTTACTGAACTAACTGACTTTCTTTTTCTGCGATATTTCCGCAACTCTCCAACTTGGGAACATTTGGGAACAATTGCTTTTCGAGCAGGTTAACAGCGTCTCTTTGCGCACTCCCACTGGCATGTGTATAGATCTCCAAAGTCGTCGCCATATGTGAATGCCCAAGCTGAGCCTGTGCAACTTTCAAAGGAGTTCCTTGCGAATGCAACAACGTGCCGTGCGTGTGACGGAGAGCATGCCAATCGATTCGCTGCAGACCAGCTCTCTTGCACGCGGTTCGTAGTGCCTTTTTTCTGAGATTATCCGCCGCGAGCGGAACGCCTTGGTTTCTAGCAAACACCAATGCGTCTGGTGAGAGTTCTGCTGAACGCGAATAGAGGTTTTTCAGTTCACGCACAACCGCGGGAGCCAATGGAATTTCACGTCGGCTTGCTCGTGTTTTCGGCGATCCGAAGTGCCCTTTGTAGCAAGTCTCTGCCACGCGCAATGTCCCGTGAAGCAGGTCAATTCGCCCCCATCGTAACGCGAGAATTTCACCGATCCGCAGCCCGGTCATTGTCGCGAGGATAATGATCGTGCGGAGAGGTTCGTTGCTCGCAGCTACGAGTTTCCGCACTTCTTCTGCCGTAAGAAACCTATGCGGACGTTTCAGCGTTCTTTCTGGCATCTTTACGCCGCGCACAGGGTTATTCAGGACGTAGTCCCAATTGACGACTGTTCCCATCACTTTGCTTAAGAGGTGTCGCAGATGGTTGGTGGTTTCCCATGCGAATCCTTGTTTGAGTTTCTCCAAGAGGTACCGCTGAACTTCGACTCTGGAGATGTCGCACAGGCGATGTCCACCAAACCGTGGAATCAAGTGTTTGCGCAGCAGGAGCGAATAAATCTCCCGCGTCGCATACTTGAGTGTCGGCAGTACTCCGGGTTCAAAGCAGTCCGCGATGAATTGCGAAAACAGCATCGTGCCTTCTGGACGGTACTGCCCTTGGTTAACGGGGTTGAGATGAGTGTCTAGTAGTCTGCGAGCCTCACGACGGCCTGCGATTTCGCTCACAGGTCCGAGCACAACCGAGCGCATTACCCGGTCGGCCGATCCATCAGCGAGAATCACGTCTTCCCTCCATCGTGCGACCCACACTTTCCGACGCTTGCCACGAATAAACAAACAACCATTCTGATATTGGCAACGAGCCATTCTTGTCCTCTCTTTCGAGTGGTTGGCTCGTCCGCCTTTTCCTATGTCACCTTCGAGTGTAGTCCGCATGTCAAGCGGCATGATACTTTCCGCTTTGAGACTCGACCCACGCCAGCACTTCCTTTTCGCGGAAGCGCCAGTATTTCCCAAGACGGTAGCCCGGCAATCGCTCCAATGATCTCTTGCGCGTGCGACCGTAAACCCACGAAACGGGGACGTGTAACAACCGGGCCACTTCTTCGACCGTAAGCAGCTGACAGCTTGTCTGCTCCTCTCCCCCTGTGGTCCCCTTTGGAAAACCGTGGTCTGATTCGGCGACTGATTCAACCGGCAGCGAGCGGACTGCAAGGCGCAAGCCATGTACTCTGGATGAGTCTGGGTTCTTGCGCTCCCCGAATTGGACATTGCGGACTTTCATGCTTTCTTAACAGTCTCCGTTAAGGAGCCTCCTTCAGTTTGGTCAGGGTTGTGGTTGTTGGTGTGTTGGCTTAGCCAGGACTTAAATTCTCGGTCTTTGTTGAAGAGGAGTTTCAGAGCTTCGATGACCACGTAAGCCGGGGAGGAATCGATGAACTCAGCATATGTGTCGAGCTTGAGTTTCTCGTCCTCCTCGACGCGGATTTGAATGGTTGCTGACTTGGGCTGCTTGGGTTGTGCCTTTAGGAGTGGCAAGTACTCGTCTCCTTCAACATGCGATCTTGTCGGACAGGCTGCATGCGGCGCCGCATGCTATCCGTCCGACAGAACTCCTTCGCACGGCCAAAACACGAGCTGCGATTCCCAGCAGCAAGAGGCGGGAGTGACCCCCGAAGCCCGCAGGGACCGGGCCGCGATTTTGCGGCACGATGGGGTCGCTCCCGCCTCTGATCGTGTTTTGGCCGCGCTCTGTTCTCTTGCCTTGTCCCGCGCATTTGCTTGGTCCTGCTGCCTCTTACCTCTCTGCAGAGGTGAACCCGGGGGTGAAACCTCCAGTGAAAGGCACCACCCTCGTACTTTTCCGGGCAGCTTTCACCAAAGTCTTAGGATGACGTTCGAACAAGGCCACCTGACCGTTCACGGGAGAGAAGATAAAAGCCACCGTCTCGGGTCTGCGGAGAGTCTCGTACTCCTTGCGGACTTGGTCGAAGCTCACATCGCCGGACCGCCATTTCTGGTAGAGATTGTCGATGCTGGCGCTGCTAAATTTGGCTTTTGCCTCAGCGTGGGTGATGAGATCGGCGGTTGAGAGTTTTTGGGCTTCTCCGGCTTCAATCTGCTTTCGGAGGCAGAAATAGTCGACCAGCCCACCAGGGCCATCAGGGCTCCAATGGCGCTGGAAGAGACCCATGAACAGCTCCCTAGCTTTGTTTTGGTGCGTGTCCCGTGTTGCGATGTAGTGAAAATTCAGCTTGGGAAGCTGGCAGAAGAGCGGAATGTATGCGTCCAGGTGGGTCTTGAAACTGTCGAGGCTTTCGAGGCCGGGATCAACGAAAGAGAAGGAGGCCACAGGGGGAGAAGAGGGATTCGGCAGGAGGAACATGGGAAACTTGTCGACGAAATAGCGGTCGGTGAACCGCTCGCGGACGGCTCCGGCGTAACGCTTGGCAGGCAGATATTTCTTATCCATGCCGAGCTGCTCGGTGAAGAAACCTACCTTTTGGGACTCAGATTCCAAGAACATGTAATCGAGCCTGCCTAAGATGAAATCGAGGGCGGCGAGGCGCGTGCGGATGTATTCGGTTGAATGTTTGCGCCGGAAGCGGACGTTGTCCTTGGCAATGGCCTCATAGAGATTGCGTGCGAAGAGGTGATAGACCTTACCGTTCCTCAGAAATGGGCGCGCCGAGGCATGACCCCGTTCGAGGAGCTTCCGAACGAAGGTCAGGCTACGCTTACCGGGCTTTCCCTCGATGAATCGAATGAACTGCTGGCAGGTGAAGTAGCCCGAATGCGCCGCGACAACGTAGAGGAAACGCGCCTCGTCCTCAGTGTAGCCGAACGAACCTAGAGCGATGGTGTACATGCGGGGGATGTTCATAGTGCGAAAATCTCCGCGGTGATTTCGTGGGTATCGAGAACGCGGCGAAGTTTGGGGTGGTCTTGCTGCCGGGCGAACAAATGGAATCCCGCATTCGCCTTCTCCGCCAGTCCCTGAGGCCGGTAATCCCGCGTAGCGATTTCAAGGTCCAGGCGATGGAGGTCTCTGCGCTCGTCTTCGTATTCGATGCGAAGGTCGGGGACGGGAATTTTGTCGTTTACAACTTTGAGGTCGTATTCGTTTGCGACTCGGATTCGCTCGTAGGCTAGGTTCTTTTCGGGAGGGACTCGAGACAGCTTCCGGTACAACTCATGTTTGAGTTCGTAGTCGAGGACAACACGGCGGACCTTCCCCCCAGAGCGGTGAATTTCTTTGGCCACTTTGTGATAGAGGCGATAGAGGTCAGCATCATGACGGGCTTCTTTAGCTTTGACGAAGCCGTGATAAATCGCCTGTCGATCTGGAATCAAATTTTGCCGTTAAAGAAGCTTGTGCCCTTCTTTCGTAAGGGTAAAGACCTGCTTCGAGTAAGACTCATGCCCCTCGATACTCCGCTGCTCGACGAGCCCTTGACGGCGAAGACTCTGGACGTCGCTCTCCATCCGTGCACGGTCCCCGCGATAAGCGAACCGAGCCAGATCGTCTGCGGGGAGCATGCGGAACTTCCCGACATCAGCGAGCGTTTGGACTTCGGACTCCCGCAAGGAATATTCGCAGTTGCGGACACGATAGGTTGTTCGCGAGCGGTCATATCCATTTTGCGACTGTCTGAATTCTTGGTTTCTGTCGCGATCCGGTCGGCGGCGGTTGTCATCTTGCCCAGACTCTTCCATCCGACCTCCGCGGTCACGCCAGGAATCGCCATACTTCCTGAGAAACGCTGCGAAATCAGAAATGTCATAAGCCCGGGACATTGAAAACTCCTTCCGATTCACATGAGGTCGCGGACAGGAACAATCTTCGAATGTCGTTTTGAGGAGAATGACCCGATGGGGTGAACTGCAGTTCTTCATCGCTCTCGAATTCAAACTAATAATCAGTGTCTGCCGGAGCTGCCAGCTCGCTTTCGTCATAAAGAAACACTTCCTCCACATGCTTGCTGAAAAGCCGCGCGATCTTGATAGCTAATGGAAGGCTCGGGTCATACCGACCCGTTTCAATCGAGTTGATGGTCTGCCGAGTAACACCGACCGCCGTCGCCAACTCCGCCTGAGACCATTCCCGCTCGGCACGCAGAACGCGAAGTCGTGTTTTCATTGATGCCGCCAAGAATAGAGAATCAAACCGAAACTCCACGGGATGAGTTGCAGCCCGAGGACACCAATCCAGGAAACATGAAGAACGCCGAACCCTTGCACAAAGCCCCTAGAGAGGGAGAGAACGAAGCCAACGACAAAGGCGAAGCGCAAAGCTCGAAAGTTGATCCGCCGCTGGCGTTCGTCGGCCACTCTAAGGAAGCGAAGCATGGCCCACACGGCAAAGCTAGCGATGGCGATCATTGCGACGCGCAGTATTTCTCGCCAGGGCGACGGCGAATATTCCATGAGAACGAGAGCGCCCGCGAAAGCCAGAGCGGAAAGACAGAATTCGAGAAGTTGGCTTCGTTGTTTCTCGTCAGTTGCGCTGGATTCGGGATACATCGCAAGCACCTCCAAGAGAAAGACTCTGAGAGTACAGCACACTGGTCTATATGTCTCTACAATAGACGGTATCATTACCACCATCGCTAAGCTTATGAAATGATGGAACATACGGGCGCCACCTGGCCTCGGGGCAGCACTTGGAATGTCGGTGCCCATGCCGGTAAGAGTATCGGGGCCGTTTCACTTCGTGCCGGTCGCAGGTGGCTTGAATCAGAAATATTTCACTTGACTCAGGAGATTTTCGGACACAGACTGCCGCAGTTCCCATCTCCCAAAACCGTCAAGCGCAAAGATTGCGGGCTCCTGTCCCCCAGAGACGCAAGGTCCGTCCCAGAGGATCGCCGTGCTCGCTACGAACGAACGCGTCCACCCTCCATTCGTACGCTCGAAAAACCCTCGAGCGTATCGGCGCGTGCTACTCATCGCATTCCTCCCAGTGGCGGTCTGTGTGGTGGCCACGGTCCCCACCCGCGCGCAGGTATCCGGCCAAAACGTCAACATGGTTTCGGGGACCAACTGGACGAACGGCGATCCATTTCTCCAAAGGCAGAATGAGCCATCGATTGCAGTATCTTCTCGCAATTCATCGCACCTGCTGGCGGGCGCCAACGACTACCGCACCGTCGATCTTCCTGGTGTACTGGGCATCGATGAACGCGGTGATGCCTGGCTGGGCGTTTTCAAGTCTTTCGACGGCGGGCGAACATGGCAGAGCACACTGCTCCCGGGGTTCCCGCTCGATGGTTCCCCGCAGGGACAAGCTTCACCTATACATGGTTTTCATGCAGCGTCCGATCCGACGGTCCGAGCTGGGACGAACGGGCTCTTTTACTACACCGGGCTCGCCTTCAACCGCGGGGGTAATGTACCCAAGAGCGCTGTATTTGTCTCTCGCCTCATCGACTTGAACAATAAAGAGAACGGCGACGCCACGTTCGAAAGCGGGTCGATGACGAATCTCCAGCCGCGCGACACCATTAGATATGTTGATACAGCCGTCGTGGACCGTGGCGGCATTGCTGGAACTCCCGGGGCCTTCACTTTCCTGGACAAGCCGTGGGTGGCCGTGGATATTCCACGTAGCGGTGCGACTTGCACAATCTCCGTTGAGGAAGACGGGAAGAATATTACGCAAACAATTCCCGCCGCACCGGTGTATATGACCTATACCTCTTTCGTGGGCAGCGGGCCGCTTCAAGTTTCTATGATCAATTTCCGCAGATCATTGGATTGCGGCGCGACCTGGAGCTCTCCAGCGGTATTGAGCCAAAATGATGAGCCCTCCGGAGATGCGGAACATCAAGGGACCGTGATCGCGATTGACCCCAGCATTCCGCCCAGCGAGCCGGCCACTGTTTATGTCGCCTGGCGCCGCTTCGCATCTGCTACTGATCCTGATGCACCTCCGGCCATCTTCCTCGCGAAGTCCGCAGATGGGGGAGCGCATTGGGGTACCGCGTTCCCTATAGTCGTGTTTCCCAGTTCTTGTATTAGCAAACCCGCGGGCGTCGGATGCCCCTTTGATCAGATTTTTACAAACACCTCTTTCCGGAGCAATGGATACCCAGCATTGACTGTGGACTCGATTGGTCGAGTTTATGTCGCATGGTCACAGCGCGACGCGAATGGCGACGGCAAAATCATGATGGGTATTGCACCTGGTGGTCGTTCTATCCAGTCCAGCAGCATCGCTCAGGTAGATATCGGACCGGTGGTCGACGACAGCGGCAGCGCGTTTTCGAATCTTTCGGGGCGTGGAAGCCAACTAATGCCCAGCTTGAGTTTTGCGGTCGGCAAACTAATGCTGGCTTATTACGACCTTCGGCAGGACCACACAACAGGAACTTTCGTCGAGGCGCCAAATCCAAATTGCGATCCTCTGATCACGCTGCCCTGCGCCCTTGGTGGCCAATATAATGAGTCACGAACGCTCGAAGGCGAAATTGGCCCTCCAAATCCATCCAATAACCCCGCGGTCTTTAGCTCGTACGTTGCTGATTCTGCTCCGCCCTTAGCAGTCCGTCGGCACACAATTGACGTGATGGGCGCAGAAGCCGTCCCTCCGCCGGCCTCGAGCTTACAGGCGCCTTCTTTCAAGTCGTTTCGCATCACGCACTATCTGTTCGGTTCCATTCCGCAGCTCTTCCAGGACGTTGAGCAAATTCAATTCAACGCACCGGACCTCCCTTTGTTCGTGGACGGCACCGCACCCTTCATGGGCGATTACATCGACGTGTCGGGTACTCCGCAGATCATCCCAGACGGGAAGGGCGGGTGGACATTCAACACGAATCCGAGTGCGAACCCCGTCTTTCACGCGACTTGGACGGACAATCGCGACGTCGTTCCCCCTGCCGACGGCAATTGGCAGAACTACACGCCACCGATTTCAGCGTCTAATCCCGGGAGCCAGCCGAGCAAATTCGATCCAACCAAACAACCGCTTACGTGCGTTGTCGGCCAAACCGGTATGCGGAATCAGAATATCTACACCGCAGAAATAAGCCAGGGCGTTGTTCTGACCTCACCGCAGACTTCTAAGCCTGTCCTGACGCCCGATGGTCAACCGATCCAGCGTGCATTCGTCGTCGAGGTGCGCAACGCGTCAAACGCCGCACGGAGCTTTCAGGTCAGCATTCCGAGCCAGCCCGCGACGGCGACGGCTTCCTTTTCCCAGTTCGCTCCCCTGACCACGCAAACGGTGAAGGTCAACGCCTTTTCCTCACAGTCGTTCCCTGCTTTCGTTGTCGCCAATGCAGGCAGCACAGTCGCATTCCCCAGCGTTCTCGTTACAGCGACCGAGAACGATGGATCAAATCCGCCGCTAACCGGTTCGGTTCTGCTCAACCCGGACCCAACCAATCCAGCTTTAACGAGTCCGGACAATGCGGCGATTGGCGCGAATCAGATCTCGGTGAACGAGTTCTACAATCCGGGCGTTGCGAATCCGGGTGTGGCCAATTCTGGCGTCCCAAGTCCGGGCGTTGCCAATCCTGGAGTTGCTAATCCGGGTGTGGCCAATCCGGGTGTGGCCAATCCCAGCGTAGTCCTTACCCTGAATAACCCGGGTGTAGCGAACCCAGGTGTGGCAAACCCCGGCGTGGCCAATCCCGGTGTTGCCAATCCCGGCGTGGCCAACGAATCAGTCACCGACGCCAGTTACTCATTCACGAATGAAGGAAACACTAGCGCTTCGTACACGATACAGTTCTTCGAGTCGGCGCCTTTTCCCGCGGGCGCGAAGTTCCAGATTATTTTGAGCAAGGTTTACTTCACAGAACAAGCGGTTGGCTGCCAGATACAACAGGTAGGAACAAACGTTATCGTCGCTAATGTCACGAACCCCGTTTTCGTCACCGATCCGACGCAACTGGGAAACCCTGGAGTTGCCAACCTCGGCGTTCAAACGCCCACCATCAATCTGGCGCCAGGCGAGTCCGGTCAGGTGACCATCCGGACGAATCTGAGCGTGGCGCAGGTCGAGAGCCAGGTGCTACCCAACATCTCTCCGGTGGCCGTCTCGCGCGCCGTCAACACGGTCGATGTGCAGAATGGAATTTTCACGCCACCGATCAATCTGCTCGTCACATCAACGTCGGCTTCGCTGCCGCTAGGGGAGGTCAGTCAACCATACAACACAGCCTTGATGTCGGTCGGTGGCAATAGTGGTGCTCGCAATTGGACGATTGCGGCGGGTTCGCTCCCTGCCGGTCTCCAGTTGAATGCGGTGTCCGGCGCGATTACCGGGACTCCTACGCAAGCGGGGAGCTTTCCCTTTACGGTGCAGGTCATGGATATGATGGATATGGATACGGGCGCGCCTCAGCACACCGCTACGCGTGCTCTAACCATCACGATTGTACCTCCTGTCGCTATCACCACACCGTCGCCCGCACTCCAGGAGGGCGTAAGCGGCTCGGCGTACGCGCAGACGTTTGCCGCTGCGGGCGGCGTTCCGCCCTACACGTGGTCCAGCGCCGGAGCGTTACCGCCCGGGCTGACGCTCGGACGAGGCGGGCTTCTAACCGGTACACCTACGGCAGGGGGAACATACAATTTCACTGTAAGGGCCACCGACGCCATTGGCGCGTTTGCTTCCGCGCCGTACACGATCGTCATCACAAATCCGGTGCCAGCGGGAACTCTAATCCAATTCGTCACACAGCCTGCTGGCACAATCGGAGGGCAAACGATCTCGCCTGCGGTCACTGTACGAACACTGACTGCAACAGGAGCGGCGATCCCGAATGTTCTGGTCGCGATGAGCTTCGGAACCCAGGCATGTCCTGCGGCTGTTCTTTCCGGAGCGCTTACAGCGATCACAGGTAACGATGGCATCGCGACCTTCTCAAACTTGATTGTCGACCGTGGGCAGAATAACTACACGCTCGCGGCAACGGCTGGCAACGTTACCAGCGTGTCGAATCCGTTCACGGTCAACGGCTTCTGCAATACAGGGGCATTCCCGTTCGTCGACTTCTTCGGCACGGCGACGCTGCTAACCAATGGGCAGGTTCTAATCGCGGGTGGGTCAACCTCGGGGTCCACATTTGCACCTGCTAATGCCGCGGTTGCTCAGCTCTATGATCCAATTGCAGGCACATTTTCATCAACCGGTCGCTTACAGGTACCCCGCAGCTTCCACACAGCCACGCTACTTCCGAGCGGAAAGGTATTAATTACTGGTGGAGTCGACGACAGCGGTGCGTCTACAGCGACCGCAGAAATTTATGACCCCCTAACCGGCACATTCTCCTTAACGTCTGCCCCGATGAACGTGCCCCGGGTCGACCACACTGCAACCCTGCTTACTGACGGAACAGTGTTGATCGCCGGCAGTTTGGGCGATAACAGCGCCGAAATCTACGATCCCGGTTCTGGCGGATTCAGGAAATTGACGTCAAATATGACTGTCGCCCGCACCGGACATACGGCGACGCTGCTACCGGATGGAACAGTTCTACTTGCTGCTGGTAATTTAGCCAGCGCAGAGATTTACAATCCCTCCATCCAAACGTTTCAAAGCGTGTCCGCTGCAATGAATTCGGCGCGCGCGTTCGCCAAAGCGTTTCTGCTACCTAACGGAAAGGTCTTGATCACGGGGGGACAGGACACTAGTGCCAAGCCCCTGTCGAGTGCCGAACTGTATGATCCGGCCTCGCAATCGTTTGCTGCAACCGGCCCCATGCTTTCAACGCGGGAGGAATTTGGCGCTAGCCTACTGCCAGATGGACAAGTACTTGTCACAGGCGGACTGGACGCGAGCACCAGAGTTCTTACTAGCGCCGAACTATACGACGCTCCCACTGGCACATTCACTTTAACCGGAAACATGAGTTCCGTGAGGCAAGGCCATTCCGCTGTTCTTTTGAATAACGGCACTGTGCTCGCTGCTGGAGGAGGTGTCGTAGGACCAACGGAGATCTACTACAGTACGGCGCCGCTGGCTCCGATTGCGATTACCACCACTTCACTCGCTGGCGCATCGACCGGGCAGCCGTATACGCAGATTTTGCTCGAACAGGGCGGCGTCGGTAACTTGACGTGGAGTGAGACCGGCGCGCTGCCTGCCGGCATGACCTTCACCAGCCAGGGCGTGCTGAGTGGAACGCCGACGGTTGCAGGTTCGTTCCCGCTCGCGTTTACGGTGACCGACAGCAGTACCCCGGCTAAGTCCGCGAGCACCAGCTTCACTTTGACCGTAGCCAATACGCCGCTTGTCTTCACGTCGTCGACGGTGCCAACGGCGGTGGTTGGCAGACCGTACATCCAGGCGCTGCCGGTGGTCGGAGGGACGCAACCGTACAACGCCACGGTGACCAACGGCACGCTTCCACCGGGACTGTTGCTTAGCAGCGGCGGAGTTCTTAACGGAACGGCATCGGGCACCGGAAGCTTCACGTTCACCGTGACGGTGACGGACTCCTCCACGCCCACGAAAACGGCAACGCAAACGTTTACGATGGCGGTGAATACGCTGGTCATTACGACGACTGTGCTGCCGAACGGGATCGTGGGAGTGCCCTACAACGCGCCGATCAACACCGGAGGCGGAACTCTGCCGCTTTCGTTCTCGTTAACGACAGCCGCGTTCCCACCGGGCCTACTGATCCAGCAGCCGCCTCCGACTGCGACCAGCGGCGCGCTGACGGGGACGCCGACACTGGCGGGAACGTACACGTTCTCGGAGTCTGTGGTCGATAGCTCCAACCCGCAGCAAACCGCGACACAGAATTATGTGGTAACGATCGCACCGGCTGGGAGCGCGGTGCCTGCGAATGTCACGTTTGTCAGCCAGCCGCAGACTTCGGTGGGAGGGCAGACGCTGATCGGCGGCCCAATCGTCGTGCAAGTCACCGACGCGAACAACACGCCGATTCCGGGAACGACGGTTGCGATGACTCTCAGCGGCATCTTCAACATCCCGCTCCCGTGCTCAGTAGCAACGCTCAGCGGAGCATTGACGGCTGTGACCAACGCGGCAGGGCAGGCGACGTTCTCGAATTTGTCGATCGATCGCGGCGGGTTCAATTATGCGTTGATGGCCAGCACCGGCAGCGCTTCGGGGAGTTCAGGGCCGTTCTCCGTGAAAGGATTCTGCGCTTCAGGAAATCTTTCAACTCCGCGCGAAGGACACACCCAGGACCTGTTAGGCACGGCCCAATCCACAATCAAGTTACCCGTGGACCCAAGGGGCACGTATCTTCTTACGGGCCCAGGTGACGCGCCGAACCCACCGCTGATAGTCTCGCTAGCTTCCTTGGGGATTAAGCCAGGTGATGTGATCTCCGGAGTGTCCGTGGGAGATGAGAATGCGTGCGGGGTAGGTCAATTCTGCTTCGGCGAGTTATTCACCCCGTTTGCCTGCGGCGTCTTCAGCTCTTCAAACACGTTGCTTCCCACGGGAGGAGCGATCAATCGAGTTCCGGGCGCAATAGCTCCCAACTTCACGATGGCGTTTCCTTGCAACACAGCCCCAACCTCGGGCGGAAACTTGCCTACGGACATACCGCAGGATTTCGCACTGTTCGGAGAACGAGTGACGGTGCCAGCCGGGGCAGCCTACCTGTTCGTTGCCGTTGCGGATATTTTCTATGCTGACAATTCTGACCCGAACGGGGATTTCGGCGTAGCGATTACGGTAAATACAGCAAGCTCCGTGAACGGCAAGGTGCTGATTGCCGGAGGCGTCGACAACCTTGGCAATGCGCTGAACACCGCCGAACTCTATGACCCGGCACTTGGATTTACCTCACCCACTGGCAATCTAACCGATCCCAACGGCCGAGCGAATCATGTCAGCATCGTGCTTCCCAATGGCAAGGTGCTGTTGATCGGAGGTTTCAGGAACGTCAGTATTCTGGCTACTGCTGAACTGTACGACCCCGCCACAACAACCTTCACCCCCACCGGAAGCATGTCTCAGCCGAGAGGGCTTCCCGCCGCAGTCCTGCTAGCGGATGGCAGGGTGCTCGTAAGCGGTGGGTTCAACACCCAAGTCGCCAGCAACACGGCCGAAATCTATGATCCGGCTACAGGCTTGTTCGCCCCTACAGGCAATATGAACCAGGGGCGTGGCCGTCACCAGATGACCCTGCTGCCGAACGGCAAAGTTCTGGTCACCGGCGGACGCGACGCTCAGCAAAACTTCTTCGCACTTGCCAGCGCAGAGATTTTTGATCCTTTTGCAAATCAGGGGGCCGGCGCGTTCACTGCGATTGGAAACATGAACAGTCCGAGGTTCAAGCACACCGCGACGCTGCTGTCCAATGGCACGGTCCTGATCGCAGGGGGGTTCAACGGAGACAATACGAGCCCGTCTGTTGCCAGCGCCGAAATCTTTGATCCGAACACAAATACCTTTGCTCCCACCGGCAGTATGAATACGCCGCGCGCCCGGCACACGTCTACCCTGCTTCCCGATGGCACAGTGCTGGAAGCTGGCAGCATCAATGGTTTTAACGGTGTGATCGCGGCCGCGCCCGCAGAACTCTATTCGCCGACCTCAGGGACATTTACATCTGCTGGAGGGTTGATAACCGGTCGGGAATTGCCCGCAGCAACGCTGCTGCTGCCCAACGGGAATGTTCTGCTTTCCGGAGGCGACGACGGCGTCAATGTCTTGGCGAGTACGGAGGTTTATTTCAACCCGGTAGCCCAAACGCCAGTCGTAATTACCACTACCTCTGTTCCCAACGGGTTCATCAGCCAGCCGTACGTTCAACTCTTGCTCGAACGGGGCAGCTCTGGACCACTCACGTGGTCGCTGGCTTCCGGCACGTTACCATCCGGCATCACTCTTAGCTCAACCGGAATTCTGTCTGGAGCTCCCACTGCGGTGGGCTCCTTCACCTTCACTGTACAAGTGACCGATGGGATCAATACAGCGACGGCGTCGTTCACCATCAATGTGTCGCTCGCGACGCTGGTCTTCACTTCGAACACCATGCCCGCCGCCGGCGCCGGAAGACCGTACAGTCAGCCCTTGCCCATTACGGGAGGCACGCAGCCTTACAACGCTACGGTGACCAGTGGCGCGCTGCCGCCGGGCCTGGCGTTGAGCGCGGCCGGCATCCTGAACGGAACGCCGAGTTCCGCGGGATCCTTCACCTTCACCGTAAGCGTCACTGATTCTTTCACGCCAGCGCAGACCGCGACGCAGACGCTGACGATCGCGGTCGACACCCTGTTCATCACCACGACCGCGCTACCCAGTGGCATGGTGGGAGTCCCATACAACGCAGCCATTAGCACGAGCGGCGGAACGCTGCCCCTAATGTTCTCGTCGGCCACCGCTGCTTTCCCGCCGGGTCTGACGATTCAGCAGCCGGCGGCGAATTCGCACAGCGGCGCGCTTGCGGGCACGCCAACCCAGGCGGGCCACTACACCTTCACCGAATCGGTTGTGGATTCCTCGACGCCGGCACAGACGGCCACGCAATACTACGTGATGGATATTTTTGCAGCAGGGACGACGGCGGTTCCTGCAACGGTTACGTTCCTGACGCAGCCGCAGAACTCCATCGGCGGGCAAATTCTTACCGGAAGCCCAATTCGCGTGCACGTCACCGACGCCAACAATGCGCCGATTACTGGCGCCTCCGTGGCGATCAGCTTCAATGGCGCGCCGCCGTGCTCCAGCGCTGTGCTCAGCGGAGCGCTAAACGGCATTACCAACGGGAACGGCAACGCAGTTTTCCTGGACCTGTCGATTGATCGCGGCCAACTCGGCTACACGCTACTGGCCAGCGCTGGCAGCGCCTCGGCGGTGTCGCAACCGTTTACGGTCAACGGCTTCTGCGATACCGGCAGCATGGCCACCGCTCGCGCGCTGCACAGTTCCGTGGCGCTGCCAAATGGCACGGTCCTAATTGCTGGCGGGTCGCCGTCCTTTAGCAATCGCGCTGTGGCATTCTCCACCGCCGAACTTTATAATCCCGTCACCCACTCCTTCACGGCCGTTGGCAGCATGCGTTCAGGGCGTTCCGCGTTTAGCATGACGCTGCTCCAGAACGGGCTCGTGCTGGTGGCAGGTGGCTTCAGCGGCTCAACCGCTCTTTCCAGTGCTGAATTGTTCGACCCGGCGACGAATACCTTCACCTTGCTCTCCGGCTCCATGGTCACTCCACGCGTCCAAGGCATTGCCACCGTTCTAGCTAACGGAAAAGTTCTAATCACCGGCGGTGACGCTAACGGCTCAGTCCTCGCAAGTGCCGAGATTTTTGATCCCGCCACTAACGCTTTTACCGCCACAACCCAGCCGATGACGACTCCCCGGGACCTACATCAAGCAGTCCTTCTTCCCAACGGGAAGGTTCTGATCACGGGCGGTTTCGCGATGAACGGCCCAAGCAATGCTCTTGCCTCTGCAGAGCTATATGATCCCGTCACGGACACCTTCGCCTCCACAGGCAGCATGGCCACGCCGAGATACGAGCATGCCTCTGCGCTGCTCTTCACAGGAAAGGCGCTCGTCGCTGGTGGATTCAGTGGGAACGGCTTCTCCACGCCATTAGCCACCGCGGAGATCTACGATCCTTCCACAGGAACATTCGGTTCGACGGCAAGCGCGACTCAGCCGTCGGTCGGATTTCTCAGCTCCGTTCCCGTCCTCGCGGATGGAACGGTCTTCCTCGCCGATGCCGTGAATGCGCAGATTTATGATCCGACAGCGGGCACCTTCCGAGTAACGGGAAATACGACTACCTTTCAGGCGCAGCCGCTGACTGCCCTCCTGTCTGACGGAACCGTCTTGGTCACTGGTGGAGTAGATTTCACCATCAATACTGGGGTGGCAAATGCGGAGATTTACTACAGCACAGCGCCGCTCGCTCCGTTGCAGGTCACAACGCCCTCCACATCACCTTCCGGTCAGCCCGGCACCACGGTCTACACTACGCAGGCCGCGTTCACCGCGGCCACTTCTGGTACCACGGCGACCGGCTTCAATGGAATCATCCCCGCAGGCCAAACTTTTGCTGGGTTTAGCCCACTGGTCGTATCCGGAATTACGTTTTCGACTCCATTGTCCACTTCCGGTGTGCTTGTAAACGTAACGAAATCTACCTTCTACACGCCCAATTATCCTGCGGATATTATTGTCAATTCCGTGATCCCGGCGACCGGCCAATCCAGCGCGAACAACACGGTCGTGATTACACTGCCGAAGCCAACTAACGCCTTTGCAATGGATTTCGGCGGACTCGGATTCAAGGGCGCCAGCAGCGGCACCATTACTCTCTCCAACGGCTTTGTCCTGCCACTCTCCAGCTTGCCGACCGTGGGACGCACGCAATTCCGGGGATTCGTTTCCAACACTCCGTTCACAACCATCACCTACAGCACCACCAATGATGACTTCATCGTGCAGGACGTTTTGCTGGCTTCTGCGAACACCGCTCTTCCCGTGGCCACGTTGGGTCAGCCCTACACGCAAATCCTCCTTGAGCAAGGAGGCGTCGGTTCGCTCACGTGGACCCTTACCGGCGGCTCGCTGCCCACGGGCATCACGCTCAGTGCTAATGGAATTTTGAGCGGCACGCCCACGGTAGCGGGAAATTCCTTATTTACGGTGCAGCTCGTCGATAGCAGCGCGCCCGCAAAGACTACTACCGCAACATTCAGCTTGACCGTCAACAGCTCCCTACTGGTCTTCGCTCCGCAAGCGCTTCCTACTGCGATTGCCGGAAGCCCGTATAACGCATCGCTCGCAATCTCGGGTGGCACTCCGCCCTTCACCTTCGGCGTAACCAGCGGCTCGCTCCCCACAGGGATTACGCTCGGCAGCAACGGCGTCTTCGGTGGCACACCTGCCTCCACCGCCACTTCGACCTTCACAGTAACCGTGACCGACTCCTCCGCGCCTCCGCAGAGCGCGTCGCAATCGTTCACCATTCAAGTGGCAAATCCGCTAGCGATTACAACGAGCACTCTGCCCGGCGGCACGGCAGGCACGGCTTATAGCGCCAACGTCACCAGCGCGGGTGGCGTGACGCCGGTGGCGTTCAACGTGAGGAGCGGCACCTTGCCGACTGGACTCTCGCTGTCTCTGTCCGGAAGCTTGCCGCAGACCGCGGTCCTGAGCGGCACGCCGAGTGTGGCCAGCACATTCACGTTCACCATAACCGCCTCCGACGCTTCCGCTCCGCCGCAAACCGCGTCGCAGACCTATTCGGTGACGATTGCTCCGGGCGTGGCTCCGGTTGCAAACATTAGCTTCACGACGCAGCCCCAAAATTCCGTCGAAGGACAAGTCCTCACGAATTCACCAGTGCAAGTCCAAGTCACGGACAGCAGCAACACTCCCTTACCCAACGTGACTGTAGCCCTGGCCTTCAATGGCGCGCCACCCTGCGCGACGGCGACCCTTGGCGGCACATTGACGCAAACCACCGATGCGACTGGCACCGCTACGTTCTCCAATCTCACCATCAACCGTGGTCAATTCAACTACACGCTGGCAGCGGCGGCAGGCAACGTGACAGGGATTTCAAATCCGTTCAACATTGAAGGCTTCTGCGATACGGGTAGCCTCGCCACTGCTAGAGCTTTCCACAGCAGTGTCGCGTTACCCAACGGCAAAGTCTTGGTCGCCGGCGGCGCCTCAAGCGGGAGTTTCACCACCGCGACTTTTTTCTCCAGCGCGGAACTCTACGATCCGACAACGCACCTTTTCACCACGATCAGCAGCATGAAGGTTCCACGCGTGAATTTCACCATGACGCTACTCCAGAACGGGCTCGTTCTGGTCGCGGGTGGCTTCAACGGCTCCATCGCTGTGTCCAGTGCTGAACTGTTCGACCCCGTGACCAATACCTTCACGTTGGTTTCCACTTCCATGGTTGCTGCACGCTACGAACATGTCGCCACGCTTCTTTCCAGCGGAAAAGTGCTGATCACAGGCGGGAGGTCGACCGCCACCAACGCTCTGGCGAGCGCGGAAGTCTTCGATCCATCGTCCAATACGTTCACGGCCTCAAGCGGAGCGATGACCACTGCTCGGACCTTCCATGAGGCTGACCTCCTTGCCAACGGAAAGGTCCTAGTCTCCGGGGGCGTTGACACAAATTTCAACCCGCTTACCTCCGCGGAACTTTACGATCCCCTGTCGGACACATTTACATTGACTCGGAGTATGGCTACGGCACGTGAGCAGCACGCGACAGCTTTGCTCTTCAATGGCACGGTGCTAGTAGCCGGTGGGTTCAGCGGGAGCGCCACGTCATTCACGCCAAACGCCTCAGCAGAGATCTACGATCCTTTTGCGGGTACCTTTAGCCCGACGGGCAGCTCGACGCAGGCTCTGGTGGGCTTCCTCAGCCCAGTGCCTGTGCTTTCGGATGGATCGGTCTTCGTCGCGCAGGGTTCGGGTCCTGGGACTGTCCAGATCTATAGCCCGACGACGGGCACTTTCCGAGTGACCGGAAACATGAGTGCTTCACAGTTTGTGCCTCAGACCGCCTTATTGCCTGACGGAACGGTCCTGCTTGTCGGTGGGCAATTGAGCTTCCCCGGCGTTTCTTCAAGCGCCGAAATCTTCTACCCTGCGAACACTGTTCCCATCTCCATCACCAGCGTGCTACCGACGGCGCTGCTCAATGTGCCCTACACGCAGCAACTGCAGGAAAAAGGCGGCGTGGGCGCTCTTACCTGGACAGTCTCAACAGGCACGTTGCCGACTGGCTTGACCTTGAGCTCCACCGGCCTGCTTTCCGGCACACCCACCACCGTTGGCGTGTCGCAATTCACAGTTCAAGTCACCGACAGCAGCGCTCCGCCCAGAACCAGTTCGACCAATTTCATCGTCGCTGTGGTGCCTCCACTCACCGTCCTTCCCACGCTGCCGACCGCAAATCCCGGCGTGGCCTACAATCAGTCCATCCTCGCCGCCGGCGCTGCGCCGCCTCTCACGTTCGCGCTAACGGCAGGCGCGCTGCCAACCGGGCTCACTATGGCGAGCAACGGTACCGTCAGCGGCACCACAACATCGGTCGGCACCTTCACCTTCACCGTGCAGGTGACCGATTCTTCCACTCCGCGCGTCGTGGTCACGCAAACCGTCTCGCTCACCGTGGCGCCGCCGCTCTCTATCGTCACCAGCACTCTGCCCAATGGGCAGGTAGGCACTCCCTACAACGCCACCATCACCACCACCGGCGGCTCCGGCACGCTTGTATTCGGACTCGTCAGCGGCACGTTGCCTTCAGGCCTTACCCTAAGTCCGCAAGGCGTGCTCAGCGGCACTCCAACCGCGGCGTCCACCTTCACTTTCACCATAGCCGCTGCCGATTCCTCCGCGCAGCCGCAAGTCGCCCAGCAGTCCTACACGATCACCATCGCGTCGTTGGTGATCTCCTCTTTGGCGGTGCAACCCTCCAGCCCAACCATTCTCGTGGGCGGAGTGCAGCAATTCATCGCGCTGGGTACCTTGCCGGACGGCAGTATGCAAAACTTGACGACTTCGGTGACGTGGGGCTCTTCAGACACTACGACGGCCACGATCAGCAATGCACCCGGCAGTCAGGGTTTCGCGACCGGCCTCGCCACTGGCACGGTTACGATTACAGCCAACCTGAATGGAGTTAGCGGGTCCGCAGTGCTTAACGTAACGGCCACATCGAATGCCACTCAGTTCGCCTACGTGGCCAATCGAACTGACAACACGATCTCCGCGGACGCGCTTAGTTCGGCAAATGGTACTCTAGCACCGATTTCGGGATCGCCGTTCGCCGCAGGCATAACTGCACCCAACGGGCTCGCCGTCGATCCCACCGCCAGATTCTTGTACGTATCGACCTTCGGCGGGTCCAG
>WNFJ01546532.1_pt1 | contig 19987 bp, 26 predicted proteins | sample 5400461 | NCBI WGS metagenome assembly WNFJ01 (sample SAMN13153349, study PRJNA577476) | soil metagenome | isolation source: 115 cm saprolite on Douglas fir-dominated hillslope | place: USA:California | collected 2013-09-17
ATCTCCTGCGCCTACGACATGCTCACCAATTACGTCGCGACCGCGCGCTACCGCGCGGGACTCAGCACCCCGATGGTGGTGCGCGGCCCCTGCGGCGGCTACGTTCGCGGCGGCCCATTCCACTCGCAGAATCCCGAAGCCGCGTTCTTCCACACCCCGGGACTCAAGATCGTCTACCCGGCTACCGCGCGGGATGCGAAGGGCTTGATCAAGAGCGCCGTGCGCGATGAAGATCCGGTGCTCTACCTCGAGCACAAATGGCTGTATCGTCGTATCAAGGAAGAGCTGCCGGCCGGCGAGGTGCTGACGCCGATCGGCCAGGCGCGCACCGCGCGCGAGGGCAAGGACCTGACGATCGTCACCTATGGCGCGACGGTCTGGAAGTCGCTCGAGGCCGCCGAGCAGCTCGCCAAGGACGACGGGCTGTCGGCTGAGGTGATCGATCTGCGCACGATCTTGCCGCTGGACGACGCGGCGATCATGACGAGCATCAAGAAGACGAACAAGGTGTTGATCGTGCACGAAGACACGCGCACCGGTGGTGTGGCGGGCGAGATCGCCGCGCGCATCAACGAGCAGGCGTTCGAGTGGCTCGACGGACCGATCATGCGCGTCACGGCGCACGACGTGCCGCTGCCGTACGCGCCGACGTTGGAAGACTTTGTCCTGCCGCAGACGGACGATATCGTCAAGGCGGCGAGATGGCTGGCGAAGTACTAAGGAGCAGACATGGCCCGCGTTGACGTATTGATGCCGCAGATGGGCGAGTCGATCGCCGAAGGCACGCTGTCCAAGTGGCTCAAGAAGCTGGGCGACGAGGTCAAGCGCGACGAGCCGCTGTTCGAGATCTCGACCGACAAAGTCGATGCCGAGATCCCAGCACCGACTGCTGGTGTCCTGGCCGAGATCAAAGTCCAGGAAGGGCAGACCGTGCCGGTGCAGACGCTCGTGGCGGTGATCGAAACAGACAAGGGGGCGACGGTGTCCGCGGCACCGGCGGCTTCATCCGCGACGCCCCCTGTCGCGGCGGCCCAGCGGGCACCCGCTGCTCCGGCGGGCGCCGCGGTCTCGCCGCCTCCCGCACCCAAGCCGGCCCCCGCGCCTAGCGCGCCTAGCGCCCCCGCCCGTCCCCTACCATCCCCTAGCGTCCCGGTGGGGAAGGGTGGGGATGGTGTGGAGTCCGCCGAGGAGCGCCTGCGCCGCAAGTCCACACCGCTGGTCCGCAAGATCGCGGCCGAACATCAGGTGGACATCGCCGGGATTCCGGGATCGGGCTTCGCGGGGCGTGTCACCAAGAACGACATCCTGGGCTACATCGAGCGCGGCGTGCCGGCCGGGGCGCCGAGCGCTCCCCGCTCCACGCTCACCGCTCCCTCGGGCCCGATCGCCCATCCGGCGGTGGACGCCTGGCCCGGCGACCGCGTCGAGCCGTGGTCCAAGATCCGCAAGATCACGGCCGACCACATGATCATGTCGCGCCGCGTGTCGGCCCACGTCACGAGCTTCTTCGAGGTGGACTACACGCGCATCGCCGAGCTCCGGAAGAAACACAAGGCGAGCTACGCCGAGCGCGGCGTGAACCTTACCTACCTCGCGTTCATTGCCAAAGCCTGCGCGGCGAACCTGCGGACGCACGCGATCGTCAACGCGGCGGTGACTACCGATGCGACCATCTACCGCAAGGACGTCAACATCGGGATCGCGGTGGCGCTCGATTGGGGCTTGATCGTCCCGGTCATCAAGCACGCCGACGAGTTGTCGCTGCAGGGGCTCGCGCGCGCCATCAACGATCTGGGCGAGCGGGCGCGGTCCAAGAAGCTCTCGCCCGACGAAGTCCAGCGCGGGACCTTCACCATCACCAATCCGGGCGTCTTCGGTCCGTACGCCGGCATTCCCATCATCAATCAGCCGCAGGTGGCGATCCTCGGCGTGGGCGGGATCGAGAAGCGGCCCAAGGTCCTCACCTTGCCCGACGGGTCTGACACCATCGCGATCCGCACGCTAGGGATGCTGACGATGTCCTACGACCACCGCGTGGTGGACGGCGCCGACGCCGATCACTTCCTCGCGGATGTGAAGGCGATGCTGCAGGACTTTCCCGAGCAGGAGCTGTAGCGATGCCCAAGGTGCTCACCGCGTCGCGCGTGCGCGTGCCCGCGCCCAACGAAGCCAGTTCGCCGACGCCCGCGGCCAGCGCATCTGGCTGTTCCGCCACGCCAAGGACCCGCGCCTGTTCATCGAGTTCTCGGAGAGCCCGACCGAGATGAGCCACCGCGCTCAGGCGTCACGGTTGCCCGAGGAGATCCAGCTCGAGAAGAAGCTCAAGCAGCTCGGCACGTATGCGCCGGATGCGTGGGAGCTGTGGAGCGAGGTGCCGCTCGCGGCCGGGGCCGAGGCCTGATGGCCGGCCGCACGATCGCGGTCGACGGCGAGCGCTGGGAGGTGGCGCCCGCGGGACGCGTGTCGGTTTACAACCGCGATCAGTTCGGCATCGTGTTCGAGCTGGGTACGGGGCCCGACCGCAAGCGCCGTTACACGCGCTTCTCGCCCGTCGGCAACCGCAGTCCCGACGCGGCCCTCGCCGAGCTGAGCGAGAAGCAGCTGGTGGAGCTGTTCCACCAATCGCAGCCCGCGTGGACGGCGCCGGAGAGCACATACGGCGCGCGTTGACCTCCACTGCCACTCGACCGCGTCCGACGGGGAGGTGGCGCCGGCGGACGTCGCGGCGGTGGCGCACGGCGCGGGGCTCGCGGCCATCGCCCTCACGGATCACGATTCGACTGCCGGTGTGAACGTCTGCACTCAGGCCGCCGCCGCCCTCGGCGTGCGGATCGTGGCGGGCTGCGAGTTCAGCGTGAAAGCGCCGTGGGGCGAGCTGCACGTGCTGGGATACTTCCTGCCCGTGGGCGATCCGCGGCTCGAGACCTTCCTGACCACGACGCGCGCGCAGCGGCAGCGGCGCGGCGAGCAGATGGTGGCGAAGCTGCAGCGGCTGGGCGTGGAGATCGGGGCCGCCGACGTCGCGGCGCAGGTGCAAGGCGGTGCGCTGGGCCGGCCGCACGTGGCCCGCGCGCTGGTGGAGCAGGGAGCGGTGTCCGATTTGAACGAGGCGTTCACGCGCTACCTGGGCCGCGGCCGTCCGGCTTATGTCGAAAAGCCCCTGCCGACGTTAGCTCAAGTGGCGGAGCTGGTGCACGCGGTGGGTGGCATCGCCGTCGCGGCGCACCTGGGGGATCGCGGCAGCGAGGGGCAAGTGCGCCAGTTCAAGGAGCAGGGCCTGGACGGCCTCGAAGTGCGCCATCCCAGCCATGACGCCGCCACCGAGGCGCGGCTCACGCGCATCGCCGATCGCCTGGGCTTGGCGGTCAGCGGCGGCTCCGATTGGCACGGCGACACCGAGCTCGGGAACACCCACGCACCGCTGGGCGGCATCGACGTGCCGCTGGAATGGCTGGAACGACTCGAAGCGAGGCGCACATGAGTGAAGTGCTCGCCAGCGGCAGTCAGGCGCCCGATTTCGAGTTGGCGGCGCACGACGGCAAGACGTATCGCCTGCGCGACGTCCTGAAGCAGAAACACGTCGCCCTGATTTTTTACCCGGGCAACAATACCCCCGGCTGAAACCGTCAACTCTCCGCCGTGCGCGATGAGATGACCAAGTTCGAGCGGGCCGGCATCCAGCCCTTCGGCGTCAATCCTGCGGGGATCGAGGCCCACCAGAAGTACGCCGCCAAGTTCAAGTTTTCCTTTCCGCTGCTGTCGGATCCCGACCGCGTGGCGGCGCGCGCATTTCACGCCCTGAAGGACGACGACAAGGGCATCCAGCGCACCGTGTACGTCGTCGCCAAGAACGGCACGATCGTCCTCGCGCAGCGCGGCATGCCGCCGGTGGACGACATCGTCGCCGCGGGGCGCGATGCCTGATTTCAAGGGGAAGGTCGCGCTCGTCACGGGCGTCGGCCGCGTCGGCCAGATCGGCCACGCCGTGGCCGGGGCGCTGGGCAAGGCCGGCGCGCAGCTCGTGCTCGTGGACCGCGTCCCCGACGTGGCCGAGCGCGCCAAGGAATTCACGGCGCAAGGCGCCAAGGCCCGGGGGTTCACCGGTGATCTCACCAAGCCCGACGACGCCCGCGCCGCCGTCGCCCTCGCGCAAAAGGAATTCGGCGGGCTCGACGTCGTGATCAACGTGGCAGGTGGCCTGTTGCACGTGGGTCCGGCGGCGCAGATCCCCGTCGAGATGCTCGACCGCGAATTCGCGATCAACGTCAAGACGACTTTCTTGATGTCGCAAGCCGCGATTCCGGCGCTCGCCGCCCGCGGTGGCGGAGCGATCGTGAACTTCGCGTCCATCGCAGTGCTCGAGCCGCAGGCACAAATGGCGTCCTACGTCGCCGCCAAGGCCGCCGTGGCAGGCTACACCCGCGCACTAGCGCTCGAACTGGCACCCCAGAAAATCCGCGTCAACGCCGTGGCACCGGCCGCCGCGCGCACTGCGGACAACATCAAGTCCATGGGCGATCTACCCGAACTGGTGCCGCTCGACGCGCTGGTCGCCGCCGTGCTCTATCTCGCGAGCGACGACGCCCGCGCCGTCACGGGCGAGGTGTTGCCGGTGAGCGGCCGGGGCATCTGACGTGCAGCTCGAGGGCAAGGCCGCGCTCGTCACCGGCGCCGGCCGCCGTGTGGGGCGCGCGCTGGCGGTGGGACTCGCCGCCGCGGGATGCGACGTCGCCGTGCACTACAGCAGCTCCGCGACGGGCGCCGCGGAAACCCAACGCGACATCACGCAGTCGGGCCGCAAGGCCGAGCTGATCCGCGCCGACCTGCGCGACGCCGCGGCCGCTCGCGGGCTGGCGGACCAGGCGGTGCGGGCACTCGGCCGCCTCGACGTCCTGGTCAACGCCGCGGCAGTGATGGTCAAACAGGCCGTGCTTGACGTGACGCCTGAAAGCTGGGACGCGACGCTGGACTTGAATCTGCGCGCCTATTTCTTCGTGGCCCAAGGCGCCGTGCCGCACCTCAAGAAAGTCCGCGGCAAGATCGTGAACATCGCCGACGTTGGCGGGCTCGAGCCCTGGCCTACCTACGTGCCGCACAGCGTCAGCAAGGCGGGCGTCGTGATGCTCACCAAAGGCCTCGCCAAAGCGCTGGCGCCCGAGATCACCGTGAACGCCGTGGCGCCCGGGCCCGTGCTGCTGCCCGACGATTGGGACGACGCGACGCGGCAGCGTTTCGCCGAGACCACGCCACTCGGCCTGGGCAGCCCCGAGCACGTGGTGAACGCCGTGCGCTATCTCCTCGAGGGCGGTGATTACGTGACGGGCACCGTCCTCGTCGTGGACGGCGGGCGAATGCTGCGGTGACCGACCTCGCGAGGATGCGCGACGTCATCGTCATCGGCGGCGGTTGCTACGGCACGTTCTACGCCGGCCAGCTCGCCAAGGCGAAGGAGAAGGGCAAGGCCGAGTATCGCAAGGTGATCGTTGTGGATCGCAACACGCGCTGCCGCGCCCGCACCGAGCTGGGGGACGCGCCGGACCGGACGTTCGTCACCGCCGAGTGGAGCGCGTATTTCGACGCGCAGCTGGGCGAGGCCAAACGCACCCGGGGCGGGGGCGTGCAGGATTTCATCGTGCCGTCGCCGCACATGCCCCACTTGATGTTCGAGTGGGTGCTGCGCCGCGCGCGCCAGCGCTGGCCCGGTCGGCGCGTCGAGGTCGAGGCGGTGCCGGGGCAGCTCGGGACGCCCTACGACCGCGCCGGGCCCGATCGCACGCGCTACGTCTCGTATGCCGACTGGATCTGTCCCACGCACTGCGTCGAGCCGCGCGTTTGCCCGGCGATCGGCAAGGACCGCTCCTGGGAGATGCGCGACGCCGTCACCGCGCTGGCGGACCGGTTGCGGCTCGCGGGCGAGCGCGTTTATGGGCCGGCGCTGTTCGTCTGCCAACACCACGTTTTCGGCGTGGGCACGTTCGCCGTGGACGCGGTGTTGGAGGGAGACTCGATCGTGGCCTCGGCCGGCGCGGGCGCCGAGCCCACAACCGTCCTCGTCGGGACGATCTCCAGCTGCCACGGAGCATTGAATCTCTTGAGCATCGGAGCGGGCGGGTGACTCCCGAGGATCGCCACCGCCATCTCAAGCACGCCCAGTCGCTCTTCAATAGTGGCGACTACTGGCTGGCGCACGAGGCGCTGGAAACCCTGTGGCGTTCTATTATTAAGGAACGCCCCGACGAGGCGCGGGTGTGGCAGGGGTTGATTCAAGCGGCGGCGGCGTTGTTGCACGCCCAGAAGAGCAATCGGCACGGCGCGGTCGTGGTCGGTGCCGCGGCGCTACAGAAGCTGGCCGGCCCGCAGAATCCGGCCGTCGAGTTCGAAACCGTGCAGTTCCGCGATCGGTTGACGCGGGCCCTGGCGGGGGAGGGTGATCCCCCGCGACTGGAATGGCGCGCGGATGCCTGAATCCAACAAGTACGACGTCATCATCATTGGTGCGGGACCGGCCGGCATGTGCGCCGCGATGTACGCGGGCCGCGGCATGCTCAAGGCTGTGACGCTCGAGCGCGGCGCGCCGGGCGGTGAGCTGCTCAACACCGATCTGATCGAGGACTATCCCGGCTTCGAGAGCATCAAGGGCTGGGAGCTGGCGCAGAAGATGGCCGAGCATGCCAAGAAGTTCGGCGCGGAGCTCGTGACCGACACGGTCGAGAGCATCCAGCGAGATCAAGACGGCCTGTTCGACGTGCGCTCCGCCCAGGGCCACACCTATCGCGCCCCGGCCGTAATCCTTGAAGCTGGGCGTCCCGGGCGAAAAGGAGTACGCCGGCAAAGGCGTGTCGTATTGCGCGGTGTGCGACGGCGCGTTCTTCAAAGGCGACGTGCTGGCGGTCGTGGGCGGGGGCGACGCCGCCGTCGAGGAAGCCGACTACCTCACCCGCTATGCGAGCAAGGTGTACATCGTCCACCGCCGCCACGAGCTGCGCGCCTCGCGGATCCTGCAGGAGCGCGCGTTCGCGAATCCCAAGATCGAGATGGTGTGGAACAAGCACGTCACCGAGATCATCGGTACCGAGCGCGGCGTGGACCACCTCAAGCTCCAGGACTCGCTAACGGACGCCGCGTCCACGCTCAAGGTGGGCGGCATATTCATCTTCATCGGGTTCAAGCCCAACACCGGCCTGCTCAAAGATCACGTCAAGCACGACGCCGCGGGCTATCTGGTCACCGATGAGAAGATGATGACGTCGGTGCCGGGACTCTTCGCCGCGGGCGACGTGCGCGCGCAGGTGACGCGCCAGATCACCACCGCCGTGGGCGACGCCACTACCGCCGCCATCGCGGTCGAGAAGTATCTCGCCAAGCTGCGCGAAAAGAAGGAAAAGGCGACGGTCGCGTGAAGGTCGTCACCATCCCCAACGGGCAGTTCGTCGAGAACTGCTACCTGGTGCTCGACGAGACCACTCGCGAGTGCGCGGTGATCGATCCCGGCGAAGCCGCGGGGCTGATCCTCCACAAGCTGCAGGCCCTGGACGCGCGCGTCACCGCCATCTGGCTCACCCACGGGCACCTGGACCACGTACTCGGCGTGCCGCGGCTCAAAGCGGAGACCGGTGCGCCCGTCTGGCTCCACGCCGCCGACCGCCCGCTTTACGACCGCGTCCCCGAGCAAGCGGCATGGTTCGGTCTCGAAGCCGAGCCCTTGCCGCCGCCCGATCGGTCCTACGATGCGGGAGACACCGTACGGGTGGGGGCCATCGAGCTGGCGGTCCGCCACACGCCCGGGCATTCCCCCGGCAGCGTCTGCCTGGTCGGTCCCGGAGTGGTCTTTGGCGGCGACGTGCTGTTCGCCGGATCCATCGGGCGGTCCGACCTGCCCGGCGGCGACTTCGACACACTGATCCAGAGCATTGAGCGCGAGTTGCTTGTCTTGCCCGACGAGACCATTGTGTACAGCGGCCATGGACCCGAAACCACCGTCGGACACGAGCGCCGAAGCAATCCGTTCCTCACCGGCGCCTACCGCTAAGCCCAAGCCGCGGCCCACCTGCCTGCGGTGCGGACACGAGGTGCGCAAGAAGCCGTGGGGCTGCAAGAACCCGTGCCCCAACTGCGGATTCATGTATCCCCTGGGTGACTGCTCCGACTGACGCCATGCACATTGTGAACCACGTCCTCGCCCTGGGCCTGCTCGCCCTGGACACGATCTTCCGCGCCTGGCGCATTCAGCTCGCCGTGCAAACCGCGGGTGGGCGCCTGGGCTTCCAGGACGCCTTCCGGCTCAACCTGTACGGCGAGGCGGCGGCCGCCCTGACACCCAATCGTCTGGGCGGCGAACCCGCCCGCTTCGTCGGCCTCACCGAGTCCGGCCTGCGCTCAGTGCAGGCGATGGTCGCGATCGGGGTCGAAGTGGCCTCCGAGTGGCCCGTGTTTGGCATCGTCGCCGCGTGGATGCTGCTCCACTACGTGCCCGACTGGCACACCCAGGGGGCGGCGTGGCTGCGCCACCACCGCGCGGGCGAGCTGGTGACCATCGAGCTCGTGGCGCTCGGCGTCCTGCTCGTCATCTACCTGCTCCAACGGCTCACGCGCGCGGGCTTGCTCCGCCATCGCGTGCGGCGGCAGTGGCGTGTGGCGTGGGCGCATGTGCGGCGCGGTCCGCGGTGGATGCTGCTTGTGGGAGCGGTGCTCACCGCGGCGAGCGTCGCGGCGCGGGCCTTGATCCTACCGGCCCTCGCGCTGGGCGAGCCAGGCGATCCGCGCTTCGGCACGATGCTTTTCGGAGCGTTGGTGCTGATTCACGCGCCACTGGTGCTGCCGCTGCCGGCCGGCGGGGGTGGCATCGAGGTCGCATTCCTGTCGGGCTTCGCCGGTGATTTCGGCCACCGCCAGGTGTGGATGCTCGTCGCGTGGCGGTTTTACACGTCCTTCGTGCTCACCGCGCTCGGTGTCTACGCGATGATTCGGACGTTGGGTGTCGTCGCAGCGCGCAAACTCGTGACCTTCGGGTGGTTCAAGGGCCCGAAGACGCGTATAATGTCGTGATGGCCACCCGGCTGGAGCAGGATCCCCTCGGCGAGCTGCCGGTCCCGGCAGACGCCTTGTATGGCGTCCAAACCGAGCGGGCACGGCAGAACTTCCCCATCTCCCATCTGTTACCGCTGGCGCCCTTCGTGGACGCGGTGATCCGCATCAAGAAGGCGGCCGCCCTGACCCATAAGGAGACGGGGCGGCTCGAGGCCAAGCTCGCCGACGCGATCGTGCGGGCCGCCGACGAGATCCTGGGGGGCCAGCACCGCGACCAGTTCGTGGTCGATCCGTATCAGGCTGGCGCCGGCACGTCGCACCACATGAACGCCAACGAGGTCCTGGCGAACCGCGCCAACGAGCTGCTGGGGCAACCGCGCGGGGTGTACAAGCCGATTCACCCCAACGATCACGTCAACATGGCGCAGTCCACCAACGACGTGATCCCCACCGCCATCCGCCTCGCCGCCCTCGCCCAGCTTCCCGACCTGCTCGCTGCACTCGAGCGCCTGGCCCAGGCATTTCTCGCGCAGGGCAAAGCGTTCGATGACATTCTCAAAGCGGGCCGCACACACCTCCAGGACGCCACGCCGATCCGGCTGGGCCAGGAATTCACCGCGTACGGGCACACCATCGAGCGCGGCCGTGCCCGCATCGCCCAGGCGGCGGACGCGCTGCGCGATCTCGGCATCGGGGGCACGGCCGTCGGCACGGGGCTCAACGCCGAGCCGCGTTATCCCGAGCTGATGGTGCAACACCTCGGCGCGATGATGCACACGCCGCTGCGGGTGGGGACCGACCGCGTGCAGCTGATGCAATCGATGGGCGACGCCACCGCCTTTTCGGGGGCGCTGCGCACCTACGCCGTCGACTTGAGCAAGATCGCGAGCGACATCCGTCTGCTCGCCTCGGGTCCCCGCACCGGCATCGCCGAGATCTTGCTGCCGCCCGTGCAGCCGGGCTCGAGCATCATGCCGGGCAAGGTGAATCCGTCGATCGCGGAGATGGTGAACATGGTCTGCTTCCAGGCGATCGGGAACGATGTCACGGTCGCCACCGCCGCCGAAGCGGGGCAGCTCGAGCTGAACGTGATGATGCCGGTGATCGCCCACAACGTGCTGTTCACGATGCTGATTCTCACCAACGCCAGCCGCGTCTTCGCCGACCTTTGCGTCGCCGGCATCGCGGCGGACCGCGCCGCGTGCGAGCACTGGCTCGAGCGCAGTCCGGCGCTGGTCACGGCGCTCGCGCCCAAGATCGGCTACGCCGCCGCGGCCAAGCTCGCGAAGGAAGCGGTCGCCAAGAGCGTGACGGTGCGGCAGCTGGTGATGGAGAAGGGCATCCTCAAAGGGAAGGAGCTGGACGAGGTGCTGGACGTGCGCGCCATGACGGAGCTGGGCGTGCCGGGCGAGCGGCGGTAACCACACACCACACAGGGAGCGCTGCATGAACTGGATCGTGGCGGGATTGATCGCAGGCGTCGTGGCGTGGCTCGTGGACTGGCTGATGTGGGGCAAGATCTTCACGAAGGGCATGGACTTGTTCATGATGAACATGTCGCCGGAGGAGACGAAGAAATTCATGCCCCAGGCGATGGTGAAGTCCTTCGTGTTGGCGCTCGTGTTCGGCGTGATTCTCGCGGGCTTCTACGGACAGTTCAAGAGCGATCTCTGGGTGCAGCCGGGCGGACCGCTGGCCGGCATGGAGTTCGGCGCCGTGCTGTGGCTGCCGACCATCGCGCTGGCGACGGTCGGCAACGGGGTTTGGTACGTCAAGGCGCGCCCGCTGCAGATGGCGACCTTTTGGGCGTGGTTGGCCCGCTTGTTGGCTTCAGGCCTGGCAGTTGGCCTCCTGATGAAATAGCGCCACAGGAGCGCTCACGCGGGGCCGGTGACCGTTCTCACGGACGCCGGCCCCGCGTTCGTATAGTTCTATTCCTATGAACAGACTCCTGCTGTGCGGCATCGCGCTGGCGTGCCTGGGGCCCGCGGCCGCGGCCCAGCGCCGCGTGCGCATCGGTTTCACCGCGTCGAGCATCTCGATCGAAGACGGCAGTGGCCAGGCCCACGGCTTTCCGTCCTTCGGTGGCTCGCTCGCCGTGATCACCGGCGACGACGGCGAGATGGGCGTCACCGTCGCGCGCTACAACAACCTCTCCTCCGATGCGTGCACCCGCGCGCTGACGTTCTACGGCGTCGACTCGTACTACTATCCCATCGGCCCGAAAGGCGTCGCGCCGTTCGCGTCGACCGAGATCGGCCTCGCCCGCGTCACCGAATCGAACCCGCGCTTCGCCTGCGGCGTCTTCGCGACCATCGCCACCACCAGTGAGCTCGGCTTCGCGTACGGGCTGGGGGTGCGCGTCAACCTCGGGCCCGAGATCGTGGGGCTGGTCGAGGGCCGCTTCTTCCAGGTACCCAACAGCGCCATCCAGGCGCTCGAAGCGCGGGCCAACGTGTCGCTAGCCTTCGGCCAGCCGCGCGCGTCGCAATTGCTCGCGGGCACCGTCGGCCCCGAGGCCAGTTACCTGATCCACCTGAGCGGGACGCTCGCAGCGCGCGCGCCGTTTCTGGGCGTGCGCTTCCGCCGCGACACGAAGAAGTCGGGCGCGATCGGCCTGCAGATCGACTACGCGCCGTTCAAGATCACAGGCACGTGCTCGAGTCAGTGCCAGCCCACAGCAATTCTGTTCGCGCCGGGCTACGAAGCGTCGGCGCATCCGTCGTGGGGCCGCTTCTACGGCGTGCTCGGCGGGCTGCTCGCCGGCTTTTACACGCAGGGCCCCGATCGCGGCGTGGCACAGGGCGCCCAAGGCGGCCTCGGCGCCGACATCAACTCGGGCAAGCTCCTCTGGAACGTCAACGCGCGCGTGCTCTGGCTGCAGCGCAGCTCGGGCGAGAACGTGTTCGGCGTCCAGGCGGGCGTGAGCGTGATGCCGAAGCCCTGAAGGACCCTTCCCGGCGGCGTTAGCTTTCCGCTGTGAGCGCCACCAGCCTGTCGCACGAAGAGATCCTGCGCTACTCACGCCACCTCCTCCTGCCGGAGGTGGGCGTGGAAGGTCAGGAGAAGCTCAAAGCGGCGCGCGTGCTGCTGGTGGGCGCGGGCGGTCTCGGCTCGCCGGCCGCGCTGTACCTCGCCGCTGCGGGTGTTGGCACGCTCGGCATGGTGGATTCCGACGCGCTCGATCTCACCAACCTGCAGCGCCAGGTCCTGCACGGCACCGCCGCCGTCGGGCGCTCCAAGCTCGACTCGGCGCGCGCCCGCCTCGCGGACTTGAACCCGCACGTGCGGATCGAAACCTTCGCCACGCGGCTGACGTCCGCCAACGCGCTCAACATCCTGCGGGACTTCGACGTGATCGTCGACGGCAGCGACAACTTCCCCACCCGCTACCTCGTCAACGACGCCTGCGTGCTGCTCGGCAAGCCGAACGTCTACGGGTCGATCTTCCGCTTCGATGGCTACGCCGCGGTGTTCGACGCGCGGCTGGGCCCGTGCTACCGGTGTCTGTATGCGGACCCGCCGCCACCGGGATTGGTGCCGTCGTGCGCCGAAGGCGGCGTGCTGGGGGTGCTGCCCGGTATCATCGGATCAATTCAGGCGCTGGAAGCGATCAAGCTGGTGCTCGGCGTCGGCCAGTCGCTCGTCGGGCGACTGCTCACCTTCGACGCGCTCAAGCTGCGGTTCCGGGAGGTCACCGTGGAGAAGGATCCGGCATGCCCAGTCTGCGGCACCAAGCCGACGGTCACCGCGCTGATCGATTACGAAGCGTTCTGCGGATATCGGGAGGCGGGAGACGGGAGACGGGAGACGGAGATGTCGGCGCAGGACCTCGCCGCGGAGCGGGGCAAAAATCCGCAGCTGGTATTGCTCGACGTGCGCGAGCCGTTCGAACACGACATCGCCGCGATTGCGGGTTCATTGCTCATTCCACTCGCGGAGCTACCGGGACGCCTGCGCGAGCTCGATGGGCACGCCGCGATCGTCGCCTACTGCCACCACGGCGTCCGCTCGGCGCACGCGCGCGACATTCTGCTCGCGGCGGGGTTTGGGAACGTGCGGAATCTTGCGGGAGGGATCGACGCCTGGGCTCGGGCGGTGGACCCGACGCTGCCGCGCTACTGACGGCCCGTGGTGACCCGCGGACCGCGCCGAGGGTAGATAGAGCAGAGGGGGTTCCATGACACGTTCATTGTCTGCATTGATTGGCGCCGCAGCGTGCACGCTGGGATTGGGCTGCGAGGCACCAGTCGCACCGCAGGATATCGCCGCCTTGGGCGCTCGCCTCAGCAGCTGGCAACCCGACTCGTCGGCCACGCTGGCGCGCCTGTATTACAGCGGCGACGTAGCAGCGCAGCGCTTGGTTGTGGGCGACCAGTTCACGTGGGCGAGCGTGTGGGCGCAGGCTTACCAGAGCTACACACCCCAAGCGCCGCCCGTCGACTTCGGAAGCTACCGGGTCTTGGTGGCAGCGTTGGGCCAACGCGGGAGCGGTGGGCACGATATCCGTATCGACAGCATCGGGCGGTTCGAGCACGGGAGCGTGGCGTATGTGACCACGACCACGCCGGGCTCGACCTGTGTGACGACTCAGGCGCTCACGCAGCCGGTGCACATCTTGCGGGTGCCCGCAGAACTGGCGCGGGACGTCGTGTGGCAGGACCGGCCTGTCGTGCGTGAATGTTCGTGATCCGAAAGACGCAGCGCACGATGCCGGGGCGGCGAGGAATCGCCGCCCTTTTTGTTATGGCAGTAGATCTCGGGGGAGTGCCGAAGGGGGGACTCGAACCCCCACGGGCTTGCGCCCACTGGCTCCTGAAGCCAGCGCGTCTACCAGTTCCACCACTTCGGCAGATTTATGGAACGGCGAATCTACACAGCGGTATAACTTCAAGTCAACTCTTGGCTTGACCGCTCTCGACACCGCACCTATCTTCGCGTGACACCTTGGACAAGGTCTCCATCGCCCGCAACCCGCGTGCGCGGCACGACTACCACCTCCTGGAAACGTGGGAGGCGGGCCTCGTGCTCAAAGGCACGGAGGTCAAGTCGTTGCGCGACGGCCGGGCGAGTCTGGGTGAGGCGTATGCGCACGTCCGTAACGGCGAGTTGTGGCTTGAGGGCCTCAGCATCTCACCGTATGCGCCCGGCAGCTACAACAACCCGCCCCCCGCGCGCTCCCGCAAACTCCTGCTCCACAAGCGCGAAATCCGCAAACTGATCGGCGGCACGGCCACGCAGGGCCTCACGCTCGTGCCGCTCGAGCTGTATTTCAAAGACGGTCTCGCTAAAGTGGCCATCGCGCTGGCGCGCGCCAAGAAACAGCACGATAAGCGCGCGGCGATTCGCGAGCGCGAGGCCGAGCGCGATCTCGCCCGCACCATCCGGGACCGGCGCCGTTGAGAGCCATCGTCGCGCTGCTCCTCACGCTCGCCGCGACCCGTTTCCGGCGACCGTTCGGGAGTCCTTTTGAACCGCCTGACTCGGTGATCGTGGTGACGTCGCGCGGGGCGAGCGTGATCCCCGTCTCCGTCGAACGCGGCGCGCCGGCCGTCGCCGCAGTACTGCTGGTGGAGCCCCTTGGCATGACGGTGAGCGTCACGGGCGCGTCGGCCACGGTGATCCTGGGCGGCACGACGTTCGTTTTCCAGCTGGGCGCGCCGTTTGCCCGCGCGGGGCAGGTGGTCTGTGCGCTGGGCGGTGTGCCGTATGTGGCGCGCGACACGCTGTTCCTGCCGCTGCCCTGGCTCGCCGAGTGCCTGCCGCGCACGCTGGCGCCGCGCTATCGCTGGGAGGCTAGGACCGGACGCCTGGTGGTCTCGGCTCCACCGGCCGTCGCCATCCTGCGGCTGCCCAATCCGGTGACGGGACTACGCCTGCGGCACACGGTGGTGGTCGATCCCGGTCACGGCGGCCCGGATCCCGGCAACCCGGGCGTGTACTTCCCCGGCCGGCTCGCCGAAAAGGACATCACCCTCGCGATCGGGCGGCTGCTGCGCGCCGAGCTGATCCGCCGCGGCATCGATGTGGTGATGACCCGCAGCACGGACACGCTGATCGATCTCGGTGACCGCGGCGCCTACTGCAGCAACGCGTGCGATCTGTTCGTCAGCGTGCACGTCAACTCGATGCCGCCGGGCCGGCGGCAATCGCGCGCCTCGGGCGTTGAGACGTACTTCCTCTCCGATGCCAAGACCGAAGACGCCCAGCGCGTGGCGCAGTTCGAGAACAGCGCCATCCGCTTCGATACGCGGCCCGACACCGGCTTGAAGGGGCCGGGCTTCATCATGAACGACATGGCCATGAACGAGTACGTACGCCAGTCGGCGCGACTGGCGGAGCTGGTGCAGGATAGTGTCAGGGCGGTCCATCCCGGCGGCGATCGCGGCGTGCAGCAGGCGGACTTCGCGGTGCTCAGGACGGCGCGCCGGCCGTCGATTCTCGTGGAGACCGGATTCTCCACCAACCGCGACGACGGCGCCTTCCTCGCATCGAGCATCGGGCAGCACAAGATCGCCACGGCCATCGCCGCAGGGGTCGTCGCCTATTTGCTGGATTTCGAGCACAAGCTCACCGTGCAGGGAGCGGGGCGATGAGATCCTGGCGCGCGCTGTGCGTGCTCGTGGCCGCGTTGCCGGGGTCGGGCTGCGTGTACTACAACGCGATGTGGAGCGCCGAGCACTCCGCGCACCAGGCGCGCCAGCTCGACGCGCACGAGCGCAGCGCCGAAGCGAGCGGCTACTGGTCCGAGGCGGAGGCGAAGGCCGAATCGGTGGTGGCGCGCCACCCGAGGAGCCACTGGGCGGACAACGCGCTCACGCTCGAGGGTGAGTCGCAGGTGCGCATGGGCAATTGCAGCGCCGCCGCCGCGCCCCTCGGCCGCGTGCTTGCCCGCTCCCCGGATTCGACACTGCGCGAGCGGGCGACGCTGCTCGTCGCGGAATGCGGGCTGGCGGCAGGGAATCCCGTCGCCGCCGCCGCGCAGCTCGAACCGCTCACCAGCTCGCGCGACGCCGGGCGCCGCTCCCGCGCTGCATACCTGCTGGCACAGGCGGCGTTGAGCCGGGGCGACCCGTCCGGCGCCGCCGTCTGGCTCGCCCGCTCGCGCGAGCCCGACGCGCAACGGGCGCGCGCCCGGGCCCTGCTGGTGGCCAATCGTAGCGACGAGGCCGAGCGCCTGCTCGACAGCCTGGCGACCGGCAACCTCCGCGCGGACCAGTGGCAACTACTCCTCGATACCGTCGCCGTGCGGGCCGGCAATGCGGCGGCGTCGCGGACGCTGGCGCGGGTGCTCGCCCGCGTGCGGCTGGGCCAGGGCGCGCGCGGCCGGTTGCTGCTCGCCGACGGCACGCGCTGGTTCGCCGCGGGCGAGCTCGATTCCGCGGCGACGCGGTTCGCGGCCATCGCGGCGCTCATCCCTGACTCGCTCGAGGGCGCGCGGGCCCGGGTCTTGCTCCTGCGCGTGCGCGGTGCCCGGGCGGATTCGCTGGCCGACCTCGCGGCCGTGCGGGGCGATCTCAACCGGCTGCAGCAGGGCCCCGGGGGAGGTCTGGCGCAGAGCGAGGTGCATGCCCTCGAGGACGTCCTGCGGGCGGTGCTGGTCGAGGGCGACTCCGAGCCCGCCGAATTCCGCGCCGCCGAATACGCCCGCGACTCGCTGCACGCGCCGCGGCTCGCCGAGCGCTTGTTCGTCGCGTTCGCGCGCCGGCACGATGCGTCGCTCTTCGCCCCGAAAGCGCTGGTGGCGGCGCTGCCGTACGCGGGTGCGGGGCGGGACTCGATTCTTGGCGCTCTCGACTCGACCTACGGCAGCTCGCCGTACACGCTGGCGCTGCGCGGCGAGCTGAGCCCCGCCTTCCGGGCGGCCGAGGATTCCCTCGCCAGCGCGTTGGGCCTGGTGCCCGTGGATGTCGCCGCGGCGTGGACCAACCGCGTTGCGCTGCCCGTGTCCGGGCCGCGGGGCCCGCTGCTCGATCCGCCGATTCTCACCGACCTCGAGCAGCCGCAAGCGAAGGCCCATCCCAAGCCGACGGTCCGGCCCGACGTGCGGCCCGACCGGCCGCGCGAGCGACCGTGAGCGGCGTCGCCTTTCTGGGCGTCGAGTTTCAGAACCCGGTGCTGCTCGCCTCAGGCACGGCGGGCTTCGGTCACGAGATCGCCGGGGTGGTGGACCTCGATGCTTTGGGCGGCATCGTGACCAAGGCGGTGACACCGGAGCCGCGGCGCGGGGCGCGGGCGCCGCGCGTGGCCGAGTTTCGCGGGGGCATGCTCAACGCGGTCGGTCTCGCCAATCCGGGGCTCGACCAGGTCGCGCGCCACGAGCTCCCGTGGCTCGCGGCGAACCTGCGGCGCGCGCGGGTGCTCGTGAACGTCGCGGGCGCCACCATGGACGACTACGTGCGCGTGGTGGAGCGGCTCACGCCGCTCGCCGCGATCACGGCATTCGAAATCAACGCGTCCTGTCCCAATACGGCGGCGGGCGGGCTCGAGTTCGGCGCCGAGCCACGCGCACTGGCCGAACTCGTCTCGCGCTGCGCCCAGGTCGCGACCAAGCCCCTGGTGGTGAAGCTGTCGCCGGCGCTGCCCGACATCGCCATGATGGCCTGCGTGGCGCGCGACGCCGGGGCTGCCGCGGTCAGCCTCGTCAACACGATGCCGGGCGGGCTCGACGGCCGGCTCGGCAATGGGTTTGGCGGCGTGAGCGGACCCGCGCTGCTGCCGATCGGCGTGCTGGCCACGCGCCGGGTGGTGGAGCGGGTGGGGATGCCGGTGATCGGCGTGGGCGGGATCCGCAGCGCTGCGGACGCGCGCGAATATCTGGCCGCGGGCGCGACGCTCGTCGCGGTCGGGACCGCGGCGTTGGCCGATCCGCGCGTCCCGGCGCGCATCGCGCGGGGGTTGGTGCGTGGCTGAGCTGATCGTCGCCTTCGACTTGCCGAGCGGTCGCGACGCGCTGGCGCTTGCCGCGCGGCTGCCGGGGCTCGAGTGGGCCAAGATCGGCTCCATCTTGTACGGGCGCGAAGGTCCGCCCCTGGTCCGGGAGTTCATCGCGCGTGGTCTCAAGGTGTTTCTCGATCTCAAGTGGCACGACATCCCGAGCGTCGTGGCGGGCGCGATGGCCGGCGCGCGGGAGTCGGGCGTCGCCATGGCGACGGTGCATTGCCTCGGCGGCACCACGATGCTCGAGGCGGCGGCGCACGCCGCCGGGCCCGAGGTCGCCGTCGTGGGGGTGACCGTTCTGACCTCGCACGAGCCCGCCGATTTCGAACAGGTCCTGGGCCGTGGGGTGCCGGACCTGGGCTTCGAGGCGGAGCGCTTGGCCAAGATGGCGCTGCACGCCGGGCTCGCGGGCGTGGTCGCGTCGGGCCGGGAAGTGGCGATCCTGCGCGAAGCGCTGGGACCGGGGCCGCGCATCGTCGTGCCGGGAATCAGAGCCGACGGCGAGGCGCGGGGGGACCAATCGCGCACCGTCACGGCCACCGAGGCCGCGCGCGGCGGGGCGACCCACTTGGTCGTGGGCCGGCCGATCACCGAGGCCAAAGACCCCGCGGCGGTGTATGCTCGTCTGGTGGAGACGCTATGATCGGTCGTATCGCCCTGCTGCTCGCCTGCCTGGCCGGCCCCGCGGCCGCCCAGCAGCCGTCGTCACTAGCCGCTGCGGCCGAACAAGTGCGCACGGCGTGGTTGGGACACGATGCCCGGGGGGTGGGGGGACAAAGCTCCGGCATTCTGTTGCAGATGCCGGGCGCCGACCCCTCATCGCCGTTAGGGCGCTCACAGGCCGTGGAGCTGCTGCGCCGCTACCTCCGCTCAGTGGTGGAATGCAGCGTGGCCGTGAAGACCGTGCGGGAAGTAGAGCTGGGGAAGGGCTTCGTGGAGTTGGAGCGGCGCTATCAGGTGGTGGGGACGAGCGACGAGCGGCGGGAAACGGTGTTTCTGGGGTTCCGGCGCGCGGGCGATTCCTGGATGCTCGCGGAGTTGCGTACCGCGCCGTAATCTCGCCCCTTGCGGGCACTTACGGGCCCGGCTATAGTTGTCGGCTCAGTCGGAATTTTTTCCCGGGAGCGGTCCGTTGAAGGTTCGTTCAAGCGTCAAGCCGATCTGCGAACACTGCAAGGTGATCAAGCGCCGCGGCGTCATTCGAGTGATCTGCAAGCGCAATCCCAAGCACAAACAGCGGCAGGGGTGAGCAATGGCACGTATCGCAGGCATTGATCTGCCCCGCGACAAGAAAATCCAGTACGCCCTGCCGTACATCTTCGGAATCGGTCCGAACAACGCCAAGAAGATTTTGGCCGAGACCGGCGTGAGCCCCGACGCCCGCGTGCGCGATCTGCGCGACGCCGAGGTGGCGCGACTGCGTCAGGTGATCGAGCGGGACTACAAGGTCGAGGGCGCGCTGCGCACCGAAACGGCGATGAACATCAAGCGCTTGATGGACATCGGCACCTATCGGGGCCAGCGGCATCGCAAGGGACTGCCGGTGCGCGGCCAACGCACCCATACCAACGCGCGCACCAAGAAGGGGCCGCGGCGCGCCATCGCGGGCAAGAAGAAGCCCGCGCTGAAAAAGTAAATGGCAACGGCAAAAGCGGGCGCCAAGCGCGCCAAGAAGGTCGTGGAGGCGGAGGGCATCGCTCACATCACGGCCACGTTCAACAATACGCTCATTACGATCACGGACATGCAGGGGAACGCCATCACCTGGGGCTCCTCGGGCAAGGCCGGGTTCAAGGGCTCGAAGAAATCGACGCCGTTCGCGGCCACGGTGGCCGCGGAACAGGCGGCGCGCGAAGCGCTGAACCTCGGCGTGAAGCGCGTGCACGTGCGCATCCAGGGTCCGGGCTCGGGCCGCGAGTCGGCGATCCAGGCGCTCGCCACCGCGGGCCTGCAGATCCGCTCGATCCGCGATGTCACGCCGATCCCGCACAACGGCTGCCGTCCTCCCAAGAAGCGGCGG
>WNFJ01702253.1_pt2 | contig 19969 bp, 17 predicted proteins | sample 5400461 | NCBI WGS metagenome assembly WNFJ01 (sample SAMN13153349, study PRJNA577476) | soil metagenome | isolation source: 115 cm saprolite on Douglas fir-dominated hillslope | place: USA:California | collected 2013-09-17
GCGCTGTTGAAAGACGGCGTGACGACGCCGGCGGGCTGCACAATCGACGGCATCATGGAACTGGAAGAAGGCAAGGTTCGCGTGACGCTGATCAAGGCGGTGGTCAAGGCGACGGAGCGGGCGAAGGAATTGATGTTCGACGCGGTGTGAAGTGGCCGCGGGTTGTGTTAGCATAATCGGCTTCAGGCGACGAAGATAATGCCCAGGCAATACATTCCGATCATCGTTTTTGCAGTGCTGGCGATGGCGTTTCCCGCCGTGACTCTGGTCCTGTTCAGGTATATCCGGCCGGATTCGCGAGCGACGGGCGCGAAGCTGAAGCCTTATGAGTGCGGCATTCCGGCGGAAGGCGACGCGCGGGGCCGCTATTCGGTGCGGTTTTATATCGTGGCGATTCTGTTCGTGATCTTCGACGTGGAAACGATATTTCTTTTTCCGTGGGCCGTCTTATATTCCACGCATGAGGAAGGCTATCGCCTGACGCCGATCTATGGTTTGTTGAGCATGTTTGTGTTCCTGGGGATTTTGATCGTGGGTTACGTCTGGTTGTATCGAAAAGGCGCGCTGGAGTGGGTGTAAACGAGAACAAAGAGCGCGGCTTTCCCGGCAGCATCAGGCGGCCGGGATTTTTTTTGCGCGGTTGCCTTGTCCAGTGGCGTGTGTTAGAACCTACGGTTCGAGTTTTAAGCCGTTTGCGCGTGTGTGCGCGGGAGATTTTTAGCCGCGAGAGCTAAGCGCAGGATGTTTTGATTCCTTTCGGCTCATGACCATCGATTCAGGGGAAAAACAGCCACCTCGACCAGCCGAGGCAGAAAAGCCCGCGGCTACTCCTGCCGCACCTTCCGCTTCCGCTTCTGCTTCGGGCGGAACGCCCCCAGGCGAGACGCCAGGCAAGCCGGCGGTTCCGTCTGGTCCCGCGGCTCCTTCTGCGCCCGCGGCTGCGGCAAAACCGCCAGCAGCTGCAGTTCCGCCGAAGCCAGCGGCGCCAGCGGCTCCGGCAAAACCGGCCGGACCGCCACCGCCCAGGGAGCAACCGATCAAGCCGGTGCCACTCGATAACGACCTGGTGAAGCGCTATAAGTCGCGCTTCAGCGGCGGGATTGTGGAAGCCTGGCTCGATCGCAAACAGGCAATTCTCGTGGTCGCGGCGGAGCGGCTCCTGGAAATTGCGCGATATAGCCGTGATGACGAGCGGTTCGATCTATTGGTGGATCTGACGGCGGTAGACTGGCCGAAGCGTGAAAAGCGCTTTGACTTGGTGCTGAACCTCTACTCGTTTCCGAAGAATGAGCGGTTGCGCCTCAAAGCGCCGCTTGGCGAAAACGAACCGGTGAGCAGCGTTGAAGGAATATGGCCGGGGGCCAATTGGCTAGAGCGGGAAGTCTACGACATGTTTGGAATCGTCTTCGAGGGACATTCAAATTTGAAGCGCCTGCTGCTGCCGGAAGAGTGGCAGGGCTATCCGTTGCGGAAGGACTACGACATTCTGCAGCAGGATGAGGCCTGGGTCCGAGAAAACCTGGGCATCGAGAGCGGGCAATAGCGGCCGTGGCGGACCGATACAATTTTGGCGGAGCGGGCGGCGGAACGAACGTCGAGACCACCGTTCTCGGCGCCGACGAAATCATTCTCAACATGGGGCCGCAGCACCCCTCGACGCACGGCGTGCTGCGCGTGAAGCTGCGCCTGGACGGCGAAAAGGTGGTCGGTTCGGAATGCGTGATCGGCTATCTGCATCGCGGCGTGGAAAAGATCGCCGAACACCGCAGCTATCAGCAATTCGCGCCGTACGTGGACCGGATGGACTACGTCGCGGCGGTGTCGAACGGGCTGGGTTACTGCGAGGCGGTGGAGAAGTTGATGCAGGTGGAGGCGCCGCCGCGGGCTCGCGTGATCCGCACGATCCTCACGGAACTGCAGCGGATCGCCAGTCACCTTTTCTGGCTGGGCACGCACGCTCTCGACATCGGCGCGCTGACGCCGCTTTTCTACTGCCTGCGCGAACGGGAAGAGATCCTGAAAATTTTCGAGAAGTACTGCGGAGCGCGACTGACCACCCACGCCTTCCGCATCGGCGGCCTGCAATACGAAGCCTACGACGAGCTAGAAAAAGACGTGGAGCGATTTTGCAAGGAGTTCGACAAGCGCGTCGACGAATACGAGTCGCTGCTCACGGAAAATCGCATTTGGGTGGGCCGCACGAAAGGCATCGGAATTCTGACTACGGACGCTGCGATTGCCATGGGCGTGACTGGTCCCGTGCTGCGGGCGAGCGGGGTGCAATGGGATCTTCGTAAGGCGATGCCGTATGCGGCTTACGATCAGTACGAGTTCAGCATACCGACAGGGAAAAATGGCGACACGTACGATCGCTACCTGGTGCGGCTCGAAGAGATGCGGCAATCGCGAAAGATCTGCCTGCAGGCGATCGAGAATATTCCGGCCGGGCCCATTCTCGGAAAAGTGGGCAAGGTGCTGAAGCCGCCGCCAGGAGAGGTTTATCACGCGATCGAAGCGCCCAAGGGCGAATTGGGCTACTACATCGTGAGCGACGGGACCACGCAGCCGTATCGCGTGCGGATTCGCCCGCCATCACTGATCAATTTGGAAGCGCTGGACCAGATGATCCGCGGGCACTTGGTGGCGGATGTAGTAGCCGTGATTGGCACGCTCGACATCGTGTTGGGGGAAGTAGACCGATAGGCGCGCGTGCGAGCGAGGAGAAGGAAGCAGCTTCTTGGAAGAGATGAGTAAGGCCAGAGAAATGCGAAGGCAGCCGGCGGGGCAATGAACGCGATCACTCCTTACATTTTCCCAATCCTCTTTGCGCTGGTGATTGTGGCGGTGCTGCCGCTGATAGCCGGGTACATCGTGCTGGTCGAGCGCAAGGTGATGGCTGACATGCAGGTCCGCTTGGGACCCATGCGCGTGGGGCCGCATGGATTGCTCCAGCCGATTGCCGACGCGGTGAAACTGCTGCTCAAAGAAGACATCATCCCGGAGAGCGCGGATAAGCTGGTGTTTTGGGGCGCGCCGCTGATTTCGGTGACTGCGGCGATGCTGGCGCTTGCGGCGGTGCCTATTGGTCCTTTCTTTCAGATTGCCGACCTGAATATCGGCTTGCTTTACATCCTCGGCGTCAGCTCGCTGGGAATTTTCGGCATCGTGCTGGGGGGGTGGGCTTCGAATAGCCACTATTCGCTCCTTGGTGCCCTGCGCAGCGCGGCGCAACTGGTGAGCTACGAGACTTCCGCGGGAATGGCGATTGTGGGCGCGCTACTGCTGGCAGGAACGCTTTCGACGCGCGGCATCGTGCAGGTACAGGCGGAAACCGGTTGGTGGTTTATTTTTGTGGCGCCGGTGGGATTTGTGGCGCCGGTGGGATTTTTCATTTATCTGGTGGCGTCCATCGCGGAGACCAATCGGGCTCCATTCGATATGCCGGAGGCGGAATCGGAACTGGTGGCCGGGTACATGACCGAATACAGCGGCTTCCGCTGGGCGCTTTATTTTCTGGCCGAGTACACAAATATGGTGGTGGTGGCGTCGATTGCCACGACTCTGTTTCTGGGGGGATGGCTGCGGCCGTTTGCGGGCACGTCCTTATTCAATTTCATCGATTACTTTCCTCTGGTGCTGATGGTGTGGGTTGCGGGCTACTGCTTTCGACGAACGACGAAGCAGCCTGTGCTGGTACAGAAGGTGTTCATGGCCGCGGTGGGCGTGCTGTGCATCGTTCTGGCAGCCGTGTTCACCGCACCCGTGCTGGCGCCGGCGGGCTCGCTGCTGGCCGCTTCGAAGGCGGGAATTCACGGAGCGTTCTGGTTTCTTTTCAAGGTAGGCGCTTATATCTACGTCTTCATGTGGCTGCGGTTCACGTTTCCGCGCTATCGCTTCGATCAATTGATGCGGCTGGGGTGGCAATTCCTGGTGCCGCTTTCAATCGTGAACGTTATGGGCATCGCCCTGGGACTGGCGCTGCATCGGCAATTGAACTGGCCCTCGGCGCCCGCGTTGATTCTGGGGAACGTGCTGACGCTCATAGCCGCTGCATACCTGCTGTCGGCGGGAGAGAAGCACGAACATCCGCGAGTGGGCGAAGAGGAGGAACAGGAACAAGAGGAGACGCCCGTCAATGCTTGATCAGGTGGTCTTCTACTTTTTCGCCGCGCTGGCGGTAGCTTCGGCGATTCTGGTGGTCACGCGGCGCAATGCCGTGCAGAGCGCCATATTTCTGGTTACGGCGCTGCTGGCCACGGCGGGAATTTTCCTGAACCTGAACGCCGAGTTTTTATTTATCGTGCAGGTGATCTTGTATGCGGGCGGGATCATGGTGCTGTTTGTTTTCGTGATTATGCTCGTGAACCTGGACGTCGCGTTACACCAGGTACAGTTCAACCGGCAGTGGTTTGTGGCGCTGATCATCTCGGCGGTGCTGGCGGCGCAAGTGGTGGCGGCGATTGCGGTCAGCCGGGGAAGCCTGTACACGATGGCGCCGGCGCCGGCGGAATCGCTGGAGCCGAACACAGAGCGCGTAGCCTTTTATTTGTTCCATACGTATATGCTCCCGTTTGAGATTGCTTCGATTCTGTTGCTGGTGGCCATGATTGGCGCGGTGGTCATGGCCAAAAAGAGAGTGTGAGAGATGGTGCCCATCGGACATTACATTTTTCTGAGCGTGGCGCTGCTGGCCATTGGCATCGTGGGCATCGTCACGCGGCGGAACGTGATCATCATCCTGATGTCCATCGAACTGATTCTGAACGCGGTGAACATCAATCTGGTGGCGTTTTCGCGGCTGGTGGGGTCGGTAGAGGGGCAGATCTTCGCGATTTTTATTATCACGGACGCGGCGGCGGAAGCGGCGGTGGGCCTGGGGATCATCATCGCTTTCTTCCGGAATCGCGAGACGGTTTTGGCGGACGAAATGGACATCCTGAAATGGTGAGCGCAAGCGAGGCGCCTGAGATGTCACGGGGATTCGGGCATGCCGACTGAATTTTTTCTGCGAAGTATCTGGCTGATTCCGCTATTCCCGCTGGCGGGTGCGGCGACCATGTTGCTGATCGGCCGGCGGCTTTCCCGTAGCGCCGTCAGCTGGGTGTGCGTCGGTAGCGTGGGTCTGGCGATGTTTTTTGCGTTTGGCGCCATCGCGCAATTGATTGCGAGGGATCCGGCACAGCGCGTGGTGGAGATCGTGCTATTCGATTGGGTGCCCGCCGGCGCGATGCACACGATGTCCGGGCATCTCGTGAACTTCAACGCGCAATGGGCCATGCTGCTGGATCCGCTTTCGGCGGTGATGCTGGTTGTGGTGACCGGCGTCGGCTTCCTTATTCACGTTTATTCCACCGGCTACATGGCGCACGAAGGCGGCTACTACCGTTTCTTCGGCTACTTGAACCTGTTCATGTTTTCCATGCTGGTCCTGGTGCTGGGGAACAATCTGCTGTTGCTCTTCGTGGGTTGGGAGGGCGTGGGGCTCTGCAGCTATCTGCTGATCGGGTTCTATTTCCTCCGCAGATCGGCGTCCGATGCGGGGAAGAAGGCGTTTGTGGTGAACCGCATCGGGGATGCGGGGTTCGTGCTTGGCCTGTTGCTTCTGCTCAACACGATCGGAACGATACGGTTCACGGAGATCGGGCCGGCCATCGAGGCGGGCGGATTCGCTGTGGGCAGCGGCATAATGACGGCGATTGCGCTGCTGCTATTCGTGGGGGCGACGGGGAAGTCGGCGCAGATCCCGCTGTACGTCTGGCTGCCAGACGCGATGGAAGGGCCCACGCCGGTGAGCGCGCTGATTCACGCGGCGACCATGGTGACGGCGGGCGTCTACATGATCACACGCATGAACCTGGTGTTTCAGTTGGCGCCCGCCGCCTTAGCCGCTGTGGCCACGATTGGCGCCGTGACGGCGATTTACGCGGCGAGCATGGGGCTGGTGCAGAACGACATCAAGCGCGTGCTGGCCTATTCGACCATCAGCCAGCTGGGCTACATGTTTCTGGCTCTGGGCGTGGGCGCGTTCACGGCGGGAATTTTCCACTTGATGACGCACGCGTTCTTCAAGGCTCTTCTCTTTCTTGGTTCCGGCAGCGTGATCCACGCACTTGGCGGCGAGCAGGACATGCGCAAGATGGGCGGCCTGTGGAAGAAGATTCCAGTTACTGCGTGGACGTTTTTGGTAGCCACGATCGCTATTTCGGGAATTCCGCCGCTGGCGGGATTTGTGAGTAAGGACGCGATTTTGGCGGCTTCGTTCAACGCGCGCCCGGTGCTTTGGGGGATTGGCTTTGTGACCGCGGGGATGACGGCGTTCTACATGTTCCGGCTGGTGTTCTTGACGTTCTTCGGTGAATCGCGCGTGCCGCCCGAGGTTGAACACCACATTCATGAATCGCCGCGCTCGATGACCGTGCCGCTGATTCTCCTGGCGGTTCTGTCGGTGGTAGGTGGATGGATTGGCTGGCCGGAATCTCTGGGCGGCAGCGATCATTTTGCGAAATTCCTCGATCCGGTGATCGCGCGGCACGCAGAGGTGATCGCGGCAGTTCCCGAGGCCACGCAGCGCACGACGGAATATGAGTTGATGGGCCTTTCCGTTTTGGTGGGGCTCGTGGGGATCGGCCTGGCTTGGTATTTCTATCTGCGCAAGCCGTCCATACCCGAGGCAGTCGCGGAAAAGTCGGGCGGACTTTACGAGCTCGTCTACAACAAATACTACATCGACCAGCTGTACGATGCCATGTTCGTGAACCGGACGAAGGACTTGGGTACGACGCTCGGTGCCTTTGACCGTGGTGTGATCGATGGGCTGGGCGTGGATGGCGCGGGATGGCTAGCCCGAGCGAGTTCGAGCCTCTCCATGTTTTGGGACAAATGGGTCATTGACGGTCTTTTGAACTTGGCGGCGCGTGTTGTGTGGATTTTCAGCTACCCGGTGAGGATGATTCAAAGCGGACGCGTATCGAACTATGCGCTGCTGATCGTTTTAGGTGTGCTGGTCTTTTTGGGTTATTACCTGCGGCTGACCGGCGTGACGCTGCACAACATGCTGCACTAGCGCCGTTGCAAGGCGAGGGAGACTGCAAGTGAACGAAACTCATATCCTGAGCTGGATTCTGTTCACGCCGCTGATTGGCGCGATTGTGCTTTTGTTCATTCCGCGCGAGCGCGACAACCTGCATCGCATCGTCGGGAACGTATTCGGGATGCTGGGCCTGGTCGTTTCATTGCCGCTGATCTGGCGATTTCAGATTGGAACGCCGGGCTATCAGTTCCGCGAAACCTACGATTGGATTCCCTCCATCGGCGCGCACTATTCGCTGGGAATCGACGGCATCAGTTTCCTGCTGGTGATGCTAACGACGATTCTGGGCGCGATTTCGATTCTCTCGTCGTGGAGCGCGATTCAGAATCGCAAAAAGGAATACTACATTCTGTTCCTGCTGCTGCAAACCGGCATGCTGGGCGTCTTCATGGCGCTCGATTTCTTCCTCTTTTACCTATTCTGGGAAGTGATGCTGGTGCCTATGTATTTCCTGATCGGCGTGTGGGGCAGCGACCGGCGGCTCTATGCGGCGATCAAATTTTTCCTCTACACGCTCGCCGGATCGGTGCTGATGCTGCTGGCGATTTTGGCTCTTTACTATCGCGCGCATGAATTGACCGGAGCCGCCTACACGTTTGACATTCCGACACTGCTGGGCACGGTACCGCAGATGTCGACCACTATGCAGCGAATCCTCTTCTGGGGCTTCTTCTTCGCGTTTGCGATTAAAGTGCCCATGTTTCCGTTTCACACCTGGCTTCCGGACGCGCACACCGAGGCTCCGACTGCAGGGTCGGTAATCCTGGCCGGCGTCCTGCTGAAGATGGGGACGTACGGATTCATCCGCTTCTCCCTGCCTCTTTTGCCGACCGACGCGGTGGCCCGGCAGCACATCATCAATATCCTGATGGTGCTCTCGATCGTGGGGATTATTTACGGCGCGCTGGTTTGCATGATGCAAAAAGACATGAAGAAGCTCATCGCTTACAGCTCGGTGAGCCACCTGGGGTTCTGCACGCTGGGCATTTTTGCGCTGAATCCGCACGGCGTGTCGGGGAGCGTCATCCAGCAGATCAACCATGGAATTTCGACCGGCGCGCTCTTCTTGATCATCGGCGTACTTTACGAACGGCGGCATACGCGGCTGATTTCGGAATTTGGCGGGTTGTCCACGCCCATGCCGAACTTCGCGGCGATTTATATGATTGTCACGCTCAGCTCGCTGGGCCTGCCGCTGCTCAATGGCTTTATCGGGGAATTTACGATCCTGAGCGGCGTCTTTCAGGTGAGCCTGCGTTGGACGGCGTGGGCCGTGGTCGGCATCGTGCTCGGTGCCGCTTACCTCTTATGGCTTTACCAGCGGGTCATGTTCGGTCCAGTCACGAACCCGGTGAACGAGCACCTGCCGGATTTGAATATGCGCGAATACGCGACGCTGGTGCCGCTGGTGCTGCTGGCCTTCTGGATCGGCATTTATCCGAAGCCGCTGTTCCGCGTTTTGGACGTGCCCGTGCGGCAGATCGTCGAGCAGGTGAATCCGGGCTACTACAATTCCGCGACGGCGCAGCGCTGGGGCGAAAAGCCGCCGGTCGCGATTGTGACGGCAACCGCTCCGGCCAAGTCCGATTCTACAAAAGCTGAAAAGCCCCCGAAGCCTGCTCCCGCCGCGATGATTGTTGCGTCTTCCACGTCGACGGTCAGCTACTCAGTGGAGAAGCGCTAACCGCATGGATACGGCCGCATTTCGGCACGATTTCTTCCTGATATTGCCCGAGGTGGAGCTCGCGCTCTTTGCTCTGGCAATCCTGCTTTTCGACTTCATGCTGGGCGTAAAAGATAAAGCCGGCAACGCCGTGTTTGCCATGCTCGGCGTAATCTTCAGCGGCATTTCATTGTATCGGCTGCGCTCGTTTGGTCCGGAAGCGGTGGGCGGCTTCAACAGCTCCATTGTGGTGGACCCGTTTTTCCTGTTTTTCGGGATGATCTTTCTCGTCGCGACGGCCCTCGTCATCCTGCTCTCGGTTCGTTACCTGCAAATTGAAAACGAACACCACGGCGAATATTACGCGCTGCTCCTGTTTGCCACGGTAGGAATGATGTTCATGGCCTCGGGCTATGACCTGATCGTGCAATTCCTGGGCCTGGAGACGATGGCCATCAGCTTTTACATTCTCGTGGGATTTTTGCGGCATCAGCGGCGTTCCAATGAAGCTGCCGTGAAATACCTGCTGCTAGGAGCCTTCAGCTCGGGCCTGCTGGCGTACGGTTTTTCGCTTCTCTATGGAATCAGCGCCATGGCACAGATCAATGGGCCGTTGGGATTGCCGCTGCAGGTGCCTCGCACAAATCTCGACGTGGTGCGCACGGCGCTCGAATTGCGCGGACCGGCGGATTTGCTGGTAATTCTGGCCATAGTGACCGTGGCGGCGGGACTTTTCTTCAAGGTTGCTGCGGTGCCTTTCCATCAGTGGGCGCCGGACGTTTATGAGGGCGCGCCCACGACGGTGACGGCATACGTGAGCGTGGCTTCGAAAACGGCGAGCTTCGCGCTGCTGCTGCGGCTCTTCCTGTATGCCTTCTGGCCGGTGCGCGTGAACTGGATCGGAATCATTGCCGCTGTGGCGATTGCTTCGCTGACCCTGGGCAATTTCGCGGCGATCACGCAGACCAACGTCAAGCGGCTGCTCGCTTACTCTTCGATCTCCCACGTTGGCTACATCCTTCTGGGTCTAGTGGCGGCGATGAGCGGGCCGGACGGAAATGAGACGGGGCTGAAGGGAATCGCCTTCTATCTTTTTGTATATGCGTTTATGACCATCGGCGCCTTCGCCATCATTATCGTGCTGCGGCGGCAAGGGTTGATCGGAGACGAACTCGACGATCTGAATGGCCTCTACCAGCGCAGCCCGGCATCGGCGGTGCTGTTGCTCATTTTTATGCTTTCTCTGGCGGGGATTCCGCCGCTGGCCGGCTTCGTGGGTAAGTATTACATCTTCCTGGCGTTAATAGAGACCGGCCACTACTATCTGGCGTTGCTTGGCGCGCTGTATATTGTTCCCGCGCTGTACTATTATTTCCGTATCGTTGTGCACGCCTGGCTGCGCGAACCGTCCGGCGAAGCGCGGACGCAGGTGACGCCGGGGCAATCGGTGGCGCTGGCGGTGATGTGCTTTGTCACTTTGGTCGCCGGCATCTATCCCGAGCCTTTTATTCGCATGGCGACGTATTCCCTGACTTTGCCGTCCGTGCTCTTTGGCCGATAACAAGCCAGTGTCGCCATCGCCGCCGTCTCCGGAGAAGGGGCCGAAACCCATATCACGCCAATTTGCCTTAGCGCTGGAGTTGCCGTTTGTTTTGGTTTCTGCGATCGTCGTTGGTGGACTATTCGGGTGGTTTATCGATCGATGGCTGCATACTCGCCCGATTATGATGCTGATTTTGGGAGGCCTGGGCTTTTACGCCGGTGTTCGCGATGTGTTGAGGCGCGTATCGAAGGGCACCAATGGAGACGCTTGATTTGGCGCAATATCAGATCACTGAGCGGCGCATCGCGCAGCTAACTTTGGTGTTCGGGGCGATAGCGTCGGCGTCGGCATGCTTACTAGTGTCAGTGCGGGTTGGTGCAGGTTTAGGGATTGGTGCGATACTGGCTTGGCTGAATTTTCGGTGGCTCGAGGGAGCTCTTGATGTGCTCGTTCGGGTTTCAGTTTGCCGGGCCGACGCGGTGAAAGTGCGTCCAACGACAGGCGCTTTCTTCCGGTTGTTTGGGCGGTACGCCTTGATAGCAGCGGTAGTCTATGTTAGTTTCTCAGTCTTCAAGATTCCTGTTTTGAGTAGCTTAGTGGGCTTGTGCGCGTTAGGTCTCGCGACCATTTCGGCGAGCCTGTACGAGATCGTAGCTCCGGTGGAATAACGGATGGAACATCACGTAAGTTGGCTGACACAACTCATCAATCATTACTTCGGTGGTTTGGCCCTCTCCTTCCTCCACGCCCTACACATTAGTCCGGCGGATGCCGCCTCGCCGATATCCGAAGCTGTTGTCATGCAATTCGTGGTCTTCCTAATCGGTATCGGGGGGGCTCTGTGGCTACGATCGCGATTGTCGGTGGAGAGTCCAGGGGCAGCACAACAGATTGCCGAGATGCTGCTGACGAATCCGACGGGATTTGGGATCAGGGACTTATTGGAAGAAAATGCCGGACACGAAGGGCTGCAGTATGTGCCTGTGGTCGGCTCTGTATCCGTGTTCATTTTACTGTCAAATCTCTTGAGCGTTTTTCCGATGTTTTCGGCCCCTACGGCGGAGAAGACTGTGCCACTGGGGTGCGCGATAGTCACCTTTCTCTATTTCAATTGGCAAGGCATCCGACATCACGGTGTGCTCGGCTACTTGAAGCACTTCGCGGGTCCAGTGTGGTGGCTCGCGCCGCTAATGTTCCCCGTGGAAATTATCAGTACTTGCGCTCGAATCCTTTCGCTTACTGTCCGTCTATGGGCGAATATTTTTGCGAGTGATCTCCTGTACACGATTTTCCTAGGTCTCTTGGTCATGCCAGTGCTATGGGGATGGATGAAGACACCTGTATTGGGTGTGGTGCTTGGCATTTTCCCCGCGATTATTCCAGTCGCATTTATTGGACTTCATATTTTTGTGGCGATAATTCAGACCTACGTCTTCACACTGCTTCCGGCGATCTATATTGGATTTGCTACGGCGGAGGAGCACTAATCCGGCTTCATAGTCTGACCGCTTCAGTGTGAGCCCGACTGCGCGAGGATGTCGGGAACCACCCCCTGGCGGCAACTCATAGGAGGAGTTAATGAGGAAGGTCCTCTCGGCGTTGTTTGTTGTGGGATCACTAATGTTGGTCAGCCCGGCCGTGTTCGCTCAGGGCGGTGCCGCACCAACTGGGGCAACGAATTGGGTTGCGATTTCTGCAGCCTTTGGTATGGCTTTGGCAGCGTTTGGAGGGGCGGTGGGTCAGTCTCGCGTGGCGGCATCCGCATGCGAGGGTATGGCCCGCAATCCCGGCGCTTCTGGAGCCATCCGTGCTGCGATGATCCTAGGCCTTGTGTTTATAGAAACGTTGGCGCTGCTGACCCTTGTGATCATTTTCGCTAAGGTCGTTTGAAAGCAAGCAAAAAAGGCCCGGTGGCGATGCGCCACCGGGCCTTTTTTGCTTTGGCCCGATTTAAATGTGTCCGCGAACGGCGTTTTAGCTAGCGGCCGGGAAGGGAAAGTGCGGCTTGCGTGGCCAGAGCCATGACGCGGCCGGGAAACAGGCCGAGGTATAAGGTACCCGCGGCGGCGACGGAGAGGACGAACGTGACGGCCCAGGGAATGGGGACAGGCGGCCAGGTCTGGTTCGGCTCGCGCATGTACATGACCACGATGATGCGGAGGTAGTAAAACGAAGCAATGACGCTATTGATCGCGAGCAAAACCGCCAGCCAGACGAGGCGCGAGGCAAGCGCCGCGTTGAATATATAGAATTTGCCGAGGAAGCCCGCCGTCACCGGAAGTCCCAACAGCGAGAGAAGAAACAGCGCAAAACAGGCCGCAGCGACGGGCTGGCGCATCGCCAGCCCGCGGAAATCGTCGATGTCCATGTGGCGTTCGGATTCGCCGCCGAGCTGAGAAACCAAAATGAACGCCCCGAGTTTCATGAGCGCGTAAACGGCCAGATAGTAGAGCACGGCGGCGACGCCGAGCTCCACTTGATCGGAAGCCGCAGCTGCCGCCAGCGCTACGAGAATATACCCGGCGTGCGAAATAGAGCTGTACGCCAGCATCCTTTTAACATTGGATTGCGCGAGCGCTGCCAGATTGCCCACGAACATCGTCAGCGCCGCGGAAACCCATAGTGCCCAGAACCAGAATGTGCCGGCCGCCGACACGCTGGCAAGAATGCGCAGCAGCAGCGCGAAGGCGGCGGCTTTCGGTCCCGACGCCATAAGCGCGGTGATTGGCGCGGGCGCGCCTTCGTAGACATCCGGGGTCCAAAGCTGAAAGGGCGCCACGGCTATCTTGAACGCCAAACCGACGAGCATGAGTGCCAATCCCAGGTACAGGAGACGTTCCCCGCCGCGAGTGGTGGGGAAAGCCATGCGCGCGAGCTGAGTGGTGCCGGTGGCGCCATAAACCAGGGCAATGCCATAGAGGAAAAAAGCAGTGGCAAACGAGCCAAGAAGAAAATATTTCAGGGCCGATTCGTTGGAACGCGGAACGTCTCGGCGATAGCTGGCCAAAATGTAGGTGGAAATGGAGCTGGTCTCGAGGCCGACGAACGCGGTCATCAATTCGGCGGCGCTGGACATCACGCACATGCCCACCGTGGCGAAAAGAATGAGCGCGTAGTATTCGCCGTGCTGGATGTGCTCGCGGTCGAGATAATCGGCGGAGCCGATGATCACCAGGAACGCGACGGCTTCGACCAACACGTGCACGAAAACGCTAAAGCCGTCAATGCGCAAGAGTCCGGAAAACGCTGTGCCAGGAAGCGTGGCCGGATAGATGGTCGAGACGAGCGCGAGGGCGCTTCCGAGCGCCGCGAGCGTGACCAGGACGTTTCGGCGCGCGTGCATAAGAAACGGCTCGACGAGCATCAGCAAGATTCCCGAGAGGCACAGAATGATTTCGGGCATCACGCGTAGCACGTCTTCGCGCGGAGGAAACATCAGCGGAGGCCACCCGAAGTCGGGGTTTGCGGCGAATCCATGGCTGCTCGTGCGTTGTACGCCTGGGGCCGCTGCATCAGCACGAAGACGTTGCGCGCGGAGGCTTCCGTGCGGCGCGTGAAGCCGACGGAACCGATTCCCATCCAAAGAATTAACACCGCCATCGCGACAAGAACGGCCCATTCGCGACGGTCGGCATCAGGAAGCCTGCGATTCTTTTCCTGTGTGACCTCGCCGAAGAAAACGCGCTGGTAGGCCCAGAGCAGATAAACGGCCGAAAGAATCACGCCGATGGCTGCGGGAGCGGCCCAGTTCGAGTGGCGCACAAATGTGCCGGACAAGATCAGGAACTCGCCGACGAATCCATTGAGCATGGGAAGCCCGGCCGACGCCAGCGACACAAACAGAAAAAAGGCCGCGATCACGGGGAGCGGAGTGGCCAAACCGCCAAATTCGCGAATCAGGTGCGTATGCCGGCGGTCGTAAAGCATGCCGACGAGAACGAAGAGTGCACCCGTGGAGACACCGTGATTCAGCATTTGATACAAAGCGCCCTGGACGGCCGTGGGGTCGAAAGCAAACAGGCCGAGCACGACAAATCCAAGATGGCTAACTGAGGAATAAGCGACCAGGCGTTTGAGGTCGGTCTGCACCATGGCTACGAGAGCGCCGTAAATGATGCCGATGATGGCCAGGACGGCGACATAAGGCGCGAAACGATGCGCTGCTTCGGGAAATAGCGGCAGGCAGAAGCGCAGCATGCCGTAAGTTCCCATCTTTAGCAGCACGCCCGCGAGAATCACAGAACCGGCGGTGGGCGCTTCGGTGTGCGCGTCGGGCAGCCACGTGTGCAGAGGGAATAGTGGCACCTTGATGGCGAAGGCCAGAAAGAATGCGGCGAAGAGCAGGAGCTCGGTGCGAAGCGAGAGGGTCACCTGACCGCTCACGAGCATGGACTGGATCTGTGGCAAATCGAACGAGCCGCTCAGTTCGTAGAGCCAGATCATGGCTACAAGCATCAGGATCGATCCCAGCATCGTGTACAGAATGAATTTGATCGCGGCGTAGATGCGGCGCTCGTGACCCCAAACCCCGATGAGGAGGTACATGGGGATCAACATCACTTCCCAGAAAAGGAAAAAGAGAAAAAGGTCGAGCGAGACAAAGACACCGATCATGCCGGTCTCGAGCACCAGCAGAGTGATAAAGAAAGCGCGTACGCGCTGCTGGATTGATTTCCATGAAGCAAGGATCGCCACGGGCGTGAGGAACGTGGTCAGAATGACAAGAAATAAGCTGATGCCATCAACCCCGACGTGGTAGTGGATCGGCGGGGAGGGAATCCAGTTGTGATATTCGGCGAACTGGTACTGCGATGAATCGGGGACAAAGCCACGAATCAAAAGAAGAGACAGCGCGAATTCAACAAGAGATATGGCTAAGGCAATGCGGCGAATCCATTCGTGGTCGTCGGCGCGCAGCATGAAGAGCGCGGCCGTTCCCGCCAAGGGCAGGAAGGTCAAGACGGTAAGCAAGTAGGACGCTTGCATCAGCGCACCATCCAGGCGAGCACGGTGGTGAGCACGACGGCGCCCAAAATCACCCAGGCCGCGTAGGTCCGCGTATTGCCGGAATTGAGATGCCGCAGGCGATCGCCAACTTCGACTGCTTCGTGGGCCACGCCGTTCACCAGGCCGTCGATGGTTTCTTCATCGACGGTTCGCCAGAGAAAATTCGTGGAGACCCATAACAGAGGCCGCACGATCAGAAAGGAGTAGAGCTCATCAACGAAATACTTCCCCGCAACCAACCAATAAAGCGCATGAAGCCTTTCCGCCAGGCGCTGGGGCGTTTCCGGCCTCCGTATATAGAGCCACCAGGCAAGCAGGAATCCCGCGAACGCAGCGAGCACAGGAGGGCCAAAGACGGTAGCGATCAATTGACCACTCCCCGTGTAGGGCTCGGTCGAGCTCGAGGTTTCGCCGGCTGCAAAGACCGGCTTCACGAAAGTATCGAAGTAGTTGAGCCCGCCGACCAGATGCGGCGCTGCCCACCAGCCGCCTGCGAGCGAGAGCAATGCCAGCACGGCAAGCGGCGCAATCATGACGCGCGGCGATTCATGTACGTGCGTCTTCTTGGGATCAAAACGCGGCGCGCCGTGGAAAGTCATAAAAAGCAATCGAAACATGTAGAGCGAGGTGAGTCCGGTGGTGAGCACCCCGAGCACGTAAATCACGGGATTGGCGTAGGGGCCAGTGCGCGCCGCGAGAAGGATCTCCTCTTTGCTGAAAAAGCCGGAGAAGCCGGGCGTGCCCGAGATCGCCAGCGTGGCCACGAACATGGTGCCGTATGTCCAAGGGATGAACCTGCGCAGTCCGCCCATGCGTCGCATGTCCTGCTCGCCACTCATGGCGTGCATCACGCTGCCGGCGCCGAGAAAAAGCAAAGCCTTGAAGAAGGCGTGAGTCATGAGGTGAAACATTCCGGCGCCGAACGCGCCGACGCCGCAGGCCAGAAACATGTAGCCAAGTTGGCTGATGGTGGAATAGGCCAGGGTTCGCTTGATGTCGGTTTGTACCAAAGCGATCGTGGCGGCGAAAAGAGCCGTTGCGCAGCCGACCACGGCGACAGCGAACATGGCAGCCGGAGCGTGAATGAAGAGAGCGTGCGAGCGCGCCACCATGTACACGCCGGCGGCCACCATGGTGGCGGCATGGATGAGCGCGCTGACCGGGGTTGGCCCTTCCATGGCATCGGGCAGCCAGACGTAAAGCGGTAGCTGCGCCGATTTTCCCGTAGCACCGGCGAGCAGCAGAAGGGAAATCGCTGTGAGAACACCATGCCCGGAGGTTTCGACGGGCAGCGCGGCCGCGTCGTGAAAGATCGAACCGAAATCGAGCGTGCCGAACTGACGGAAGAGCAAAAACAGGCCCAGAAGGAAACCGAAATCGCCGATGCGGTTGACCCAGAATGCCTTGTTGCCGGCATCCGTGGCGGTTTTCTTCAAGAACCAGAATCCGATGAGCAGATAGCTGCACAAGCCAACGCCTTCCCAGCCAACGAAGAGCAGCACGTAGTTCGCCGCGAGAACCAAGGTGAGCATGAAAAACATGAAGAGATTGAGATAGGAGAAGAATCGGCGATATCCCGGGTCGTCGGCCATATAGCCGGTGGAATAGAGATGGATGAGCCAGCCGACGCCGGTCACGACCAGCAGCATGATCAAGGTGAGCTGATCCACCTGCAGCGAGAAATCCGCGCGCAAACGGCCAGCCTCGATCCACGCGAAGTAAGACTTCACCCATGGAATTTGAGCCGGGCCGAGCTTCGCAAACTCGCGCACCAGTTCGAGCGTGGCTAGAAAGGAAAGTCCGGTGCTGCCGAGGGCAACCGCGTTGATGGCGCGTCGCGGCCAACGGGCGCCGAAAATTCCATTGGCAGCCGCGCCCAGCAAGGGCAACAGCGGAATGATCCAGAGGTGCTCGAGTGTCAGCATTCCGGCCTTACAGCTTCAGCAGATTGATGCGTTCGACGTTGAGCGATTGCCGGTTGCGCGCGATCACGATGACAATGGCGAGGCCCACGGCCGCCTCTGCAGCAGCCACAACGATTACGAAAAAGACGAAGACTTGTCCTTGCAATTGCCCGAGGGCGCGGGCGAACGCGATGAAAGCAAGGTTAACGGCGTTGAGCATCAATTCGATGGACATGAAAATCGTGATGATGTTGCGCTTGAAAATAAAGCCGATAACGCCGAGGCCAAAGAGGGTGGCGCTGAGAGCAAGGTAGTAAGAAATGGGCACCAAGGTTTCTCTCCTTACCTTTTGCCGATTCGAGCAAGCGGTCAGGTACTTTTCTCTTGCCCGCGTTTGGGGGGCACGCCTTCGTTTCGCTGGGCCAGCACCAGCGCGCCAAGAATGGCGATGAGGATCAAAATGGACGTCAATTCAAACGGAAACACAAAATCCTGGAACAAAAGCATGGATAACCCGCGCGTCATGCCCTCGGTGGCCGGCTGCGGGGTCATCGACAAAGTTGCGGCGCCAATCTGATAGGCCAGTTCGATGAGCAGGAAGATGGCCAAAGGTATGCCCACATAACGCGCCATCCGGCTCATATTGGTGCGCTCTTCGACTCTGGCATTGAGCAGCATGATCACAAAAACGAATAGCACCATGATGGCGCCCGCATAAACAATGATCTGGATCGCGGCAATGAATTCCGATTCGAGGAGCAAGAAAAGTCCGGCCAGCGCAATCATGACGGCGATCAGGGATATTGCGCTGTGGATCGGCTCGCGTTGCAGGATCACACTTACGGCGCCAGCCACGGCGATGGCCGCGAGGATCAGAAAAATCATCAGTTGCGCCGTCATTTGCGCATCACCACCGCAAGGCTGGTCAGCACAACGTTCAAGAGCGCCAGAGGGAAGAGAACCTTCCAGCCGAAGCGCATCAGTTGATCATAGCGAAAACGCGGCAGGGTCCAGCGCACCCAAACATAAACGAAGAGCACGAAAAGCACTTTAGCCAGAAACCAGAACGGCCCCTGCACATCATCGATGACACCTGTCCGCGAGCACAGAAATGATAACGCAAGGAGGGCTGCTCCTAGCAGTGGCAAAACGATGCGTCCGAGCGGGGGATGGCGGACACCATCGATGATCAGAGCGAAGCCGCTGAGAGCCAAAACTCCAGCAGGGATATACAGAGTCCAGTCCATGCCCGAAGTTTGAGGAAAAGGCGAAAGCCAGCCGCCAAGGAACAGAATCGAGGCCAGACAGGCAACCGTAATCATGCTGGCATATTCGCCCATAAAGAACATGGCGAATTTAAAGCTGGAATATTCGGTGTGGTAGCCTGCGACCAACTCTGATTCGGCTTCGGCCAGATCGAAGGGAGCACGATTGGTTTCAGCGATGGCGGCAACAAAGTAGCAGAAAAGTCCCAGCACTTGCGGGAAGGTCGGATTCAGCAGATTCCATTTCGGCAAGAATCCCCAACTGAATCCGTCCTGGCGCGCGATGAGTTCGCCCAGATTAAACGTGCCGGCCAGGAGCAAAATTCCGACAACGGAGAGGGTCAGCGACAATTCGTAGCTGATCATTTGCGCCGAACTGCGCAGCCCGCCCAGTAGCGAATATTTGCTGTTCGAGGACCAGCCGGCCAAGGCCACGCCATACACGCCAATCGATGTCATTGCGAAGATCGCGAGCAGGCCGACGTTAATATTTGCGACGACGAGTGGCGTCGCCACTCCAAAAATACGCACCGATGCCGGACCAAACGGAATCATGGCTATGGCGGAGATCGCCAGAGTTAAAGTGATGACTGGAGCGGTGAAATAAAGGAAGCGGTCAGCGCCGAGTGGCGTTGTATCTTCCTTCAGGAGGAACTTGACGCCGTCAGCCAGTGGTTGCAGTAACCCATGCGGACCGACGCGGTAAGGTCCCCAGCGCCCTTGAATATGCGCGGCAACTTTGCGTTCGAACCACACCAGATAAGCGACGGCGGTGAGAACGAGAAATAGCAGCACCACGACCTTTATGACGGAGACGAGCAGGATCGACTGTGCCGTGATGCCGGTCACGGGGTTGCACCCGCTTCCCGCAGAGAGCAAATCAGCCGGCAATAAGGCGTTAGGCTGCCACTGGTGAAAAGCGAATCGTTATTGGAGGAGATGACGCCATCGGCCGGCTCGGTGGGACGATGACCATTTGCGCCCAAGGTGGCCTGGGTTGGCTCGGCGGCTCCGGCAAGCAGGTTGGTCCAGGAGACGCTGTATCCGGGAACGCGCTGCGAGATTTCCTCGAACGCCGCTTCGGGCGTGCGCAGACGAATCGGTTGCCCCAACCGCTGCTGCGCCAATTGGTACGAAAGAATGCGCAAAATGTCGAAATCCGAGCGGGCGCCCATGAAATCCCCGCCCTTGCGCACGAGCTGCACCTCACCGGCGGTATTAGTCATCGTGCCGCTTTTTTCGAATCCGGAAAGCGCCGGCAAGACGATGTCGGCGAGGCGCGCCGTTTCGGAGAGATACAAATCCTGAACGACAAGTAAATCAAGCTTACCTATTCGCTTTGATCCGACGAAGTTCGTTTTCTTGACGGGATTCGCACCCACGACGTAGAGGGCCTTCAGCCGGCCGTCCGCCGCAGCGTCCAGCATGGCGCGCGAATCAAGCCCCGGTTTTTCCGGCAGCGTAGCGGCCCAGAATTCACCGAAGACTTGGCGGGCC
>WNFJ01101852.1_pt2 | contig 19965 bp, 20 predicted proteins | sample 5400461 | NCBI WGS metagenome assembly WNFJ01 (sample SAMN13153349, study PRJNA577476) | soil metagenome | isolation source: 115 cm saprolite on Douglas fir-dominated hillslope | place: USA:California | collected 2013-09-17
CTTGTTGGTGAACACCGCCGTAAAAGTCGAGTCGTAGTTCGCAACGTCATAAGGACCAAGCAGCGTACACTGGCTGTTGATCGGCACCGTCAGCCCATAGGGATCGTAGGCCCCGCCGTCATGCAGAAACACATCCTTGATGCCGAGGATGCGCCCGTCGCGGCTAAGCGCCATCTCGGCGTCGTGGATCTGGCCGCGCTCATGGGTCGTGGCGAAGAAGTGCTCCTTGCGGTCCTCGATCCATTTGATCGGGCGCTCAAGCCGCATCGCCACCCAGGGCAGCACGACCTCCTCCGGGTAGAACAGCATGATCTTGGGTCCGAAGCCGCCGCCCACGAACGGCGCGATCACCCGCACCTGCCGTTCGCCAAGGCCAAGCATCCCAGCGAGCCCGGCGCGCAGGAACACCGGCGCCTGTGTGGTGTCCCACACCGTCAACCGGTCAGCCTTGCGGTCCCAGTCGGCCACGATGCCGCGCGTCTCGATCGGCGACGACGCACCGCGGTCATAGACGAACCGTCGCCGCACCACATGGGTGGCCTGCGCCAGCGCCGCCGCGTAGTTCCCCTTGGTCTGGTGCACATGGGCGGCGATGTTCTGGCGTACGTCGTCGTGGACAAGCGCCGACGCCGCATCGAGCGCCGTTTCGAGATCGACCACCGCCGGCAGCGGCTCGATGTCGACCGCGATGTCGGCGAGGGCATCTTCCGCCACCTGGCGGCTCACCGCAATCACCACCGCCAGCGGCTCGCCGACGTGCCGCACCTTGTCGCGGGCGAGCGGGACCTGGGTGCGCTGGTTGAAGGTCAATCCGGCGATCGGCGGCGGCGGCACCAGTAGCGGCCCGGGCTGCCAGTAGCTGCCGAGATCGGCGGCCGTATAGACAGCCACGATGCCCGGCCGTGCGCGCGCAGCATTGACGTCAACGCTGCGGATGCGCCCGTGGGCGACCGCGCTGCGCAAGAAGGCTGCATGCACCATGCCGGGAATTGCGATGTCATCGACGAACAGCGCCCGGCCCGTGAGCAGACGCCGGTCTTCGTTACGCTTGATCGGGGCGCCAAAGTATCGTGTTGTCATTCAATACCGAACCGCTGTTGCTCGACCCAAAAGCCGCGAGGGCTGTGAAGAACTTGCATTCGAATCTCCGAGGCGCGCGTCGCGCTGACACGGCGCAAGCGCGCCATCCTTGAATTCCACCCGGCACGCCGGAAGGGTGCGCACTGACAACGGTCGAGTAACGTATAATAATACCATATGTACGCTATAGAGCTGTTGGGGGCGGATTTTCGCAAAACGAACTAATTTTGGAATTCCCAACGAAATCAATGCCGTCCGGATTCCGTGCCGCAGCGTTCCTGGAGCATTGACGACCGCGCGTGATCGCGCCGGCCGCTTGCGTTGCTCTATCTTGATGTGTGCCTCGGCAGTCATCTTGCCCCACAGCCTGGTCTCTGCCGCAACGAACCCCGTCACAAGCCTGCATAGTTTGTTGCCCGGATGGTCATGGATTAGGCGTGGCCTTACAAAATGTTCCTCAAGATTTCGCCCCGACACTGCTTATGCCAAGATGATGCCGGAATAAGGCGCTGATCACCAAGTTCCGGAAAATCGGCCGCGAATTTGAGCCATGCAAACGTCTGCCCAGATAGGGCTCCCTGACAAAGAGGCCGCTGCGCCGGCTGCGCTCGCGGTCGAGGCGCGCAGGCTTTCACTCGTCTTCGAGACCTCCGATGGCAAGGTCGAGGCGTTGTCGAACGTCGATCTGCAAATTGAGGTCGGCGATTTCGTCTCATTCATCGGGCCCTCAGGCTGCGGCAAGACCACTTTGCTGCGCATCATCGCCGACCTCGAACGGCCAACCGATGGAACCGTGCTGGTCAACGGCGTCACGCCGGAACAGGCGCGGTTGAAGCGGCACTATGGCTATATCTTCCAGGCGCCCGCGCTTTATCCGTGGCGTACGATCGAGCGCAATGTCATGCTGCCCCTCGAAGTCATGGGCGTCGCGCGGGAGGAACGGCGGGCGCGCGCGGCGCGCTATCTGCGGCTCGTCAACCTGTCGGGTTTCGGACGCAAGTTCCCCTGGCAGCTTTCGGGCGGCATGCAACAGCGTGTCTCGATCGCCCGGGCGCTGTCGTTCGACCCCGCGTTGCTGCTCATGGATGAGCCCTTCGGTGCGCTCGATGAAATCGTGCGCGATCACCTCAACGAGCAATTGCTGCGGCTGTGGGAGGAGACCGGAAAAACCGTGGTTTTCGTCACCCACTCGATCCCGGAGGCGGTGTTTCTATCGACCCGGATCGTGGTCATGTCGCCGCGCCCCGGCCGCATCATCGATGTCATCTCCTGCAATTTGCCGCGTGACCGGAGGCTTGAAATCCGTGAGACGCCCGAATTCCTGAAAATCGCCCGGCGGGTGCGTATGGGCCTGCGCTCGGGGCATTCCTATGACGAGTAGCGCCCTCGATGAGGCCAAGCCTGCATCGAAACCTCGGCCGCGGTCCCTGTGGCGACACCCTACGATTGCCGATCGCGCGCCGGCGATCACCGTCGTGGCGGCACTTATCTTTGTCTGGTACGTGGCGGCGGTGCTCATGAATATCGGACTTGTCCGCGACGCGTTCGAGCGCGAAGACACCGCATATGGTGTTTCCGATCTTCTTAAGGGAAGCTTGAACGCCGAGCGGCCCTTGGTCGCAGCGCCCCACCAAGTTCTCGGGCAATTCATCGATTCGGTGTTCAACTATCCGCCCGACTCCCCGCGCAGCCTCGTCTATCACGGCTACGTCACCCTTTCAGCCGCCTTGTTGGGGTTCGCGCTCGGCGGGGCATTCGGCACAATTCTTGCGGTGCTCATCGTTCACGTGCGGACCTTGGAAAAAAGCCTGCTGCCTTGGATCATATGCTCCCAAATGGTGCCGATACTGGCCGTGGCGCCGATCGTCATCGTGGTGCTGGGCGCGATCGGGCTGCGCGGGCTGCTGCCGAAATCCATTATCTCGGCCTATCTGTGCTTCTTTCCAGTCGCCATCGGCATGGTGAAGGGATTGAACTCGCCCGACCCCATCCAGCCCGATTTGATGCGCACCTGGTCGGCGACGCCATCGCAGGTGTTCTGGAAGCTGCGGTGCCCATGCTCGGTACCGTTCCTGTTCGCGAGCATCAAGGTGGCGATCACGATCTCGATCGTCGGCGCGATCGTCGGCGAGTTGCCGACCGGCGCCCAGGCCGGCCTCGGAGCGCGGCTCCTTTCCGGCACATATTACGGCCAGACCTTGCAAATCTGGGCCGCCTTGTTCATGGCCGCGTTGCAGGCCGCCACCCTCGTCAGCATCGCGGGCGTTATCGAGCGGTGGACGCTGCGCCGCATGGGGTGGCGGCCGTGACCTCGAGCGTGACCTGGAGCCGGGCGGGCTTCGCCGCCGCGGCACTTCTGGTAATTACCGGCTTCGCGCTGTCGCTCGGAGAAATGACGCGTGTTGCAGCACGGCCCATCATGCTGGCCGCCGTGCTGGCGGCGGCATTGTTGGCGGTCGCATCCTATCGGCCGCGGGCGGCGATTCCGTTTGGCCTTGCGGGGGTGACCGTCCTCTGCACTGGCACGCTCGTGCTGCTCGGCGATCCCGAAATTGCCGGGTCCGCGGGCTCGGGTTTTTGGCTGTTGATCGTCGCAACGTGGCTCGCGGCCGCCCTCGTGGTGATGCGCCTCGCAGCCCAGCAACCGAAGAGCAATGCGTTGCGCCGCATCACCGATCTAGCCGTGCCACTCCTGTTCGGGGCATTCGTATTCTACCTTTGGGAAGTGGTGGTGCGCGGCTTCGGCGTGCCCTCCGTGCTGATGCCGGCGCCGAGTGCAACGGCAGAGCGCTTTATCGCCTCGCTGCCAGTGCTGGGCGAGGATTTTGTTCAGACGTTCGTGCGCGGTGTTCTTTCCGGCTATGTGATCGGCTGCGGCGCGGGCTTTCTTGTTGCCATCGTGGCGCATCGCTACGAGTTCCTCGGCAAGGGCCTTCTGCCGCTTGGCAATTTCGTCTCGGCCCTGCCGATTGTCGGGATCGCGCCGATCATGGTGATGTGGTTCGGCTTCGACTGGCCGTCAAAGACCGCAGTGGTGGCAGTGATTACGTTTTTTCCCATGTTGACGAACACGCTCGCGGGCCTCGCAGCAGCCGGCGCCATCGAGCGCGACCTGATGCGTTCCTATGGCGCCCGCCCGGCGCAGACGCTCGTCAAGTTGCATCTGCCGGCCGCTTTGCCGTTCATCTTCAATGCGCTCAAGATCAATTCGACGCTCGCGCTCATCGGCGCGATCGTGGCCGAGTTCTTCGGCACGCCGACCGTGGGGATCGGCTTTCGTATCTCCACCGAGGTCGGCCGCATGGCGCTGGACATGGTCTGGGCGGAGATCGCGCTGTCGGCGATCGCCGGCATGGCCTTCTACGGGATTGTCGCGCTTGCCGAGCGTGCGACGACGTTTTGGCATCCGTCCTATCGGGCCTCGCTCGGCGGCTCATAGAGGGGAAAACCACATGACAAGATCATTGGCGATTGCCACCGGCATCCTGCTCGGCGCCTCGTTCGGCAATTCCGCCGCGGCGGCCGACAAGGTCACGCTTCAGCTCAAGTGGGTTACGCAGGCGCAGTTCGCCGGTTACTACGTGGCTAAGTCCAAGGGCTTCTACAAGGACGTCGATCTCGACGTGACGATCAATCCGGGCGGACCCGACGTGGCGCCGCCGCAGGTGATCGCCGGCGGCGGCGCTGACGTCATCGTCGACTGGATGCCGTCTGCATTGGCGTCGCGCGAGAAGGGCGTCCCGCTTGTCAACATCTCCCAGCCGTTCAAAAAGTCGGGACTCGAGATCACCTGTCGGGCCGAAACCGGAATCAAGAAGCCGACCGATCTCAGGGGCAGGACCATCGGGGTGTGGTTCTTTGGCAACGAATATCCATTCCTGTCATGGATGTCGAAACTCAAGCTCAAGACCGACGGCTCGCCGGGCGGCGTCAAGATGCTCAAGCAAGGCTTTAACGTCGATCCGCTGATCCAGAAGCAGGCGGAATGCATCTCGACGATGACCTATAACGAGTACTGGCAAGTCATCGACGCCGGCTACAAGCCAAACCAGCTCGTGGTGTTCAAGTACGAGGACGAGGGCGTCGCCACCATGGAAGACGGGCTGTACGCGCTCGAAAGCAAGCTCGCGGATGGGGCGTTCGTGGCCAAGATGGCGAAGTTCGTAACGGCGTCAATGAAGGGCTGGGACTACGCCAAGAAGAATGTCGACGAAGCTACCAAGATCGTGCTTGCCGCCGACACCACCGGCGCCCAGACGGAGAAGCACCAGAAGCGCATGATGGGCGAAATCGCCAAGCTCTTAGCCGCCGGCGACGGCAAGCTCGACCCCACGGATTATGAGCGCACCGTCGCCGAGCTGCTGTCGGGCGGCTCCGATCCGGTCATCACCAAGAAGCCGGTGGGCGCTTGGACTCACAAGGTGTACGACGCAATGAAGCAGTGACCTGCTTGTATACTCCGCAATAGCTGCGTTGGGATGTCACCGCACCCGCGGCGCTCAAGGACGCGGTCTATAGGCGATCATGTCGATTTCAACGATGCCCCCGCGTGCCAGGTGGGTCACGCCGACGGTCGTTCGTGCGGGCAGACGATCGCTCGGAAAATACGTCACATAGAGGCGATTGACCGCAGCATAGTCGCGCTCGAACTCGGTGAGGAAAATCCGCACGCAGACCACGTGCTCAAGCCCCGCGCCGACACCGGCGAGCGCGCGCGAAAGATTGTCGAAGACTTTTCGGGTTTGCGCCTCGATCCCCTCGGGCAGTGGCCGGTTATCGTCGTCAGGATCGGTTGCGAGCTGCCCAGTGACAAAAAGCCAACCATCGGCCTCAACCACGTGGCTGTAGGGGCCCACTGGCTTCGGCGCGTTGCCGATCACATGAAAGATAGGTCCAGCCATTCGGGTACTTCCTATGTTGGCCTGTGTTGGGAACGCATAGAGACGAATCAGCCAGCGGCTCGCACCACGCAGCGGATCGGTGTCGGACTAAACGCGTTGCACGGATTGTGCATCTGCGGACAGTTCGAAAGCACAGCGAGCGCGTCGCGCTCAGCGCGAAGGTCGACATAGCTGCCGGCCTTGGAGATGCCGTCGACGATCGCCACGCGGCCGTCGGGGTCGACCGGCACGCGCATGAAGAAATTGACGTTGGCGACGATCTCGTTGCGGCCGAGACCGAATTTTCCCAGGATTTCCAGGAAATTTGCATAACAATTCGGGGGGTTGCGCACGCCATAGCGCAGGAAATTGTTGGCCTCGCTGCAACACCCCGCAATGGTGTCATGCGATCCGCAGGTATCCTCGATGACAGTGAACACGGGATTACCCAGGTCCGAATAAAGCACGGTTCCCTTCCCAATCAGCACATTCCCCTGCATCTTGATGGTGTTTGTCGCACTGTAGCGGTCTCTCGGGTCGGCCGCGTCGTAGCAGAGAAAGTCGACGGCCTGCTGGCCGTACAGGTCGACGATGCGCAGAACCTCGCCCAGTCGGATGATCCGTCCCCAGGTTCCACCGGCCGGCACGATTTCGTCGGACACAAAGTCGGGCTGGGCGGGGCTATTCATTTCGACACCAATTCACACATCCCGGCGAGTTCGTGATGATCCAAACCTCTGCAAGAACGCCCGGGCACGCTCGGTGTCGGGCCGGCGAAAGAATTTCTCGGGCTTCGCAACCTCGACGACGCGGCCACGGTCGAGAAATATGATCTCGTCAGCAGCATCCTGGGCAAAGCTCATCTCGTGTGTCACCACCACCATCGTCATGCCGTCCTTTGCCAATTCCTCCATGACAGCCAGCACCTCGCCAACCAGCTCGGGGTCGAGCGCGCTCGTCGGTTCATCGAATAGCAAAACAGCCGGCTGCATCGCCAGCGCCCGTGCGATGGCGACCCGCTGCTTCTGTCCGCCGGAGAGCCGCGCCGGATAGACATCGCGCTTCTCGCGCAGCCCGATCTTGTCGAGCAGGGCTTCGGCCTCCGCGATCACTTCGTCGCGCGGCCGGCGCTGCACCCAAATCGGCGCCTCGATGAGGTTTCCGAGAACCGTCAGGTGGGGCCACAGGTTGAAATGCTGGAACACCATGCCGATGCGCGAGCGAATCATCGCAAGCTCGGCCTGCGACATCAGCTGGTCGCTGCCGGCACGGTAGCCGATCCGTTGTCCGCAGACAAAGATCTGGCCGTGATCGGGCCGCTCCAGCCAGTTGACGCATCGCAGCAGCGTGGATTTGCCCGAGCCGCTCGGCCCGAGAATACAGATCGTCTGTCCCCGACGAACGCTCAGGCTGACGTCGACAAGCACATCCTGATCAGCGAATTTTTTCGAAATCCCGTAGACCTCGAGGACAGGCCGCTCCAGCGCGGTGGCGGCTGCCTCGGTGTGCAGGGGTGTTGCCGGAACTTGCATCACCGCCTCTTTTCTGCCCGCCGCTCGATCAGGCCGACGAGCGTCTCTACGATGCGGCACAACAGCCAATAGAGCAACACCGCGCTCACGAAGGCCGCAAAGGGCACATAGTACATCGATTGGATGGCGCTGGCCTCATGCGTGAGTTCGGGCACCGCAATGATCGTGAGAAATGCCGAATCTTTGATGATCTGGATGATCTGATTGCCCAGGACCGGCACGCAGGCCATCAGGATCGGCGGCAAGATGATTCGACGATATAGTCGCCAGCCGCTGAAGCCGAAAGCCTGGCCGGCGTCGATATGCTCGCGCGGGAGGCTTGCCCAGGCGCCGCGCAAGATCTCCGCCATATATGATGCGTTGTAGACGACGAGCGCGCTCAAGCCGGCGGTCCAGTTGTTAAACCGGATGCCGAGCGTGGGCAGCCCGTAGTAGATGATGTAGGCGAGCAGCAGAAACGGGATGCAGCGCATGCCGTCGACGAGGCCGCGCGCGAGCATGCTGATCGGACGGTTCCGCGCCATCAGCGCGATCGTCACCGGGCCTGCAACAACGAGCGCGATGATCGTGGCAAGAACGCACAGCCAGATCGTGTTGACGAACCCGTCCAGCAGGCGATCCTTGTGCGCCCAAACGATCGCGAATTCTCGAGTCATGCGAATCCGAACTTGCGGTCCATGTGGCTCTCGATCAGCCGCTGCGCGCGGACGAAGCCGAGGATCACCAGGAAATAAAGCGCGGCCGCCACCAGAAACGGCGGCAGCGGCTCGTAAGTCTGCGCCCCGATGCGCACCGCGGCGCGCGTTATATCGACGATGCCGGTCACCGCGATGGCGGGGCTGCTCTTGATCAGCAAGGTCATCTCGTTGACCAGTCCAGGCAGGCTTACACGCCAGATCTGCGGAAACACGATGCGCCGGAACGCCAGTCCCGGGGTCATTCCGGCCGCGGTCGCGGCGTCGAGTTGGGTCTTGGGAAAGTCCACGAGGGCGGCGCGCCAGATTTCGCAATTGAAGGCTGAGGTGTTCATGGCGAGCGCCAAGACGGCGGCCGGCACGGGATCAATCGGAATGCCGACATTGGGCAGCGCAAAGAACACGAGGAGGATGAACGTCACGAGGGGAGTCGCGCGCAGCACGCTCACATATGCGGCGATAGCACCCGAGAGCAGGGGCACGCGGGCCCACCGGATCAGCGCCAGGGCGAGACCGAGCGGCACGCCCAACAGGATGCCTATAAGGGACAGCGAGACCGTGACCGCCGCGCCCTGCAGCAAACTGAAATAGTCGTAGGCTCGCACTGGAGCCTCGAACCTGGCGCCGATTCGCTAGAACACCGGCGTGAAGCTGGCCGGCAGGTCGTCGAATGACTTGCCAAACCATTTCTTCTGCAACGCCGCCATTGTCCCATCTTTTCGCTTCTCCGCGAGAAATGCGTTCAGAAAGGTGAGCAGCTCGGCATTGTCCTTCTTGACCGCCCAGGCCGGAAACGATGGACCTGAGACGGCCTGGCCAAGAGCAAAGACGTTGGGTTTCTCGTCGACCAGCGCCTGAAGGTTGATGACCGTGTTGATGACGAAGTCCGTCCGACCGAGCGCGAGGTCCTGATAGGCCTCCGGATAGGATGTGTACTCGACCACCTTGGCGATCTTACCGCCGGTCTTGGCGAGCATCGCCTCAAGCTCCGGCAGCCGCTGCAGCAGGCCGCTGCCCGCCTGAATTCCGAGCACTTTTCCGTTGAGGTCCTTGATCTCCTTGATGCTTCCGTCGTTCTTGCGCTTGACGTAGTAATGCGTGGCGTCGGCAATCGGCATCGTAAAATCAAGCGACAATGACCGTTCCTTGGTAATCAGGACGGCCGTCAGCGCGACGTCATATTTGCCGGTCGTCACGCCGGCGAGGAGGCCGGTCCAGGGGATAATCTCCTGATTGATCTGGAATGGCGCCGCCCTTTTTAGCAACGCCAAAAGCTCGTTGTCGAAGCCGGTCGGCTTGCCGTCCTGGACGAATTCGAATGGGCGAAAATCATCCTCCGTCGCGGCGACCAGAAAACCACGCTTCTTGATCTCGTCGAGAGATGCGGCATTTGCCGGCCCGGCCATAATCTGAGGAACGAAGGCAGCGATCGCGACGACAACCGCGAAGATGCCCAACGCCTTGGGCCACCGTCCAGAGACTCCGGCCATAATGCTTCTCCGTTGATCAATCTGATTTAGTAGAATTCGTAGCAAGACATATGCCATCGTAGGATTGCTTGCTTTTGAGTGCGCCGCCAGTGGAACGGGCAGCGTGATGACGATTTCATCGGCTGCCCGTGATGAACCGCTTAATTTTCCGGCTGCCACCATCCGCCGCTGCGGACCATGGTCCGGCATCCTTGTCCCCGCGCCAGCGCAAGTCACAATGATCGCGATGCGCAAACATTGCACAGATCGCCTGAGCCTCGCGATCGTCTCAACGCCTCGATCAGGCGCTGGGCGGTTTGATCATCCGCACACTCTGCAAACACTACGGAGACGACATGGGAGATGATTTCAAAGAACTTTTGACCGGTCGTTTCGGCGAATATCCGGATCTTCCAAGCGCTGATGCCTTGACGCCGGTCGTGGCAAAGATTCTGAGCCGGCGAACCCATCGAGCCTACACGGACGAACCCGTTGGCGAGGAACTCATCGCACTTTTACTCGCTGTAGCAGTGTCAGCCTCATCCAAGTCGGATTTCCAACAGCTATCGATCATCAGGCTCAAAGACCCGCAAAAGCGTGGGAAGATCGCTGCGCATTTTCCGCTCATGCCGTGGATCGGTACGTCCCCGGTATTCCTGGTCTTCTGCGCAGACGCAAGACGCCTCGAACGCATCTGCACGATTCGCAATCATCCCCGCCACAACGGCGACCTCGAGGCCTTTCTCAACGCCTCGGTCGACGCTGCGCTGGCGATGCAGACATTTATCTTGGCGGCTGAATCTGCAGGCCTTGGCTGCTGCCCGATCAGCGTCATCCGCAATCAGATGGAGACGGTCGCGCACGAGCTTGCGCTGCCCGACGGCGTGTTTCCCGTGGCGGGCTTGTGCGTCGGTTATCCGGCCGGCAGGGGACATGTCAGCATGCGCCTGCCGCCGTCGATCACCATTCACACCGATACCTATGACGACGCTGCGCTCGAGGCGCAGATAGACGCCTATGACCGGCGTCGTGCGGCCCGCCATTCGGTCAAGCGCGAGCAGCAGCGGAACCCGAAATTGTTCGGCCATGCGGATTTCTACGGCTGGTCGGAAGACAAGGCCCGCCAAGCCGCTGAGCCCGAAGGCGCATCCTTCGTGCGGCACGTAAAATCCCACGGATTTTCGTTCGAGAGTTGACGACCTGGGCGGTCGACGTCGGCGGTATCATCGCGGGACGTGCTGCGCCGTTGCCGAGCCCAGTGCTCTCGACTAGCGTGCTGTGAATTTGCGCCCAGGCCGACCAGATGCGGGTACTTTATATCTTTTGCCATCCGTTGCCCGAGAGTTTTCACGCGGCTATTCGGGCCAAGGCGCTTGACGGTCTGAAGGCTGCGGGCCACGACGTCGACCTTCTCGACCTTTATGCGGAGGGCTTCAATCCAGTGCTTTCTGAGGATGCCCGGCGGCATTATCATGATACAAGCCGCAACCAAAGCGGCCTCGAAGATTATGTGCGGCGCCTGCAATCCGCGGAAGCGCTGATCGTGCAATTCCCGGTCTGGTGCTTCGGCATGCCGGCGATGCTCAAGGGCTTTCTTGATCGCATGATCATGCCGGGCGTGGCCTTCGACATCTCTGACCCGGCCCGAGTGAAGCCGATGCTGGGCAATATCAGGCGGCTCGCTGGCATCGTGACCTACGGACGACCGTGGTGGATGGCACTCGCTATGGGCGATCCGCCGCGCAAGATCGTCAAGCGTTACCTGGCGTGGTTCGCCAACCGCCGCGCGCGGGTCGATTACCATGCGCTCTATCACATGAATGTAGCGACCGCCTCTCAACGCGCGGCATTCTTGGAAAAGGTCAGGATCGCAATGATAGGTCTAAGGTGACCAACGGGACCGCTGCAACGCGACCGGATATTTCGGGCTCGCCAGTTGGCGCATCCGCGCGAGGTCAACGAGTCGTCCGTGACTAACAACGCAATACGGCACCTCGTGGAAGCGCAACGCCTCGACGACGTCCGCCTGGGCGAGCACGACGATGTTCGCGGCTGTCCCGATTGCCAAGCCGAAATCCGCGATGTTGATCGCGCGTGCTGGCGTCACGGTGATCATGTCATAGAGCGTCTCGATCTCGGCGCGTGCCGTCATCCACAAGAGGTGTGCGGCAAGGAACGCCACTTCCAGCATGTTGTTGCGCCCGAACGGGTAGTAGGCGTCCGAAATATCGTCCTGGCCAAGCGCCACATTGATGCCGGCGGCGAGGAGCTCCTGCACTCTGGCATGCAGCGGACCGGTATGGGGATCGCTGACGATTGTGACCCGCGCGCGCCGCACAAGCTCGACTAACGTGTCGAAGACAGCCGTCGGATAGAGCGCCATCGCACGACAGTGGTGCGCCAGCGCTCTTCCTTGCCAGCCGCGCTCGATCGCCTCGGCTGCCATCATTTCGAGCGTGTGCATGCTGGGATCACCGATATCGTCGAGCAGCATGGAAACATCCTTGCCGAATTGCACCGCGAGAGCGAAGCAGAACCGGATGTGCGCCTGCGCGTCCTCCACACCCGACTCGATCCATGGAATGCCGCCAACCACGTCGGCCCCGAGTTCCATGGCTTCCCGCATCAGGCGATCGGCGCCGGGCTCGCGCACGATGCCGTCCTGCGCGAAGGCGACAACCTGAAGATCGACGATGCCACGAAACTCTTCCCGTACGGCCAGCAGCGCCTTGACGCCTTCGAGTCGCGCCTTGCGGTCGACGTCGGCGAACGCCCGGATATGGGTGGTGCCGTGGAGCGCCGCCAGCGCGACCGCGCAGCGGGCATTTTCCGTCATCCATCGTGCGTCGTAGCTCTCCTTGATCTTGCTGGCGAGATCAATGGCGGAAAGCGTGTTGGTCATGCCGTCGCCGCGGTAGTTCTTAAGCGCCTCCTCGGCCATCATCGGCAGCGTCCACACCTTGCAGAGATGCAGGTGCGGATTAACGAAGGATTCGGTCACTAGGTTTCCACCCGCATCGATCTCGTCGCGGCCCGTCACGGCCAGCGCGTGGCCAAGCGCCACGATACGGCCACCGGCGACCGCAATATCCACCAACTGGTCGGCGCCGCGGCGCAGGCGGGCGTTGCGGATGCAGATGTCGACATTGGTCATCGGAGAATCCTGCCTCGTATTGAGGTGGTTTGCGGCAAACGCGAGCAAGTCATAAGTCGGTCGCAATCGCGCTGTCGTGCCAGTGGTGCGCAACAGCCACGTCAGCAAGGACGGAGCTACGAAAATCGCTATTCCGGTCAGCGAGATCAGCACCAGCGCGGCGAGCACTCGAGGATTCCGCAGACGGTAAGCGGTTTCGAGGATGCGGTCGGCGAACCGGCGATCCATGGGCCTCTCGCCACGGTAATTTGACCATTTTTTTGTCGATTGACGGAGGCTTAGGCAAAGGCCGCGCGCGAACCTCAAATCGTCGCCTGCGGGTAACGATCCATCGTTCAATTGATTCAGTCAACTGTGCCGGAAATAACTCTTGGGCGAAGCGCGAAGACATGGGATAATTCTTCTAATTTTTTGCCGTGGAGTCTCGGCAGGAGGCTGCTGGTACACGCCTCTGCCGTAACCCGAGGGGCGGAAACATGCGCCACTTCTGTCAAATCCCAATGGTGACACGGCGGCAGACGTTGCAGTTTGCCGTTGCGGCAGCCGCTGGCGGCTTTGTCGGCATTGAGGCCGACGCCCAGGGACGTGCCGTTATCAATCTCCAGCTCGGCTGGCTTCTCTCGGGCAATCAGCTCGGCGAGGCTTGCGCCAAGCAACTCGGATATTACGAGCGGGAGGGCATCGACCTGCGTTTCCAACCGGGGGGCCCGAGCATCGACGGGGTGGCCGTGGTGGCCGCAGGTCGCTATGAGATTGGGCAAGTGTCGTCGAGCCCATCCCTGATGCTGGCGGCGTCCCAGGACATCCCAGTCCGCTGTTTCGCGGTGGGCGCCCAACAGCACCCCTACACATTCTTCTCCTTGAAGAAGAAACCGGTGCACGAGCCCAAAGACCTCATTGGTAAGCGGGTTGGCATCCAGGCGACGGGCGTCATCCTGCTGCGTGCACTTCTCGCCGCCAACAAGATTCCTGAGGACAAGGTCAAAATCGTCACGACCGGCCAAGTGGACGTCGTCACCGGCTGGCTGACCAACACCACGGCACTCACCGTGCTAGGCGACCAGCGCGTTGACATGCGGTTGTGGGATAGCGGCGTAAGACTCTACGCCCTGCCTTATTACGCGACCGCCAAGACACTGAGCACCCGCGCGGATGTGCTGGCGAAATTCGTCCGCGCCACCGCCAAAGGATGGCAATACGCAAATGACAACATGGTCAACGCGGTTGACTTGATGATGAAGGTGTTTCCCAACCTCGACCGCGCCGATGAGATTGCGGCAGCTGAGGTCATGCTCAAATTCGTTTTCAACGAAAACACGCGTCGGAACGGCTGGGGCACCATGGACCGGCACATATGGCAGGAGCAGATCGATCAGTACGCCTCGCTCCGCCAGTTCTCAAAGCGCGTACCGAGTGTTAGCGACGTCGCCTCCTTCGATGTGCTTGAGACGACTGCCGGCGACCGCGCCCGTATCGGCTGAGGTACTCCGGCGATGGCCATGGCGGCGACCGTGGGCGCCGATCCACCACCACCGGTGGCCGGACGTGTCGCCGCGGCCCAGCACACCGCAATCACTTGCACCGGCGTAACCGTTCGGTTCGTCACCGATCGTCGCACTGTCACTGCCCTCGATGGCGTGTCCTTCGAGGTCGCGGAGGGCTCATTCCTCACCGTGCTCGGGCCGTCGGGATGCGGCAAATCGACTCTGCTGCGCGTGGTCGCCGACCTCGTGATGCCCAGTAGCGGAGCCGTGACGGTCCTGGGCGGTACGCCCAAAGAGGCCCGCCAGCGCCGCATGCTGGGCTTCGTATTCCAGGACGCAGCCCTCTTGCCGTGGCGGACCGCGATCGGGAACGTCGAACTGCCGCTCGAGGTCGGCGGTCGACCGCCTCTAGCAACTGGCGAACCGACGCCGTCCGAACTCCTCGCTCTTGTGGGGCTCAAAGGTTGGGAGAACGCCTATCCGCATGAGTTGTCCGGCGGCATGCGCCAGCGCGTGTCGATCGCGCGCGCGCTCGTGGGCGCACCGCGGGTACTGCTGATGGACGAACCGTTCGGCGCCCTCGACGAGATCACCCGCGACCATCTCAACGAAGAGCTACTGAAAATCTGGAAGGAGACAAGTACGACCATTCTTTTCGTTACGCACTCGATCTACGAGGCGACCTTTCTGGGCCAGCAGGTGCTGGTGCTCGCCGCCAACCCCGGTCGCGTGCGCGAAATCGTAACCACCGATCTGCCCGCCGGTCGCAATCTCGATGTGCGCGAGACGGAACGCTTCGTGCGGCTGACAGCACGGCTGCGCCTGTTGTTGAGGGCAACGTGATGGCCGATGTCGCGATCGCGCCGGATGATGGTGTTGCGGCGGACGAAGCCGCCTACCGCGCCGTCAGGCGGAGATTGCAGTGGCGACGCCGAGTGATGCCGCTTCTAGGTGTCGTCGGCGCCCTCGCGGTGTGGGCGGGGCTGGTCTATGGGCTCGAAGTGCCGCCCTTCATTGCACCGTCGCCGCAGGCGGTGGCGCACACCTTGGTCCTGAAATACGACTTGCTCATCCGCAATCTCGCGCCGACCGCGATCGAAGCGGTCGCGGGTTTCCTACTCGGCAACCTCGCCGCGATCACGATCGCCACCGTTTTCATCCACAACAAGATGATGGAAGAAGCATTCTTCCCCGTGGTAGTGCTGGTCAACACCATTCCGGTCGTCGCCAAGGCGCCCATCCTGGTCCTGCTTTTTGGCAATGGGATGGAACCGAAGATCGCGATCGCGGCGCTGGTGTGTTTCTTTCCAACCCTCGTCAACATGGTGCGCGGGCTCGAATCCGTGAATCCGCAGGCCATCGAGCTGATGCGCATCCTATCCGCCAGCAAACGTGAGGTGTTCTTCAAGATCAGGATACACAACTCGCTCCCCTACCTGTTCTCGGCATTGAAGATCGCTGCTTCTACCGCTGTGATCGGCGCCATTGTGGGCGAATGGATCGGCTCGACCGAAGGCATCGGGGCCCTGATCATCCAGGCCACCTACAACTTCGATTCAGCGTTGCTCTACGCGACCGTCATCGTCGGCTCAAGCTTTTCGGTCCTGTTCTTCCTCGCTATCAGCGTGGCGGAGCGCCTTGTGGTCCGCTGGCACGCCCCTGCGGTCGGGTGAGGGAGCAGCATCATGATTACTTCTGATCACATGTGGGACCGTAGGTCAGCACCGCGTGTTGTCGCCGACAGCGACGTCGTGGTGGTGGGGGGAGGCCCGAGCGGCTTCGCGGCGGCGATTGCGGCGGCGCGGCTCGGTGTCAAGGTTACGCTCGTCGAGCGCTATCCCTATCTGGGCGGGCTCGCGTCGGGCGGCATGGTGCTCGTCCTCGACGACATGACCAATGGCGAGGAGATTACCTGCATGGGCATTTGCATGGAGATGATCGAGCGCATGGCGCGGCTGGGCCTATGCGTCTATCCGCCGGCCTCGGAACGCCGTCAGGACTGGGAAGCGTGGCGCAAATGGTCGCGCTGGGGCGTGTTCGATTTTCGCGCTCAAGTCAAACCGCAGCCGATCGTGTTCGCCGCGGCCTTTGACCCGGATGGCTGGAAGCGGGTGTCGAACGACATGGTGGAGGAAGCCGGCATCGAGCTTCGGCTGCACTCGTGGTTTTCGCGGGCCATCGTCGAGGATGGTCGCGTTACGGGCGTCGTGTGCGAGACCAAGGCCGGGCCGGAGGCGGTCCTCGGCACGGTCGCGATCGACGCCACCGGCGACCTTGATGTCGCGGCGTCGGCCGGCGCGCCATTCGTACACGGCTCTTATATCGTTACCACTGTTTTCCGCCTCGGCGGCGTCGACACCGAGGAGGCCGAGCGTTTCCGCTTTGCCGAACCCGAGAGCTTCCGTGACCTCGATCGCCAGGCCAAGCGCTTGATCGGCGGCGCCTGGGATCACTGGTGGCTCAAGACGCCGTTGCCCGGCGTAGTCTGGTGCAACTGCCCGCATATGGCGGGATTGGACGGCATCAATGTCGCGGACATCACGCGCGCGGATTTTGAGGGCCGCAAGCGCATCTATGCGCTGGTTGATTTCGCCAGGCGCAACCTGGCGGGCTTCTCGGCTTGCTATGTGGTTGACGTGGCGCCGCAGCTGGGTATCCGCCAGACGCGGCTGCTCGAGGGCGAATATGTCGTCACGAAAGAGGACGTCATGCAGCGCGTCCACTTCCCCGATACGGTAGCTCGCGGACGCGACTACTATACGCCCTACCGCTCTTTGCTGCCGAAGGGGGTGGAGCAGCTCATCGTTGCCGGCCGACACTATTCGGCGACAGAGCAGGCGCAGAAGATTTCGCGGGAAATCCCGCCCTGCATGTCGATGGGCCAGGCCGCCGGCGTTGCCGCGGCGATCGCGGTTGATCGCGGCACAAAGCTACGCGACGTCCCGGTGGAACAAATCTGCGCCAAGGTCCGTGGCCAGGGCGGTGACCCCGGAGACCGGCCGTCCGCCAACGCGCGCATTTTGGAGGTGCAGGCGTGAGCACGTTGCCGCTCGACGGCGTCAAAGTCGTCGATTTTACTCAAGTCATGATGGGGCCGTGCGCCACCCAGATGCTGGCGGATTACGGCGCGGACGTGATCAAGGTCGAGCGACCGGGCACTGGAGACCTGTCGCGCACATCAATCCCCGATGACCCGGCCGGATTGCAGGGACCGGTGTTCTGCTCGCTCAACCGCAACAAGCGCTCGATCGTGCTTGACACCCGCCAGCCGCAAGATCGCGACGCGGCACTGAAGCTGATCGAGCGCAGCGACGTGGTGGTCAACAACTTCCGCGCCGGCGTGATGGAGCGCATGGGCTTCGGCTATGAGGCGCTGTCGCGGCTCAATCCACGGCTCATCTATGCGGTCGGCACGGGTTACGGACTCACCGGCCCCCATGTGCACAAAGGCGGACAGGACGCCCTGGCGCAGGCGATGAGCGGGGTGATGGCGCGCCGCGCCGATCCCTCGCTGCCGCTCTCGGTGCCGGGCACCGCCTTTGCGGATTACGCGGCCGGCATGCATCTCGTCCAGGGCGTGCTGCTGGCGTTGCTGCAGCGCGAGAAGACCGGTCGCGGCCAGCTCGTTTCGGTGTCGCTCTTCGATTCCATGATTGCCGCCCAAATGCAGGAAGGCACCATGCACCTGATGCGGCAGCGCGAGCTCAACTGGGCCGCAATGCCGCTGTCGGGCGCATTCGAGACGAGTGATGGCGCGCTCGTGCTGGTCGGTGCCTTCAAGACCGATCCGCTGCGCGATATCGCGACCGCGCTCGAACTGCCAACGCTGCCCGACGATCCTCGCTTTGCGGGCTTCGCTCTACAGGTAAAGAACCGCGCGGCGCTCCAGAAAATATTCAGCGACCGGTTCCGACAGAACACCACCGCCCATTGGCTCGAACGCCTCGACGCCCAGGATCTGCTATGCGCGAGGGTATGCCCGCTCTCCGAGGCGCTCACGGACCCGCAGGTCGCGATCAACCAAATGGTGCTGGAAGCGCCCGCTGGCGAGGAAACGCTGCGCGTCGTCGGTTCACCTGTGCACCTTTCCGACGCACCGGTGGAAATCCGCATCGTGCCGCCCAAGCTCGGTCAGCATACCACAACGGTGCTGGGGGAGCTGGGGCTCGCCGAAACAGGCGGCGCCTGATGCCGATAAGCCTCGATATTCGCAACTACGTGGCGCGCGTAACCATCGATCGACCCGAGGTCATGAACGCTATCAACGCCGCCGCGGAAGCCGAACTCGAAGCCGTGTGGTCGGAGTTGGAACACGCTAGCAACGTGCGCGTCGTGGTGCTGACCGGCGCCGGCGACCGTGCCTTCTGCGTCGGCGCCGACATGAAATCGGCCGCGGGACCATCGGGGCTCGACTATTGGGCAAGCGCCCGCCGCGGAGGCTTCGGCGGCATCTCGCTGCGGGACACCCTTGACGTGCCGGTCATTGCCCGTGTCAACGGCCACGCGCTCGGCGGCGGCTTCGAGATGGTGCTCGGTTGCGACATCGTGGTTGCGGCCGACGACGCGAGTTTCGGCTTGCCGGAGCCGCGCGTCGGTCGGATGCCGCTCGACGGCGGCATGGTTCTGCTGCAACGCCAGATCCCCCATCGGCTGGCGATGGGGCTTCTGCTCACCGGGCGGCGAATTACTGCGCGCGAGGCGGCGAGCTGCGGCATCGTCAACGAGACTGTGCCGCGGCGCGAGCTCGACCCAGCGGTCGATCGCTGGGTTGCCGATGTGCTTGCCTGTGCGCCGCTGTCGGTACGGGCGATCAAGCAGGTGGTGCGGCGCACCGCACAGCTCGCCGCGGCCGATGCGCAGGCATTACGGTTGCCGGCCGTCATCGCGGCCTTGCGCTCGCGTGATGCCGAGGAGGGCGTTACTGCCTTCCGGGAAAAGCGTCCGCCATTGTGGGAAGGTCGCTGATGCCCTTTGTGGTCGCCGCCGCGTGCATCGACGTCAAGGACCTCGGCTGTCTTGACGTCTGTCCGGTCGATTGCATCTACCAGGGCGGACGCAGCGTCTATATCCACCCGACGGAATGCATCGACTGCGGGCTGTGCGAGTCCGTCTGCCCTGTAGCCGCAATCCATGCCGACGATCGGCTGCCGGATGACCAGAAGATGTTCGCCAAAGTCAACGTCGAATTTTTTGGGCCTGCCGTGACCGGTTGGGGATCGCCGGGCGGCGCTGACGACAAGCATGTGACGGCACTTGACCATCCGCTGGTGGCGGTCTGGCCGCGTGGGTAACGCGTTCGCGCCGAGCGCTGCAATCAATGCATTTCAGACGGTGGAATAGCGCCGCCGTCGATCACGGACTCCCGTGCATTGCCGCGCGATCGGAGGCCAGGAACGCGACCAGCTCGGCAGCCTCTTCGGCCGGTCGATGGGGTCCCTCGGGTTCCATCGTCACATCGCCGAACTGCGAACCGCGCGCGCTGCGCTCGATGCCTCTTTGGAAACGCCCCGAAGTTTCATGACCACGACCGCTTCTGGTAGAGTCGAGATGTGGCGCGGTTGTTGTAGGCCGAACATATCTGTTTCCGCCTCTTTCGTCTGGCGGTGCCTTAGTGGTTCGACCGTGACTCCGTTTCCACATCCCGCTCATCGAACCGGACGTGCAGATCTCC
>WNFJ01084209.1_pt3 | contig 19962 bp, 21 predicted proteins | sample 5400461 | NCBI WGS metagenome assembly WNFJ01 (sample SAMN13153349, study PRJNA577476) | soil metagenome | isolation source: 115 cm saprolite on Douglas fir-dominated hillslope | place: USA:California | collected 2013-09-17
ACGTTGAGTTTACGCATCAGGCTGGCGCGGTAGGTGTCCACCGTCTTGGGGCTGATCTCCAGCAGATCGGCGATATCCTTGGCGCGGAGCCCGTTCACCAGGTAAGAGAAGACTTCCATTTCCCTTGGACTGAGCGCAGCGAGCGGGTCCTCGGGACGGCTCTTATCTGACTTGGCGAAAAGCCCGGCCCCGCGCAACATCGGCGAAACATAGACACCCCCATCGCGCACAAAGCTGATGGCGTCGAGCAAATGGCGGGAGGGGCCGTCTTTGAGCAGGTAGGCGTCCGCGCCTGCGCGTAAGGCTTCCATCACGGTATTTTCCTCGCGGCTGATCGAGAGAATCAACAGCTTGACCGTGCAGCCCCCCGTACGTAGTTTGCGGATCGCCTCCAGCCCGGTCATGCCCGGCATGTGGAGGTCAAGAATGGCAAAGTCCGGGTTCAGTGCGGAGATCATGTCAATGGCTGCGCCACCATCGGGTACCTGGCCAAGTACGCGCATGCCGTGGGAACTGCACAGGGCCGCGATGCCCTCCCTCACAATGACGTGATCGTCCGCCAGTACCACCGTCGTTCCTGCCAGTTCCTGCATGCTTCTCCTTCATCCTTCAGTTCCGCACCTGCCGACAGACCTTCCTGACGAATGTGGACGTTGCCGCCATCCAGGGTGCCAGGATGTTACGATTCTACCGGGAACGGTGCGACGGAAACTACCAGTTTAGTGCCATCCGGGCCACTTTCCACTTCCAGTCTCCCGCCCAGCTCCTGTGCGGTTTCGCGAATGGAACGCAGACCGATCCCGGAAGCCACGCTAGCCGGAGCGGAAAACATCCCCGCCGCATCGAATCCCACTCCATTATCGCGGATGCTGAGGACGAGTTGGCCGTCGCGGACTTCCAGGGCCACCGCGATGCGCGTAGCCTCTGAGTGCCGCACCAGGTTGGAGAGTGCTTCCTGCAATCCACGGTAGATCAGAATCTTGACTTCGAGCTGCGGTTCCCATGGTAAGGGATCGATCTGGAGGGATGCCTCGAAGCGCTGCGGGACACCGCTGATTTCCCACAACTGGCGAATCGCGGACTCCAAGGTAAGCCTTTGCCATTCTGGTGGATGCAGCCGTCGGGAGAGGCCGCGGACCTGTTCCATGGTGTCTGCCGCCAGGATGGCAATGTTGGCTAGCGCGTGCCTGACACCGCCGGGGGGCGATGGTAGTTCAGCGGAGATCACTTCGAGCTGCAGACGGATGGCGGCCAACCCCTGCCCGACGCCGGTATGCAACTCGCGCCCCAACCGCTGGCGCTCCATCTCAATCTGGCGTACGGCTTTGCGCCCGCCGCGCCCGCGCCGCACTTGCGCGCGGGCAAACAGGAGGCGCTCCAACCCCAGCAGACGGAAGAAGTGAAAGGTGAGCCGGCGCTGCAGACGCAACAGGTCTTTGGTTTCCCTGGGTGCCCCTTCCACTACCTGGATCGCGATCAGCACGCTGTCGCGTGACTCCCAGACTGTCCAGAAGCGCAGGGGTGAAACCTCGATCTCCGGGCTGGAGCCCACAAGCGGATTACCACGAACGATCGCTTCAGACAGGTGCGCCGGATTGCGCAAAGCCAAGCGGGTTCGGTTGCTCATCCAGAGCACGCGCCCAAGGAAATTGCATTCCAATAGCAACGGACATTCAACCGGCGCCTTGCGCATGGGCCCGGATTCCGCGCATCGATTCAACCAGAGGTCTCCTGTAGTTCCGGATCTTTCCTAGCCAGCATGCCAGCATACGAGAACGCTCGCAATCGCCGTACGTACCCAGTACCTCCCTTACTAAGGGTAGGTCTTGCATTCAAATCAACGTCGTATTATAAGTGGATCACCGATGTCACGAGTCCTTAACTATGTACCGCGGGTCGCGATTTTTCTGGCCGGGGCCGCCGTCGCTGCGATCACGATGCCGCGTCGCCAACCTGGCGGCATGGATTCCACCGCAGTCGATGAATTGAAGGCCTCGCTCGCCGGTTTGGAAGCTCGCCTGCAAGCCCGTGAAACTGCAGACGCGGCGCGCTTCGCCCAAGTCGAGACTCGCCTGGAAGAGCACGCCGCCAAGCTGACGGACGTCCCGTCGACCGGCCAGATCGTTGCGGCCATGGAAGAATTGCTTACCAAAACCATGGCGTCCCTGGATGACCGCCTGACCACGCAAGCGCACTCCATCGAAGTTCTGAAGACTACGGTGTCACAGACGGACAGCTTGCTGGAGAGGGTGCTGGAATCCCTGGACTCGCTCCAGACGTTCACGGATCCAGCAGATTTGACCGAGGATCCGGTCCTCAGCCGATCGAGGGTATAAGTAGGCTGGTGGTTGGTTCAAGAGGCTTTTCTGAGCGGAAACCAGGAAACCCTGATTTGCTTCTGTCGTAAAACATACTATCCTTCAGCAGCGGCGGCAATGGACCTTTCCAAAGTGTTAGAACAATTACGTAGGGAATTGCTGCACTTGGACGCAGCTATCCTCAGCCTCGAACGGCTTCAGGCCAAGGCCGCGCGGCGGGGACGCCCCCCAAAACTGCTTCAGGAACTCCGGAAGACCCACACCACGCCCGGGACCGGGAGACGCCCGGTGCGCCGCGGCCGGTCCAGTAAGTAGGCGCTATTAGAAGGGAACGTCGTCGTCGGTGATGCCCTGATTGAAATCGTCGGGCGGTTGCGAAGACGCGGCTTGCGGGCGCTGTGCGGAACGGGGCATGGACACGGGCCGGTCATAATCGCCCGAGCCCTCCGAGGGACCCTCGCCGCGGCCGGCGCCGCCACCCAGCAAGACCAGGTCTTGAGCGTTGCAGATCACTTCGGTGAAGTACTTCTTCTGCCCTTCCTTGTCTTCGTAACTGCGAGTTTCGAGACGGCCTTCCAGGTAGATCTGCTTACCTTTGAGCAGGAAATTAGCCACGTGCTCCGTACGCCACACGACGATATTGTGCCAGTCCGTGACGTCTTTCCATTCGCCGGACTGGGCGTCTTTGTTGCGACGGCCTGTCGCCAGGGAAAACTTGGACACCGAAATTCCGCTGGGGGTGAATTTGGTCTCGGCATCCTTGCCGAGATTTCCAAGCAGAATGACTTTATTGACGCTTTTGGATGCCATATTATCCTGCACTGTAACACACCCCGCGAAGGCAGGCGTGCGCTTTATGCCACACCGCAAGCGGAGGCCAGGGAGCGGGCTTCGTCCTGGGGGAAAAATGGCGAAACGGCAGGCAGCGCAAGGTTCAGGGACTGGCGCGCCGAGCCGCAGGATCCGCCCGCTACCGCCGCCAGATGGCGCCACGCGCGAGCGTCGGGACGGAGCGCGCCCTTCATCTCGAAATTCAATGCGCTGGCGAATTCATCTTCCGCACGCGCGTAATCCTTGCGGCGATACAGCACGATGCCGCGATAGAGGTGGGCCTCGCCGCTCGCCAGGTCCTGCGCCGCGGCGAACGCGGTGCGGCTGGCCAGATTGTAGTCCGCCAGCGCCTCGTCCTTCCGCCCGGCGAGTTCCTTGGCGCGAGCCCGAAGGAACAGCGCGTGCGCGTTGGCGGGATCGGCCTGAAGCGAGGCACCCAGCGTGACGATAGCGCCGCGGAGATCTCCGGCCAATAAGCGCGCACCACCCCAATCGGCGAGCGCGGAAGCAAGCTGAGGCCGCGGTCCGAGCGCCTGGGGAAGTGTGGGGCCCTCGCCCTGCCAGATCAGCGTCCACTGATGAGTGGCTTGGGCATATTGCGCCGCCGCGGCGCCGTACCGGGCATCGTCGAAATCGCGCCGGCCCTGCACCCAGACACTCCAACCCGAGTCGGGCGCGGCGGAGAAATGGCGCGCCGCCTGTTCCAATTGGTTGCCGCGAAGGTCGATCCAACCCAGCCATTGGGCTCCGGCGGCCAGCACCTGATCGCAGAACGTGGCGGACATCAGGTTCGACTTGCAGGCCGGCGACTCCATCGCCGCGGTGATTTCCTGTCGCGCACTATCGATCCCAGCGACTTCGTAGGCAGCGTGCATGCGTGCGATACCGGCGAAAACGCGCAGCGCTGGGGACACCGGCTCGGGTACCGCGTGCTTCGTGCTCTTGGGCAGGCGCGCCGACCAGGCTTCGATGGCCTTATCCAACTCGGCGACAGCGGCCTGAAACTGGCGAAGGTCCTTCGTGGCCACAGCGCCGGCGAAAGCGCAGTAACCTTTCCGGAAGTGCAGCAGCGACCGTTCTTCCGGCAGACTCAAAGCCAGGGCAGCTGCCTGGGACTGCACGCACGCTTCGGCGTCCGCGATGCCCGGACGGGCGACCAGTTCCACGCGATCGAAATCCGATTGCGCCTTGAGGGCGACAGCCAACTGGCGGTCATCGTAAGCGAACAGGAGAGCGCGCATGCCTTCATAGCGAGTTATTTATCACTTGGCATGCCGATGTGCTTAAAATCACGGCTAATGCTTTTCTACCTTGTAAAGATGGTCGCGTCCACGTTCATGCCGGGGCGCAGCACGAGGCCATTGGCTTGGTCTATGAGGATCTTAACTGGAATGCGCTGAACCACTTTGACGAAGTTACCCGTGGCATTTTCCGGGGGAAGCAGACTCAAGCGGCTGCCCGTAGCGCCCGCGATGGAATCCACATGGCCAACCACCGAGCGGCCGTACATGTCCACTTTGATCTCGGCGCGCTGTCCAGGATGTACAGTGGCCAATTGCGTCTCCTTGAAGTTCGCCGTGACCCACACGTCCTGCAACGGAATGATGGTCATGAGACTTTGGCCGGGCTGAACGATCTGCCCGGGTTCCACCGATTTGCGGGTGACCACTCCCGACACCGGGGCCACCAGCGTGGTATAGCTGAGTTGCAGTTCAGCGGCTGCGAGGTTGGCGCGCGCGGCTTCAACGCCAGCCGCCGCCGTGCCGCTTTCGGCGCGACGCACGTCCACCTGCTTGCGATTGGCTAAAGAAGCTTCCACCTGGGCCTGGGCCACACTGACGCGCGATTGCGCGGCGGCAATCGCCGCCTTTTTGATGCCCGCGTTCTGCTGCACCGAAGCCAACTCCTCCTGTGCGGTGCGCAGTTCGCTCTCGGCAACCCGCGCGGAAGCCTGGTAGGCGTCGTATTGCAGGCGTGAGATCTCGGCTTTATCGAGCAGCGGCTTCATGCGTGCGAGATCGGCCTGGGCGCGCTCATCGTTGGCCTGCCGGGTGCGCACTTTCGCTTCGGATACCGCGATATCCGAGCTGTTGGCCTGTTCGTATGCCAGCCGGGAACGGTCCAGTTCGGCCATGGCATCGGCGAGCTGCGCCGTGGCGCCCGAGGCGCCGGATTGTGTGGTGTCGTTGGTCAGGGGCACGACCGTTTGCGCGGTATGCAACTGGCTCTCCGCCTGCAACACGGCGGAGCGGGCGATATCCACCCGCGCCTGGTAATCGCGCGGGTCGATGCGCACCAGGATGTCGCCGGCCTTCACCGGTTGGTTATCCAGGACCAGGACTTCGAGCACGTTGCCGGGAATCTTGGGCGCCACCGCCGTGATGTGCGCGTCCACCTGGGCATCGTCGCTCGACTCACGGTCGCGGAAATGGAACCAGGCCCCAGTGCCGGCCACCAGCGCCAGCACCAGCATGCCGAATACGATGAACCTGACGGGCGAGCGCCGGGGCGCCGCAACCGGAGGCTCAGCCGAAGGCTCAGCCGAAGGCGAATTCTTCGGTTTTGACAATTCGTCCATCACGTCAGGCATCTTAATTATTACCTTTCCTCGCTTGGATGTCGCAAGCCGGGTGCCAGATACATCCGACTTTCCAACCCGCTCATCCGACTGAGTTTGTGCGTACAAACCGCCGCGCGCCGCCGGCCGCATCTGCCGCTATTTCGGCACTTCATTCGACGATCACCGGTCCGCGCACCGGCGGAGTCTTACGGATCAGGAACATCAGCGGGATGATCACCAGAAATAAGGCGCCCATCACCCAGAATGCGTCGGCAAAGGCCAGCATGGTGGATTGCTTGAGCAGCGTGCCATACATCAACCCCTGCGCCTGCGCTGCAGCGTCTGTGGGAGACGAACCGGCCGTCTGGAGCACCACCGAAGCCTTTCCAAGGAAATCCCGATACGCCGGGTCGTAGGGTGTCAGGTGCGAAACCAGCACCGACTGGTGGAACTGCGCGCGGCGCGCCAGCATGGTAGTCGTGGCGGCGATTCCCGAGCTTCCGCCGATATTGCGCGCCAGATTGTAGAGACCGGTGGCGTAGTTCATGCGCTCGCGCGGAATCCGCATGAACGCCAACGTGCTGATGGGAACGAACAGAAAAGCCAGGCCGAGGCTCTGCACGATGCGTCCGCGGACTGCGGTGGCGAAATCCAACTGCAGTGTGAAGCGCGACATGGCCATCAACCCCAGCGCGGATACGGCTACGCCGAAGATGACCAGCCAGCGCGCCTGATATTTGCGCAGCAGCATTCCCACCACTGGCATGGCCACGCAGATGACAATCCCGCCGGGCGAAAGCACCAGCCCGCTTAGCATCGCCGTGTATCCAAGCAGCGTCTGCAGGAAAAGCGGCAACAGCGCGGTGCTGCCATACAGCACGAAGCCGAGCACCAGCATAGAGAGCGTGGCCAGGGCGAAGTTGCGCTCTTTCAGCACGTGGAAATCGATCACCGGCTGCTTCTGGCGCAGCTCCCAGACCACTACGCCGATGAGACACGCCACCGTCAGGATGGCGAACGTCACAATGAAATTCGAGGAGAACCAGTCATTGCGCTGGCCTTCGTCGAGCACGATTTCGAGCGAGCCCAGGCCTAACGCCAGCAGGCCGAAGCCCATGTAGTCCACCTTAAAGCCGTTGCCCAGGCTCTTGCGCACCAGATAAGGCGGATCGTGAACCAGCGAAGAGGTCAGCACAAGCGAAAGGATGCCGACCGGAAGATTGATGAAGAAGATCCAACCCCAACTGAAGTTGTCCGTGATCCAGCCGCCGAGGGTGGGCCCGATGACCGGAGCCACCACCACGCCCATCCCATAAACCGCCATCGCCATGCCCTGCTTTTCGCGCGGAAAACTTTCCACCAGGATGGCTTGCGATACGGGCTGCAGCGCTCCGCCGCCGATTCCCTGGAGAATGCGAAACACAACCAGCAGTCCCAGGGTGGGCGCCATTCCGCACAGCAGGCTGCTGACCGTGAACAGCCCAACGCAGATCATGTAAAAGCGTTTGCGCCCGAGCAGCATGGAAAACCAGGCTCCCATGGGGAGAATAATGGCGTTGGCTACCAGGTAAGAGGTAAGCACCCAGGTGGCTTCTTCCGGCGTGGCCGACAGGCTGCCGGCGATGTGCGGCAGCGCCACGTTGGCCACGCTGGTATCCAGCACTTCCATAAAGGTGGCCAGCATCACCGTCATGGCGATGATCCACGGATTAATCAGCGGCCGGGACGGGATGGCGGGACTATTTAGCGTAGAGCACCTCCATCTGGCCGACACTGCGCGCCAGGTCTGCCCGTGCCTGGTTATAGCGGTACAAGGCGGCGATCTGATTGTCGCTGGCGCGCGCGAGGCCGTCCTGCGCCTGAATCACTTCCACGTTGTTGGTAACGCCCGCCTGAAAGCGGTCGCCGGACTGTTCCACTTCCTGCCGCGCCAGATCGATGCCGAGCCGGGCGACCTGCACTTCACTGCGCGCGCTGGCCAGTTGGGCGATGGAGGTTTGGACGTCGAGCACGATGCGGTTGCGCACTTCCTGCTCCTGCTGCTTCAACTGGCGGATGGCGAGTTCCGCCTTGGCGCGCTCCGCCTGTATGCGCCCGCCGGTGAAGAGCGGCATGTCCAGGTTAGCCTGGTAGCTGTAGACAGGGATCTCGGTGCTGGAGTTGAGCCCCTGCTGAGCCCAGAAGCCGGTAAACGAAACGCGCGGCAGCCGGGCATCCGTCGCGGCGCGCAATTCCCACTGGGCTCGCTGTTCCTGGGCGAGAATCTCGCGCAATTCGGGGCGAGCCTGGTAGGCGCGCTCCAGGGTCTGATCGAGCTTGACTTCCGGGGTATCGAAGAAGCTCACCGCGTCGGCCAGTTCGACGCGTTGTTTGGGATCGACATTGAGCAGCCGCGCCAGCGCGTAGAGCGAGGTCTCCAGTTGGGTGCGCGCGACGATCAAACGCTGCTTCTCATTCTGTAGTTGTACGTTGGAACGCAGGGTATCGATGCCGGTGCCGACGCCGTTTTTCTGCAGGTCGGCCGCCTGGTCGTAGAGGGCCTGCGCCAGGTCGACGCGCGACCGGGCGGCCTCGATATCGGCGGCGGCGCGCTGACTGCCGAGGTATTGCGACACCACCAGCAGCACGCTCTCCTCGCGAATGGAGGTCTCCTGGGCACGTGAGGAATCGATGCCGGACTGGCTGGCGCGATAACGCCGCCAGAGCGTGAGATCGAACACGGCGGCATTGAGGCCGACGCCGAACTGCTCATAGCGGTAAGGTCCTATGTGCTGGGAGAAGCCGGGGATGCGGAGTCCGAAGGCCGCTTCCAGGTTGGCGCGGTTCACAGTCTCGCTGGCGCGGGCGCTGGCGTCCGGCAGCAGGGCGGAGCGCGCGATGTTGCGATCCTGCTCGCTCTGCGCCACCCCCAGGTTGGCCAGAATCACCCGTGGATTCTGCTTGAGTGCGATTTCGACAGCGTAGCGCAAGGTCAGGTTGAGAGGCGCGGGTTCCTCCTGGGCGAAAGCGCAGGCGGCAAACGCCAATAGTATCGGAATCCTCAGCTTCATGGTCGCTGGAAATGCACATGGAGTGCCAAAGATGGGGCGGCAAGTGGTTGTTTTCACGAGGATTACGGTGACTCAGGTCCGGGGTGCTGCCCATATTTCGGCACACGCCGGCATAGTGGCCGGGCTGGTCTGGACTGGCTTGGGTTTCCCTTGGGTTCGTTGGGTTCATGTGAATGATGATTTTTGTTGAAAACGAAAGACTTCTTTGCTTCGAACCCAGTAAACACGAGTACACGTTTTCTGGAACCCAAGGACGTCGCCTCCGGCCTTACCATACTTGATCCATTCATCTTCAACGGTATCGGGCAGGCCCCCGAAAATAGCAGGGACACCCATGCGGCGTTGGTCGCTTAAGGGTGAGGACTGCTAGAATGCAGCTTGCAACGATGCATGGCTGCCCCGAACTTCATCTAGATTGGGATCTTATGGACACGATGGTCGCTAATGATGGATGAAGCTGTGGGAATCCCTAGCGAAGGACATCGACAACGCCTTCGCGAGCGCTTCTTGGCTCGTGAAGTAGGTGCGCTCGCCGACGACGCGCTGCTCGAGTTGTTGCTCTGCTACGCCGTTCCACAGCGCGACGTCCAGAGCCGATCGCCAAGCGGCTCATCAAGAAGTACGGCAACCTTTCGGCTTTGCTTTTGCTCGACGCGGCGGCGCTTTGTTCCGAAGACGCCACATTGGCGGACTGGATTCGTCATGCGAAGCTGTCGGGCATGTACGACGCCGGGAAGTCGTTGTTTGAGCGTGGCGGACTGACCCTAGACCGTTTGCCGAGGAAGTAGCGATCCACGTCGAGGAGGACTACCAAGTCTGCGTATGCTTGCTCAATCGGCAGGAGAAAAGGGTGAGCCTGGCGAACCGCATTGGGGCACTGCTCGACCGACTGTCACGCGTTGTTTGTTTTTATTTACATCTTCCACAGGATATCTATAAGCTTCGTGGAATCAAATGGTTATCGCAATATTTCTGGGGCGAACCGGGAGCGGTCCCGGTCCAAAAGACTTGCAAGTTTGTTAAGTTATAGCTTAACATGGGATTGATGAATGGCACGGAGAGTCGCCTATCAAGGAGTGGTGTTCGCGATTGCTTTCGCGAGGGAGAAGAGTGGCGCTTGCCCTGCTTGCGAGTTCTTCGACGGGCTGAGTCAACTAGACAAGGCTAAACTGATGGCCCTGTTCCTGATTGCCGGGGATCACGGGAAATTTCACAACCCGGAGAAGTTTGGCGATCTCGGCGATGGGCTGTATGAATTCAAGTCTTTCCAGATCCGCATGCCGTTTGCCTATGCGAAGAAGGAGCGTGGACTGATTCTGATCACGCATGGCTTTATTAAGAAGAAGAACAAGACCCCGAAGGATGAGATCACGCGAGCTTGGCGGATCTACGACGAAGATCAGGCACAAACTAAGCTGGCGGTTGTATGGAAGAAGCGATGAAGACGCAGCATGAAGTTCTGTTCCGGAGGCTCCTGTCTGTAGAGGCTCTGGTGGCTGAGGCATCGGAAGTGATTGCCAGACTGTTGGCCGAACAGAACGTGAGCAAGGCCGACCTAGCAAGACGGTTGAACAAGTCACGCGCTTGGGTGACGCAGTTGCTGAGCGGGAAGACCAACATGACCGTCCGCACCCTGGCGGAAGTCGTGTATGCGCTGGACGCCGAGGTAAAGCTTCACGCTCAGCCGCCCAGTTGGAAGATGGCGGGAAGACCGCTGGGTACCGGATGGCAGCCAGTGGTCTTCAAGATGGACAAGTACCTGCTGGAGTCACCAATGATCTCGGAGGATCTTTTCCGGCTCCAGACCAATCTGATGACGTCTACCAAAGAGGACCTCGCCTCCGTGTCGCCCGGCGAGGACCCGTCGCGTTCGGAGTACGCGGCATGAACGCTATTGCCATCGAGCAGACCCAGGACGAGACTAAACTGGCCTTTGATGTTCACCAGAACGCGGCCATCAGCCGTATCCGGCTTGCGCGTGCGAAGGTCGTCTCACAGGCAATTGACGAGGCCCCGAAGACGCACATCGAAGTGACGTTCAACTTCAAGAGCAAGCCCATGAGCGCCCCCCAAAACGTCCTGCGCCTTGAGATTGCGTTTCGCATGGCCGGAATCGAGGAGAAGGAGGAGAGCAAGGAAGACGCGCCCGAGAAGAAGCCGGATGGTAAGAAGCCGGAGCCGGTGGTCTTGGTGGAGTGCGCTTACGAGGTGGACTACATCCTGCGCGAGGGCTTCGAGATCACTCCGGAACACGTGAAGGCGTTCAAGGACGGCAACGCAATTTTCAACACGTGGCCCTACTTCCGCGAATACCTGCAGAACAACCTTCAGAGGATGGGGCTGCCTCCTCTAGCCGCGCCGTTCCTGCGCCTACAACCCAAACCAAAGCCCCGCAAACGGGAGAAGAATGAACACGAAGCTGAAAGAAGTCTTCCGGGGCAAGGTCGTCACTAATGGCGGCACAGCCACAGCGGTACAACTCCTCATCAATCTATGAGTAAACGGCTGCAGGTCTTACTGGCCGACCAGGAAATGGCGGACATCCAGCTCTTGGCCCCGGCGTGAACGCTTGACCGTTGGGGAATGGGTCCGGCGAACACTTCGCGAAGCCCGCACGCGCCAATCGGTAGGCGATCCCGCAGCTAAGTTGAAGGCCATTCGACGCGCCGCGGAGTACTCGTCCCCTACGCCTGAAGTTGAGATCGACCAGATGCTGCGTGAGATTGAACGGCGCCATCAGTCTTGATCTTCGTCGACTCCAACATTCCGATGTACCTGGTTGGGGGCGCACATGCAAACAAGGTGGAGGCGCAGGTCTGGCTGGAACGTTTGGCTGCGGTCGGACAACGACTGGTCACCGATGCGGAGGTGCTGCAGGAAATCCTTTATCGCTATACGGCCATCGACCGGCGAAATGCCATCGGGCCGGCGTTTCAGGTACTCTTGGATATCATTGACGACGTGTTCGCGGTGGAAAAGGGCGACGTGCAGCGCGCCGCTGAGATCGTGCAGAATCGACTTTCTCTTTCCGCCCGGGACGCCATCCACATCGCCGTGACGGAACACCAGGGAATTCAATCGATCCTGAGCTTCGACGCCGATTTTGACCGCTGGCCAGGTTTGAAACGCATTCACGGCATCTGACCTGGGAGGGGTGAATCGTAAGCGAACTTGTCATCACGACGGTAGCGTGTTGTCCGCACGGCCGCGTTTGCGCTCACTGTGCCTGACGCATGCCAATGAGGCTAGCGAGACGCCCTCCGACCGAGGCCGAAACGGGGCGCGCTCTTCGAGGAGTGACGTTTGCCGGCGCCAACCCGGTATTGGCCCAAGGCACCGGGTAGGTACGGCGACAGGTGCGACAGCGGTAGCAGTCCCGGAGCGGCCACATGGTGTCGCTGTGAAATAGGTAACACCACCACTCGGCCCAGCGACGAAGAAGCCCCCCATTTCTTTGAGGCATGGCCATCGTCCTCCACTTCAGTCGATGCACAAAGGTGCGCTGGCGAGCCAGTCTTGCAATCGGCCTGGGGCTACCCCTCGCGGTTAACCCCGGTGAAGCACCTCATGCCGCGCAATTTAGTAGACTCTATGGCGTGAGAATCTTGGGATATTTCTTTTGGGCTGCCGTGGCCGGCGCGGCGGGGATTGGTCTGGGCGGCATCGCCCTGCATCGCGGGGAGCATATCAACAGCCTGTGGCTGGTGGTGGCGGCGGCGTGCAGCTATGCCACGGCGTACCGCTTTTATGGGAAGTTCATCACCGCACGCGTGATGGCGCTGAACGACGAGCGGGCCACGCCGGCCGAGCGCCTGCGCAACGGGCACGATTTCGAGCCCACCAATAAATGGATTGTATTCGGCCACCACTTCGCCGCCATCGCCGGGCCGGGACCGCTGGTGGGGCCGGTGCTGGCCGCGCAGTTCGGCTACCTGCCGGGCACCCTGTGGATCATCATTGGCGCCTGCCTGGGAGGCGCCGTGCAGGATTTCGTAATTCTGTTCGCCTCCATGCGGCGTAACGGGAAATCGCTCGGGCAGATGGCGCGCGAGGAGATCGGCAGGGTGGGCGGGTTTATCGCACTGGTCACGGTGCTGCTGATCATGGTGATCCTGCTGGCAGTGGTGGGGTTAGTGGTGGTGAACGCCCTGAAAGGCAGCCCGTGGGGCACCTTCACGATTGCGGCGACCATGCCGATTGCCATCTTCATGGGGCTGTATCTGCGCTATTGGCGGCCGGGGAAGGTGCTGGAGTGCTCGGCTCTGGGTTTCGTGCTGGTGATGGCGAGCATCTTCGCGGGGCGATGGGTGGGCGAATCGGCGGCGCTCGCGCCGGTTTTCACGCTGACGGCCATGACACTCGCCATCGGCATCATTCTTTACGGATTCCTGGCCAGCGCGCTGCCGGTGTGGCTGCTATTGGCGCCGCGCGATTACCTCAGCACGTTCGTCAAGCTGGGCGTGGTGATGATGCTGGCGATCGGGATTCTGTTCGTACGGCCGGAACTGCAACTGCCGGCGTTCACGCGCTTCACCGATGGGAACGGGCCGATCTTCGCGGGAAAAGTCTTCCCGTTCTGCTTCATCACCATCGCGTGCGGGGCCATCTCGGGATTCCATTCGCTGATCTCGTCGGGGACCACGCCGAAGATGATCGCCAAGGAATCGCACCGGTGGGGTACGGGTCCATGCTGCTGGAGAGCTTCGTGGCGATCATGGCGATGATCGCGGCGTGCGTGCTGCAGCCGGGTGTGTACTTCGCGGTGAATTCGCCCGCGGGAATCGTGGGGGCGACGCCGGCGGCGGCGGCGGCGACCATCTCAGCCTGGGGCTTTCCGGTGACGGCGGGGGACATGGCGGCTCTGGCGCACAATGTGGGCGAGCAGACACTGTTTTCGCGGACCGGGGGCGCGCCCTCGCTGGCGCTGGGCATGGCGCACATTTTCGCCAGCTCGGGCGGCGGCCAGGCGGTGATCGGCTTCTGGTATCACTTCGCGATCATGTTCGAGGCACTCTTCATTCTGACGATTATCGACGCGGGAACGCGGGTGGGGCGATTCATGCTGCAGGATCTGCTGGGACACGTGTCGGCGCCGCTGGGACGCAGCAGTTGGATGCTGGGCGTGATTGCAAGTTCGGCCGCGGTGGTGGGCGCGTGGGGATACTTCCTGGTGCAGGGCGTCCGCGATCCCCTGGGCGGGATTAACTCGCTGTGGCCGCTATTCGGCATCTCCAATCAGTTGCTGGCGTCGATCGCGCTGTGCGTGGCGACTACGATCCTGCTAAAGATGCACGGGGCGAAATACATGTGGATCACCTGCGCGCCCATGGTGTGGCTGGTGAGCGCCACCTTCACCGCGGCGTGGCAGAAGGTCTTCTCCCCGATTCCGGCGATCGGCTTTCTGGCGCAGGCGGACCAGTTGGAGGCGGCATTGCAGGCAGGCCACGCGGTTAGCACGGCGGCCACCCGAACGCTGATTTTCAACGCGCGGCTGGACGCGGGCGTCTGCGGGTTGTTCATGGTGCTGGTGGCGGTGATTCTGGCAGACTCAGTCCGTGTGTGGGCGGGGATACTCTCGGGGAACGGTGACCGGCGGGTGCATGAAGCGCCGTTCGTGGCGTCGCGGCTTCAGGCGGAGGAACTGTGAAGCGGCTATTTGAGCTGGTGATGGCGCTGCTGCGCGAGCTGGCGGACGAGAACGCCTACCAGCGTCATCTGACGGTGCGTGGTCGTACCCACTCCGGCGAGGAGTGGCGGCGTTTTATCGATGAGCGGCTACGCGCGAAATATGCACGCGCGAAGTGCTGCTGAGGTACCCGCAAGTGTGGGGAGGTACGGTACGGGGTAAGGGGGTACGGTGTTTGAAATAGCGGGTCATTTTTGAGCCAATTCTATTTGGAGATTAAGGTCCCTTACGGTACTATCGTCGGTGTACAGTGCTCGACAAAAATTGGTTGACGATCGGAAGTCTTATTCTGGCGTTGCCACTGGTGGCCGTAGAGCCTGGAGTCAAGGTGCAGTTCGTGGGAGGCACCGTCAGTGGGATCGCCGCGAAGACGAATTCCCACTTGGACCTCACCGGCGACGACACGCTTCTTTTTCATTTGGGCAAGGAAGAGCTTGGCATCGCCTACCAAAAAATCAACACCGTGGAGTACGGGCAGAGTGTGAGCCGCAGATATGTGGAGGCACTGTTAATTTCGCCCCTGCTGCTGCTCAGCAAGTCGCGTAAACACTTCGTGACCATTGGTTACGTGGACCCCGAGGGCAAACAGCAGGCGCTGGTCTTCCGTGTGGAAAAATCGGATATCCGTTCTGTACTGGCGGGTCTCGAGGCCCGGACGGGCCGCCGGATCGAGTATCAGGACGGCGAGGCGCGAAAGGCAGGAAAGGGATGAATTGGTTTCTCATTATTCTGGCCGGCCTGGGGATGTCCGCGGCAGCGGCGGATAACCCGCCTTCAGCGGTTGCGATCGAAGAGAATTCGTTGAAGCAGTTGTTGCAGATCCGGCGCGTGTACGTGGATCACCTGACGGGGCGACATTTTGTTGAGCAGCCTGGAGAGCAGCATGCTTTTCGTGCTGACGGAGAACCCCGAGCGGGCCGATGCCACCTTGAAAGGCGCGGCGGAAGACCTGGTGTTCACCGAGGTACACAGCTCCTCGGACAGTCTGAATGCGCGGAGCAATTTTGGGTCTGGGCGCACCAGTAACACCTCGCGCGGGATGAGCGCGGGGATTGGCTTAGGCGAAAGCGAGAGCGACCATTCGTCGGAGCGGCGTCACGAGGCGGTGGCCGCGGTGCGCCTGATCAACAAAGAAGGCGATGTGATCTGGGCGACCACTCAGGAGAGTCTGGGCGCCAAATTTCGCGGCGCCAGCACGGACGTGGCGGACAAGATCACCGCCAGGCTCAAAGAGGACTTCGCGCGGGCACGCAAGCTGGTGACGTCCGCGACGGACCCAATGCGACCGGCCGGCTCCGTGCCGCAAATGAGTCAGGGTCCACTCAAGTAGCAGGGACTAATGCCCCCATGAATGGGGTCATGGCAGCCTGAAAGGCCGCTCCACGGGGGCTAAGTAGTGGAGGCAAGAAGGTCGCTGATCGCGCTGAGGAACTCACGGGTTCTGATCGGCTTGAGCAGAATGCGGGAGACCAACTGCTCTTCGGGCTGGCCGTATAAATCTTCGGGCCAGCCGCAGAGGACGATCAACGGGGCGCTGTAGCCGAGATCGCGGATGCCCCGGATGAGCGCCATGCCCTCCCGTGAGTCGGGTTCGCCGTGGGCGTTCGGTAGGCGCAGGTCCATGATTACCAGGTCCGCGGGCGCGTGCTCCAGGCGGCGCACCGTCTGCGATGCGGTGAGCACTATCTCGACCTGGTAGCCCGCGATTTCGAGCAGGTGCTTGTGAAGGGCGAGTTGTTGTGCGTCGTCGTCAACGACGAGAATGCGGGACATTAGGGCGCATGTTTATCTTAATAGGTCTTCGAGCTGAATGCGCGTGTCGGTCTTCGCATCACGGTATTTTACGATGACGGGCGTGTAGACGCTGATGCCCCAATCCTTGCCCGGACCATTGGTGATGGCGCGCGCGCCAGAGATCACGACAGCGCCCTCGGGAACCACCAGCGGGTCGTCGTCGCCGGCGCGGTGGATGGTGTTGCGCACCAGATCGTAGACTGGCGTGGAGCGATTGAGGATCGTGCCGGTGCCGAGCACGGCGCGGCGCTTCACGATGGTGCCTTCGTAGACGCCACAGTTGCCGCCGATGAGGACGTCGTCTTCGATGATGACCGGGAGCGCGCCAATGGGTTCCAGCACGCCGCCGATCTGGCTGGCGGCCGAGATGTGGCAATGGGCGCCCACCTGGGCGCAACTGCCCACCAGCGCGTGCGAATCCACCATGGTGCCGTCATCCACGTATGCGCCAACATTGATGTACATGGGCGGCATGCAGGTGACGTTCTGGCCGAGATACACGCCGTCGCGGACGCTGCTGCCGCCGGGCACGATGCGGATGTTGCTATCGGAAGCGATGCGTTTGGTAGGGTAAGTATCCTTGTCGCGAAAGGTGAGCGTGCCTACGGACATGTCGATGTTGGCGCCCATGCGGAATCCCAGCAGGATGCCCTTCTTCACCCACGGGTTGACGCGCCAGCCGGTGGCGGCCGCCGGGTCCGGCTCGGCGGCGCGAATGCGGCCCGCGTTGAGGGCGGCAAGAAATTTTGTGAAGAGTTCACGATGGGCTGCCGTGTAAGCGGCGGGCTTGTGGTCGAAGAGATCCTCGATTTCAGCGTGCAACGGGAACCCCGCTGAGCAGTCCGGTGGATTGCAGCACGGTTTCGATTTTGGCCAGGTTGGCCTGGCTGGGCGGCACCATCGGAAGTCGCCAGACCGGTTGCAGCAGGCCCATCAGCGCCATCGCGGCCTTCACCGGAATGGGGTTGGACTCCACGAAGTTGATGTTCATGAGGGGCAGGAACCGGGCCTGCATTTCACGCGCGACGGCGAAATCGTTGCGCAGGCAGGCTTGCGCGATCGCGGTCATTTCGGCGGGGATTTCGTTGGACGCCACAGAGATCACGCCGCGTCCGCCGAGAGCGGCGAGCGGGATAGTGATCGCGTCGTCGCCGGAGAGCACGATGAAATCGGCGGGGACTTCGTTGAGGACGATCGCCATCTGGCCGATGTTGCCGCTGGCTTCCTTGACGGCCACGATATTGTCGATTTTGGCGAGGCGCGCGAGCGTGGCGGGCTCCACGTTGACGCCGGTGCGTCCCTGCACACTGTACACCACGATCGGCAGGCGGGTGGAGGCGGCAATCGCACGGTAGTGCTGATAGAGGCCTTCCTGGGTCGGCTTGTTGTAGTAAGGGGTGACGGAGAGAATACCGTCGGCGCCCAGGGCTGCAATCTCGCCGGCGAGTTCGATGACTTCCCGGGTGTTGTACCCGCCGGCGCCGGCCAGCACGGGGACTTTGCCTTTCGCTTCTTCGAGCGTGATCTCCACTACGCGCAGATGCTCCGCGCGCGTGAGCGTCGGGCTCTCGCCGGTGGTGCCGCAGGGAACCAGAAAATTGATTCCGGCCTCGATCTGACGGCGGACCAACGCACGCAGCGTCGCTTCATCCAACGAAAGATCCTGGCGGAAAGGCGTGACCAGGGCTGTGCCGCATCCTGTAAACATGTACCACCTCCTAAGCTAAGAAAAACACTATTGGCCGCCGATGAACGCCGATAAACGCAGATGAAAACAAAGCTCTCTTATCTGCGTTCATCGGCGTTCATCGGCGGCCCATTCTCTTCTTCGATTAAAACTCAATCTCGCTAAATTCGTAGAAACCCTTTTTGCCTGTAATCCATTGGGCGGCTTTCAGCGCGCCCCTGGCGAAGCCTTCCCGACTGCGCGCCGTGTGACGGAGCGTGATGGTATCTGCCGCGCTGTCGAAGCCGATTTCGTGGGTGCCGGGAATCGTGCCGGCCCGATTTGCGCCCACGTCTATGTGGCGCGCATAGCCGGTCTTCTTCATCTGTTCCACCAGCTTAAGCAGTGTACCGGAAGGCGCGTCTTTCTTCGCCGAGTGATGAATTTCCCAGGCCCATGCGCCGTACGCCGGCTCAGCGGCCAGCAATCGCGCGGCTTCCGCAACCAGGCGGAAGAAGACGTTCACGCCGATAGAAAAATTGGGACTCCACACCAGGCCGGTATTGTGGGTCTCGATGGCGCGCTTCACCCGATCGAGCTGATGCAGCCAGCCGGTAGTACCCACCACCAGCGGGACGCCTAACGCGGCGATGCCTTCCACATTGCCAGGGACCGCGCCGGGAATGGAGAATTCAATGGCGACATCGATGCCGGCGAAATTCCGCGCGTTGAGTCCGGCGCCATCGGGATTGTTGAACTCGTCGAGCTTGAGCGCGACCTGAAAATCGTACTCGGGGGCAAGCTGTTCGACCAGCTTCCCCATCTTTCCGTAGCCGACGATGGCCAGGTTACGCATGGACCGCCTCTTTGCGTTCGAAAACGCTGGGGTCGAGCGTGGCGAAGAACTCCTCGTGGAGCGCGGTGACCGTGCGTAGCAGATCGGTTTCAGCCACCACGAAGCTGATGTTGAGCAGCGACGCGCCCTGGCTGATCATGCGGATGTTGATGCCGTCCAGCGAATTGAAAACCCGGCGCGCCACACCCGGCGTGTATCGTATGTTCTCGCCCACCAGGCAGACGATGACGCCATCGTGCTCCACTGCCGCTTCGGCGAACTGGCGGAGATCGCCCAGGATGAGATCGATGTGTTGGGTGCTGTCGATGGTCAGCGACACGCTGACTTCACTGGTGGCCACCATATCGACGGGAGTTTCGTAGCGGTCAAAAATCTCGAAGATGCGGTGCAGGAAGCCGTGGGCCATCAACATGCGCGTGGAATGAATGTTGACGGTGGTGATCTTGCGCTTGCACGCGATCGATTTCACCACGTTGTCGCAATGCACAGATTCGGCCGTGATGCGCGTCCCCGGCACGTCGGGACGCCGCGAATTAAGAATCATCACCGGGATGTTCTTCTCAATGGCCGGGACCACGGTGGCCGGGTGCAGCACCTTGGCGCCGAAGTACGCGAGTTCGGCAGCTTCGGCGAAAGAGATGGTCTTGACGCGATGGCCGCCGGGCAGGATGGTGGGGTCGGCGGTGAGCATGCCATCAACGTCCGTCCAGATCTGGATCTCTTCGGCATCGATGCCTGCGCCCACGATGGCGGCGGTGTAGTCGCTGCCGCCGCGGCCCAGGGTGGTGGTGACGCCATCCTCTGTAGAGGAGATGAAGCCGCCCATGACCACCACGCTTTTCGCGGCCAGCGGCGGAATGGTTTTCGCCAGGCGAGCGTAGGTTGCCGGGAAGTTGGGGGCGGCCTGGGTGTGACGCCTGTCCGTGATCAGCACGTCGCGCGAATCCACGTGCTCGGCCGGCATGCCGAAGTGGCGGAAGGCGAGGGTGACGATGTAGCTGGAGAGCCGCTCGCCGTAACTGGAGATCGCGTCGATGGAGCGCGGCGTGAGTTCGCCGAGCACTGCGAGCCCTTTTACCAGTTCGGTGAGCTCCTGGAAATGTTCGTCGAGGAAGCGGTCCAGATCGGCGCGGTCCCTCAGGGGGACGATCAGGCGCGCCTCGCGCGAATGGTAGTCGCGCAGATCGTGAAGCTGGCGGAT